>Ga0207421_10003801_pt1 | contig 17776 bp, 19 predicted proteins | sample SodLakKL_010_SED_4_FD_187542 | JGI IMG/M metagenome (GOLD analysis project Ga0207421, IMG submission 187542) | Alkaline sediment microbial communities from Lake Tanatar, Kulunda Steppe, Russia - 8KL_010_SED (SPAdes) (version 2) | ecosystem: Environmental > Aquatic > Non-marine Saline and... | reverse complement strand
GGTGGGATGAATGGGAAAACTTTCACTGACCTCTCGTCGTTCTTTTTAAAGTGGTTTGAAGGTAGTTGGATTGTAGGGTTTGTATGGAAGTGAAGAGGAACGATCAGGGAAAGTTCGTCTGCAAGGACTGCGGTCTCGAAGATAATGCGGATAAGAACCGTGCTCTCAATATCGCTAAACGAGCTTTGGGCAAGTCCATTCGAAGACCTCTGTCCGAAGCGGGGGCACTACTGGCAGTGCCCGGAACTCAAGCAGAGAAAGGTGAAGCTGCATGCTAAACGGTGTCCGACCGGAGAACCCCACGCGCTTCAGCCGTGGGAGAAGTCAGGGAGTGACAGAAGTAGGTGATTTTTATTTTCTCTTCTTTATGTCAAATCTTGGTCAATTTTTGTTGTATACGGAATTGTCGAGGATGGAGGATAAATTTTCGTCATCCGAAAAACTTCGGTAAAGTAAAATGGCTAAATGTTTTCTGATGCGGGACTACGCATGTTTAGGGCGTGGAAGATTTTAGAGTTGTTCTTTGCGCAGACGTGATTCTAGTTCGTTGGCAAGTCCGGGAACGTGTCCAGCACCTACGACACAAACGATTTTTCCGGAACTTTTCTGGATAAGGTCGAAGATTCTGTCCGCCATGTAATGATCACGTTCCTCAATTAACACTTCGTACATTGGTTCCGAAAAATCTCGAAATGATGATACGAGTTCTTTAACCAGCTTCTCCTCTGTCAAGTCCTCTAATTTTAATTCATCCCCGAGCTTAAAGAACGAAAAAAGAACGCTGAATAGGATTTTGAGCTTATCCAGAATACTGGTTCTGTCTAATAAACGCTGTAGAGTTAAATTTATATTTCTATCTATCAATTCCACTTTCGCATCCATCTCCTTTGCGCTTTTAATTGCTGATAGCATCTCCTCTCCGGGCAACATACCGGTTTCTTCGCCTATTTTATCTTGGATGATTTTTAAAAACCCGGCGAGGATGGCGGTTCTTGAGAGTTTAATTGTTCCTCCGTCTTCCGGCTTTCGATCCGAAACGAGGGAAATGTATCTTCTGTAACATAGTTCCACCCCTACTATTTCGGGCTCCTCTTCCAGAATCAATTTCTCGACTTCAGTTTTGCTTTTAGGTAAAATATGGGCTACCCCGATCAAAATTAACCTGTCTCCTAACCTCCTAATCATATGAAGAGTCCTCCAAATCGTAAACGAGTAGTAAATCTCCCCCCACTTTTTCGATATTTTTTAAATTCAGCTTTAAACCTTCTTCTATTTTTTCCGCACCGGATCCTCCGACTAAGGTTTTAGCATCCCTACCACCCACAATACATGGATGGATAGCGATTCTAATTTCGTCCACTAATCCATCCTTTAGCATACTCCAATTAAGTGTGGATCCACCTTCTAGTAGGATGCTTTTCATTCCTCTCTCTTTCAAAGTTTCAAGTAGCGCCTTGAGATCGACTTTTTCTCTCCCGACTAAAATCGTTTCTGCTCCTGAAGATTTGAGTTTCTTTTTGTTCTTCGGATTAATTTTTTCCGAAACTGCTACAACGGTAGGAGCAGATCCGTCCAAAACTTTAGCATCTAAGGGGATCCTTCCCCTACTGTCGACTATAATTCTAGTCGGATTTCTTCCATCAATCCGCCTGACCGTCAGCTGCGGATCGTCCGAAAGGACCGTTCCAATCCCCACCATAATGCCGTCCACTTCCGACCGGATTCGATGAACTCTGTCTAAATCTTCCTCGCACGATATCTTGCTGTCTTGAATTATAGAGGAGATCTTCCCGTCTACAGTCATAGCGGCATTTAAAATTACGTAGGGACGTCTCATATTCTCACTTTGAGTTGTATTCTCTTCGTCGAACTTTAATAAATCTCTACTAACAAGATAACAAAAATTCTAAAAGCCCTTAAGTGTATCCTATACACAGTTAAAGGGCAAAATATGAGAGCTTCCGAATATAACGGTCTTTCCATTTACAGCGAAAAAGGTTATCATGTCGGAGAAGTTCAGGAGATAGTCTTAAATTCCGAAGAGGCCGAAATCTTTGGTCTGGGAATTCGACGTAATGGAGGTAAAGTAACTACCATTCCCTACGAAAACGTCATAGCTGTCGGCGATATTGTACTCGTTAGGTCCGGGTGAAGCGGAGTTCATAAAAAGCTGACGATGGGTAGGAGGGCTAAAAATGATCGAAAAATTCGAGGGTAAGACTCCTCGGATACATGAGTCGGCGTTTATCCATCCCAGAGCTACAATAGTGGGAGATGTCGAAATTGGAGCTAAATCTAGCGTTTGGCCCGGTGCGGTTATTAGGGGGGACTTTGCGAAGGTTACGATAGGCGAGAAAACTTGCGTAAAGGACAACGCGGTTTTGCATCCTGCGGACGTTTATCACGAGGATAGCATAGAGTATGCCCCTGTGGAAATTGGTAATCGAGTTATCATAGGGCACGGAGCGCTTATCCATGGAGCAAAAATCGAAAAGGAGACACTCATAGGTGTCGGCTCTATAGTTTTCAATAAGGCCGAGATTAAAAGTAATTCAATCGTCGGGATGGGGGCCGTAGTTTTAGAGAACGATGAGGTCCCGGAGAGGAAAATTGTCGTCGGAATTCCTGCCAGAACTCTCAGAGATTTAGAGGATATAGAGGTCACTCAAATTCGGGAGAGGACGGAGAAACACGCGGAGTTAGCTAGACGGTATAAAGAGGGGCTGGAAGATATTAGAGGTACCTCCTGATCCTTTTCTTTAAAAGCGGGATGTTTGAGAAGGGTTTGAACATGCTTTTAAACCTCCCTTTTAAATAATTTAAATAAATAATGATTTAAGGAGGAATATTATGGTAGATGTAGAATATGAAATACAGAATATAGTTCTTTCCGTTACCTATAAAGATACGGAGTTTGATCTGGAGAAGCTTGCCGGAATCTTGGAGGGTGCACGATATGATCCCGAGGTATTTCCGGGAATAGCCTATAAATCTGTCGAACCTACCGCGTCTTTTCTAATCTTTGCTTCAGGGAAAATGAACTGCGTAGGAGCTAAGAGCATGGAAGACGCCGAAAACGCTATCGAAAAGTTAAGTCAAAAGCTCAAGGAATCCGATATACAGATAGATGAGAATCCTGAGGTAAAGGTACAGAACATGGTCGCTTCGTTTGACTTCGGCAGGGGATTCGACCTCGAGATGATCGCCAGGAATTTCAGAAACACAGAATATGAACCCGAAGTATTTCCAGGGTTAGTCTTTAGATTGGACGAACCTAAGGCGGTTATCCTGTTATTTGTATCTGGAAAAGGAGTTTGTGCCGGAGCCAAGAGTGAAGAAGATATAAAAAAGGCAGCGGAAAGAATTACAGAAGTTATCGAATAGAAGGTTTGGAAAAAATCTTGTCATCGACGTTCCGTTATTTAATGCATTGTTTGACGGCATGACAAACGAATTTAAATACCTTCAACAAACTTTACAAGATCGAAATGAACGAAACGGTTCTCGTTAGATACGGAGAGATAGGTCTAAAGAGCCAACCTGTCCGCAAAAAGTTCGAAAATATACTTCTTCAAAACATAAAATCGGCTATAAGCAACATTTCCCACCGGTTTAGGACTGAAAGGGGTCGAATATTCATAGACACTCGAGAAACCGAAGAAGTAGCGCGTCGAGTTGCCAACCTTCCAGGGATAGTTTCTGCCAGTCCAACTCTGACCACAAACGCTACATCGACAGCGATCAGTGAACTGGGTGTGGATATAGCCGAAGAATCCTTCACCCCCGGTGATACTTTTGCTGTCCGTGTCCGCAGAGTTGGAAATCACAAATTTACGAGTAAGGACATAGCGGAACTCGTCGGTAGTCGGATATTGGACACGATGCCCCGGTTAAAGGTGGATCTAGATTCGCCCGATAGAGAATTATACATAGAGATAAGGAGGGAAAACGCGTACCTTTTTACGAAAGTAGTTGGCGGAGTAGGCGGCTTGCCGGTCGGCAGTCAGGGAAAGGTACTCGTCCTCCTTTCAGAGAAAATTAAGGGCATGGTTACAACCTTTTCAATTCTCAAAAGAGGATCGCTCGCCTGTCCTCTGTTTTTTGAATGTCGGGAAACGCCAGAAGCGGAACTTAGTAGTATAACTGAAAAACTTCAGAAGTTTCATCCGGATATAGAGCTTAGGACGATCTCTATGGCGCCCGCTATTGAGGAGATACAAAAAAAGGTACCTTTTGAAATTCAAAGTTTACTGAAAGAAAGACTTAAAATGAATATATCGGAATCCGTAGCTCGGAGGGTAAATGCTAAAGTGTTGGCTTCTGACTTTAATTTACAGGAATTGGCTTCATTATCCCTTCATAATCTTAATTTTATAGAAAAAAAGACATATTTCCCTGTACTTTATCCGCTCACTGGCTTTGAAAATGAGGATATAATTGAATTCGGTAGAAAAATCGATCTGGAACTTTCTGAAGAGGAATTAGAGGCGAATTTACGAAGATATCCAGAAGTTAAAAGAGCAGATTTAGAGGAGATTCGGAAAGCTGAGAGTAAAATTCCTGAAGATTCATTAGTTGAATCTTCTTTACAATCTCTGGAAGTGTACACGTGAAAGGGAATTTATATGGATTTAGTTATAGAGCCGAGTCAGAAAATTACCGGGAAGGTAACTCCCTCCCCCTCCAAGCTTCACACTCAATTCGCGATTGGGATGGGGCTTTTGGCCGATGGAAAAACTACTTTGAACTCTCCGCTTGATGTGGACGACACAAGAGATTTGATTAAGGCCGTAGAGGTTCTGGGGGCCACCACGAAAAGAGGGAATAAAAATTGGTCCATATGGGGAAACGGGGAACATCTGAAGCCTACCGGGCAGGTTTTGGACGGCAAAAAATCGATCGTTAACCTGAGCCTTTTGGCCTCTGTGTCCGCGCTAGCTTCTCGGCTAATGGTGATAACGGGAGAAAATCAAGTTAGAAGGGTCCCTGTTTCTCATTTGATCGACTCTTTGCAACAAATGGGGGTTGACATTCACTCGACTAAGGATGACGAGACCCCCCCGCTGGTCGTTTTTGAAAGCGATTTACGGGGTGGCGAGGTATTTGTGGACGGGGATACCGATCCCAAATTCCTACCAGCATTACTCTTATTGGCTCCTCTCGTAGAGGAAAAAGTCGAATTGAGCTTCGACGAGAAATTTAAAGGACATTTCTTGGATGCACCGTTGGAACTGTTGAAAAGCAGCGGAATCGATATTTCCGGTAGCGGCGAGAAATTGAAAGTCTCTCAAGGGAGTCCCGATCCCATCCAAGTTACGCCTCCATTGGATATACTCTCTATATTCCCCTACGTAACGGGGTCGATCATAACTCAATCGGAATTAGAGATTGGAATAACGGATCGGACAATTAATGTGGATATCTTTACCGATCTGATCGATAAAATAGGGGTCGAATTTGAGAGAGGTGAAGAATTTATAAAAATATCCGGTGGAGGGGATTTATCCGCCGGGAGTATAGATCTCGGTGATCATCCCGAATTATTGCCCTTTTTTGCGCTAATAGCATGTTTCGCAGCGGGGGAGACCCGATTGGAAAACGCTGAGAGGGCTAGGAGGATGAAGTCGGACAGGATCGCGGCGACGGTTGAGGGATTTAAAAAAATGGGGGTGGAAGTATCGGAACACGACGACGGAGTGACGATAAAGGGTCCGGCCGAATTGGAGGGAGGTAAAATAAATGGAAGATGGGATGATGTAATCGTCGCGGCGTTCGGTGTTGCAGGACTCCAAGCAAAAGGGGTGACCGTTGTAAAAAACAGGGCGGAGGCTCTTAGTCAGTCATATCCTCACTTCGTCTCTGATTTTAAAGATCTTGGAGCAAAAATGCGATACGGTAGGTATTAGCTCGGATTAAAAACCAGGGTGATCTGACCATATAACAAATTAGGGATATGGGAAGAGCTTCCATACATTTACGAGAACGGCGTCCGAAATTCCCGTCCTTCCGACGGACAGAAGGGCCCCGTTACGCGGTGGTATTTCATCCGGACAAGGTCCGGTACTTTTTGCAGGTTCACGCAACTTGTACCGAAATACTTCCAAGCGTCGCCATTTAACCGGGTTATGTGTCCGCTCACCGAAACATCGCCTCGTAACTGTCCACGTATCCATTTCGGAAGACAAAATGCCTTTTAATAATCCACCCGATCACAGATTAGGGGGGATGAACGGCATAACGGTTAAATTAAGGATATAATGATCCTCCAGTAGATTCCACCATAGAAAACTGATACCATCAAACCTGCAGCGAAGGCTGGAGCAAATGGAGTGCCTTTCTTAACCTTGATGAAGTCATCCAAAATTCCTTCACTGACCAATTCCTTTAATTTTTGGACCTGTTCTTGAGTGACTCCGGCGGCCTTGTTCGGATCGGTAAATTTTTTATCCCAGTCCGGGGCTCCAATTTTTCTAGATATGAATCCCAAAATACCGGTTTCGTATCGTCCGATTTCACCTTCCTTTTCATATATTATCTCCGCTGGGATTTTTCCTTCTTCTAGATTCGAGATTTCAACCGTTTCATAGAAAAAACCTTTATTTCTAACCTTTGAAATTAGACCGTAAACTAGGAATACGGGAAATGCGACGATCAAGCTATTTAATAGTAAAGTTATCGGGAAGAGAGGGTATACGGCCGCATATGGGGGAAATGCTACTGGATAAGGTAGTTCGAGGAAGGGGGTGTATACGGGCAGAAGTGCTCCCAGTCCGGCGAATAGTTTTACATCCCCTCCGGCCCATCCACCTATTAAGTACATCCCGTAACCTATTCCGAAGGCCAACCCCGCTCCGATAAAGCCCCTTATTGCAACGGTGAAATCGAGGTTGATTATACCGTAAATTAGATGTATGGCGATGCCTACGACTATCATACTGTAAGTTAACTTGTTTGGGATAATTCTTTCTCTGAGGTCGGTATAGTTGGCTATTAAAACCGACCCGAGGGCTAAGGCTACGACTAAAATATAGAAAGACATTTTAATCCTCTGTAACTTTATTAAAGTATTAAATTTAACCCATTTCTCTCCAGCGTTCTGAGTTTTTAATTAAAAGTAACGGCGTTTTTCACCTCTTTCTCCCCTACCGTCAACTTTCTAGTGGTTTAAGCTAAATTTCGTCCGACATGTGGTAACCGAAATTTTTGAACGGGGGTATTAAGGGAGTTAGGGCGATGAATATAAATGAGAATTGGCCCATGCGAGATTGTTCGAGTTAACTGTAAATAAAATGGGAAATAAGTTGAAGAATAATTGTTAAAAATATAAGGGGATGAAAGTTGGGAAAGGGAAGTAGGGCTGAGAGAGAGCTTGTAAACATTTTCTGGGACAGTGGGTTCGCCGTAATGAGGTCGCCCGCTTCGGGTTCTGGAAGGAAACATCCTCAACCGGATGTTTTGGTCAGCGATGGTGAGAATATCTTCGGGATAGAGACTAAGTCGACGTCGAGCGATGTAGTGTACGTAAGTAAAGACGAAATTCGAGAATTGAAAAAGTTTTGCAGGAAGTTTGGATGTGAACCGATAATTGGAGTTAGATTTGACTGGAAGGGATGGGTATTTTTCCGACCGAATAAATGTGAACAGACGGAAAACAGCTATAAAATATCCAAAGATATGGTAGGATGGGAGTTGATAGAAGGGGAGGGGTTTTGTAAGCAGGAGACGCTTTGAATCCCGTTAAATTTATGAAGATTTAACGGATTATTTTTCCTTCATGATTCGTTAAGAGGTATATAATTCCGGAATTTCAAAATTCAGTATTTTTCCATACACGAACGGAGGAATACACCAATTGTTTTATATATTTCATCTCACATTCCTTTAGTGCAGGGAAACTTCCCGGATTGGATCGACAGGAAAAACTTCCAAAAAATTTGTTTTGAAAATCTAAAAAAGATATAAATGGGGGGTGATAATTTGGCTAAAATAACCGTTTCGGTTATAAAAGCGGATGTCGGCGGCTGTCCAGGACACGTGAAGGTTCATCCCGATTTAATCGAAAGAGCGGAAAAGCGCCTCGGAGAATCCGAAATATTGGAGGATTTCTGGGTGACGAATTGTGGCGATGATCTTGAATTGATCATGACGCATCGAGAGGGTGAAAATTCGAGCTCGATCCATGGCCTGGCGTGGGATACATTTGAAGACTGTACAAGTTTAGCGGAGAAAATGGGGCTTTACGGAGCGGGACAGGACTTGTTGACGGACACGTTTTCTGGAAATATTAAAGGGACTGGTCTTGGGATTGCCGAAATAGAGTTCGAGGAAAGAGAATCGGACCCCCTCGTGATATTCATGGCGGATAAGACTGAGCCAGGAGCCTGGAACCTGCCTTTATACAAAATATTCGCCGATCCCTTCAACACGGCCGGACTAGTCATAAGTCCTTCGATGAATGAAGGATTCACTTTCGAGATCCACGACGTGAAGGAAGCTAGGAGAGTCAAATTCAGTGTACCCGAGGAGATCTACGACATGTTGGCTATCCTGGGTACGATCGGTCGCTATTGTGTGAAGAGGATTTGGAAAGACGAAGTCAAAGTATCGGTCTCATCGACCGAACGGCTAAACCAGATAGCCGGGAAGTATGTGGGCAAAGATGACCCGGTCTGTATCGTCCGGGCACAGCACGGTTTTCCGGCCGTAGGGGAGATTTTGGAACCCTTTTCCAATCCTCATCTCGTAGGTGGATGGATGAGAGGATCTCATAATGCTCCGCTTATGCCGGTATCGTTTGAGGACGCCAATCCTACGAGATTTGACGGTCCACCTCGCGTGATCGCGGCCGGTTTTCAACTGACTGAGGGGGAGCTGATCGGTCCACACGACCTTTTCGACGATCCGGCCTTCGACCCGGCCAGAGAAAAGGCGAATCAGATGGCCGATTATCTGCGCAGAAATGGTCCTTTCGAACCGCACAGGTTGCCGAGCGAAGAAATGGAATACACCACCCTACCAAAGGTCCAGGAAAAGTTGAAGGATAGATGGGAACCCGTCGAATAGCCCGTCAATAGACGATTACGCTTTCGATGCTGGGCAGATCACGTAGCTCTTCTATAACTTTACCTGGGACTGGTTCCGAAGTGATGATCGTAAACCGAGGTTGAGCCGTAAAGTATGGGTCATCCGTTATCGATTGTCGCACGCTGAGCTTATTTTCGGAAATAACGTCGGTTACTTCGCTGATGATACCGGTTTCGGTAGCATCCGTGGGTATGATTTCTATCAGACCGAGGTTTAAAGGTCTGGCGACGCCCTTCAGAAACGGAATCGGACGAAGGTTAGAAAATATTTCTCTCAACTCTCCGTTTCCCAAAATCGTCTTCGCGGTAGAGGCCACCGTGCGTCGATCGACCCCCGCCTCCTCCGCAATTTGGATTGCGGGAATTCTAATCTCTCCACAGACGATGTCTCCATCCTCTTTGACCCTAAGACCGTATTTATATAAGACTCTCGCTATTTTCAGTTGAGCTGGACTTTCTTCGAAGAAATCACGGATCTTTTCCCACATTTCGCCCCTCTTCACCTGTTCCTGCTCGGAACCTACAGTCCTCGAGATGGTTAATCTGATTACGTCCTCGGCAAAATCAGGATCTAGTCCTTTTTCCCTCGCATATTCTCTAGTCCTCTCGATTACCTTCTGCTCCCTCTCTCTGTCCCGGATTCCTTTTTCCATCTTTTTCTTGACTTTAAGTATATCCCCGGCGACTTCGATCCGTTCGGAGAGAAGTTCTATAATTTTTTTGTCTATGTCGTCGATATCTTCCCGTAATTTTTTTAATTCTTCTTCGCTCATGTCGTCTCAGCTCCCTTCTCCGATGGTCTTGTTTCGATTACATCGCCCGGTCGAGCAATCCATTTTTCCTTCACTTTGTCTACTTTTTCTTTTTCACAAATCGCAGCGATCGAGGGACCCGTCCCGCTCAGCCCCGAACTGAGAGCTCCAGCTTCCAGAGCTTCAACTGCCGGCAGTGGGTCGTGATTTAAGACGGATGAATAGAGCAGACCGTTGAGGGTTTGAGCTCCGTAAAGGTTTCCAGAAAAAGCCTCTTCGTAAGCTATTTCCACTAATTCGGATATGAGTTCGGTTCTTCTGAAGTCCGATTCGGAGGTGTACGATTTTTCAGGAGGAAGAAATATTAGGACCGACAAATCAGGGTCTACCGAAAACCGTTTCAAAATCTTTCTCTCACGATTGTCCGTTATGACTCCACCGCCGTAAAAGGATGCGGATGCGTCGTCGTAGGCACCCGTTACCGTCGTCCCGGCTTCAAAGGCAGCATCTATTCCCAGTTTTATAGCAACTTCGGATTCCAATTCCTTTCCCAAAGCGGATGCAGTAGCTAACACTGTAGCATTTGCTGCCGCACTGCTGCTGGACAAGCCCGCTGCGATCGGTAGATCTGCCGTAGTCTTGACCTCGCCACCGTAATTTTCGACGCCGAAGAAATCGAGAGTTCTCTCGACGCAAGTTTCAATTAGAAGTGTATCCTCCGGAGAATCATCCACCTTTCCAGAGACCTCCTCACATCCTTCCTCTAGATCGACCGTGGAGTGCACCCTCAGATCTATGGCGAACGCGGCTCCCTTCCCGGTGGAGATGGCGTTTATTATAGTTACGGATCCACATGCGGACGAAGTTCCTCTCAAACTGACCCTCCAAATTGATCCGGGTCGATTTCTCCGCCCCTGAGCATCATATCTACCAGGATCAAGGCCATCATTGATTCCGCTACTGGGACTATCCTGGGACAAATGTTTGGATCGAACCTTCCTTCCAGTTCTAGATCCACCTCTTTTCCCTCCTCCAAATCGACAGTTTTTTGGGATTTTGAGATGGAGGGAGTGGGTTTTACGGCGAGACGCGCAACTATCGGCTCTCCGGAGCTTATCCCCCCCAGGATGCCACCGGCGTTGTTGGTTTCGCTGACAATTTTTCCCTCCTCAAACCGAAGTTGGTCGTTGACTTCGGACCCTTTCCTGTCGCTCACCTCGAAACCTAAACCTATCTCCACGCCCTTAACGGCGCCTATCGACATCAAGGCCTTAGCAATCTCTGCGTCCAGCTTTTCGAAAACAGGTTCACCCAAACCGGCTGGCACGTTCAGGGCCAGAACTTCAACGACCCCCCCGGAACTGTCCCCCTTCTTTTTTACCTTCCTTATCTGTTCTTGCATCTCATCTGCCACGGTTGTATCGGCACAATTCACAGGATTTTTCTTTGTAACTTTCCTGATCTCCTCCACGGAAGGCCGACTATCTATTTCCACTCCTGCGGCTCGAACTACGTGGGACAGTACCTCGACTCCTTCCGCCTCCAAAATTTTCTTCGCAATTGCTCCAGCTGCGACTCTACCGACCGTTTCTCGGCCCGAAGCCCTTCCACCTCCCCTGTAATCGACATGGCCGTATTTGAGCTTGTAGGTCAGGTCCGCATGACCGGGGCGTGGTTTGGTTTTTCTTTTTTCGTATTTTTCGGATTTGACATCCTTGTTTTCCACGAGCATCTGGATAGGCGTACCCGTAGTCTTCCTTTTAAAAACGCCGGAGAGAATCTCCACTCGGTCACGTTCTTGCCTGGAAGTTTCAATGTCGGTCTTCCCCGGTCTGCGCCGGTCCAGTTCGGCCTGAACGTCATCTCTCATCAACGTGAGACCGGCAGGTACGCCATCAACGACTACTCCTACAGCCTTTCCGTGACTCTCACCCCATGTAGTTACTCTAAAAATCCTTCCGAATGTGTTTCCACTCAATTTTGATTCCTCCTGATTCTCTTTTATCTTGTACTGGAGTTGTATAATTAATTAGGTCTTCTACCGGGTTTAAGTCGAGCGAATTATGTTCATATCAGCTCCAAGACTCTGCATATCCTCGACGAACCCGGGATACGAAACATCGATATTTTCGGCACCATTTATTAAGACGCCATTTTCGGCTGCAAGTCCCGCTATTGCCAGGGACATCACCATCCTGTGATCCCCATGGGAGTCGAGCTTTCCACCTTTCAGTCGTCCGGCTCCGTAAATTTTGAGACCGTTATCCAATTCTTCGGCTCGGACACCTAGCTTTTTCAATTCTTTGGCCATCGAGGCAATTCGGTCGACCTCTTTGAATCGAAGGTGTGATATGTTGTACAATCTCGTCTGCCCTTCGGCGATGGCTCCGAGGACCGCCAAAACCGGGACTAAATCGGGAGTGTCCGAACAGTCCACGTCTATACCCTCCAACCCGTTTCCTTTCTTCACTTTCACGCTGTTTTTACGGACATCTACTTTGGCTCCAAACTCTCTCAGCAATTCTATTATCCTTTTATCTCCCTGTACGTCGTTCGGATTCAAATTGGTGACTTCTACACCCTCTTCGGACAGGGCTCCTGCTCCCAGGAGAAAGGCCGAGGATGAGAAATCACCAGGGACGGTGCAGTCAATTGGGTCGAAAGTTTGGTTTCCCGGAATGCTATAATTCATGAGGGATGAATCGCTCTTGATATCTGCGCCTGCCATCTCCAGGGTCTTTAATGTTATCCTCACGTACGGTTTCGATTTTAAATTATCCTCGACTTCCAGATCCACCCCGACTTCGGAGTACGGAGAGGCCATTAAAATTGAAGAAATAAACTGTGAACTGATGCTGCCCGTTATGCTGGTTTCACCACCTACCAATCCACCTCCTACTACGACGGGAGGTCTGCCTTTTGAGCCTTCACATCTCGCTTGGGCTCCAAGTTCTGAAAGGGATTCTATTAAAGGCCCCATAGGTCGATTTAAAATGGATTTATCTCCTGTCAAGCGGACTTTTTTCGGAGAAAGAGCCGAAATTCCACTCATAAGGCGAAGAGTGGTTCCTGAGTTTTGAACGTTTATAACTTTATCTAGGGGTTCTAGATCTCCTCCAGTACCAAGAACTTTAATTTTTCCGTTCGACTGGTCTACCTTTGCTCCGAAGAATTTAATTGACTCAAGAGTCGCTTTAGTGTCCAAACTCAATAATGGATTCGAAATTTCGCTCTTTCCATCGGCTAGAAGAGCGATACATAAAAGTCTATGAGTATAACTCTTTGAAGGCTTCGATTCAATGCTCCCCCCTACTTTGGATAATCCAACCGACAGTCGCGCCATTTTTTACCCTTCAATTCTTGACGACGTTCATTAAAGTACTTATGTGGGCATAACTTTTAACTCAGGGAGAAGAAGATAAGGTGAGGTGTAAAGTTGTCTGAAATAGGTAAAAGAGTACGCCTCGAGAGAATAATGAACCGTGAAACGGAACGTACAGTTATAGTTCCGATGGATCACGGGATTTCTTCAGGTCCGATTGAAGGGCTTATAAATATGAGGGGTGCAGTAAATAAAGTCGCCGAAGGCGGAGCAAATGCTGTTCTAGTTCATAAAGGAATAGTTCCGGAGGGTCATAGAGGATATGGACAGGATGTAGGGTTGATAGTCCATCTTTCGGGAAGTACGTCTCTAGGGCCCGAACCTAATAATAAGGTAACGGTGACGAGTGTCGAAGAAGCCATCTCTCTCAGCGCGGACGCTGTATCAGTTCATATAAATGTCGGAGCTGAGAACGAGTCCCAACAACTTCGGGAGTTGGGTAGGGTGGCGGAAGTATGTGAATCTTGGGGGATGCCCCTTGTAGCGATGATGTACCCTAGGGGAGAAAAAATCGATAACGAGTACGACTCGGAAGTGGTCGCACATGCGGCCAGGGTAGGGGCTGAGCTTGGTGCCGATATTGTAAAGACGAATTTTACGGAAACGGTTTCCTCGTTTCGCGACGTCACGAAAGGTTGTCCAGTACCCGTTGTGATAGCTGGAGGTCCAAAGACCGGGTCGGATAAGGAAATCCTCGAAATGGCCTCAAACTCAATACAAGCTGGAGGATCTGGGGTATCTATCGGTAGAAACGTGTTTCAACATGAAAATCCTTCGGGGATGGTAAGAGCTCTCTCCAAAATCGTTCACCAAGAGGCTTCTCCTGAGGAAGCTATGGAAGAACTGTAAGGCGGTGGATCTTTGCCTAAAGATGTCTGGGTGAAAGTAGATTGGCCTGAGTCATGGGAAGAGAGGAAAAAATACATTACTGCTTCTCTGGAAGCTGGAGCTGAAGCTTGTATAGTTCCGAGCGAAGACGTCGAAAAGGTAAGGAAGTTAGGAAATATCAAGGTAATTTCGAATTCGGACAAAGCCGATTTTTATTTAATGGAAGCTTCCTCCGTGGAGGAAATAGAGAAAGCAGTCGATAGAATTAAAGAAAAGGAGGAGAAAATCGTCCTGTCAGTGGAAATTGCTGACAAAGAGTTGGAGAAAAAAGCGGTGGAGGCGGGGAGACATGTGGATAACCTTATTATTATTTCCGAAGGGTGGAAGGTCATACCGCTTGAAAATATAATTGCTGACTTGCAGGGTGAAGGTACAAAAATAATTGCGGGGGTAATCGATTCCCAAGAAGCAAAGACGGCCGTAGAAACCCTTGAGGTGGGGGCCGACGGGGTATTGCTAAATCCCGAGGAGAAGGGAGTGGAAGAGATCCGGCGGACGTGCGAAGTTTTGGAAGATCTAGATCAAGAAAAGTTCGACCTTGTAGGGGGAGAGTTAACCAAAATAGAGTCGGTCGGGATGGGGGACCGTGTCTGTGTAGATACCACCTCAATCATGGATGTCGGGGAGGGTATGCTAGTCGGTAGCCAGTCGAGCGGTTTTTTCCTGGTTCATTCCGAATCTCTCGAGAGCGAATATGTGGAACCTAGGCCCTTTCGGGTTAATGCAGGTCCTGTGCATGCTTATATTCAGGTTCCCGGTGGGGAAACTAAATATCTTTCCGAAATTGAAAGCGGAGATAGCGTTTTGGTAGTTAATTCTGAGGGGGATTCCGACACTGCGATAGTGGGAAGAGTGAAGATCGAAAGGAGGCCTTTGCTGCTCGTGGAAGCTGAATATGAGGGAAGAAAAATAAGGACCCTATTACAGAACGCGGAGACAATTAACTTGGTGAGGGAGGATGGAAGTCCCGTTTCGGTGTCCGATTTGGAGGTGGGTGAGAAAATCCTTATCAACCTCCAAGAAGGTGGTCGCCACTTCGGTACTAAAGTGGAGGAAACGCTCATAGAAAAGTAAATAGTCGATCGATATCTCTTACAAGGACCGAGGCTATGCCCATTTAATCTCGATAAGGACAGTAATATGAGTCGATAGATTCGTTGGTATCGATAAAAAGCATGGCAGACATATTGAATGAAGATCACCGAGAATTGAGAGGTGTATCGAACCTTAAATGAGCTGTGGAATTAAAAAATCTATTCGATTGGGAGGTGAGGAGCTGTCGACTCCGTTGATATGTGCCTCGGTTATAGATGTCGATATGGATTCTCTTAATAGTGGTTTGGAGAAGGCTTCAAAGTTGGGTGCAGATATTTTAGAGATTCGAGTCGATAAACTTGAGGGTTTTCCGGATTGGGGAAATTTTCTCTTCGATGAGAAACCGGTCATCGTGACAAATAGGTCGAAAGAGGAGGGAGGGTATTTTAAAGGGGGTGAAGAGGAGCGAGTCGAAGTTTTACTCGATGCGATTAATTTCGGTGTGTCCTGCGTAGATATAGAGTTCTCGACATCGGAAGAACTTAGAAATAAGGTCATGAAGGAAGCTTTGAAAAACAATGTCAGTGTGATTGCATCCTATCACGATTTTGAAGGGGTTCCTCCGAGAGAAAAGTTGGTGGATAAAGCTGTAAGAATGAGTAATTCGGGTTGTGATTTCGTTAAAATCGTCGGGTTTTCCAATGATCTTCAAGAATCTATAGACATACTCAAGTTCCTTATTCGATCTCAGAGGGATTTAAGAACGCCGTTGATAGCCTTCGCTATGGGGGAGAAAGGAAAGCTAACTCGGTATACTGCACCCCTTCTCGGATCGCCAATAGTTTACGCATCCGTGGTGAAAAAAGCCGCTCCGGGTCAGTTGGACGTATCTACCGTTCGAGAGATTTTGGATAAATACAAATGAATGCCGTTTTAACAAATATTCGTACGGGTAGGAAAAAAATGATATCAAGCGAAACTAAGGTGCTCGGATTAATAGGGGATCCTGTAGAGCATAGCATATCGCCGCCGATGCATAATGCTTGTTTTGTGGAAGAGGAGCTTGATTATGTTTATGTGGCCTTTAAAGTCGAGAGAGGGGGCCTTCCGGATGCTATCGGAGGTATAAAATCGATGGGAATTGAGGGAGTAAATGTGACAATCCCCCACAAATCCGCCGTTATGAAATATCTTGACGAGGTTCGAGAAAATGCCCGGAGAATAGGTGCCGTAAATACGGTTAAGAGAGAGGGGGAAAAGCTGACGGGGTACAACACGGATGGGATAGGAGTCTTAGAATCCCTGAAAAATAGGATTGGGAAAGTTAGGAATAAATCTGTTTTATTGCTCGGTGCAGGCGGTGCTGCAAGAGCGATAGCCTTCACTTTGGCCGAGGCGGGAGCGGATATGTTTATATCTAACCGTACGGCTTCGAAAGCTGAAAATTTGTCTTCGGACGTAAAGGAGAAGACGGGTGTAGATTTACGGACAATACCGCAAGAGAGGAGAGATTTGGCGAAGATCATCGAGGATGTCGATGTATTGATCAACTCCACCTCTGTAGGTATGCATCCAAATGAAGACGAGACGCCGGTCGAGGCAAGCCTTATGCACGAGGGCCTCACAGTCATGGATATAGTCTATAACCCTCTAAGGACGAGGCTTCTCAAAGAAGCGGAAAGGGCCGGCGCGAAAACGATAGATGGACTTGGAATGCTGGTTTATCAAGGTGCCGCTTCCTTTGAAATATGGACGGGGATAACGCCCCCAATCGAAACTATGAAAAGAGCGGCAAGGAAAGCTTTGGAAGAGAGATAAGTATGGATATAGCGATTATAGGAGCAGGCGAAATGGGGAAATGGTTCGCCGAACTGGGAAAGGAACGCGGATGGAATGTAGTGGTCTCCGATAAAGATCAAGAAAGAGCTCGAAAAGTTGCCGACGATCTGGGTATGGAGTTCGGCAGAAACGAGGAAGAAGCGGTAAGGGGTGCAGATATCGTGGTTGTCTCCGTTCCTATTAAGGAAACTTCGAGGGTTGTAAGGAAAATTTCTGTAACTTTGGAGGATGATTCTCTATTGGTCGATATTGCTTCCGTCAAGGAGGAAGTGGTTAAGACTATGGAGGGTCTCGAAACGAATTCTGAGTTAGCCTCCATACACCCCCTTTTCGGACCTGGAGCGAAGAACCTTAAGGATAAGATAATTGTTTCAGTCCCTGTAAAACCTGGAGAGACGTATGAAGCCCTTATGAGCAGTCTTTCCGAAGATGGAGCGAATGTAATAGAGATGGGAGCGGAGAAACACGACAAGATTATGTCTATAACTCAGAATCTGACTCATTTCACCTTGTTGACGTTTCTGTCCTCCTTTGAGGAGATGGAATACGCGGAGGAGTCAAAATCTTTTTCCACTCCTATGTTTCGAGGGCTTTTGGATCTTTCCACGGCTTTTCTGAAGGTTAATCCGGAAGTCTGTGGTGATATTCAGACCGAGAATAGGTATGGAAATATTGCCCGGAAGGCATTTCGTGAAGCCTCCAGGAAGATCGATAGAGCTTTGGAAGAGGGGGACATTAAAATCATCAGAGATTTATTTGAAAATTTTTACGATAAGATCGACTCGAAAGAAATAAAT
>Ga0207421_10003799_pt1 | contig 17785 bp, 11 predicted proteins | sample SodLakKL_010_SED_4_FD_187542 | JGI IMG/M metagenome (GOLD analysis project Ga0207421, IMG submission 187542) | Alkaline sediment microbial communities from Lake Tanatar, Kulunda Steppe, Russia - 8KL_010_SED (SPAdes) (version 2) | ecosystem: Environmental > Aquatic > Non-marine Saline and... | reverse complement strand
CGCTCGGTGAACAGCCCCCGGGTCAAGATGCTCTATGACATCTATCACCAGCAGATCACGGAAGGCAACATCATTGCCACCATACGGGACAACATCGATTGGATCGGCCATTTTCACCTGGCCGATGTGCCGGGCCGGCACGAACCGGGTACGGGTGAACTGAACTATCAGAACATATTCACCGCCATAGGCCAGACAGGATATCAGGAATATGTGGGCTGCGAATTTATTCCCCAGGGTGATCCCGAACAAGCCCTCGGCAACGTAGTGGAGATGGCAAAAAACGCCTAGCACGGCTTTTGCGAAAAAGCAGCGGTGGTGTACGCCGGAGGCCGAAGCACCATGGCAGCCGCGTTCATCCGGCTCGGCGGATCAGTTCTAGTCGTTGAGACAAGTCGATGCAGCGGGTCTGCGATAACAACCTGGATCAAGATTTTGAGAGGAGAGGTTAATTTTGGCAAAGACAATCTATCGGGCAGCGGTCATCGGTGTGGGCAATATCGGCCGGCAGGCGCATCTTCCCGGGTACAGTTCATGTGCAGGCGTGGAGCTGGCAGCGATCTGTGATACGAATCCTGAGCGGCTGGCGCGGGTGGCAGAACAGTACGGTGTGGATAAGGAACACACCTATACGGACTACCGCCAGATGTATGAGAAGGAACATTTGGACGTGGTTAGTGTCTGTACACCGACATGGGCCCATTATGATCAGACTGTGGACGCTCTTAAACAAGGCATTCACGTCATGTGCGAAAAGCCGACGGCCATGAACACAGAGGAGACGGTGAAGATGGTCAAAGCGGCCGATGCCGCCGGCAAAACCTTGGCTGTGGGCTGGAACAACCGCTTTCGCCTGGATGCCACCACACTGCGCAAGTATTATGACGCCGGGCTTTTCGGACCTATCTACTACGCAAAATCCGGTTGGCTGCGCCGGCGGGGGAATCCCCACGGGTGGTTTACCAAGAAAGAGCTTTCCGGCGGCGGCCCGCTCATCGACTGCGGTGTCCATGCCCTGGATCTTACCCATTGGCTGATGGGCCAGCCGCAGCCTATATCCGTCACCGCCTCCACATACTGCAAATTCGGCAACTATGATGTGGACGGCATTGGCCAATATTGGGCCGAAAGCGGCAATGAGGAGGGCGTTTTCGACACCGAAGACCTGGCTTCAGCATTCATCAAGTTTGCCAATGGAGCTACGATGATGTACGATGTAAGCTGGGCCTACAACGGGCGCAATACGGGGATCTATACCCAATTGCACGGGGAAAAGGCCGGTGCGGATCTGGATCCGCTGAAAATATACGGTGAAGTGGAAAGGAATATTGTCGATTTTGAACCGCACCTCAATCTCCAAGTAAACGCACAGGAGAAAAAGGTTCACAACTTCATCGCCTCGCTGCGGGGCGAAGAAACGCTCCTCTGTCCTGGCTATGAGAGCATTGTTATTGCCCAAATCGTTGATGCCATCTATGAGTCAGCGCAGACCGGCGAGACGGTGAAGATTGAGCCCGTGTCGTAAAAGTTCGGCTGCCTAGGTGTATTGCAGTGCATCAAAGGGATCTGCGGGTTAGCGGATCTGGCCGGCGTTGTGAAATCCGGAACAGGCAACGGGGATCCCGTGGTAGACCGCTGTAGGGCTGAACAGGCCGTACAGCGGTTTTCTGCCTTGCCCGGGTTGTTGCGGGCATTGTGCTAACCCGATTGGCGATCGCTTGGCCCAGTGTACAGAGCCGCAGCCCGTCTAAGGAGAGCGGAGTTTTCCAGGAAGTCCACTGTTTGGGTCCATTGGTTGACGGAGCCAATGGGGGGCAGCCGGCCAATGGCCGGATCCGTTATGGCATCCCGCAGGGCTGCGGCGAAGCTCTCACCGTCGATGACCATGAAGGGACGGTCGTGAAAGGTTCGGACGTGGGTTGCAAGCGGCTCTGTGAGGCCTAAGGCGTTGTGTTTTTCCGCTAAAATTTTCCATGCCGCCGCCAGTCCTGCGGCGCGTTCCTGCCAAGCGGTGGCCTGGACAGCCATGGTTAACCCAGGCTGCAGTGATTCGGCTCCGTCAAGCCCATTAAAGGCGGTCCCGAACCACTTGCTGTATGGGGCATAGCGGCGCTCCATCAAGAACAGCAAACGCATGGCCGACTGCACAAGGCGGGCGGTAATCAGGTGGCATCCGAGTTCGTCGCCGTTCATCCCGGTCCGTCCCAAAAACGGCTCCTCCTGCCCGATGGCCATCCACTGGGCAGCCATGAGGTAGATCCAAATATCCCGCGGATAATACGCCGCCTGCCGTCTTGTGGCTTCTAAGCCGAGATCATCGCGGAAGATCGGGCCGCTGGCCATGGTGGCCAGCTTCTGCTCCGATACCGTCAGCCACTCCGCTGTGGTCCAAGTCCTGCAGGCCGGCCGATCGAGATAGGCCTCAAAGAACGATGGTATGCTGTAGATATCAACTCGGTGCAACAGCGGCTGTCCTTCTTGCCCAGGCGTGCAAAATCCTCCGGGAACCGAGGGATCATAATGTGTAGGATACCCTTTGAAAGAGGCCGGCAGTTCCCGGCTTAAGAGCTGGGTGATGCGATCCTTGGCAGCTAGATCCTCGGCCCGCACGAAAAGCTGCAGCCGCGGCCCCCAATCATGGTCGGTGGACATCGGCGTGTCAAATCCCAGCACCTCGGAGCCGTAATCCAGCAATCCTGCGCTGTAGGGCAGAGATGGAAATTCTTTGGTGAGGGCCGGTTTCACCGCCTCTTCATAGAAGCTGCGACAGAGCTGTCTTCCGGGAACAAAAGAGCTGCGGGCCATGGCATGCGTTCCTTTCTAGTGGACACACAGACGGCTGTCCATGAAGTGTTTTCCTTTATCTATTGCGCACGGTGGAAGAAAATCCTTCCTGCCGGGCATTCTTTGGAAAGGAGTGAGTGCGATAGTTGCTGGTAATCGCGTCCGAGAGGCTGTCAGCGAACCGTCCGCGGAGTTTGGGCTGATGCCGTTTTGGTTCTGGAACGACCGCCTCGATGCGGAGGAACTGGTTCGGCAGATCGCTGATTTCCAAGACCATGGGGTCTGCGGTTTTGTGATCCATCCCCGCATCGGCCTGCCCAGTGAAGTGACGTGGATGGGCGATGCATATCTCTATTTCTGCCGAGTGGCCATTGAAGAAGCGGCGAAACGCAATATGAAGGTTATGCTGTACGATGAAGGCATGTACCCTTCGGGCTCATCGGCGGGACAGGTGGCTGCCGCCGATCCTTCCTATCAGGCCCGCTGTTTGGACTGCCGCCCGCTGGGGCGAAACGAAACAATGGAACTGGGCGAGGACGAAAATCTGTGGGCATTGGCGACGCGGCCCGACGGAACTCGCTATCTGATCTTCGATCGCAAGGCAGCCAGTTATATCCGGGGCCTGCATTACTTGGACCATGGGCGTGAAGAGGTCCATTTGGCAGCCGACTTGTTGAACCCTGCTGCGGTGGCGAAATACATTGAGTTGGTCTACCGCACCTATTGCCGGCATTTCGGAGCGTACTTCGGGAAGACAATCTTAGGCATCTTCACCGATGAACCCAGCCCCTTGGCCCGGTGCACAGAAGAGAATGTCTATCCGGGAAGCCGCAGCCTGCTGCCGCGGATTGGTGAAATTCTCGGCTATGACTTCCGCCCCCATTTGCTGTCGCTGTGGTTTGAAGATGACCCCGCGTTTGCACAGTATCGCCGGGATTACCGCTATGCGGTATCGGTATTGCTCAATGAAAGGTACTACCGTCCCCTCCGTGACTTTTGCGAAACCCACGGCACAGCCCTCACGGGTCATCCGGCCGAGCCGGATAACACCGGGGCACTGAAGTATTTCCATATACCCGGCCAGGACGCTGTCTGGCGTTGGATCCTGCCGGATGACCATTCTGCTTTGGAAGGGCCGCAGTCCACCCAGGCAAAATGCAGTGCATCGGTGATGGTTCACACACGTCGGCGCCGCAATCTCAATGAATTCTGCGGGGCCTACGGTTCCGAGATGACCTGGGAAGAAATGGACTGGCTGTCGAAATGGCTCTTGATCCGGGGAGTGAATCTGCTGGTGCCCCACGCCTTCTATTACTCGGTGCGGGGGCAGCGAGTCAACGAACGGCCGCCGCAGGTCGGGCCCCATGCCCCTTGGTGGGAGCATTACCGCTCCCATGCAAATTTCTGCCGCCGCGTGTGTTGGCTCAATACCGATTCCCGCCAGCTGGTAAATGTGGCTGTCCTCGGGCGCAGCGATGAACTGCCTTGGCAGGCGGCCCGCGTGCTCTACGAAAACCAGGTCGACTTCAATTATCTGGACGGGGAAACCTTAGAACAGGAAACCGCAGTGGATGGCAGCGGCATTGCCGCAGCAGGCCTGCAGTATACGGCGGCCATCGTCGATCAACAAGTGCCGATTCCGGAAAGTAGGGCACTGCAGGCCCTGGCGCAATACGGACGACTATTTTCGTACCGCGGCAGGGCAGATGACAGCCGTCTGGTGCAGTGGCTCGAAGGGTACGGCCGGCCATGGACTATCCTGGAGGGAGGATCGGCAGGCCTGCGGGTTCGCAGTGTGGAGAAACATGGACACACCTGGCACATGCTGTTCAATGAAGCCACTTCCAGGGGCACCGCAGAATTGAAACGTCCCATCTCCGCCCTGTCCGTCTATGATCCTGCGGCGGACTGCTGGTCTGCCCTGGACAACCGCCGCCTGGATCTGCAGGGCCGTCAGTTTCTCATTCTTGTGCAAGTAAGCCCTGCTCGGGAAGGCTGATGGGGTGGCGGAAAACGGAGAATGGTTTCGCATCCCTTGGTGGGGTTCGGTGCGATTTGCCGGCGGTAACGGGTGCTGGGCCAGGCGCATCGGTTTTCTCACCCTGGCACGTACAGACAAGGATGCTGGGAAATGCGCTTTGCCGCAGACCCAGAAGCATGGAGTTACGGTGTTTTGCGCAGTGTGTTGTGCCGCCTGCAGCCCTGCCTTGCGGGATGGGCACTTTGACGAGACGGTGGGGAGGGCTCCGGAGATCGGGGCCATCAAGGGCTGCCTCTGATTCCCCGCAGCACAGCCCATGGAATCTGCGTCCCGATGGTCGCTGAATGAACCGCTGCACTGCGGGAAGAATCGCTAGGCAGGAATTACCATGCCGAGTATCGAAAATAAAGTAAAACAGTTATGTTGAGACGATCTGAGGAGGTCTGCTTTAATGATTTACAAGCCCTATGGGAACACCGGCAAACAGGTATCGGTCGTTGGATTTGGCGGCATGCGCTTTGATACCAGCCGGAGCAATGAAGAAAACGCTGAACTGCTCCACTATGCCTACAGCCAAGGCATCAACTACTTCGATACAGCGCCGGGATACTGCGATGACAAGAGCGAAGACATTTTCGGCATTGCCTTAAAAGACATGCCGAAGGACCGATATGTGTCCACCAAGGGCAATCCAGTGAACTTCGACACGGCGCAGAAGGCCCAGGATGCGGTCAAACGCTCACTAGAACGCCTCGGGCTTGAAAAGATTGACTTCTACCATGTATGGTGCCTGCGGGAAATGGCCAATTATCATTTGGCCATGAAACCTGGAGGCCAGTATGAAGGGCTGCTGCGGCTCAAAGAGGAAGGGCTCATTGACCATATTGTCTGTTCCTCGCACCAGCCCGGTTCTGAGATCAAACAGATATTGGACGAGGGATATTTCGAAGGGGTCCTTCTAGGTGTGAACATCCTCAACTTCCCCTATCGCTGGGATGGCATTGAGGCTGCCTATAACTCCGGATACGGCGTAGCGGCCATGAATCCCCTGGGCGGCGGCATGATTCCGACCCATGAGGAGCAGCTGCAGTTCTTGGCCAAGGAAGGCGAAACGCCTACCGAGGCAGCATTGCGTTTCATTATCTCCTGCCAGCAGATCAGCATCTGCCTCAATGGCTTTACGGAAAAGGAACACATCGACATGGCATGCCGGATTGCCGACAGGGCGGAAGCATTCAGCGACGCTGATCTCAAGGCCATTGAAGAGAGCCTGGGAGACAATATGAATGAGGCATGCACCGGCTGCGGGTACTGCTGGGACTGTCCGCAGGAGATTTCGGTGCCGGCATATATGCAGGTTTACAATGAGAAGAAGATCTTTGGCGCCAGTGATGAAGAGATGGTGAAGAAAGTGGACGGAAATCACCGCTTCGGCATGCTCGTGGGAACCAAAGCCTATGCCAAAGACTGCATTGAGTGCGGACGCTGCGAAGAAGCTTGCACACAGCATCTGCCGATCATAAAACGACTGCAGGAAATGGCCGTATGGGAAGATAAGATGGAAACCAAGGTAGGATAGGTGAGGCAAACACCGGGTTGTGCCGACTAGACAGACAAAAGCGTCACACCCGTAAAGGCAAATCCACAGAAGGGGCCGCAGCGCGGCCCCTTCTGCTGTCCTAGCGAAGCGTCGAAGGCAGAGGTGTTCTAGGGGCCGGGGCTGTGGTCTTCGTTTTGTGCAGCACGGTAGCGAATCCCTGCATCATCCTGCCAGGTAATGCACAATGGATGTTGGCCTTCCAGGCCATAGACCGCCTCCGCCTTATTATTGCCCGCTTCTACGTACACTCCCTTCAGCGCCTTCGTATCGGTGACCGATACCGTTTCCGTGAAACTGAATCCCCGCCGGGTTGTTTCATCGTACCACCCGGACCCTTTGGCCCGCTCGATGCGATGAAGTTCAAAGCGCAGGGGCATAAAGGGGGTGGACAACAGCCGAACCTGGGTCAAGTTCGTGGATGCAGAAACAATATGAACAAGGGTTTGAGCAGCACCAGCGGCAAAATCTTCAAATTGCACCCAACCCCGTTGACCGCTGCTGTCGAGTTCGTAGGTTATGGTATTGCGCTGCACATTGTACGTCATCAACCCCGTCTCTAGCAGCTTTCCCGACCGGTCGGACGCGGTCAATGTGTACTGAACGGCCCGTACATTGCCGGCTGCAATGGCCGAGGAGCAGAGGAGAATTGCGCTTATGAGCAGGGGGAGAATGATCTTCAGCATCACTGTGGTTCTGACCTCCCTTCTGCCATCGCCGGCCCTTTGGCCGGTGGGGAAAAGGTTGTATACTCGACTTTCGTTCCCGGCCCGCCTACGTTCTGGGCACCCAACAGCCCTTCTGGATCCGCTGGCTGCAGGTACATTTGGGTGGGTATGCTGTAGAGCACCCGGGCTGCTTCTGTTTCCATGGGCGAAGGGCCTACTACACCCGGTTGCATCGACCAGTACATGACATCGCTGGTCAATGGGCTGTGTCCGAGACGCAGGGCGTGCCCAAACTCGTGGAAGGCAATGGCCTGCAACAGTTCGCCTTCATATTGCACGTCAATGGCAATCTCGGCATAGGTGATTTCCCAATTCCCGTTCCAACTGTACATGCACATTCCCACAATGCCCGCTGCAGGGAAATCTTCCTCTGCCCACCATTCTACGACCACATCGGCGTTTTGTCGGGTGTCGGTGATGTGTACCGACAGCTGTTGGTTTCCGATGGCCTCGGCCCATTGCTGGATCGCGTGCCAAGTGGTGTCTTTGTGTCCAGCGGTGTACCCTGTCGGGGTGTTGTCTGCATCCAGATAGACCGCAATGTCTGTGCCCAAGGGCCATCGTCTGGTTCCGTCAGGGAAGCCGTCGATCTGCTGTACCAGGTGGTCGAAGTATTCGAAGCTTATCTGGTCGAAGGGCACATGGATATCCTTCTCGGTAAGATTGCCTTCGGAGGTGGAGACCGTTACGGCGGCATCATTGTACAGAGCTGCAGCGGTGATCGAGCGTTCGCCGGCGGGGAGCTGGTTGAAACTGTAGAAGCCGTCTTCGCCGGTTGTCACGGTCTGTCCGCTGCCGGCCTCCGTTACAACAGCGCCGGCCAAGGGTACGTTCGATTGGTCCAAATAGACGGTTCCTTGAATTGCTGCGCTGTCCGAGACAGGCTGTTTAAACACGGCGGTGATTTGAGTTTCCGACAGGATCTCGATGTCCTTGGGATTATCGCTGCCCCCAATGTCTCCGGACCAATGCTCAAACTCCCATCCCGAATCGGGAACCGCTGTGATGCGCACCACAGAGCCTAACGGATACTGGGAACTGGTTTCTAATACCGACTCCTGCTCCACGGATCCCTGCCCATCAATGGCGATGGCCAAGGAACCATGCGTTGGCGCAAACACAGCTGTGACGGTTTTGTCTCTGTTCATGTAGACGGTCGTACTGGGACTGTCTGGCGCCGCCGCTTCCCCCTGCCACTCTTCAAATTCCCAGCCGGGTGCCGGATCGGCCACAATTTCGGCTGCCGACAGCTGGCTGTAGGGATGCTCGCCCAAGTCTGGCGTGACGGTGCCTTCGCCGTCCTTCTCTATGGTCAATGTATATGTAGCATCGCCGCTGCCGCCGGAACAGGCGGCTGCGGCCAGGGCAAGGGTGACAAGGAGCAACAACAGTACATGTTTTGTGGATAGCGATTTCACGGCAAGCACCTTTCTGAGGCGTATTTGTTGGTTGGGCCAGGGCTAAGACGACGGGACACAGTTTCTGACAGTGTATTACGGATTTTGGAGAGCGAGACCTGCTGCCTTTTCGACCGTAAAAGGTGTAATTCCTTACTTCAGAAGCAGCATTTGTCTGTCTTACTGGGGGAAGTGTGATCGGTCCGGTGCCCGATTTTTTCTGCCAGGACCGCTGCTTTGCTGGCTTTGCCCCTGACCAAGGGTCGCGTATCAGGGAAGTGTAAGCACTGCCCGTTGCAGAATACTGCGCCTGCCGGCTCATGTCGGGTGACGGCGGTATGTGGGATGACAGAGGCCTGGAGGCCGGTTCTGTACTGCGGATGCTCGCACACGGGCCTATCGGTGTTGAACGGCATGGGCGTAGAAAGGGCGCTGCAACGGATCATGGCAGGAATTGCATATAGGTGCAAGATCGAGGAAAGTGATTGACTTCGCCGGTGCTTAACGCTGGCGGGGAATAAAAAAACATTAAAATAAAAATATAAACGGAAATCAAAATATAAAATGAATCATTTCTTTATGCCGATACAAGGAGGATATTTTGCTGGAGCGACGAATTGTGCGAGTGAACATTATGGCAGAAAGGGAGGATGGAAATGTATCTCAGAACCATGGGGTACCTGGGAATTATCGTTGCTGTGTTGTGCCTGACATCATGGCCGGTGGCAGCCCAGGACGACGACGCCGACATCTGGACGGATGTCGTTGTGGTTGGCACCGGGGCTGCGGGCCTCAGTGCTGCGTTGCAGGCGTCGGAAGCCGGCGCCGAAGTGATCCTGCTGGAAAAATTAGCGTTTACCGGAGGCACAACTCGTCTCTCGGCTGGGGGCATGTGTGCGGCTAACCTGGATCTCCAGTTAGAGCACGGCATTGAGGACGATTCTCCAGAGCAACATGCCCAAGATATGCTGGAACTAGGCCAGCACAAGAATGACCCGGCATTGGTTGAGGTGGTGGCCGAGAACGCTGCAGAGGCCATTGACTGGATCCGGGGCCACGGCGTTGAACTGCAGGACCGGGTTATCAGTGCCTATGATGTGACCTATCCTCGAATCTACTTCACCGACGGCGGTGGCAATGCCTTAGTCGATCGCCTCACAGAGGCAGCCGTTGAACATGGTGTGGATCTGTGGTTAGAAAGTAAGGGAACGGAACTGCAGACCGATGGATCCGGAAGCGTAACGGGGGTCGCGGTCACGGATGTCAATGGCGAAAAGACTGTGATCGCGGTGAATCATGGCGTTGTGCTTGCTACGGGAGGCTTTGCCCGGAACCAGGACTTGGTTCAGGAATTCACCCCTCATCTAGAGGGCGTGGCGACCAACAAGGCGGCAGGTGCCACCGGCAGCGGCATTGAAATGGCACGGGCGATTGGCGCCGACGTTGTCGACATGGATTTGATGCGAGTGCAGCCCTTGGGATCACAGGTTAACGGGAGATGGACCACGGCTCCCGCCGATTTAGTTGATTATGGCGGAGTGTTTATCAACAAGCATGGCGAAGATATTGGTGCCGAAGACAAAGAAGGCGACGATCTCGCAGCAGCGATCTTGGCGCAGGACGGCCATACGGCATACCTCGCATTTGACAGGCAGATCTATGAGCAGGTGGGTTCTGACGCTTTGGGTGCCTTTATCGATGCAGATGCATTGATTGAAGGAACTTGCTCCGAGACCGCCGAGGCGGTGGGCGCGGCCCCCGCATTGTGGGAAGCTTCGCTTGTGGATGCTGGCCTTGATACGGAACACGTCTTTGCCGTGGAAATTCGGCCCTATGTCCACACCACCATGGGTGGATTGCGCATCAACCCCGAGGCCGAGGTGCTAGACAGCGAAGGCAATGCCATTCCTGGCCTGTTCGCAGCTGGCGAAGTGACCGGAGGCGTCCATGGGGCCGACCAGGGCAACGCCATCAGCGACTGCTTGGTTTTTGGACGCGTGGCTGGCAAACACGTGACGCTGCGGTAACCGCATCGCTTTTAAGCCGATCTGCACAAGCCGACCACGGGCGGAAGAAACCTTGGATGGTCGGCTTGTGTGTTCACTAGCTTCTCCTAATGCCCTGCTTTTAGCCATGTTACACTCAATGAAGGAGAATGACGCAAGAAACCCCGGGGTCCGTGATCACGGACCCCGGGGTTGCCCTTGAGGAGCGGAACTTTCCATTACGGCTCTGTCATGCTACTCGATATAGTAGGGGCCTTCAACGTTGCCGGAGAACTCGTTGGCCGTATCGAAATCAGTGTTGAGGCTGGACCCATCCCGCAGTTCCAACCCATAGCCGGCGCTGTTGCGCAGAACACTGTCCCTTAGGGTGAGCTTGCCACGGGTAATGCGTCCGCCTACAACGAGGTTTGCCTCCTGAAGGTTAAACTCAAAGGTTCCTGATCCGGCGTACTCGATTACAACATGTTCCATCGTATTGTTGCGTTCGCTGCGTATCTGGAGACCCTCCCAGAAACCAGGAATGCTCTCTCGGCCGGAGAAAACAATGGGTTGATTCTCTGTTCCCTCTGCTGTCAGCTTGGAGTCCTCCATAAAGCGCAGGGCACTATTGGTGGTGAACTCAAACGAGGCACCCGGTAAGATAGTGATATGGCTGTTCTCGATTTGGATGCTGTTACCATCAAATCGGTACGGCACATTTAATGCCTGCCATGTCCGCTCGTCGCTGCTGTCAATCACAGGGCCGTTCGATGCATCTTTGACATCGATATGGTCGTTCGCGGACTGGTTGCCGGTGTAGTCGGAACCAGAATCAAGAAAATGGATGGAATTCACTTTCATGATGGCCGGCCCTTCTTGGTTTTGCGTATAGCGGTTGTTGGAAGAGCCACTGAAATCGGACTCGTTCTGCACCGCTAGGCCGTGCCCGCTGCTGTGGCGTAGCGTACTGTTTTGCAGCATCAGGCGGCCGTTGTAGCTTGAGATGCGTCCGCCAACCACTAGATTGGCCTTGGGTACATTGGACTCAAACGCCGAAGAACCGCCATATTCAATGATGACATTGTCCATGAAATTGCCGCTTCGGGAACTGCGGATTTGAATACCTTGCCAGTAACCCGGAGTTTTTTCAACCCCCGTGAACAGTACGGTTTCGGGAACTCGGGTCTCGAATTGCGACAATCCGCCGCCTACTTTGATGACACTGTCTTCAAGAAACCGGAAGCTGGAACTGTCTGTAAACTCGAATTCAGCCCCTGCATTGATGGTGATTTCACTGTTGTCAATGGAAAGATTTCCATTGACCCGATAGGGAACGTTCAGTGCCTGCCAGGTACGTTGATCGCTTGCGTCAATGACATTGCCTGACCTGCTGTCTTCTACGACAACAAAATCGCTGTCATTGCCAGCGTAATCGGATGCATCGTCTAGAAAATGGAGGGAATTGGCCCGCATAATGGCTGCGCCTGCAGCATTGGCCGTATATTGGTTGTTCGCTGAGTCGGGAAGCTCGGATTCTATGCGTATATGAAGTCCGAAACCGCCGCTTTGCCTGACTATGCTGTTGTTTAATTCCAGTCTGCCATCGGAACTACCGGTCCGCCCGCCGACGACCAGGTTGGCTTCGTCTACACGTGATTCGAATGTGCTGCCGCCGCCGTATTCGATAATTACCCAATCCATGGTGTTCTGGGAGCTGCGATTGCGGATTTGGATGCCGTCCCACCATCCCCGCTGCTTTTCGGTGCCAGTGAACAGAATGCGATCTTCTTCTGTGCCGTTGGCCGCTATATGGCCGCCGGATTGGACTCGGAAGTTGGTGCCCTGCTGGAAGCGGATCACGGTGCCGGGTTCAATGGTGAGGCCGGCAGATATGTCAATGCTGCTTGTCACCCGGTAGATATTGTCCGCTGTCAATAGTGTGTTCTGGGTGATGTTCTGGGATATGTCCACGACGCCGAGGACAGAAACAGTGATCGCAGTGCTGTCCGTTACACCGGATGCTGTGAATGTACCCGTAAAGGTGTACTCACCGCTGCTGTTGGGATTAAAATTGTCAGGGACATCCCAAAATATGGTGACGGTTTCTGTGGATCCATCATTGAACATCACCAGGATTTGTTCGGGAAGGAGCGAGATTAGTTCGCCTTCGCCGGTACCCGTTTCGATCACTATGTTTCCTTCTCCAAGAACTTCTGTGCTGGAGATCACCAGATCATCCTCGTCGACCGACACTGAACTGCCGCCGGCACCGCATCCGGCCAACCCCACTGTCAATGCAACAAGCAGTACCAAAAACCTTCCATTTCGCTGTGACAACATAAGTATGCTGCCTCCTTTGGTTAGAGTGATTGGCTTATAAAAAGTAAGCCAGCAAGTTATAAATAGAGAGTATCACATAGATGTTGGCAATGCAAGGCCAATTGGTAAAATAAGCATTTGCAACGAAAAATAATGGCATTAGAATGACAATTACACTTGCACACCACCTTTCCCATAGCCTGCTAGAAGCGCTTTTCCGATGCCAGAGGATCGCTGCTGCTGACAGGCAGCCGGGGAAGCACCGTTGTGGCCGGGAACCAACAACCAGGGCCGATTCCAAAGACGGCCAAATGCCAGACTTGGTTGAGCAGCCGACCGGAAATCCCCCATGGGTTTGCAGCGGTATCGAGGTGAACCGCGTCGGCGCATAGCGGCCTTTGGCGGAAGAGCCGTGTCCCGCCTTGGATCTTAAGAGGAAATCCGGTTTGGGCGGGGAAGCGAGAAAGGAAGACCTTAGTATGCCGCGGTACTTTGTCAGTTGTCCTTACAAGCGCGGGAAATAAAGGGGGCGGTTTTTTTGGAATCAAAGCAATGGCAAGCCCATTGGATCTGCGATCCCCGTTTTGCAGAACTCGAGCCCATAAATGTGTTCAAAAAAGAGCTGGATCCGCCGGACCCAGCTCTGCAGGCAGCACACCCGAAGAACCAGCATATGTACGTACGCCGCAGCTTCCATCTTGACAGTGCAGCCAGGGAGGGCCTGCTGGATATAACGGCCGACGACTACTACAAACTGTATATCAACGGCCACTATGTGGGCCAAGGCCCTGCCCCGAGCTATCCCTTTCATTATGCGGTCAACCGCTATTCGGTCTCGGATTGGCTCCGGCCCGGAGAAAACGTGATTGCCGTTCATGTCTATTACCAGGGATTGATAAACCGTGTCTGGAACAGCGGCGATGGACGCCAAGGTTTGATAGCGGAGCTTTTCCTGGACGGTCAATGGTTTGTGGGAACAGATGCCCATTGGAAGTATTGGCCAGCCCAGGAGTATACGGGCGAGACGACAATTGGCTATGACACCCAGTTTCCGGAAAACATTGACAGTCGGCTGCATCCCCTGGGATGGCGGCGGCCGGGTTTTGATGATTCAGCTTGGCGGTGCCCGGAAGAAAAGCACAGCCATGATTACCAATTCTATTACCAGGCTACACCTCCCGTTCAGGTATACAGCCTTCGCCCTAGGAAAGTCCGGGCTGTTTCCTTGGGCCGCTATTTCGTGGACATGGGGCACGAAATCACGGGGAGTTTGCGGATGAAGGCCAAAGGGAAGCCCGGCCAGAAGGTAGAGAACCGGTGCGGCGAAGAGCTTGAGGAGGGCAGTGCCGCGTCCGTGCGCTATCGGATGCGGTGCGGCTGTACCTATCAAGAGCAGTGGACATTATCGGGAGAAGAGGACACCTTAGAGCATTTCGACTACAAAGCGTTCCGCTATGCCGAGATCATTGATCCGAATGGAGCCGTGGACATAGACAGTGTCCAGGCAGAGGTGCGGCACTATCCGTTCGACGAGGGGGCCGCCCATCTTCGCTCGTCCGATCCGAGGCTGGACGCCATCTGGGGCATCTGCAGCCGGGGCGTGCAATACGGCTGTCAAGAAGGGTTCTTAGATTGCCCGTCCCGTGAGAAAGGCCAATATCTAGGAGACCTGACGATTACAGCACAAGCCCAAGTGTATCTAACCGGAGACTTGCGGTTGTTTCGCAAAAGCATCGAAGACTTCGCCCGTACGGCCTTTGTATGCCCCGGGCTGCTGGCTGTGGCACCGGGCAGTTACATGCAGGAAGTGGCTGATTTTTCTCTGCAGTGGCCGCTGCAGCTGCTGTTGTACTACAAACACAGTGGTGATAAGGAGTTCCTCCGTGACATGCTGCCGGTGGTCGAGGGACTGGAGACATATTTCCGACGCTATGAGCGGGACGATGGCCTCCTAGAAAGGGTTTGGGACAAGTGGAACTTGGTGGATTGGCCGCAGAATCTGCGCGACAATTACGACTTCCCTCTGGAAAAACCCATTGGGCCCGGGGTTCATAATGTAATTAATGCTTTCTACTGCGGCATGCTGCAGGCCGCCCATCAAATCAGAGGCATATTGGGTTTGGATTCCGACCGCCGGTATGCCCGAGTGGAAGAGTCGTACCACCGCGCTTTCTACCGCAGTGAGCGGGGTGTTTTTGCAGATTCGGAAACAAGCAGCCATGCGTCTTTGCACAGCAATGCTCTGGCGCTGTATTTTGGTTTGGTTCCAGAGGACGCTGTAGGATCCGTTGTCAACTTGTTGGAGCAAAAGGGATTGGCCTGCGGAGTGTATATGTCGTTTTTTGTTCTCAAGGCACTGTCCAAGGCGGGACGCCGCGATCTGATGTACAGACTGCTGACCAACGACAGTGAACATTCCTGGAACAACATGCTTCGGGAAGGTGCAACCACCTGTTTCGAAGCCTGGGGCAAGGAACAAAAATGGAACACCAGCCTCTGTCACCCTTGGGCCAGTGCTCCCATTATTGTCATGATCGAAGACGTTCTCGGCCTTGAGCCCGCGGTTCCAGGATGGGGCGAGATCAAGATAGCGCCTCATGTGCCCCCGTCCCTCAACGATCTGCAGCTGCAAATCCCACTGCCAGCGGGGCGTGCCCATGTGACGGTGGACGCGGAACACGCAGTCTTACATGCCGTTCTGCACGGCCGCAGCTTCTCTGTGTCTGCTCCGAGAAGTCCGGCGGGCTGAGCTCCTCGTCTATGACGAACGCTTCCGGGAAGAGGGCAGGTACTTGGAAATTTCGCCAACCATCTCCTGTACGGGCATTGTCTGAATCCACACTGTTCCCGGGCCCGTGAGGGTGGTCAAAAAGATGCCTTCGCCGCCCAAAAACATATTGGTGAATCCTTTGACGGTTTCGATGCTCATGTCCACCGTTTCTTCGAAGGCGCCCACGGAGCCCGTGGCCACACGGATTTTTTCGCCGGCAGCCAACTCTCGTTCGACACATTCGCCGTCCATTTCAATGAATACCTGGCCGCGGCCCTTGAATTTCTGCATAATAAAGCCTTCGCCGCCAAAGAATCCCGTGCCCAGTTTTCTTTGAATGTGGATATCATAGTCCACGTTAGGTGTGGCGCAGAGAAAAGCACGCTGCTGGCAGATTAAGGATGTCTCGCCAATGTCAAACACCATAATCTGGCCGGGATAGGTGTGTCCGAAGGCGACTTTGCCTTCTTCGGCCGTCACATTGAAATCGACGGTAAACATCTGGCCTCCAGAAACAGTGCGTTTGATCGCTCCCATGAAGCCGCCTTTCATCTTTGTCTGCATTTCAATACCTTGATTCATCCACTGCATAGCTCCCGCCTGCGCATAGACCGATTCGCCGCGATTCATTGTCAGTTCCACCATGGGCATGACCGAGCCATGAACGACATAATCCATGAGGACACCTCCTAGGGATTTTTCAAAAAATACTCGACTTAGTGGGTTATTCAACCGTTTACTGCCGATATCCTGCAGAATAGAACAAGAAAATTCCGAATCCTGCCGGGCTGCGTTCAGAACGTATAGATGCAGCTTGCCTTGGAACACGTTCATGCAAAAGGCCTGCTTAGGAGCCTGTGATCCGATCTGGGGAGGACATTCCGGGCCAATGTATAAGTTTTACCATAATACCTTTTATAAGGAAGTGGTGACCGGATGCATTCGAGAGTACCTCGCAGGAGGTTTGGCAGCACAGGGCTCAGCGTATCAGAAGTCAGCTTTGGAGCCATGAATTTGCGCCGATTGGATACCATCGGCGAGGCCGAGGAAATTTTGGACTATGTTTTGGACCAAGGCATCAACCTGATTGATACGGCCCGGGCGTACAATGGTACCAACGGTTCGGGGCAGCAGGTGGAAAGCGAAGTGCTCGTAGGTAAGGCCATCGGGCGGCGAACCGATCTGGATGAACCGATTGTGGTTGTCACAAAGGGACACGGCTACACGTTGGACGAATTGGACAAGGACCTCTCCACCAGCCTGAACAAGCTCGGCATACAAGGCCGGGGAGACCTGCGGATTGGGAGCAGCGCTGTCCGTTTGGTGTATTTCTTCCACGGCATCAATGATGATCGTTGGCAGACCATTCGCAACTCCGGTGTATTGGATAAAATCCAGGAACTGAAAGCCGAGGGCGTGATCAGCCACATCGGCTTCTCCAGCCACTATGGTGACAAGAAAGCCATTAAGGCGGCCGTGGACACCGGTATTTTTGAAGTTGTGGAGCTGCCCTACAACATCTTCAACCGCAGCCTGGGCGAGGATGGAGAGCTGGATCTGCTCCGGTACTGTTCTGAGGCCGGCCTTGGGATCATCAACATGAAAGCATTCGGCGGCAACGGAATGGTACCCATATTCGACAGTCTGCAGAGCTATGTCAACATCGATCACCAGACGATGCTCAATTTCTGCCTGACCAATCCCCATATAGCCACCGTTGACGCCGGAGCTCAATATGTCAGCGAATTTTCTGCTGATATCGAAACCGCTGTCGGCGAGCGGTTTGGGCCTGAAGAAATGGCTGCTTTGACCAAAGAAGCTGACAAGATTTCCGACGATCTCAAAGACATCTGCCGGGAATGCCTGCACTGTCTGGAAAAGTTCAGCTGCAGAGAAGGCATTGACTTCCCGCGCATCTTAGCCCTCTACTCCCGGCATATGATCGGCCGCAAGGTCGGTAAGGACACAGGGGAGTTGGCGGCAGAATACCGGCAGCTGGCCGTCGACGCCGAGGCATGTACAGAATGCAGGGAATGCATTCCCTGGTGTGAGTACGATCTAGATATTCCCAACATGCTTAAGGAAGCACACCGGGTATTTGCGGGATAGACGGGGATCTTCTGCCTGGCCAGCGATGGAAATACCCGGTGGTTCCGGCGGCTGTCCGCCGCCTAACGCAGGGTTGGCCGGGCAGCGGCTCTTGTTGCTGGGGCATGAGGGCGGG
>Ga0207421_10003798_pt1 | contig 17787 bp, 13 predicted proteins | sample SodLakKL_010_SED_4_FD_187542 | JGI IMG/M metagenome (GOLD analysis project Ga0207421, IMG submission 187542) | Alkaline sediment microbial communities from Lake Tanatar, Kulunda Steppe, Russia - 8KL_010_SED (SPAdes) (version 2) | ecosystem: Environmental > Aquatic > Non-marine Saline and... | reverse complement strand
CAGAGGAACCGTCCCCTTGCCTTTCACGAGAGGAGGGCTAATATGGCCGGGGAAGCATTGCTGATTATAACTTATGATGTGGGAACCACCGGGATGAAAACTTGCCTGTTTGAAATTGGGAAGGAAATAAAACTGCTGGATTCGGAGATGGCCGAATACGGGCTTTATATCCTGGAAGGAGGCGGAGCGGAACAGGACCCGGAAGAGTGGTGGCAGGCAATGTGTGAGTCTACCCGCCGGCTTTTAGGGAAAACGGGAACTGATCCCCGCTCAATTGCCGGCATTTCCTTCTGTTCCCAGCTGCAGGGTTTGGTGCTGGTGGACGAGGAAGGTCGGCCGGTGCGGCGCATGATGAGCTACATGGATCAGCGGGCCAGGCAGGTGATGCATGAGCATATGTCCCACGGTTTACAATTCTCCGGGGTAAATGTTTTTAAATTATTAAAATCAATCCGGGAGACGGGGGCGGTTTCAGCCAGCGCCAAGGATCCGGTTTGGAAGTATAAGTGGGTGGAAAAGCATGAACCGGAGAACTTCCGACGCACCCATAAATGGCTTGATGTGAAGGAGTTCCTGATTCTCCGCAGCACCGGCGAGTTTATAAGGACGGAAGATTCTGCTTTTGCCTCCCTCCTCTACAATATCCGGGAAGGCCAAAAGGGTTGGAGCCGCGCAGTATGTGATATGATCGGTGTTAATATGGAACACCTTCCCCCCATCATTAAATCGGTGGATAAAGCCGGTGAAATAACGACTTCAGCTGCACCGGAACTGGGCTTGCCCGTGGGAACGCCTGTTTTTGGGGGAGGTGGGGATTCATCCCTGATAGGAGTGGGCGCCGGGGCGGTGGAACCCGGGGATACCCATATTTATGCGGGAACTTCCGGTTGGGTTTCTACGGTGGTGGAAAAGCCTGTCTTGGACCCCACGGCCATGATTGCGGGTATAGTCGGCGCCCAACCCGGGAAGTTCAACTATTTCGCCGAGATGGAAACAGCGGGAAAATGCCTGGAGTGGGTGAAAGATAACCTGGCCCTAGATGAAATCGGTATTTACATGCAAAAGACGCTGGTTAACGAATCCAGGGAATCATTGTATGCCAGCCTTTATGATTTTATAATGGAGATGGTGGCTAGTGTGCCTGCAGGCGCGGGCGGCGTTATCTTTACTCCCTGGCTGCACGGCAACCGTTGCCCCTTTGAGGATTCTTACGCCAGAGGGATGTTTTTCAATATCAGCCTGGAGACCGGCAAGCTGGAAATGATGCGGGCAGTTTTGGAAGGAGTTTGTTTCCACCTTCGCTGGATGCTGGAGGCGCATGAAAAAAAGGTTAAAGCTTCCGAAGTTTTGCGTTTTGTGGGGGGAGGCGCCTTGTCGGATGTAACCTCCCAGGTGTTAGCTGATATAACGGGTAGACCGGTGGAGACGGTAGATAACAGCCAAAATGTAGGCGCGGTAGGAGCAGCCATTGTGGTGGGCGTCGGCCTCGGTATTTTGGATTCTTTTGAAACAGCCAAAGAATTTGTATCCGTAAAAAAGAAATTTTCTCCCGACCCACAGCACAAGGAAACCTACGACCGCAACTACCGGGTCTTCAAAAACCTTTACCCAAACAACCAAAAAAACTTTAAACAACTAAACGAATAAAAAAAGTAAAAAAAAGGTGTCAGGCCTTGACATTGACACAAAAAAAGAATTCAGAAAATTTCAGGCCTAAATTGTTTTTTTATGTCAAGAAAGGCGCCTGACACCAAAATATTGACATACCGGAGCAATTCTGAATAATCAGAAAAAAGGTGTCGGTCCTTGACATTGACACAGGGGGTGTGGTGTTGTCTAAGCGAAGCCTGACCGTGGATTTGCACCCTATATACAACCAGGGAGGGGAAATTGACGCAGAGCTGGAAAGTGCCATGCAGGAAGCAGAGGAGAAGAAGCTTAAAGAAGTGGAGATTATTTGCGGCAAGGGAAGCGGACAGCTTAAAAAGCGGGTTTTGCGCTTTCTGGATCGGGAAGATGTCCGGGAAAAGTACCACCGCCTAAAAAAGGATCCTAAAAATTCGGGGAGGGTTTTTGTTTATTTTCGATGGAAGTAGAAAAAGAAGTAGAAAAACCGGTAGAATTAGAAGAGGTGGAGATAGAAGATAAAGCAGTAATTGAAGCGGCGGCAAAACCGGATTCATAGGATGTAGAATTAAGGATAGAGGAGGAAATAGAGGTTTCAGAAATTGAAATAGCGGTAGGGTAGAATTAGAGGAGGTGGAGATAGAAGATAAAGCAGTAATTGAAGCGGCGGCGAAACCGGATTCATAGGATGTAGAATTAAGGATAGAGGAGGAAATAGAGGTTTTAGAAATTGAAATAACGGTAGGGTAGAAGTAGAAGAGGTGGAGATAGAAGAGAAAGCAGTAATAGAAGCAGCGGCAGAACCGGATTCATAGGATGTAGAAATAGATGTAAAAATAGGGGTAGAAGTAGTGCCGGCAGGTGAAATTTTTCTGATAAGACAAACTTGCCAAACTATTTAAAAAACAGTTTTTTTTAGAGCTTATGCAGGGATTAATATTTTCATTAGCGAATACATTACTAGGTTAAGTACTTACTGAATGTATGTACTACTTACATATAAATACAAAATTAAATTAAGGAGGAGATTAAGTTATCATGAGTGACAAGGAATTGGCAAAGAAAGGCGGAGGTTTTCTTTTCACCAAAGTAGAACCGGAAGATATTTTTACCCCCGAAGATCTTGATGAGATGCATCTTATGGTGAAGAAAACGTGTGAGGATTTTGGGTTAAACAAAATTTATCCCCAAACTGAGGAAATTGAAGCGAAAAATGATGAAGTTATTTTGGGTTTATTGCGCGAAGCAGGAGAGCTTGGCCTTACCGGAGTTGACATTCCGGAAGAATATGGAGGAGACGAAGCCGATAAAATGACTTCGGTCCTGGTTACGGAAGCGCTTACCTATTCCGGCTCTTTCTCCACTGCTTTCGGAGCCCATACCGGGATTGGCTCTATGCCTATTATTTACTTCGGTAACAAAGATCAAAAAGAACGTTACCTGCCTCAACTGGCTACGGTAGAAAAAATTGCGGCTTATGCCCTCACTGAGCCGGAAGCCGGATCTGACGCAATGAATTCTAAAACCACGGCAGTTCTTTCCGACGACGGCAAATATTACATCCTCAACGGCGCCAAGCAGTATATCACCAATGCTGCCTGGGCAGATATTATCATTGTATATGCCAAAGTAGACGGCGAAAAATTTACTGCTTTTATTGTGGAAAAAGGCGACGGGGTCTCCATTGACCCGGAAGAGAAAAAGATGGGCATTAAAGGTTCATCCACCTGCAGCGTGATTCTGGAAGATTGCCATGTTCCGGTAGAAAATGTCCTGGGCGAAGTAGGCAAGGGCCACCACATTGCTTTCAATATTTTAAATATCGGACGCTATAAATTGGCTGCCGGCGCTCTCGGCGGCTCAAAGAAAGCTCTCGCCGTTTCCATCGATTACGCGCTGCAGCGGGAGCAGTTTAAACAGCCTATTGCCCAGTTTAACCTGATTAAAGGAAAAGTAGCAGATATGGTTATCAAGGCATATGCTATAGAAAGCATGCTCTATCGCACTGCCGGGCTTTTAGAAGAAAAGATGAGCGAAGTGGATATGAATGAAGAAGGCGCTAACCAAAAGGTAAGGGATGCTATCAGGGAATATTCCATTGAATGTTCCATGAACAAAGTTTATGGCTCGGAAGGCATGGACTTTGTTGTTGATGAAGCCGTGCAAATCCACGGCGGATATGGTTATGACGAGGAGTATCCGGTAGAGAGGATGTACCGCGACAGCCGTATCAACCGCATATTTGAAGGAACCAACGAAGTTAACCGGATGCTGGTTCCGGGAACACTCCTTCCCAAAGGCATGCAGGGCGAACTTCCCTTTATGGATGCCGTATTTGGCTTGAAGGATGAGATAGAAAAGATCAAAGAGCAGTCCGTTCCTCCCGAATCCCCGGACAAAGAAGAGTTTATTATTGACTGCATGAAAAAACTCGTCCTTTTAGCTATGGGTAATGCGGGGCGTAAATTTGAGCAGGAAATCGAAAAAGAACAGGAAATATTGGCCGCTCTGGCTGATATGTGCATAGAAATTTTTGCTGCTGAAAGCGCGCTGCTGCGGGCTCAAAAAATTAAGGCTAACAGCGGCGAAGATGCGGCGAAGCTACCCATGATGATGACCCAGATTTTGGTTAGTGAAATGGTACCCAAGCTTCAGGCCTGGGCAAAAGAAATTATTGCGGCTACTTTTGATACAGAAAAAGCGGCTAAAACAGAAGCCAACATTGATTTACTTTGCCGGACTCATCCGGTCAACATTTACGGCCTGAAGAGGGAAATTGCTGAGGAAGCTTATAACGAAAGAGGTTACTTCCTGGAGAGAAGGTAAGGTGCCACAAGGCAAACAGTGTTTTTGGGGCAAATTAAGTGTGGCAATAAGTAATATAGGGTAAATATAATAGGTGGGGGTAGCATGGGAGAGTGCTACCCCTTCTTTATCTTTTCGCCTGTTTTTATATACTAAAAGGGGACTCTTAACTGAATTATTAACCGGATCTTCTAAAAAAAAGGGAATATTATTAAATTCGTAGAATTGCTCAGTAGAATTGTTCAGTGGTACAATTATACATTTACTCATTTTTTTAATCAGGTTTTTCCTTAATCAGGTATTATCCTGAAGTGAGTAGTTACGATAAAGCAAAGCAGAAAGCCCAGTGTTTTAGCTGTGGGAGTATGTCAACATAATTAATCGGGTGATTAAGCCTTCTCGCAAGCGCATAAAGTCTGATTGATTGCTTAATTATTTAATTATTTCGAAGCAAGGAGGAAAAATGATGGAAAAAGTTTACGTAGTAGGCGCGGCCAGAACTCCGGTGGGCAGTTTCGGCGGGGCCCTCAAAGATGTGAATGCAGTAGAGCTTGGGCGTATAGCTATTGCCGAATCATTGCAAAGGGCAGGGGTTGAGGCGTCTGAGGTGGAGGAAGTCATTCTGGGAAATGTTTTGCAGGCAGGGCTGGGTCAAAACCCGGCACGCCAGGCGGCAATAAATGCCGGTATTCCCGTAGAAGTGCCGGAAACCACCATCAATAAGGTTTGTGGGTCCGGTTTAAAGGCTATTGCCATGGGAGCACAGTCCATTATGCTGGGGGATGCTGATTTAATAGTAGCCGGCGGCACAGAAAGTATGAGCCAGGCCCCCTACCTGGTGCCGGCAGCGCGCTGGGGCGGACGCATGGGAGATTTAAAGATGGTGGATTCCATGATTAAAGACGGGCTCTGGTGCGCTTTTGGCAATTATCATATGGGGATAACGGCGGAAAATGTTGCCGAGGATTATGGAATCACCCGGGAAGAACAGGATAGTTTTGCCGTAAACAGCCAGGAAAAAGCAATTGCCGCCATTGATGCGGGAAGGTTTCAAGAAGAAATTGTGCCGGTGACGGTACCCCGCAAAAAAGGTGAAGATATCACCGTAGATACCGATGAGCATCCCCGCCGGGGAACCACGCTGGAGAAGATGGCCGCGCTGCCCCCTGCTTTTAAAAAGGAGGGAGGGACCGTTACTGCCGGAAATGCATCGGGCATTAACGACGGCGCCGCAGTTGTAGTGCTGGCTTCGGCTTCCGGGGTAGAAAAGCTTGGGTTGACTCCCATAGTAGAGATAGCTAACTATGCTTCCGCGGGAGTGGAGCCCCGGATAATGGGAACGGGGCCGATTTCTGCCTGCCGCCGCCTGTTTGAAAAGGCAGGCATAACTGCCGATGATGTGGATCTCTTCGAGCTGAACGAAGCCTTTGCTTCCCAGGCTATCAGCGTAATGCGTGATTTAAATGTTAATCCCGAAATAACCAACGTTAACGGGGGGGCTATTGCGCTGGGACACCCCATAGGCGCCAGCGGCGCCCGCATCTTTATCACCCTCATCCATGAAATGTCCAAAAGGAAGAGCAAAACGGGGGTGGCTTCACTTTGCATCGGAGGCGGACAGGGTGTTGCTTCTCTGGTGAGGGCACCTTAAATAAAGGATCTTGAATTCTGAAATAAATGCCCTTAAATTAATTTCCGATGATTAAACAGCAATCCTAAAAATATGCCGTGGAAGTAATTTGCGACGATTACATGTTGCTGATAGGGGCTGTAATTATTGCCAATAATTACCGCTCACAAGCATTGATAATTATAAAGCAGTTAGTTATTGAACAATCAAATAACAGAAGTATCTTGGGGTATGATATAATATTTAGAAACAGGATATAGTTAACATAACATATATATACGATAACGGGGTGTAAATGTGAGTTTTCGGCAAGATTATTTACGTTCTCTGCCGGCGGTGGATGTGCTATTACAGGAGGAACCGCTGAAAGAGCTTGCGGAAAGGCTGCCGCGGAAATTAATCCTTCAATCTGCACAGGAGGTTATTGATTCTTATCGCCGCTGCATCATGGATGCTGAAACTGCAGCCGACCTGGAAAGTTTAAAAATTGTGCCTGCGGAGTTGGCGGCGGAAGCAGCATTAAAGGCCGAATCTCATGCAGGAACCAGCTTGCGCGCGGTCATTAATGCCACCGGGACAATACTGCATACCAACCTCGGGCGGGCCCCGCTTCCCCAGTGTGCCGTTGATGCCCTGGCCGACACGGCCGGAACTTACTGCAACCTGGAATATTCGCTGGAAACAGGCGAAAGGGATTCGCGCATGGCGCATCTGGAAGAGTTGTTGTGTGAACTCACCGGGGCGGAAGATGCCCTGGTGGTAAATAATAACGCTGCGGCCGTGTTCCTGGTGCTAAATACTCTGGCTTCCGGCGGTGAGGTGATTGTGTCTCGCGGGCAGCTGGTGGAGATAGGCGGTTCTTTTCGCATCCCTGATGTTATGAGTGCCAGTGGCGCCCGTCTGGTTGAAGTGGGCACAACTAACAAGTGTTATCCCGGTGATTATGAAGCGGCCATAAATGAGCATACGGCTTTACTGCTTAAGGTGCACACCAGCAACTACCGTATTATGGGATTTACCCGTGAAGTAGAACGGGGGGATATGGTGGAACTGGGCCGCCGCGCCGGAATTTCAGTTATGGAAGATTTGGGAAGTGGAACCCTGCTTGATCTTGCTTCCCCCGAATTGCCTTCGGAGCCAACGGTGCCGGAGTGCCTGGATGCCGGCGTATCTGTAGTTACTTTTAGCGGAGACAAACTGCTGGGTGGCCCCCAGGCGGGAATTATTTTGGGAAAGAAGAAAATCATCGATGAGCTGCACCGTAACCAAATTTTAAGGGCTTTACGGGTGGACAAACTAACTATTGCCGCCCTGGAAAATACTCTGCGCCTCTATTTTGATCCTCACACCGCCCTGGCAGAAGTTCCCGTGCTGAGAATGCTGAAGCGGGAAAAAGAAGATTTAAAGCGCCAGGCCACTGAATTACAGCGCCTTTTGCAAAATGAACTGCAGCATCAGCAGGGAGAATGGGAAGTAACGGAAGGAACTTCTACCGTGGGAGGCGGGGCGTTTCCCCTGGCCGAACTTCCCACCTATTTAGTCTCTTTTAAGGCGGAAGGCATTTCCCCGGGAAAGTTGGCTCGCGAGCTGCGTTTTGCAGATCCCCCCGTAGTTGTAAGGTTACAGCATGATTGCCTGCTGATGGACGTGCGGACGATTTTAAGCGGACAGGAAGAACAGATAGTTTCGGCGATGCGAAATGCTTTAGATAAACTGACGTAAGCCGACTTAAATTATAAGGCGGAGTGATAATATTGGAAGCGGTAATTATTGGCACGGCAGGCCACGTGGATCACGGCAAATCTGCTATGATCAACGCTCTCACCGGCACAGATACCGATCGCTTGAAGGAAGAAAAAGAAAGAGGGATTTCTATAGATCTGGGGTTTGCCTCTTTCCCCCTTCCGGATGGTCGCAAAGCCGGTATCGTAGATGTTCCGGGACATGAGAGGTTTATTAACAATATGCTGGTGGGAGCTTCCGGGGTAGACCTTGTTTTACTGGTGATAGATGTTAACGAGGGGATGATGGAGCAAACCTGGGAGCACCTGGAAATTTTAGAACTGCTGGGTTTGCAAAAAGGAATGGTGGTGCTCACCAAGATAGATTTGGCCGGCGAAGAATGGTGCGATATGGTGGAGGAAGAAGTGCGCGAGCAGTTAAAGGGGACATTCCTGGAAGATAAACCTCTATGCCGGATATCTGCAGTGAGCGGTGAAGGCATAGAAGAGTTGAAGAAAAAGCTGGAGAATCTTACCGAAGATGTTTCTCCCCGGGACCTCCATGCCCCTGCGCGCCTGCCCGTGGACCGGGCTTTTAGTATTGCCGGTTTCGGCACCATTGTTACCGGCACCCTGCTGCAGGGAAGAATAAAAACAGGAGACACCGTAGAAATTTTGCCTTCCGAAGTGGAGGCGCGGGTGCGCTCTCTGCAGGTGCACGGGCTTAATGTTGAAGAAGCCCGGGGTGGCCAAAGGGTGGCCATTAATCTTTCCGGCCTGCAGAAAGATGATGTGGAGCGGGGCAGCGTGGTATGTATGCCGGGATATTTTGAACTTAATTCTTTGATGGATGCTTCGTTAGAACTTCTGGAGCGGGCTCCGCGGGGACTCAAGCATCTGGATCCCGTGCACCTGTATCTGGGTACTACCCGGGTGGTTGCGAGGATCGCTTTGCTGGAAAAAGAGGTTTTATACCCCGGAGAAAGCAGCCTGGTTCAACTAAGGCTGGATTCCCCTCTGGTAGCGGAGAGGAAGGATCGCTTTATAATTCGCTCTTATTCACCGGTGACGACTATCGGGGGAGGAGTGATTTTAGATCCCGGCTCAGAGCGCCGCCGCCGTCCCCGTCGCTTTCGAGACGGCTCGTTAAAATATCTTCGCGAACTTGAGCAGGAGGTCAAGGAAACTGATTCGGATAAGTCGTTTGTGGAGCAGAAAATCAGGCAGTTAAAAATGGCGGATATTTCCCGCCTGGAAACTTCCACCCGCCTAGGCCCGGATAAACTTAAGTCCATACTTGCGGAATTGGAAGATGAGCAGATGGTGATGGCGTTAGGCGGCAGCTTTATTACCGCGGACAATTTGCAGGAATGGGAAAATAGTCTTTTATCCTTTTTGGAGGATTATCACCGGAAGTATCCTCTTTCTACGGGGATGCCCAGGGCACAGCTGAAGAGCGCCATACCGGCCGAGCTTTCTTTGCGGGAGTATGATGCTTTTCTGGATTACATTTACCACAAGGGGGAAATAGAGCTCTCCGGCGATAAGGTATGCCGCGCAGGTTTTTACCCGGAACCCACTGATAGTGAAAAGAAATTGCTGGAGCAAATAATAAGTATATATAAAAATGCCGGGTTTCAGCCCCCTACTTTGAAGGAAATGTCTTCTACCCTGGGTAAGGATGTTAATTACCTGGAGTCGCTGCTGGAATATATGATTAATCGAGGCATGCTGGTGAAAATTCACGATGATATGTATTTGCTGGTTGAGCTTTACCGACAGGCGGTGCAGGTGCTAAAAGATCATTTTGCCCGCCATGAGACTCTTACCATGGCTGAATACCGGGACTATTTGCAGAGCTCACGCAAATATATGCAGTCTCTGCTGGAGTTTTTTGACCAGCAGAAAATTACCAGGCGCAAAGGTGATTACCGCGTGCCCCGGAAATTAGAACAAGAAGGGGAGGTGCATTGCAGTGAGTGAAGAAAAGGTTAGGCTTACCGCCCTTTCACGCAGTGCGGGGTGAGCAGCCAAAATAGGGCCGGAGACCCTGGCACAAGTTTTGTGCTCTTTGCCTGTATCAGAGGATCCCTGTTTTATTAACCGGGAAGAAAAAAATGCCGATGCCGGTATATACCGGGTAAGCGAAGATATAGCCCTGGTGCAATCGGTGGATTTCTTTACGCCGGTGGTTGATGATCCTTATATCTTTGGAGAAATTGCCGCTGCAAACGCGTTTAGTGATATTTATGCGGTGGGAGGCACGCCCCTTACAGTTCTAAACCTGGTGTGCTTTCCCTGCAAAAGCTTGGGGCATGATATCCTTAAAGAGATACTTGCCGGCGGGCATGCCAAAACCACAGAAGCCGGAGCCGTTGTAGTAGGTGGGCATAGTGTGGAAGACGAAGAACCTAAATACGGGCTTTCCGTTACCGGTAAGGTTCATACCGCCGAAATTGTGTCGCATGCAACGGCACGGCCAAAAGATCTGCTGGTGCTAACCAAGCCCCTGGGCGCAGGAGTGATTACTACGGCATTAAAAGGGCAGGCGGTTAGCGTAAATGAAGCCCGGCAGGCTTTGAAAGGGATGACTGCCCTTAACCGCGATGCTTCCCTGGCCATGAAAGAGGTGGGGGTGCATGCATGTACCGATATTACCGGCTTCGGTTTGCTGGGCCATGCGGTGGAAATGGCTGCGGACAGTAGAGTTTGCCTGCGCCTGAATTTGCATGCCCTTCCCTACTACGAAGGGGCATGGGAACTCGCCGACATGGGCATTATACCTGCCGGGGCTTATCATAACAAGGAGTATTATGGGCGGGTTATGAAAATAAATGTAGACGTAAAGGAAAAGGAAACAGAGCTTAGTTTGGCATCTGATCCGCAAACTTCGGGGGGGCTCCTCATGTCAGTTCCGCCGCAAAAATTGGCAGATTTGACGGCGGCTTTGGACAGATACGGGATTAACGGTTACGTCATCGGAGAAGTAACCGTTCCGCTTGAAGGGCAGCAGGATTTGCAGGTGATTGTGGAAGAATGAAAAGAATGAGGGGAAGGATGAAGGGAAGAATGAAGGAATAAAAAACAAACCGGCACAGCTAACCGGTATAGATGACGCGCAAAGCTTCTAAATAAAAATAATTGACATGGGGGAGGTTACATTGCCCATTGAACAACTGCAGAGCTAAGCATCTGCGGAGATGATGGGATTTTAGATGAGGTTGAAGGGAAAAAACAATAGAATGGCAGAGCTTGCAAAGAATGACAAAAAATTCATATCTTTCAAATTACTTTATTTGGCGGGTATAAATTAAATTATAGGCAGGATTTAATTAGAATGATGTCGAATCTTAAAAAAGTTAAATAGGTTAATGATTTATTAACGCCGGTTTGATTAATCTTATATGCAAGCCACTTATAGTTTTAGCAATTTAATCGAATGATAGTTTTGAAGAAAGGAGGGGTGGAGGAGAACAGCCAATAATTTTTCAGGTTTAAGTTGTGGATGCGGCATGCAGAAGTTTTAAATTCGAACGGTTTGGTTTGTTTGGTTCGCGAATTAATTTGTGTTGTTCACGAATTAAGAAGTTAAACATGAGCGTTTCATGAGGGTTTTGAGAAAGAAGAAAATAATGCAAGAACAAGTAAGGTAACAAAATATCTCTTTATGTGGGGTATGAAGATGAGCGTTGAAAACATGACATTTACAGAACAATTTGATTTATTAGGTTGTATTCAGTGCGGAAGGTGTACTGCCGGATGCCCGGTGACGGTGAGGACTAATCTTAATCCCCGCCGGATAGTTAATGATTGTTATAACGAGGAATTGCTGGATGAGCTTTCCCGCCTGCCGGAAGTTTGGGATTGCAGCGCGTGTCATACCTGCGCCGTAAGGTGCCCCAAAGGCTTAAAACCGGTAGAGGTTTTGTTTGGCCTGCGCAATCTGTTGGTGGAAAGTGGAAAAGTAGAGCCTACGGTTAGGGACGCGCTGGAAAGTACCTTCCTGGAAGGGAACCCCTGGGGCAAGGCCCGGGCAACCCGTTATGACTGGATGGAGGGGTTGGATGTAAAAATAGCCGATCCCGAGCAGGAAGTGGAAAACCTCTTTTTCGTATGCTGTACCATTGCTTACGATCCAAGGGTGCAGATGGTAGCCCAGAATATGGTTAAATTACTCAATAAATATGAGGTGGATTACGCTTTTCTGGGTGAAGAAGAATCTTGCTGCGCCAGTGAAATTTTGGCGCTGGGCGAAAAAGAATTATTTGAAGAAGCGGCAGAGGGTAATGTAGAGCTGTTTAACGAGTTTAAAACTAAAAGGATAGTTACCCTTTCACCGCATTGTCTGACTGCTTTCAAAAAGTATGAAGGGCTGAATGCGGAAGTAATTCACTATACCCAGCTTTTAGCAGAGCTTGTGGAGGATGGCACTATTGACCTTTCCACAGAGTTGAATGAGAAGATAGTCTATCACGATCCTTGTTTCCTGGGCAAGCAAAACGATATTTTTGATGAGCCCCGTGCTATTTTAAAAAGTGTTCCGGGTGTAGAATTCCAAGAATTTAATCGCAGCCGGGAGCGCAGCCTTTGCTGTGAAGGCGGAGGAGGTAAAATGTGGGCGGAAACGGAATCTAAAGCAGAGCGCCTGGCGGAGACAAGAATCAAAAATGCCAAAGAGCTCGACGCTACAGTTGTGGCGGTGGCTTGCCCGTTTTGCGTTCTCACCCTTGATGATGCCGTTAAGGCCCTGGGGCATGAAGAAGAAATGAGAGTTGCGGAAATTATGGAGCTTTTAGGTGAGCTACTTTAATTGAATAATAATGAAAAGCAGGAGGTGAAGGTTTTTGAAAACTTTTGTTTGTATCAAGCAAGTGCCGGATACTTCGGAAGCAGAAGTAAAGGTTGATTCAAGCGGTAAGGCTGTTGATGCCAGCAGGTTTTCTTTTGACATCAACGATGCGGACAATTATGCAGTAGAGGCAGCGGTACAAATTAAGGAAGCCCATGAAGGGACTGTTACCGTGGTTTCCATGGGCCCCCAGAGTAGTGATGTGATGATTCGGATGGCCATGGCTAAAGGTGGAGATGATGCTATGCGGATTGAAGATTCTCGCATAAACGCTGTTGATCCGTTGTCCGTGGCCAAGGTGTTGGCCGCATCCATCAAAGACAAGGAATTTGACCTGGTGCTTACGGGCTGTATGGCCAGTGACGACGGCCATATGTCTGTGGGTGTTGCCATGGCAGAAGAGTTGGGAGTGCCTCATGTTTCCATGGTAAAAGATATTGAAGTTCTGGGTGACGGCAAAATAAAAGCCAGCCGAGAATTAGAGGGAGGCCTCATGGAGGTTGTAGAAGTGACTTTGCCGGCAGTAATTACTATTCAAACCGGCATTAATGAGCCGCGTTATGCGCCCATCAGAGGCATTCGCCAGGCTCAGAAAAAAGAACTCAGCGTGCTCAGCCTTGATGACCTGGGGGTTCCCGCAGATCAGGTAGATGAGTCTGCTTCCCAGATCATACTGAACAAGCTTTATGTTCCCGAAGTTGTTTCGGCTGCCGAGTTTATCGAAGGTGAACCGGAAGAAAAGGCCGAGAAACTGGCTTCTATCCTGATTAAAGGAGGTCATGTATAATGGGCGACGTATTAGTAGTAGCAGAACACAGGCAGGGAGAAATTCGGGATGTAACCTGGGAAATGCTCAACTTGGCCTCTCAAATTGCTCCCGATGCAGGAGGCCAGATAGTTTCCGTGGTTTTAGGAAGCGGGATAGACGATATTGCCGGTAGTGTGGCAGGAGCTAGCGACAAGGTGCTTTGTGTGGATGATCCTCTCCTGGAAAACTTTAACGGCGAAAAGTATCAAAAGGTCCTTTCCGCTCTCATCGATGAGCACAAGCCACTTATTGTTATGATCCCCCAAACTGCCGAGGGTGTGGATTATGCTCCGGCATTGGCCGTGGAGAAAGGGCTTCCTTACCTGACTGAGCTCGTGGGGCTTAAGATAGACGGGGGCAAACCCGTAGCTGAGCGCCAGTATTACCAGGGTAAGGTAAATGCCGAGTTTTCCTTTAAAGATGCGGATACTTACCTGTTTACTATTAGGGAAGCGGCTTTTGAAGCCATTGAGCCCGCGAAGCAGGGAAGTGTGGAAAAAGTAGATTCTCCTTTAAAGGAGGATATTGATTACCGGAAGTTTTTGGAGTATGTAGAAGCCGAAGTAGGCGACGTGGATATAACTCAATCGGAAAAGTTGTTGGCCCTCGGAAGGGGAATCAAAGAAGAAAAGAATGTGCCCGATATGGAAGAACTGGCCAAGTACCTGGGCGCGGATATGTGTGGCTCCAGGGCTGCGGTGGACGCCGGCTGGTTGCCGCATGATCGCCAGGTAGGCACTTCCGGCAAAGTAGTTAAGCCAAAGCTTTACCTTGCACTGGGCATATCCGGGGCTTTCCAGCACCTGGCAGGTATAAAAGGGGCGAAAACTGTAGTAGCTGTTAATAAGGACCCCAACGCCCCCATATTTGCAGAGGCCGATTATGCCATTGTGGATGATCTTTTCAAGGTGGTACCCAAATTAGTAGAAAAACTAAAAGAAGAAAAAGGCGCTTAGTCCTCAAGCAGGTTCAGCGCTTTGAACAGCTAAACTGCGTGGGAGGATGAAAATTCGAAATGACGGAAAAGCCCAAAATTGGTGTTTATGTTTGTCATTGTGGTATTAATATTGCATCGACAGTTGATGTGGAGGAAATAGCCCGTTATGCAGAGGAAATTCCCGGGGTGGTGGTTTCTAAGACCTATCCATATGTCTGCTCTGACCCCGGGCAGGTCCTCATTCGGGAAGACATTGAGAACCAGGGGTTGAACAGGATAGTAGTGGCTTCCTGCTCACCCCGCATGCATGAACCGACTTTTCGTAAAACATTGAAGGAAGCCGGTTTAAACCCCTATTATTTGGAGATGGCGAATATCAGGGAGCAATGTTCCTGGGTCCATTCGGATAGTGAAGAAGCTACCGGCAAGGCCAAAAAAATGGTGGCGGGGGCGGTGGCAAAGGCCCGTTTACTGGAACCCCTGGAAGAGAAAGAAGTGGAAGCAGAGCCTTCAGCGCTGGTTATTGGAGCCGGAATAGCCGGCATTCAGGCTGCGCTTGATATTGCTGATGCCGGTTTTCAAGTTTACCTGGTGGAACAAACGCCTTCGGTTGGAGGGCGCATGGCTCAGCTGGATAAGACATTTCCTACGCTGGACTGCTCTGCATGTATTCTGACCCCTAAAATGGTGGACGTGGCCAGTCATCCCAACATCGAGCTCATGACTTATGCCGAGGTAGAAGAGATAAACGGATTTATCGGCAATTTTGATGTTAAGGTGAGGAAAAAGGCGCGTTATGTGGATGTGGATAAGTGTACCGGCTGTGGTGACTGCGCTAAAGAATGCCGGGTACAACGTGTTCCCAGCGAGTATAATGCCGGTGTAGGTAACCGTGCGGCTGTTTACCTTCCTTTTCCGCAGGCGGTTCCGGCGAAATTCACCATTGACCCGGAGAAATGCCTCTACCTTACTAAAGGGAAATGCGGCAAATCACCCAAATGTGAAGAAGTCTGCCAGGCAGGGGCTATAAATTTTGAACAGGAAGATGAAATAGTGGAGTTCAGAGCGGGAACCATTATCGTAGCTACCGGCTTTGATATATTTGATGCTTCCCGCAGGCCGGAACTGGGATACCAGGACTATGATAATGTGATTAACGCTCTGGAGATGGAACGTCTGGTTTCTGCTTCCGGGCCCACAGAAGGGAAGCTTTTGATCGGGAAAGGTGAAGATCAAAAGGAACCCAAGGATATTGCTTTTATCAAGTGTGTGGGCTCACGTGATGAGACCGTAGGAAATGAGTACTGTTCGCGTGTATGCTGTATGTATACGGCTAAGCTGGCTCACCTGGTAAAGGAAAAGATTCCCGATGCCAGGGTCACTATTTATTACATGGATGTGCGGGCATTTGGTAAAGGGTTTGAAGAATTTTACGACCGGGTGCGCCGTGAAGGTGTCCGTTATGTCAGGGGCAACCCTTCTGAAATATACCAGCAGGGGGATAAGCTGGTGGTAAAAGTTGAAGATACTCTTACCGCCACCCCCCGGGAAGATGAGATGGATTTGGTAGTTTTAGCGGTAGGCCTTGAGCCGCGTTTGGAAACAAAGCAGATAACTGATTTGCTCAGGCTTTCCCAGTCTTCAGACCAATTCTTAATGGAAGCGCATCCCAAGCTGCGGCCCGTTGATACTTCCTCGGACGGCGTTTTTCTGGCCGGATGCTGCCAGGGGCCGAAGGATATACCGGACACGGTTGCGCAGGCTAAAGGCGCGGCTTCTTCTGCCTTAATGCCCCTTTCGAAGGGAATGGTTAAGGTTGAGGCGCAGGTGTCGGAAGTGGACGAGAGCATATGCCGGGGATGCGGTTATTGTGTGGAAGTCTGCCCGTACGGCGCTATCGAGTTAGAGGAAGTTAACCAGATGGGGCATATGGTTCAGGTAGCGAAGGTCAATGAGGCTCTCTGTAAGGGCTGTGGTGCTTGCGTGGCAGCTTGTTTTTCGGGGGCTGTCCAGGCCAAATCTTTCCGGGACCGTCAGATATTACCACAAATTGCGGTTTTAGGGGGGTTAAAGGATGAGTGATAATTTTGAGCCTAACATTGTTGCTTTTTTGTGTAATTGGTGTTCTTATGCCGGGGCAGACCTGGCGGGAACCAGTCGTATACAATATCCTTATAATATAAAAACTATTCGGGTAATGTGTACCGGAAGAGTTAACCCCCTTTATGTGTTAAATGCATTACAGCAAGGAGCAGACGGGGTGCTTGTTTCTGGATGCCATCCCGGCGATTGCCACTACATGGAGGGTAACATGTATGCCCGCCGTAGATTAGGGCTGCTGAAGGATATGTTGGAATTTGTGGGTGTAGATCCCCGCCGCTTTCAGATGAGCTGGGTTTCCGCTTCAGAACCCCATAAGTGGAAGGAAGTAGTGGAAAAGCTAGTTGGGGAAACCCGGGAACTGGGACCGTTTGAACAATTTCAAAGAAATATGATTAACTGGTAGGGAGGGAGGATCGTTTGGTAGAGCTGGATAAGCTTCGTAGCACTGCGGCAGACACCGTTTCACGCGATGATGTCAAATACCTGTTGGGTTGGCAAAAAGGTACTTTTGGTTACCGGGTCTCACCTTGTGTGGTGGAAAAGGCTGAGGACACAGAAAACCTGGTATTTTCACCTCTTTGCATGTCAAATTTGAGCACTTATTTGACGCTGGCAGAAAAGCTGCCGGTGCCTAAAGGTGAGCAGCCTGATGATCGCAAAGTAGCGCTTATGGTTAAGGGCTGTGATAGCCGGGCGGTAGTTCAATTATTGACGGAAAAGGGTATTGAAAGAGAGCAGGTAGTGATAATCGGTTGTTCGTGCCGGGGTATCGTGGATTTGAAAAAAGTGGGAGAAAAGTTTCCTGAACCTCTGGATACGGTAGATGTGGAATGGAAAGATGATAAGATAGTTTTTAAGCTTCCTGACGGAGAGCAGGAAGTGGCCCGGGATGAGGTGTTGGCGGATAATTGTCTCGTTTGTCAATATCCCAATCCTGTTATTGCGGACGTTCAGCTGGGAGATGAAGTTGCCCCGGCAGAAAATGCGGATGATGCCGGGGTTAAAGAGATAGAAGATTTTTCGCTGGAAGATCGCTGGGAGTATTGGGAAAAAGAGTTTTCCAAGTGCATTCGCTGTTATTCATGCCGGAATGTCTGCCCCATGTGTTATTGTGATAATTGCGTGCTGGATAGGCTTTCTCCTACCTGGATTAACCGGTCGGTGAATTACAGTGAAAATACTGTGTTCAATCTTTCCCGCGCATTTCACTTGATGGGGCGCTGTATTGATTGCGGTGAATGTGAACGGGTGTGCCCCATGGGATTGCCCCTGGGCAAACTTAACCGTAAATTAGCCGAGGAAGTCCGT
>Ga0207421_10003797_pt1 | contig 17793 bp, 24 predicted proteins | sample SodLakKL_010_SED_4_FD_187542 | JGI IMG/M metagenome (GOLD analysis project Ga0207421, IMG submission 187542) | Alkaline sediment microbial communities from Lake Tanatar, Kulunda Steppe, Russia - 8KL_010_SED (SPAdes) (version 2) | ecosystem: Environmental > Aquatic > Non-marine Saline and... | reverse complement strand
ACAACACACCTTTGAACGGTGCCACGATAAAGGCGCTGATATCCGCCAGCCCCTGTTCACCCGTGATGGCGCCGATGAAAAACGCACCTACCAGCAGCACGATCGACCCGTTCAGCAGCAATTCACGGATCAGGCCGGGTTCCATGCGCGCCCCGCCACCGCTGCGCGCGACCAGCCACAGGGCGGACAAGATGGCAGGTGCTTCCATCACGGCGGCGACGGCGACCATATAGCCTTCCGACGAGATCATGCGCCCGTTCAGCACTGATGTCGCGGCGACGAAGGTCACAATGCTGACCGATCCGTAATGCGCGGCGACCGCTGCGGCATCAATCGTGGACAGTCCCGTCATGGCGCGCAACAACCCGAAAGCCAGCACAGGCAAGGTAAAGGACAAGATCAGTCCGGCGACCAGCGACAGCACCAGTGTCTGGTCGATCCCATGTGCGCTGACCGCAACGCCGCCTTTGAAGCCGATGGCGAAAAGCAGATAGATCGACATGCCCTTGGCCACAGCCTCTGGGATGGTCAGGTCGGACCGCGCCAGCGCCGCGATCAGCCCCAGCGCAAAGCTCAGGATGATCGGAGAGATCAGGTTGGCCCCTGCGAGCGACAGTATTTCGGACATGGCGGCCTTTCACAAACTTTCGAATAGATCGGTGGCCGGATTGTAGGATTCAAGGCTGCCTTCGCCGATATTTTTCCATAGGCCATGCAAGCTGAGACTGCCATCCACGACCGCACTGCGCACGAAAGGAAAGGTCATCAGATTTTCCAGTGAAATCAGGATCGAGGACTTTTCCAGCGCCCGTTTGCGGCTGGCATCGTCGCCGGGGGGCAAGGTGTCGAATCCGGGGCGCATGATGTCCAGCCAGCGCCCGACAAAGCTGGTCTGTTCATCCAGTTCCGGCGCGCAGCCAGAGCACATGTTGTAACAGCCTTCCACGCCGCCGCAGCCTGAATGGCCCAGAACAACGATATGCGCGACCTTAAGCGATTTTACCGCATATTCGACAGCGGCCGATGTGCCGTGGTGCCGTCCGTCGGGTTCGTATTGGGGGATCAGATTGGCGATGTTGCGGTGAATGAACAATTCGCCCACATCGGCTGCAAAGATCGACGTGACTTGCAAGCGGCTGTCACAGCATGACACCACCATGATGCGCGGGTGTTGCCCGTGGGTGGCCAGATCGTGATAGGTCAGACGGTTTGTTTCGAAGGTAGTCGATTTCCAGAGTGCGTAGCGTTCGACCAGATAGGCCGGAAGCGGGCGGGCATATTGCATTGGTCAGTCCTTGCGCTGTTGGCAACGAATACGTTGCATTTGCAAGAATTTCGAGCAATTTTTCACTGGTTCATCAACCTTATGGGAACTTTACCCGCGTAAGGCTTGTGACATGGATAATTCAAACCCCTTTCCTCGGGACGCGCTTGCGCCGGATGCACAGGTCATTTCGCTGCGATGTCACAGCATAACGCAGTTTGATCCGGAGGTTTTGGCGCAAGCCTTTGCCACCCGGCCCAAGGCCGAGGTGGAAGAGATGCTGTGCAGAATTCTTGAATCCATCGCGCAATGGCTGGATCAGGTTGAAGAAGGGCTGACAACACTGTGTTTCAAGCAGATTGACAAACCTGCCCGCCGGATCGCGCTGCTGGCAGGGCAGATCGGGTTGACGGAACTGGCCGTGGCGGCGGGCCATGTGGGGCGCTGCGCTGTCTTGGGCGATGCCTTTGCGCTGGCGGCGACGATCGGGCGGCTGGAACGTGCTTTTGATCAGGCCGTGACAGAGGTTTGGGATTTCCGGCATCGCTAGGCAATCACATCGGCGGCTGATCCGCTATTGTCTTGTGACATGGGTTGGCCCTTGCAGTGGCGGGGTGGCGGGTTAGTCTGCCAGGTGATCTGAACTGACAGGATAACCTATGCCCCTTTGTTTCGCCGAACCGCATGCCAGTGCAATTCCCGTTCATATTGTCGGGGCAGATGCTGCCGAAGCAGTTGTCGCGGCATTGCCGGACGGGTCCAGACAATGGGCTGCGTCGCAGGGTTTTACCGCTGCTTTGGGGCAGGTGCTGATGTTGCCGGATGCGCAGGGCGGGATCGCGCAGGTCTTGGTCGGCTACGGCACACCGCAGGCGCGCGTGCGCGGGCGGTTCCATTTGGGGGCTGTTGCGCGGCAATTGCCAAAGGGCGATTACCGGATCGCATCCGGTCTTGACGGCACCGCGCTGGAAGAGGCGGCGCTGGCGTGGCTGCTGGCGGGGGATCAGTTTGACCGCTACCGCAAACCCGCCGAAAAAATCGCAGGTCTTGTGGCCCCCGAAGGCATTGACGCCGCGCGCATCACGATCATCGCGCAGGCAGAGGCGTTGACCCGCGATCTGATCAATACACCGGCATCCGATATGGGCCCGGAAGAGCTTGAACAGGCCGCACGCGATCTGGCCAATGGGCACAATGCGACGATGGATGTGACTTGCGGCGATGATCTGCTGGGCGCAAATTTTCCGCTGATCCATGCGGTAGGCCGCGCCAGCCCACGTGCGCCACGGTTGATTGACATGCGCTGGGGCGACACCGGCCCGCAGCTGACGCTGGTGGGCAAGGGCGTCTGTTTTGATACAGGTGGCCTGAATATCAAACCCGGCGCGTCGATGGGTCTGATGAAAAAGGATATGGGCGGGGCTGCCACGGTATTGGGTCTGGCGCAGATGATCATGGCGCTGGGCCTGCCGTTGCGTCTGCGTGTGCTGATCCCTGCGGTGGAAAACAGCATTGCGGGCAATGCGTTTCGACCGCAGGATATCTTGCACTCGCGCAAGGGGCTGACGGTCGAGATTAATAATACCGATGCCGAAGGGCGGCTGGTGCTGGCCGATGCCTTGGCGCTGGCGGATGAGGAAAGCCCCGATCTGGTGATTTCCATGGCGACCCTGACTGGGGCTGCGCGGGTCGCGGTGGGGCCGGATCTTGCGCCGTTTTTCACCGACCACGACGATCACGCCATGGCCATTGCCGATGCCGCGCGGCAGGTCGCTGATCCTGTCTGGCGCTTGCCGTTCCACGAACCCTACGAGGCGATGATCGAACCCGGTATCGCCGATCTGGACAATGCGCCCAGCGGCGGCATGGCCGGTTGCATTACCGCAGCGCTGTTCCTGCGCCGCTTTGTGCAAAGCCCCTATGTTCATTTCGATGTCTATGGCTGGCAACCCAGTGCCGCGCCGTCACGCCCGAAAGGTGGCGTTGGCATGGGCGCGCGGGCGCTGCTTGCTGCTTTGCCACGGCTGCTGAAGCTGTGACAGACCGCCGTCTGACACCCGCCAACGGCCGTGTTGCCGCCTTGCATCTGGCGGGGCAGGTTGCGGCAGACAAGTATCTGGCCGGCGTGCCGATGATGCTGACCTGCCCTGTCAGCGATCTTTGCGCCGCACCTGCGGGCGCGCGCGACCGACAAGTGTTGCTGGGGGCCGTGGTCACCGTGTTTGAGGATCGCGCCGGTTGGTCTTTTGTGCAAATGGCGGACGGGTATGTCGGTTATGTCGCATCAGACCGGCTGGGGCAGGTCAGGGACACCACGCATATGGTCGGCACAGCCGCCACCCATGCCTATCTGGCAGAGGATTTCAAATCCCCCGATGTCATGAGCCTGCCCTTTGGCGCGCGGGTCACGGTGCTGGATGAACGGGCCAAGTTCTTTGAAACGAGTCTGGGGTTTATTCCTAAAAAGCATCTGCGCCCGCTTGATCGGCCCTTTACCGACCCTGCAACTGTGGCACAGCTGCATTTCGGGGTGCCTTATCTTTGGGGCGGCAATTCGACGCGTGGGATCGATTGTTCGGGGCTGGTCGCCGCGGCCTTGAACGCTTGCAGCATCGCCAGCCCTGCCGATAGTGACTTGCAATGTGCAGGGCTTGGCGCGGATTTCACGGGCACCGCAAGGCGTGGTGATCTGATCTTCTGGCGCGGCCATGTCGCGATGATGGTGGATGAGGCGACGCTGATTCATGCCAATGCGCATCACATGGCGACCGCCTATGAACCGCTGGAGGCTGCGACACTGCGCATTGGCGCCCAACAGGGCGGGCCCGTCACCGCCCGCCGCCGGATTTAATGTAGCACCGGCGGGATCCGCAGCGTCAACATCTGCGCGATCCGCAGGCCAAAGGCGCTGGCCGCTGCCGTCAGATGCATCGCCATGTCGGGGCGGATGAGGTCCATCGCCAGCCACAGCGCCTCTTCGCGTTCGCCAGTTGCGGCGGTGGCGATGAATTGCGCGAAAGCGGCTTCATCCGCACCCAGACAGGGGCAATCGACTGCATGGCGCATCAGCTTGCGCTGATGGTGCTGCGACAGCAGGGTGATCACAGTCTCGAACGCTTCGATCGCGGTACCGGCGCGGCGGGGGCCTAGGCCATTGGTCAGATCACGGCGCACGGCGGCGCGGCCTTCAGGACCGTCACACCAGAGCCGCAGATAAATTACGCAGCAGGCGTTCAGATCATCCATCTGTCGCAAGGATGGGGTGGGGGCCGCTGCCATCTGGCGGTGATGCAGCGTCATTTCGTCAGGATCAGCTTGCCTGCGCGGGTGATGCGCAGGGTGTAAATCTGATCGTTCAGCACGATATGCGCCTGCGCACCGCCTTCGGTCAGCTGTGCCACATCATGGGTCGGCACCGTTTGCTGCGGCTTGATCTGCGTTTGAATATTCATCTGCCATTAACCTTTCATGCGGATGATCGGGCTTGCCCGCAGACAGCGGGCTGGCTGGACGTGACGCAATCATCAGGCTTATAGCGGAAAATGTCAATCCGACTTTTTTAGTCAGGTATAGATTATTTATCTACCAGCCGGATCAGCTTGCGTTCCAGCACCTGCAACACCGCCTTAAGGTCATTGCCGCGCTTCAGGACCCGGCCGTCCATGCCGATCACCGCGTATTGCCCCTGGCGCAGGCGAAGGCGGGGGTGTTTTTCGATCCGGTAAAGCGGGTTTTCCGCCGTGCGCCGAAAGATGGAAAACACGGCTGAATCGCGCAATGTGGAAATCCCGTAATCACGCCATTCACCAGCGGCGACCATGCGCCCGTAAAGGCCAAGGATCAGCCCCAGTTCGGTACGGTGAAAGGCCACCTGTGGCGGGGCGTGAAACGGTGGGGGCTCGATGCTCATAGGCAAGGTTCGCGCGATCGGACGCGAAAATCAAGCGGTCAGCCGCAGCGGATATCGCTGATCATGCCTGCGCGGTCGATATAGAAATTGATCCGTTCGTCGCGGTAATCCATCGTGACCATGTCGTCAGGGCGGATAACGCGGACCATATCCATGATCAGCACCCGTTGCAGCGCCGTTGCCGGTTGCCCGACCAGCCCGATGTGGCGTGTCGCGTTGCAGGTATCGGGCAAGCTGGGTGCAGGTGCCGGATCGGCCTCAGGCACGGCGCAGGCGGCAAGCAGCAGGAAAGGGATCAAATAGCGCATAGGCTTATAAGCACGATTGCGGTGAACTTTGGCAAGACCAAGGTTGAACTTGATCCGGTTTTCGCAGATCAAAGATCCAAATGAACAGGAGGCATCAGGATGCGCACACGTGCAGCAGTGGCAATGGCAGCGGGCAAGCCGCTGGAAGTGATGGAAGTCAATCTCGACGGTCCCCGCGCAGGCGAGGTGCTGGTCGAAATCAAGGCGACCGGCCTGTGCCATACCGATGAATTCACCCGATCCGGCGACGACCCCGAAGGTGCGTTTCCGGCGATTTTGGGTCATGAAGGCGCAGGCATCGTGCTGGAAGTGGGCGAGGGCGTCACATCGCTTCAACCGGGCGATCACGTCATCCCGCTTTACACGCCCGAATGTCGTGAATGCGAATATTGTCTGAATCCGAAAACCAACCTTTGTCAGAAAATCCGCACCACACAAGGCAAGGGCGTGATGCCTGACGGGACCAGCCGGTTTTCGATGCTCGATGGCACGCCGATCCTGCATTACATGGGCTGTTCGACCTTTGCCAATCACACGGTCCTGCCGGAAATTGCGCTGGCCAAGGTCCGTAAGGACGCGCCGTTCGACAAGATCTGTTACATCGGTTGCGGTGTGACCACAGGCATCGGCGCGGTCATCAACACCGCCAAGGTCGAAATCGGCAGCCGCGCGATTGTGTTCGGTCTGGGCGGGATCGGTCTGAATGTCATTCAGGGTCTGCGTCTGGCCGGTGCGAACCAGATCGTTGGTGTCGACCTGAACGAAAGCAAGATCGAAATGGCCAAGCGTTTCGGCATGACCGATTTCGTGAACCCCAAAAAGGTCAGCGGCGATCTGGTTGCGCATCTGGTGGAACTGACCGGCGGCGGTGCGGATTACACGTTTGACGCCACCGGCAATGTCGGTGTCATGCGCACAGCGCTGGAATCGGCGCACAAGGGGTGGGGCGAAAGCATCATCATCGGCGTGGCGCCTGCGGGTGCCGAAATCTCGACCCGGCCATTCCAGCTGGTGACAGGGCGCAGTTGGCGTGGCACCGCCTTTGGTGGCGCACGTGGCCGGACCGATGTGCCCAAGATCGTGGACTGGTACATGCAGGGCAAGATCGAGATCGACCCGATGATCACCCACAAGCTGAAGCTTGAGGATATCAACAAAGGCTTTGATCTGATGCATGCAGGCGAAAGCATTCGCGCTGTCGTCGAATTTTAAGCTGCTTTTGCGGCACTGAAAGGATTAACATGGCCAAGGATCGCATGTTGTTGGCCGTGTTGATCGACGCGGACAACATCCCCGCCAAATACGCAGGCCCCATTCTGCGCGAAGTGACGACCTATGGCGAACCTGCCTTGCGCCGCGTCTATGGTGACTGGTCCAGCCCTGCGCTGGGTGGCTGGAAAAAAGAAGTCGTCGAACTGGGGCTGGTGGCCAATCAGGAAACCGCCAACACCCGCGGCAAGAACGCCAGCGATATCGGGCTGGTGATCGACGCGATGGATATTTTGCACACGGGGCGGTTTGACGGCTTTGTGCTGGTCAGCTCTGACAGTGATTTCACGGCCCTTGCCAACCGTTTGCGCGAAAACGGCGTCGTCGTGATCGGTATTGGCGAAGGCAAGGCGCCTGTCAGCCTGCGCAATGTCTGCAACCGTTTTATCCTGATCGAAAACCTTGTGGATCAGGACAAGGATGTGCCTCCCCCCGCCAAAGGTGACACGGCCAAGCCGGTTCCGGCGACCGGTGCACCGACACGGCAACCGCCATCAGCAGCGATCCCGATGGTGATTAAAGCGATGGAAAGCATCGACCCTGAAGGCGAATGGTTTTCGCTGGGCCAGATCGGGCAATACATCACGCGTGCCACGCCCGATTTCGACCCGCGTACCTATGGCAGTGCGAAACTGTCTGATCTTTTGGTCAAATCAGGCCGGTTCGAGGTCAAGAAAGGCACTGGAAACCACCTTGAAGCACGCAGGCTGGACTAGGTATCAACACCGTAGCGCGCCATGAACATCGCGACGGCACCGTCTATGGTGCGGTCTTTTTCGGCTTTGGTAAAGCTTTTGGCCATGCTGAACACCATCCGCGAAAACAGGTCAGCCTTGCAAAGTTCATGGAACTGGTCGGCAGCCAGCGCCACATCATCGATCTGTAATTCACCGCGTTCGATCGCGAGATGAAAGAAATCTGTCATCCGTTCGCGGATCAACATCGGGCCACAGGCGTAAAATTCGCGCGCAAGTTCGGGAAAGCGTTCGCTTTCACCGACGCAGACACGAAACACACGGGTGCCGAATTCCGACGTGATGAAATCGACCATTTCGCTGGCGATCTGGCGCAGCACTGCGGGTGCAGGCGCGGTGATATCAATGGTTTCGATCGCATGTTCGGCCTGCCGCTGGCAGGCTTTCTTGGCGACTTGCATGAACAGGAACCGTTTGTCAGGGAAATAGCTGTAAAGCGTGGCCTTCGAGACACCCGCAGCACGCGCGATGTCGTCCACTGACGCACCTTCATATCCGTCGGACATGAAAACCTGCCGCGCGCCTTCAAGGACCTGATCGAATTTGCGGCCCTTTTTCGGCTCTGTCGCACCATCTGGCATTGTCGTCTCCCCTTGCGTGGAACCATAAACTGACCGGTTCACTTCGGGCAAGGCGATAACGCCAGTTTGACGGCAGCGATCCTGTACCCCGATTTACTTGGTGGGCATAGAACAGGTTTCAACCAGTGCTGCCGCAGCACCGCTGCAAGATTGCGTGACGTCAGGTGTTGGCGGGGCGGGAAAAGTCAGCAGTGGCAAGCTGAAGGAAAATGCCATCGCAACAGCTGGGCCGGTTACGACAAGGGTCAGGGCAGTGGCAGCGAGTGTTAGTGGTTTCATAACATTCATCCTGTTTTTGATAGCTATATGAACTAAACGGTACAGTTTTATTGTGCAAGCGAAAAGTGAACTGATCGGTTCATATTTGGGGGCTTGCGAGGTTCTGGTAAAAGCATAAGTTAGAATCATTCTAAGAAATGGGGTGCTGCTATGATTCCCGGTTTTGCGACACGACGCCGCTTTGATGACCTGTCAGAACAGGAAATTCTGGCGCTTGCGATTTCGTCCGAAGAAGATGATGCACGGATTTACAGGACCTATGCTGAACGTCTGCGTGCGGATTACCCCGCCTCTGCTGCGGTGTTTGACGGCATGGCGGGGGAAGAAAACGAACATCGTCGCCGCTTGATTGATCTGCATAGCGCGCGGTTCGGTGATGTGATTCCCCTGATCCGGCGTGAACATGTCGCAGGGTTTTATGCCCGCCGTCCGGTCTGGTTGGTGGAAAATCTGGGCCTTGATCGTATCAGGGACGAAGCCGCGCAGATGGAACGCGATGCGCAGCGGTTTTACGAAATGGCTGCGGGGCGGGCCAGCGATGCGGGCACGCGCAAGCTGCTGGGCGATCTGGCCGCGGCAGAGGCCGGGCATTCCGACAAGGCAAAATCACTTTCTGCGACCCATTTGGGTGATGATGTCAAAACATCGGAAGCCTCGGCTGCTTACCGGCAATTCATTCTGACTTGGGTGCAGCCGGGGCTGGCGGGGTTGATGGACGGGTCGGTTTCAACGCTTGCGCCGATTTTTGCGGTGGCCTTTGCCACGCAAGATACCTGGACCACATTTCTGGTCGGGCTTGCTGCGTCTGTCGGGGCGGGTATTTCGATGGGCTTTACAGAGGCCGCGTCGGATGACGGCAAGATATCGGGTCGCGGGTCACCCTATAAGCGCGGGGTGGCTGCCGGCGTGATGACGACCGTGGGTGGCTTGGGCCACGCCTTGCCTTATCTGATCGCCGATTTCTGGACCGCAACGACCGTGGCGCTGATCGTGGTCATGGTCGAGCTTTGGGCCATAGCGTGGATTCAGAACAAATACATGCAGACACCTTGGGGGCGGGCGATTTTTCAGGTGGTTCTGGGTGGCGCGCTGGTCTTTGCCGCCGGTGTGTTGATCGGATCAGGCTAGACGTCGCGCACCATGGTGGTTGTGGCGTTAAAGCCGAAGACATAACGCCACAGCCCCATCTTTTGGGTGTGCATGTCCACGAACCCCCTTTGCAGGTAAAGTGCGCGTGCACGCGGGTTGGTGTCGATCACGTCTAGCCGCACCTGCCGGTACCCCCGCAGCTTTGCTTCGGCCAGAATGGCATCCAGCAGGGCGGTGCCGACACCGCAGCTGCGGGCTTCGGGGGCGACAAATATGCCGTCGATCAGGAAACGCTCGTTATCGACACCGCGGATCAGTGCCGCCATCAAAGCGGCCCGCAGCGCCCCGCCGACCCAGCCATAGACCTGCCGCAGATCGCTGAAATTGCCGCCCACCAGCGCGCCCCGCGCGGTTTTGAACCCCGCAACACCCAGCAAGCGGCCATTGCCGTCATGGGCACAGATGCCGTGGTCGGATTGCAGGGTCCGGCTGATAAACACCAGCGCGCGATAGCGTGGGCCCATCACAAAGCCCAGTTTGTCGCCAAACGCTTCCCAATATAGCGCTGCCACCTCGGCCCTGTTTGCCTCTGGTATGCCGACGGTGATTTTCATGGCGCGAAACCGCCAAACGGGATGAAAGTCACCGGATCGCCGGGTGCAATCTGCTGGGCTGCATCATCCAGCACAACAAGCCCCTCGGCCCAGGATAGCCCGCTGACGCGCCCTGATCCTTCAGAGGCAAAGACCTCGGCCTGACCGTCCCTGATCCTTGCACGCAGATATTCGCGGCGGCCGGCCTTTTTGGTTTTTGCAAAGGCGGCAGGCAGGGTGAAACCTTGCGGGTCTGTCCAGTTGCCGCCTGCCAGCAATGCGCAGGCCGGTGCCGCAAAGACCAGCGCACAAGCCATCGCCGCGACCGGATTACCGGGCAAGCCCAGTACCGGCTTGCCGTGCCACATGCCCATCGCCAATGGTCGCCCCGGCTTCATCGCCACGCGCCACAGCGCCAGTGATCCCGTATCTGCCAGCAATGCCGACATATGGTCGGCGTCCCCCGCCGATGCGCCGCCGGATGTCAGGATCACGTCGCAGTCTGCGGCAGCTTGATCCAGTATTGCGCGCAGGGTCGGGCGGTCATCGGGTGCAAGGCCCAGATCGACTGCCTGAAACCCCCATTGCTGGACCAGCGCCAATAGCATCGGGCGGTTGGCGTCATAGATTTGGCCAACATCGGCGGGCGCGCCCGCTTCGCGCAATTCGTCGCCGGTGGACAGGATACCCACACGCAGGGGGCGGTAAACCTGCACCCGCCCGACACCGCTGGCCGCGAACATGCCCAGATCGGCGGCGGTGATCTTGCGCCCTTGGCGGGCGATGATCTGGCCTTTGGTCATATCTTCGCCCGCGGCCCGTGCGTTGGCGCCTTGCTTTAGCGGGCCTTGAAAGGTGATGTAATCGGGCGTGGCCTGCACATCTTCTTGCATGACGATGGTATCAACACCTTGCGGCAGGTTCGCGCCGGTCAGGATACGGATCGCATGACCCGCAGGCACTATGCCCGCAAAGGGCTGACCGGCGGCAGCACGCCCTTGTACAAGCGGCAGGCGCTGCGGCCCCGCAACCGCTGGACCGGCAAAGCCGTAGCCATCGACGGCGGCGTTGGGGGCGGGGGGATGCGCACGCATGGCGACGACGTCCTGCGCCAGATATCGCCCCGCTGCTGCGGCTACAGGTAGGGTTTCTACCCCGGCAACGGGGTGCAGATGCGCGCGCAAATGCCCGAGTGCGGCATCCACCGGCGTCCAATGCACGCCTTGCGGCAGCGCAAAGCAATCGTTGCGCAAAGGCGGGGCACTGGCCGCCTGATCCAGCAGGTGGGCCTGATGCAACCCAAGGATCGACCCTTCGCTGGTGACAGGGATATCAAGCATCCGGCGCAAAGCGTCGGGGGCAAGCGCGGATATTGCGCGCGACAGCACCTCGACCTGATGGGCGTCCTTGATCTTGTCGGGTGGGCAGGTGGCAGCGATGGTCTGGGCGATCAGGGATGGCCAGACCTCGACCAATGCGATGGGCGCTGTGAGGGGTTCAAACGGCCAGACCGCGACCCTGCCGCCAAAGTGGTGCCGCAGGCGTGCCAGCACCGGCAACCCCATGATGACCTGCGATCCGACTGCCCCCGCACCAGAAAGCTGCCAGACGGGGAAAGCGCCTTTGGCCTGTTGTTCGGCCATGCGCTTTTCGGTCATGCCGTGGCCCTGCCGTGCCAACCCTTTGCGCGGCAGGTTTTCGATATCGCGCGCCAGACCGTTGCCCCAGAACGGGCCTGTGCCGGGGAACAGGCCGTTGATCTGCCCGGCAAGGTCAAAGCGGTTGTTGGCGGTCGGGGTGTCGTGCACGCGGGTTGCGAACCAGTCCCAGATTGCGAAAGGATCGTCCGATCCAGTCAGCACCTGCCCGAAACCAGCCGGATAGCCGAATGCAAAATCGAAACCCGCCAGCACCCGCCGCCCTGCATTGTGTTCATCGGTCAGGAATTGCGTGATCCAGCCTTCGGCGACTTGCCGGTTGCGGTGATAGAGAGGGTCTTCAGCGATGCCCGCGCGTGCGACGCCAGTCCAGATCGCGTCTTTCTTGGGGGCAGCACCCTTGTCGTTGCCGCCCGACCAATCGACGATCAGGATCGTGTCGAACATTACAATCCGACCTCTGACAGAATGAAATCGGCGATGGCGCTTGTGTCGTTCAGATCGAACACGGGCCGGTCCAGCGTCAATGCGGTATCGCTGGCCACGGCGCGGATCGTCGGGTCATCTACTGCGATCAGCGGGTTGCCGGTAACTTTGCGATAGGCTTCGACTTTTGCGTGGGTGTCGCGTTTATAGCCTTCGACCAGCACCAGATCGACAGGGGCAAGCTGCGCCAGCAGATCGGCCAAGGGCGGTTCTTGCGTGCCGCGCAATTCCGTCATCAAGGCCCAGCGGTCGCGTGACGCCAGCAGGACTTGATGCGCACCGGCCTGCCTGTGGCGGAAACTGTCCTTGCCGGGCTGATCCACATCAAAATTGTGGTGCGCGTGTTTCAGCGTCGAGACGGTCAAGCCGCGCCCTGTGATTTCGGTGACCAGCCGTTCCATCAGGCCGGTTTTGCCCGCGTTTTTGTAGCCGACGATGCCGTAAAGTTTCATAGCATCGCCTTTGCGCGGGCCAGATCATCCGGCGTGTTAACATTGAAAAACGCGGCATCGTCGGGAAACAATGCAGTGCCCGCGCCATGTTTGTCGGTCCACAGAACGACCTTGCGCAAACCGTCTTGCAAGGCCGTGCGCAGATCTTCACGCAGCGCCACTGGCCAAAGACCGAAGGTCGGTTGCCGGCCATCCGGGCTTGCCGCCAGAGCCAGCCCGAGGTTGCCCCCCGCCAGTTGCAATTGCGGCACCAGATCGCAGGGCAGAAACGGCGTATCGGCGGCGGCTGTGACGATATGGCTGGCACCTTGGGTTGCGGCCCAGTCAAGCCCGGCTAGTACCCCGGCCAGAGGTCCGGCAAAACCTGCCAGCGTGTCCGCGATCACCGGCAAGTCCAAATCGGCAAAGCGCGCTGGATCACCATTGGCGTTCAGCGCAAGACCGGCGACTTGTGGTGCAAAGCGGTCAATCACATGGCCGATGATCGTGCTGTCGCCCAACGTCAAAAGCCCTTTGTCACCACCCCCCATGCGCGTGGCAAGGCCACCCGCAAGGATCACGCCAAGGGGGGCGTTCATAGCGCCACCTGCGGATGTGGATGGTTTGGGAGCCTCCGGCGGGAGTATTTGGAGAAATAAGAAATGATAAGGTTCATGCTTTGGCCTTCCGGCCTGCGCGCGGCGGTTCATCTGCGATCATGGCGGGGTCGGCGTCACGGATCAGACGATCATCGCCTGCCAGACAGATAAAGCGTTGCCCCTTCATCCGGCCGATCAGCGTCAGCCCGATCTGGTTGGCGATTTCCACGCCCCAAGCCGTGAAACCGGAGCGTGACGCAAGCGCGGGGATGCCCATCAGCGCGGTTTTGATGACCATTTCCGATGTCAGCCTGCCAGTGGTATAAAGCAATTTGTCACCGGCGGGGACGTTGTTGTGCAGCATCCAGCCTGCGATTTTATCGACTGCGTTGTGGCGACCGACGTCTTCCATATAGACCAGTGGTGTGGCGCCTTGACACAGCACCGTGCCGTGGATCGCACCAGCCTCGAGGTAGAGTGACGGGGTGCGGTTGATCGTGGCGGCGAGTGCGTAAAGATCGGAAGTCCGCAAGGTGGTGTCAGGTAGCGTGACGTCAGCCAGCCCTTCCATCATATCGCCGAAAACGGTGCCTATGGCACAGCCGCTGGTGCGGGTTTTCTTGCGCAACTTGTCTTCATAGGTGGTTTTCGACGCAGTGCGTACCACCACGGTTTCAAGTTCTTCATCATAGTCGATGCCAGTGATCGTGTCGTCATCGCGCAGCATGCCCTGATTGCGCAGAAACCCCAGTGCCAGATATTGCGGGTAATCGCCGATCGTCATGGCCGTGACGATTTCCTGTGCGTTCAGATAGATCGTCAGGGGCCGTTCTTCGACAACGCGCAGGTCAATTGTCTGGCCATTCTGGTCCGTGCCGGTCACAGCCCGCGTCAGCCTGTCCGCCGCCGGGTCAGGGGCCAGCAGATAGGGTGAGAGATCGTCAAGTCGTGCCAATTGTCATTTCCATTCTGCGGGTTTAAGCCTGCCGTATCTGTCGCAAACTAGGCTAAAGCCATGACAACTTCTACCGTCAAAGCACCTGCAAAATCCGCCTATTGGGCGGGTGTTCGTGATGGTAGCCCGTTTATCCTGATGGCGGTGCCTTTTGCCACTTTGTTCGGTGTCGTCGCAACCGATGCGGGGTTAAGCGTGGGGCAGGCGATGGGATTTACCGTGCTGGTGATCGCGGGGGCGGCGCAGTTTGCGGCGGTCCAGATGATGGTGGAAAATGCCGGTATCGCCTTTGTCCTGCTGGCTGCCTTGGCGGTCAATCTGCGGATGGCGATGTATTCGGCGGCCCTTGTGCCCTATCTGGGGCCTGCGCCGTTGTGGAAACGCGGGTTGGTTGCCTATCTGAATTTTGACCAGACCTTTATCACCTCGGTCGCCCGCTACGAGGCGCGCCCGGAGATGAGCGTGGCCGAACGTATCGCCTATTTCTTCGGTGTAGCGACGCCGATCACACCCTTGTGGTTCATTATGACGCTGGTGGGCATTTTAGCTGGATCGGCTATTCCTGAATCCTGGGCGCTGGATTTCATTGTGCCGATCATGTTTCTGGCGATGGTGTCGCCGATGTTGAAATCACTGGCGCATGTGGCTGCAGCCTTGGTGTCGGTTATCGTCGCACTTGGCCTGACGGGTTTGCCATCGGGCACCGGTTTGCTGATCGCGGCAGGGGCGGCGATGGTCACGGGCGCGTTGGTCGAAACATGGATGGAAAGGCGCAAGCCATGACCTATAGCACTGCTGAAATCTGGCTGATTATTGCTTTGCTAGGGGCGGGGACATTCCTGATCCGGTTTTCGTTTCTGGGGCTGATCGGGGACAGGCCGATGCCTGCGATCGTGCTGAAACTACTGCGGTTCACGCCAGTCGCGGTGCTGCCGGGGATGGTAGCACCTTTGGTGCTGTGGCCTGCCGCAACGGGCGGCGTACCAGATCCCGCGCGCCTGATCGCAGCCATTGTCACTGTGGCGGTGGGTATCTGGACGCGCAACGCGATCTGGGCCATCGCGGCGGGGATCAGCACGCTTTACCTAGCGCTGTGGCTGCTGCCTATTCACTGAGGGCTGCGTTGATTCGCGCTGCGGCGACGGATTTGTCGTCGGGATCGTCTTCGTGATATTCGACGGTTTCGACGCCGGGCAGCTTGGCGAAATCGTCAGACACGTTGTTCGGTCCCCAGCTTTGCCGAATACCTTCAAATCCCGGCAATTGCCGCAACAGCCGTGACGTGGCGCGCGCGCAATGGGCTTGCGGGACCGGGCCGTTTTCCAGCGCAAGGTTCAGCGCGCGTTCGGCCACTTCGGGACTGACCTGCACCTTCTGGCCTACGACATGATAGGTCACGCGGGCATGGTAGCTTACGTAAAAGCGTTCCAGTTCCGGCGTCACGCCGAACAGTACGTCGTTGCGTTCGGGCATCCGGTCTTGCACGAATGATCCTGCCGGATCAAACAACACGCGCTGGCTGGCGTTGATCAACAAGGCGGTATGTGCGCCATTGCCTGATCCGTTGTTCTTCATCGTGTACAGCGTCAGATAGCTGTTGTCGGGGTCACGAAAGATCGCCCGCGACACGATATCATCGGGTGCCCACACCTCTTGTGCGGCGCAAGCTGCTAGTGCCAGCGGCATGCCGGCAAGAAAGAAACGACGCTGCACTGGACCGGATCAGGCGTTAAGCAAAGCGAGCAGGATCAGCACCACGATGCAGATCACAGCGCCTTTGGTGGACAGGCTGATGAAACCGTTAAAGGTTTTTTCCTGTTCGGTGATGTCCATCTTACCGTGATCGTGTTCGGCCATCGTCGGCTCCTCGTTTGGTGGTTTGGCTTCGCTTACCCGATTTGCGCGGGGCTGTCACCCATTCAGGTGGTCACTTTTTGTCACGTTCCAGCGCCGCTGCAAGCTGGAAACCGATGCGGGTCGGTTGGGGTTGGTCCACCTGTTTGGGGCTGGCGATCAGAGTCACATTCAGCTGGCTGACATGCTGGACCAGTTGGGTTTTGGCACCGTCATCGTTGGTGCCATAGAAGGTGATGATATCGGGTTCGAAATAGCCCAAACCTTCGATCCGGATCACACCGGTGTTGCTGCCAGCAAGGCCGATCCCGACTTCGTGGTCATTATCAAGCTGGTCCTCGAAATGCTGAATATACATGATGACACGCTCATAAGCCCATTGCGCAGGGCATTTGCCCTTGGTCGATTCCGACAGGGCAGGCGGCATATTGCCATGCGACAGGCAATCGGCGTCGGGGTCCGTGTGGACCTCGTTCATCATCGGCAGGAAGGTGTTTTCAAGATGTTCCGCCGATGTGTCGATGGTCATATCCGGGGCGTCACGTTTGGTCATAGGGGCACCGCCGTTGTTTCCTTGATCTCTTCCATAACGAAACTGGCCGAAATATCCGAGACTGAAATCCGCGCGATCAGCCGTTTGTAGAATGCATCATAGGCAGGCACATCGGCCACGCGCACCCGCAACACATAATCCAGATCACCGGTCATGCGGTAGGCGCCTACCACCTCGGGCAGGCTGCGCAGGGCGGTCTGGAACTGGTCCATCCAGTTGCGGTCATGTGCATTGGTGCGGATCAGGACCATCACCATCAGTGGCAGCCCGACCTTGGCAGGGTCCAGCAGGGCCACCCGCGCAGTAATGACGCCAGCCTGCTCCAGCGCCTTGATCCGCCGCCAGCAGGCGTTGCGGGACAGATGCACTGTGGCGCTGATGTCATCGACTGACAGGCTGGCGTCTTTTTGCAGTAAAGTCAGGATGCGGCGGTCTATTTCGTCCAATTTAGTGGTCATAATGTTGATGATATCCCAATAGTTCTACAAATGGCAGTGAAATTTGGGACCGTTTTTGATGGGCTGCGCGCTAGGGTCGGAAAAACACCAACAGCAGAGGTTCCCATGTCCGAGACATCGCAAAACACCACCCGCAGCAATCTGTTCACGACGGTCTTTCTGGACCATCCTGCCAGCGTGAACGAAACTTACTTCGCGCATATGCGCTTTGCGTTCGGGTTTGCGTTCTGGCTGGGTGTTGCGTCAGTGGCGGCATTGATCCATGCGGTGATCCCCGCATTGTGCGAAACCACGGCGAGCCGGATCCTCAAGCGGCTGCACACGCGGATTATGGCGCGGCACTGAACATATAGGCGCCATCGGCCCGCAAGCTGCGGCTGGCGCGTCCGGTCTGGTGCAGGTGGTTCAGGTGGGCCACAGCCTCGACCAGTGCAAGGCCGTATTCGGCGGGGCCGATATTGCGCTTGAACAGCGGCAGGAAACAGTCGCCCGCAGCGCGTGGTTCGGTCAGATGTGCAACCAGACGGTCCAGCGCGTTGTGATGGTTGTCGATCATCTGCGTCAGACGCAGCGGTAGGCCGCGAAAGGGCAGTTTATGCCCGCCAAGCACCAGATGGTCGGGTTGTGCAAAGCGTTGAAACCGCTGGCAGCTTTCCATCCAGTCGCCCACAGGGTCGGCGTAGGGTTCTGTCGGGTAGACGCCAAGGTTGGCGCTGATCGAAGGAAGAAGCTGGTCGCCCCCAAGCACTAC
>Ga0207421_10003796_pt1 | contig 17797 bp, 17 predicted proteins | sample SodLakKL_010_SED_4_FD_187542 | JGI IMG/M metagenome (GOLD analysis project Ga0207421, IMG submission 187542) | Alkaline sediment microbial communities from Lake Tanatar, Kulunda Steppe, Russia - 8KL_010_SED (SPAdes) (version 2) | ecosystem: Environmental > Aquatic > Non-marine Saline and... | reverse complement strand
GCCGGCGCCGGTCACGCGGCCGGCGACGCGGCCGGTCCACGGCCGGAGCGCAGCCGAACCTCGCTACGGTGAGCGTCCGCGGGCGCCACCGCACCCGGACCCCGAAGGAGGCACCGTGGCCGGCGACGACGGCACCACGATCGTGCTCGTGCGGCATGCCACCACCGCGGCGACGGGCAAGCGGCTCGGTGGCTGGACCCCCGGTGTCCACCTCGACGAGGGTGGGGTGGCCCAGGCCGAGGCGGCCGCACAGCGGCTGGCGAGCTCGGCGGTCGCGGCGGTGTACAGCTCCCCCCTGGAACGCACCCAGGACACCGCGCGGATCATCGCCCGGCCCCACCAGCTCCGGGTCCGCACCCGGCGAGGGCTCGGCGAGGTCGACTACGGCGACTGGACCGACAAGCCGCTCGGGCAGCTGCGACGCCGCAAGCTCTGGGGGGTGATCCAGGCCACCCCGTCCCGGGTCACCTTCCCCGGTGGGGAGTCGATCCGGGGTGCGCAGGCCCGCGCGGTCGACGCAACCGAGACCCTCGCCGACCAGCACCCCGGCGAAACGGTCGTGTGCGTCTCCCACGCCGACGTGATCAAGGCCGTCGTCGCCCACCACCTCGGCATGCCCCTCGACGCCTTCCAACGCCTCGTCATCTCGCCGGCGTCGATCACGGTGCTGCAGCTGCCGTCCGGTGGAGCCCCCGTGCTGCTGACGATCAACGACACCGGGGTCGCAGGGCCCCCACTCCCGCGGAGGTCCGACCCATGATGGACGTGGAGCTGGCCACGCCGCACCACGTGACCGTGGGGTTCATCGGGACCCCCGGCGCACGGACCTTCTTCCTGCAGGCCGAGGACGACGCCCAGCGGATCGAGTTCCTGCTGGAGAAGGCGCAGGCCCGCGGTATCGGTGACCTGCTCGGCCAGCTGCTGGCCCGCCTCGGCGACGGTGCGGTCAGCGACTGGGACCGGACCGCGATGGGGCTGCGGGTGCCGCTCGAAGGCCGCTGGCGGGTGGGGGAGCTGTCGCTCGGCTTCGATCCGGAGCAGGACCGGTTCCTGCTCGAGCTCACGGAACTGGTGGCCGATGAGGACGGGCCCGAACCCCGCGAGGCGCGGGTGTGGTTCGACCGCGACCAGGCGCGCCGGCTCGCCGCCCACGCCCTGGAGGTGGTCGAGCAGGGCCGTCCGACCTGCGAGCTGTGCGGTCGTCCCACCGAGCTCGACGGTGGGCACGTCTGTCCCGCGACCAACGGGCACGGCAAGCTGTCACGCTGACCGTGGACGAGCTGACCTTGCTGGCGGACCGGCTCCGAACGGCCCCGATGGAGGTCGTCGGACGCTTCGGTGACGCCTCGAACGCCACCCTGCTGGTCCGGTTGACCGACCGTGATCCCCGGTCGCTGACCGAGCTGGCCGAGACGCTCGGTCGCGCGCCCGAGCTCACCGACCTGGAGCCGGAGGACCTGGCCGTCTACAAGCCCCAGCGCGGGGAGCGCCCGCTGTGGGACTTCCCCGACGGCACCCTGCACCGTCGGGAGGTCGCGGCCCACGAGGTCTCGACCGCGCTCGGGTGGGACCAGGTCCCCACCACGGTGCTGCGCACCGACGCCCCCTTCGGTGTGGGCTCGCTGCAGCGCTACGTCGCCCACGACCTCGAGCAGCACTACTTCACGCTGCTGGAGCAGGGCGACACCGAGGTGGTCGCGCAGCTGGAGGCGATGGTGGTCTTCGACGAGCTGATCGAGAACGCCGACCGCAAGGCCGGCCACGTCCTGTGCGCCCCGGGACCGCCCGATCGGGTCTGGTTGATCGACCACGGGGTCACCTTCCACACCGAACCCAAGCTGCGCACCGTCGCGTGGGAGCTGGCCGGTGGCAGGGTCCCCTCCCGCCTCCTCGCCGATGTCGACCGGTTGCGGGAAGGGCTGGCGGGAGGGTTCGCGGCCCGGCTCGCGACCCTGCTGACCGAGGAGGAGGTCCTCGCCCTGGAGTCCCGCGCGGTCACGGTCCTCGAGCGGGGGACCTTCCCGTACCCGAGCGTCCGCCACCCCTACCCCTGGCCGCTGCTGTGAGGTCGGTCGTGCCGCGCGATCGTGGCCGGGGCACCGGCTGATGGCCAACTACCGCGACCAGGGCATCGTGCTGAGGAGCTACAAGCTCGGCGAGACCGACCGCATCCTGCACCTGCTGACCCAGGGACGGGGCAAGGTCCGCGCGGTCGCTCGGGGCGTCCGGCGCCCCGGGAGCCGGTTCGGGGGGCGCCTGGAGGCCTTCAGCCACGTCGACCTCCAGCTCTACGAGGGCCGCAACCTCGACACCATCACCCAGGCGGACCTGCTGGCCCCCCACGCCCGTATCCGCACCGACTACGCCGCCTCCGCTGCGGCGTCGCTGATGGCCGAGGTCGTCGACCACGTCGCCCAGGAAGGGGAGCGGGACCACGCGGTGTTCCTGCTCCTGCGGTCGGGGCTCCAGGCGCTCGACGCCGGACCCTTTGACCCATCGATCTTCGTGGACGGGTTCCTGCTCCGGCTGGCCTCCGCCGTCGGGTTCCACGTCTTCACCGATGCCTGTGCGGTGTGCCGCACCCCCGGTGCGCACGTGTTCCTGAGCGTCAAGGCCGGCGGCGCCCTGTGTGCCGACTGCGCGCCGACGGGCACGCGGGCGGTGGACCGGGCGGTGATCGAGGCCGTCGCGCTGCTGGCCCGGCCGGGGGAGTGGACGGCGCTGCCGGGGCTGGCCCGCGACCAACCGGCAGCACGGGCCACGGCCGCCTCCTACGCCCGGGCCTTCACCGAACACCACCTCGACCGCCGCTTCCGGGCCTACGACGCCGTCCCCAGGCCCTGAAGGGCCGCGGTCAGCCCCGGGGTCGGTGGGCGGTGACCGGACCGACCAGCGGCACCTCGTGATCGGGCTGGAGCGCCACCTTGCCCGCCCGAGCGCGGGGGCCGGCCGAGGCCACCGCCAGGGCGTCCTGCCACCGGTCCAGGGGCGCCAGATGGGTCACGAGCCCGTCCACCGGGAAGGCGGGGTCGGCGAGCCAGTCGACGGCGTGGTCCGCGGAACGACGACCGTCCAGCGTCGGCTCGGGACCGCCGTTGATCGTGCCGCGGATGGTCAGCTCCCGGTTCCACACCAGCGACCAGTCGACGCGCTGCTGGCGGGCGGCACCGACCAGCACGAGCGTGCCGCCGGGCCGCAGCAGGTGGAGGCCGAGGTCGATGGTGTCCGGGTAGCCGACGCAGTCGAACACCGCGTCCACGCCCCGCTCCAGCAGGGGCAGGGGCGTGCGCTTGGCGGTGAGCACCCGGCCGCCGTCCTGCTCGGCCAGCGCATGGACCGCCGCCGGTCCCGTCGGCAGGATCCGGCTGGCGCCCACGGCGTGGGCGCGCTCGTCGCCGAAGCTGCCGGGTGAGACCACCGCTACATCGAGGTCCGGGTGGAGCCGGCGCAGGGCGGCGGTCAGCAGCAGCCCGATCGTGCCCGGCCCGATGACCACCACCCGGTCGCCGTCGCGCTGCCACCTGAGCGCCGCATGGAGCGCCACCGCCAGCGGCTCGGTGAGCACGGCCCGGGTGGAGGCCAGGTCCCCGACGGGTAGGCACTGCGAGCGGTGGGCGACCAGCACCTGCCCGAAGCCGCCGCCCACGGCGGCGTCGAAGCCCTGGGTCGGCGCGGCGCACCCGGTCTCCCCGGGCAGGTCGAAGCGTTCGCAGGCGTGGGGAAGGCCGCGGGCGCAGGTCCCGCAGACCGGATCGAAGCCCCGGTGCACGCAGGACAGCACCGGATCGAGGGCCACCCGGTCGCCGACCGCCAGGTCATCGACCTCCGCGCCGACCGCGTCCACCACCGCGACGACCTCGTGGCCGGGGACCACCCGCGAAGCGGTGTAGAAGGCGCTCAGCACCAGCGAGATCCGGGCATGGGCCAGACCGACGTCGCTGCCGCAGATCCCCGCCAGCTCGGTGCGCAGCCGGACCCACCGGGGGCCGGGGAGTGCGGGAGCCGGTAGGTCGTCGGTCAGCCGGAACAGCCCGCCGCGGCGCCACCCCGCGTCCGCGCGGACCCGCCCCGCGGTGGTCGTCCACAGGTAGCGGGGCACGGTGGTCTCGGCGACGACGGCGCGCATCCTCACGCCCCCGGCGCGGGGCTGACGGCGACGGCGCGTCGGCGCGGTCCGAGCAGACCCTCGGTGGCGGCCCACCGCTCGACCTCGGCCATCCCGGTATCGAGGTCGATGCGGGGCTCGTAGCCGAGCACCTCCCGGGCCCGGTCGATGCGGTAGCTGCCCGTACGGGCCAGCAGCCGCATCGAGGCGGCGCCGAGCTCGTTGTGGCGGCCGAAGCGGCGTTGCACACCGCCGACGAGGACCGCGGCGCCGACCGCGGCCGGGGTGGGCAGATGCCGCGGCCGGGTGCCGACCATGGCGCCCAGCCGACCGAAGTACTCGGCGCAGGAGGTCGCCCGCCCGTCGGTGAGGTGGAACACCCCACCGGCGGCGGCCGGGGTGGTGATCGCCCGGGTGATGCCGTCCACGAGGTTGTCGATGTGGACGTGGCTGAGGATCCCGCGGCCGCCCGCGGGCAGCACCGCCTGACGGGCGCGCAGGTAGGTCAGCGGCAGCACGACCCAGGGCCGCGACCCGGGTCCGTAGACGTCCCCGGGTCGCAGGACGACCACCTCGATGTCCTCGGTGACAGCGGTCGCCAGGACCAGCCGCTCGCTCGCGACCTTGGTGTCCACGTAGGCGTCGCCGTTGGGGCGCATCGGGCGGGACTCGTCGACCCAGGGCGGTAGGTCGAAGCCGTGGACCACGATCGAGGAGAGGTGGACGAACCGGCGCACCCCGGCCGAGCGGGCCGCCGCCAGCACGCCACCCGTGCCCTCGACGTTCACCGCCCGCATCCGCGCCAGCGGGACGACGTTGGACACGATCGCGGCGGTGTGGACGACCGTGTCGACGCCGTCCAGCAGGTGGGCCCAGGGGCCCGGTTCGGTCGTGCTCCCGGGGTGGACCCCCGTCGTCCGATCACCGGTGAGGTCGACCCCGCGGACCTCGATCCCGAGGCCGGCGAGGTGGGCCGACAGCGCCCGTCCGATGAAGCCGTTCGCGCCCGTCACCAGCACCGGCCCGGCGGGGTGGGGGGCGGTGCCGCCACCTGGTACCGGCACCTCGGGCGCGCTCACCGGCCGACCCGGTCGGCCGCACGCTCGGAGACCAGCCGCAGCGCCGCCGAGGCTCGGCCGCTGACGCCCCGGGTCACGGCCACCGCGTCGCCGAGCCGGGGGGTGATGCGCAGGCCGGCCTGGCCCTTGCGCTGCCGCTCCTGCTCGATGGCCCGGATGTAGCGCCAGTAGTCGACCTGCATCGTGTGTCGCTCCGAGCGCAGGTAGCGCCGCGCCATGGCCCGGCGGTCCCGACGGACCCAGTCGCGCATCTCCTCGACGCTCGGCAGCACCGCCTCTCCGGTCAGCAGGTCGCCGACCCACTCGGCCTGGTGCTCCATCAGCGCGATGTTGGCCCCGACGGTCTGGATGAAGCCGAGCAGGTAGAGGCCGGGCCGCTCGGGCGCGACCACCCGGTGGTAGAGGGGAAGCTGGTTGTCCTGGACCTCCAGCACCGCCGGCGCGAGGAAGGGCAGGCTGACCTGGTAGCCGGTGGCGTAGACCAGCACGTCCACGGCCTCGACGCGTCCGTCCGTGAACCGGACCTTGTCGCCCTCCAGCGCCTCCACGTCGCCGACCACCTCGATGTCGCCGTGGCCGACCAGGTCGTAGAGCTGGGAGGACACGGTCGGATGCGCCCCGAGCAACCGGTGATCGGGCCGTGGCAGCCCACGGTCCTGGGGGCGTCCGACCGAGGCCCTGACCAACAGCTCGTACAGCGCGCGCTCCACCGTGAAGGGCAGACGTGCCGTCAGCGGTGAGGACAGCTGGTCGACGGGCTTGCCGAAGGCGTACTTGGGGATCACGTGGACGCCGTGCCGGGTCGACAGCAGCACCTGCTCGGCCAGGGGCGCGGCGTCGCAGGCGATGTCCATCCCGGAGTTGCCCACCCCCAGTACCAGCACCCGCTTGCCGTCGAACACCGTCGGCTCGCGGTAGTCGTGGGAGTGGAACGAGGTGCCGGTGAAGCTGCCCGGCAGCTCCGGCAGCCTCGGCACGCCGTGGTGGCCGTTGGCGACCAGGACGGCCCGGGTGGTCACCGTCTCGCCGGTGGCGGTGGTCACCTGCCAGCCCTCGGCGCCGGGCGGGCCGTCACCGTCGAGGGGCTCGACCGCGACCACCTCGGCGTTGAAGGTGATCCGCTCGGTCAACCCGAACCGGTCGGCCAGATCCTGGAAGTAGCTGGCCACCAGGTCGTGGGAGGGGTAGTCGGGCCAGTCCTCGGGCATGGGGTGGGAGGGGAAGGCGGTGCGGGGTCGGGAGCTGTTGAGATGCAGGGTCTCGTAGGCGGCAGCCGCCCCGTTGTCGTTGTCGATCCGCCACAGCCCGCCGACCATCGACCCCTTCTCGAACTGCCGGTAGCTCACCCCGCGGGCCGCCAGGGTCTTGGCGGCGGCCAGCCCGGCGGGACCCGCGCCGATCACCACCGCCTCGACATCGAGGTGGTCCGGTGGGAAGGTCGATCTCGACACGGTGGGCTCCCTCCAGCACGGCGACGTCCGTGGGTGCGCCACGGCCGGAGCGGACGTGGGACGGACGAAGACAGCGTACGTGGCCGCTTGGGGGATCGGAACGGGATCGGTTCGGTCGTTCACGGCCCGTGGCCGGGGGTCGGCCCGGCGCCCGTGGTCAGTCGGGGGCGACCAGGCCGGGTGCGGCCCCCGTTCCGGGGCCGAGGGTCCGGGTGCGCAACAGCAGCGGCGCGGACGTCACGGGCTCGAGCTGCTGGGCGCTGCGCCACCTCGGTGTCAGGGTGTCGAGGTCGAAGCCGATGGCGCCGGATGCCCCGGCGACGACGGCGACCTGCTCCGTCGCCCCGATCACGCGGCGGCCCTCGGCGTCATCCAGGGCGGTGAGGTCGGCCCTGACCCCGCCATCGCTCACGTCGAGCACCTCCACCGCGGGACTGGCTCGACGGTCGCTGACCAGCAGCAGATCGCCGCTGACCCGGGTGAGGTGGACACAGCAGCCCGCGCCGCTACCGCCCGGCAGCTGCCGGCGCCAGCGTTCGGTGCCGTCGGGCTCGATGACCAGGAGCAGGGACCGGCTGCCGCCGCCGGCCAGCGCCATCGCGCCGTCGGGCAGGGCCAGCCAGGTGCTGAGCACGCGGCTGCTCAGGAACCGCACCTCGCCCTGCTCGAGATCCACCCAGCGGTAGCCCTGGGGGCCGCCCACCAGGACCAGGTCACCCACCGCCTCCACGAGGTCCTCACCCGGTTGGAGGTCGAGGTCCCAGCGACGGTCACCGGTGTCGAGCCGGAACCGGACGAGCGCGCCGTCCACGACGCCGAGGGGGGCCGCCAGCGCCTGGGTGCCGCTGCTGAGCCACCCGCCGGTGAGCGGCTGCGTCCAACGGGAGCGGCCGTCCTCGGCGTCGCGGGCCGACAGCTCGGGCCCCTCGGGGGTGCCCGTGACCAGCAGCGCCGCACGACCGGTCGCGCCGATCGCCTGGACCCGGTCGCTGAAACCGGTCGGGGTGTGCTGCCACCGCAGCCGGCCGTCGGTGACCTCCACGACCGCGGCCCGGCCGTCGGCCAGCTGGGCCAGCACGGCGCCGTCGAGCGGGACGAGGTCGACGACGGGTGCGTCGAGGTGGACCTCCCAGTCCGGCGCCCCGACGGCGGGGTCCAGCGCCACGATGGCGCCGCCCTCGGTGGCCACCACGACCCGCTCCGGGCCCGGCAGCGCCGCGACCGCGTCGCTGCCCAGGTCGATCCGCCATCCAGCGTCCTCGCCGAGCGCCTCCGGGGCCGCGGGCCGATCGAGGGCGGTGGTGCCGCCGCCGGGATCCAGCGTGATGTCACCGTGCCAGGGCTCGCCGTCCTCGGTCAGCCACGGGGCGTCGGATGGTGGGTCCGCCAGGGACAGCAGGGCGCTGCCCGGCTCGGTCGGTGGCCGCGAGGCCGGTGGGGACAGCTCCACCTCGCCGGCACCCGGGCGGGCGAGCACCGCCTCGAGGGCGGCACCGGGGCCCTCCCCGGTCCCGACGGTGGCGATGACGCCGAGCGCGAGGGCGACCCCGAGCGCGGCGGTGAGCGGGGCCGTCCACCGTCGCAGCCGCCCCGGTGGCGACGAGGACCCTCGCGGCGGCGCGACCAGCCGTGCTCCGCAGCGGGCGCACCAGACGGCTCCGCGTTGCGACCACGTCGCCTCGCAGGCTGCGCAGGTCCTCACCGAGAGCTTCACGATGCCCAAGGTACGGACCGACCGGCCCCGTGGAGCGGCGGGTAGCGTGGCGGGGTGGGCGATCAACGGCCGGGTCGGACCGAGAGCAGCGGCGGGACGGCCCGCTGCCGGGCAGGAGGTGTGGGATGGGTGGACCGGGGTTGCGTGAGCGGCACGGGCTCGACCCGTCCCGGATGCCGGCCCACGTCGCCCTGATCATGGACGGCAACGGCCGCTGGGCGAACCGACAGGGGTTGCCGCGCAACACCGGGCACGAGGCCGGGGAAGCGGCGCTGTTCGACACCGTCGAAGGCGCGTTGGAGCTCGGCTTGACGGACCTGACGGTCTACGCCTTCTCCACCGAGAACTGGCGCCGGCCACCCAGCGAGGTCCGGTTCCTGCTGCAGTTCAACGAGTCCCTCCTCCTGCGCCGTGCCGGTGAGCTGGACGAGCGGCAGGTCCGGGTCAGGTTCATCGGAGGCCGGGGACGTCCGGTGCCCAAGCGGCTGGTGCGGCTGATCGAGGACACCGAGGCCCGGACCGCGCGCCACCGACGCCTGACCCTGCGGATCGCCTTCAACTACGGCGCGCGGGCGGAGCTGGCCGACGCCGCCCAGCGGGCCGCCGACGACGTCGCCGCTGGAAGGCTGGTCAGGGTCGACGAGGCGGCCCTGGCCGCGCGCCTCGCGGACCCGGAGATGCCCGACGTGGACCTACTGGTGCGCACGTCGGGGGAGCAGCGCATCTCGAACTACCTGCTGTGGCAGGCCGCCTACGCGGAGCTGGTGTTCGTCGAGACCCTGTGGCCCGACTTCGACCGGGACGAACTCGCCCGTGCGGTGGCGACCTACCAGGCCCGCGACCGGCGGTTCGGCGCTGCGATGGACACCCCGGCAGCGCCCGGGGGGTCCGAGACCGGCCCGGCGGACCGGTCGGGGAAGTGAGGATCAGCCGGTGGCCAGCTGCAGGTCGGCGAGCTCGGCGAAGCGCTCCAGCAGCGTCAGCGTCAGGCCCCACAGCGCCCGCCCCTGCACGTCGATCGCCGGGAAGGGGAGCCCCGCGTAGCGCAGCGTGGTGGCGTTGTCCGGGTCGGTCAGCGCGCCGAGCGGGACCCACCAGGCGCTGGCCACCTCCCCGGGGTCGGGGCTCATCGGCCGGGGCTGGTCGAGGACGAAGGCGTAGCAGGCCACGATGCCGGAACGCACCCGTGCCCGGTGCTGGCCGACCTGGGTCAGGGCCGGGCCGAGGACCAGGCCGACCTCCTCCCTCGTCTCGCGTGCCGCCGTCTCGGCGAGGGTGCGGTCCGGTGCTTCGCGCCGGCCGCCTGGGAAGGCCAGCTGACCGGACCAGCGATCCCCCTCGCGCCGCGTGCGTTCGATGATGGCCACCTCGATGTCCTGCTCACCGGGCGCGAGGACCAGGGCCGTGGCGGCCTGCCATCCCCGGTGGGCAGGGGCGGTGTCGGGGGCCGCACCGTGCTCGACGAGGCGCTCGAGCACCGCGGACAACCGGTCCGCGACCGACTCAGCTCCGTGGGACCCGCTGGTGGGTCGCTGGGCGCTGCCGAGGTGGTGGGGACCGCTGATGCGGGCCCGGGCCGCAGCCGGGTGGTCCTCGGGGTGCTGCTCGCTGGCCACGATGGCGGAGGGTAGCCGCCGAGCCTCACCGTCCCGATGGGATGCGCACCGACCGGGTCGAGGTCATCCCTGGCGCCCCGCCAGCCGCTGCTCCAGGACCTGCGCCACATCCCGGGACAGGCGGGACGCCGAGGTGGGGGACAACAGGGACACCGTGATCCGGATGGCCGGTGACGCGGACAGGCGGAAGGCTTCCCCCGCGGCGACGGCCCAGCCCAGCTCCGCCAGGCCCTGGACCACCGGGACCTCCTCGTCCACCGGCACCCAGACGTTCAGGCCCGTCCGTCCGCTGGCGGGGATGCCGTGGTCCGCGAGCGCGCTCAGCAGGGCGTTGCGGCGCTCGGTGTAGGCCGTGGCGGCGGCCTGCAGGGTTCCGTCCTCGGCGGCGGTGGCCCAGGTCACGGCGACCAGGTGCTGCAGGATCTGGCTGACCCAGCCGGTCCCCAGCCGCTGGCGGGCCAGGACCCGGGTGGTGGTCGCTTCGTCCCCGGCCAGCACGCCGACCCGCAGCTGCGGGCCGAGCCATTTCGCCACCGACCGGATCACCGCCCACCGGGTGCGCGCGGTCGTCAAGGTCCGAGCCGCGACGCCCGCGATCGGCGCGGCATGATCGTCCTCGATCACGAGCACGTCAGGGTGGGTGGCCAGCATCTCCCGCAGTGCCGCGGTCCGTTCGGCGCTCCAGGCGGCGCCGGTCGGGTTCTGCGCCCGTGGGACGAGCAGCACCGCCTCGATCCCGTGGGTGAGTGCCGCGGCCAGGGAGTCCGGCACCGGGCCCTGGTCGTCCAGTTCGATGCTGATCGGCTCGAGTCCGAGGGCGCGGACGAGGTCGAGGGAGCCGGGGTAGCCGGGGTCCTCGACGCCGATGCGGTCACCGAGCCGGAGATGGGCCTCGAGGACCCGCTCGATCCCGTCCAGCCCGCCCCCGACGACCAGCAGGTGGTCGACGTCCACACCGTCGGCCGCGAGGGCGCTCCGGGCCAGCTCGACGAGCGCGGGCAGCAGCACGTCGTCGGTGTAGCGCGCAGGTGTCGTGGGAAGCGTCCGGGACGCCGGGGCGAGGCTCGGCAGCAACCGCGCGTCGGGGTTGCCGGTGGCCAGGTCCACCGTCCCCTCCGGCACCGTGGGGGCGAGCCGCAGCCGCAGCTCGGGGCGGTGGGCGACGACGGTGCGGGCACGGTCCTCGGTGACGACCACGCCGCGACGCCGCAGCTCCCGGTAGGCCTTGGCCACCGTGGTGGGGGACAGGTCGAGGTCGTGGGCCAACCCCCGCACCGAGGGCAGCGCCTGTCCCGGGCGCAGAGCGCCCGTCAGCACCCCGTCCTCGACACAACGCACCAGTTGGTCGGCGGAGGTGCCGACGATGTCGTACCGTTCATCTTGCATCTGTACCGCCTCAGATAGATATCTGTACTGTAACAGATGCTCCCGCCGGTGCTCCCCGTCCTTCCTGCTGCGCTCATGAGGTTCGTCGTGTCGGCTCCCGACCTCTCCCTCTCCGCCCCCCTGCAACGGCTCCCCCTGGTCGGACACCGGATCGGCGACCTCGTCGTCGCGCGCCGTGTCGCGACGATCGCCGCTGCGCTCGGCATCGTGTACCTGGTGTGGGGCTCGACCTACCTCGCCATCGCGGTGGTGGTCGCCGAGCTCCCACCCATGCTGATGCTGGCCGTGCGGTTCCTGCTGGCCGGAGGGGTGCTGTTCGCGGTGTCGGTGCGGCGCGGCGACCGGGCCGGCGACCCCATCCGCCCCCACCACCTGCTCCAGGCCGTCCTCACCGGTGGCCTGCTGCTGGTGGGAGGCACCGGCATGATCGCCCTGGCGCAGACCCGGATCTCCTCCGGGCTCGCCGCGCTGCTGGCCGCGACCGTGCCGCTGTTCCTGGCCTTGTTCGCCCGCGGGCTGTTCGGTGACCGCCTGTCGGGGCGTGCGTGGCTCGGGTTGCTGGTCGGGCTGGTGGCCATCGGGCTGCTGGTGGATCCCGGCGGCGGCGAACTGGGTGCCGTGCTGCTCGCGCTGCTCGGGGCGGCGGCCTGGGCCGCCGGGTCGATGCGCAGCCGGATGTCCAAGGGGCCGCAGCGGCCCTTGGTGGCGGCGAGCCTGGAGATGCTGGGTGGCGCCCTGGTGTTCGCGGTCGTCGGGTTCCTGCTCGGCGAGGCCGCCGGTCTGACGCTGACCGGGGTCAGCGTCCGGGCCTGGGTGGCCTTCGGCTACCTCGTGGTGGCCGGCTCCCTCGTGGCCTACACCGCCTACAGCTGGCTGTTGCGCAGCGCGAGCACCGCGCTGGTCGGGACCTACGCCTACGTCAACCCGGTGGTCGCCGTGGGCCTCGGGGCGGTGGTGCTCGGTGAGGCGGTGGAGGCACGCACCGCCCTCGCTGGTGCGCTGGTGCTGGGCTCCGTCGTGCTGCTGATCACCGGACGACCCGGTGAGCCCGTTCCGGCCCAGCCAACCTCAGGAGCGGACGTCTTCGCCGGCAGCCGCCGGTGGGCCCGACTGCAGCGTCGGGTCGGGTCGCTGCCGCGAGCTGCCCGGCTGTACCGCGACCCGGGTGCCCTGCCCTACCGCTCCACCGGCTACGACCCGCTGGACACCGAGGAGCTCAGGGGCTGAGCCCAGGCACGTCGCTGCGGGCGCGGCGCAGCGAGATGGGCGGTCCGAGCACCTCGCGCAGGACGATGCCCTGCCGCGCCGCACGGGGCGAGCCGAGGACCTGCCGCGCCCGTACCGTCCGGTCGGGGCTCCTGCCGTTGCCATCGCTGTCGTCGCCGGCGGCGGGCGCTGGCCGTCGTCCCAGTTCGGTCGCGCTGACCTCGTCCCTCGACCGGCCGATCCCCCTGCCGGCGCCGATGCCCCTTCCGGCACCGATGCCCGTGCCGGCACCGATGGGCTGCTCGCGCTCCTGTCGTTGCGCGGCGCGGGCGTCGGTCCGGGCCGAGCTGCGCTCCCGGGACTGCTCGGCGCGATGGCCTTCGGTCGCCGCCGCACCGGGCGCCGACGGTGCCGAACCGCCAGCACGCTGTCCACCGCGGGTCGGGAGGTTGGAGCTCATCGGGTCAGTCCTCGTCGGCGATGGACTGGCGCATCCGGGTGTCGGCCTGGACGTTGTCGAGGCGGTAGCTGTCCATCACCCCGAGGTTGCCGCTGCGCAGGGCTTCCGCCAGGGCGCGGGGCACCTCGGCCTCGGCCTCGACCACCGCGGCGCGCATCTCCTGCTCGCGCGCGACCGCCATCGCGCGCCGCTCCTCCGCCTTGGCCTGAGCGATGTTCTTGTCGGCCTCTGCCTGGTCGGTCTGCAGCTCGGCCCCGATGTTGCGGCCGATGTCGACATCCGCGATGTCGATCGAGAGGATCTCGAAGGCGGTCCCGGCGTCCAGCCCACGCTCCAAGACCCGGCGCGAGATGTCGTCGGGGTTCTCCAGCACGTACTTGTGGCTGTCAGCGGACCCGATGGAGGACACCGATCCCTCACCGACACGGGCGATGATCGTCTCCTCGCCGGCGCCACCGACGAGCCGTTCGATGTTGGCGCGGACGGTGACCCGAGCGACGGCGATGACCTGGATGCCGTCCTTGGCGACCGCGGCGATCCGGGGGGTCTCGATCACCTTCGGGTTCACGCTGACCTGCACCGCCTCCAGCACGTCACGCCCGGCCAGGTCGATCGCGGTGGCGCGCTTCCAGGGGAGGTCGATGTTCGCGCGGTCGGCGGAGATCAACGCCGCCACCACGGACCCGACCCGCCCCCCGGCGAGGTAGTGGGCTTCCATCTGCCCGACGTCGAGGTCGATGCCGGCCTTGGTGGCGCTGATCAACGGCCGGACGATCTCCGCGGGCGGCACCTTCCTGAGCCGCATCCCGATCAGGGTGCCGAGCCCGACCCGGACCCCGGAGAAGATCGCCGTGATCCACAGCCCGACCGGGACGAAGTAGAAGAAGAGGCTGATCACCGCGAAGACGGCGGCGAGGGCGACGATGATGATGAGGGCGCTGGCTTCCACTGGCGGCTCCGGATCGGGCATCGAGGTGCAGGTGGGTCGTGCGGTCGCGCGATGTCGGGCTCACGACGGTAGCGGTCGCGGGCCCGGGTGCACCGGGGACGGACGCCGGCTCAGTCGGTGCTGTCCGCCAACCGCACGACGCGTCGGTACCCCTCGTCGGTGACCACGGTCACCGGGTCGCCGGCCGACAACCACTCGCCCGTGGTGACCACGTCGATGCGGTGACCTTCGATCCGGGCCACGCCGGCGGGTCGCAGGTCGGAGAGGGCGACGCCCTGCTTGCCGACCAGGGCCCCACGGGGCTGCGGGTCGGGGCGACCTCGGGACGGGGTGTCGGGGCTCGGCTCCGCGTCCGGTGCGAGGACGTCGGAGCTGCCGAACCACCTCAGCCAGCGAGCGGTGACGGGGCGGGAGCCGCCCTGCAGGCGTTCGGTTCCCAACACGGTCCCTTCACCGCCGCCTCGGCGGGCGATCAGGACGATGACGGTGATGATCACGATACTGACGACCAGGAAGGTGAGGGTGACCCGCCCGGCAACGGCCAGCAGTTGGGTCATGGGTACCAGATCCAGGTCGCGGTTGACCATCGCCAGCACCCCACCGCCCAGCAGGGCCGCCAGACCCAGGATGCCGGCGATGCCGACCCCCGGGATCACGAACACCTCGACGAGGAGCAGCACCACCCCGATGGTGACCAGCACGAGGTCCTCCCAGCCGGACAAGCCGGCCAGGAGGTGGCCGTAGAAGAAGGCGCCGAGGAGCACGAGCCCGACCGAGGCCCCGATCCCGACCCCGCCGCCGAGCAGGTCACCGACCAGCAGCCAGATGCCGAGGCTGAGCAGCAGCGGTGCGACGAGCGCGCTGGTGAGCAGGCGGACGAGCCGCTCCGCCAGGGTCGGCTCGACCTCGACCAGCGGGAGGTCGGAAAGCCCGAGGCCCTCCAGCAACTCCGCGCGGCTGGCGACCACCGAGTCGGCGTAGCCCACCTCGAGCATCTGACGGTCGTCGAGGGTGACCAGCTCACCGCTGGCGGCCACACCCTCCACCTCGACGGCGGGATCGACCATGGCCTCGGCGATGAGGGGGTCGCGGTCGCGCTCCTGAGCGGTGGCCCGGAAGATGGATCGGACCGCGGAGATGACCTTCTCGTCCGCGGTCTCCCCCGTGGCGCCGAGCACCGGCGTGGCCGCGCCCATGATGCCTCCGGGGACGACGTGGATCTCCTCGGACGCGAGCGCGATCAGAGCCCCCGCGGACAGGGCGGTGGAGTCGATGAAGGCGATCGTGCGCACGGGGCTCGCGAGCAGGCTGCGGCGCATCTCGAGAACGGCGTCGAGCCGTCCCCCCGGGGTGTCGATGTCCAGGAGCACCGCGGCGGCGCCGTCGGCCTCGGCGTCGGCGAGCACCCGGTCCAGGAAGGGGGCGATGCCCAGGTCGATCTCGCCCTGGATCGGCGCCACCACGACCACGGGGCCGTCCTCGGCGCGTCCCTGTCCGAGCAGGGCCAGCAGTACCCCGAGGGTGAGCACGGCGATCGCCAGCAGCCGACGCCCGTCCCGTGGCCGCGACGTGGCCGCCGTCGGTGGTGCGGTGCTCGCCAGCCTCTGCATCCGGTCCTGGACTCCCGTGTGGTGCTCCGAGGGTACGCCCGTTGGCGTCGGTCGTGCCGCTGTCGGCCGCTAGGTTCCGGGCGTGTCCCGTGGCGGTCGGAGGACCCGTGACCGTGTGGCTGATCGAGAACGTGGGCCTGACCCGCGTGCAGTCGCAGCTGGTCGTGTCCGGGGTGCTGGTCCTCGTTCTCGCTGGGGCGTGGTTCGTGGTCGTCCGCGGCATCACCCGCCGGGTCGAGGATCCGACGGTGTGGTACCCGGCCCGCAAGGCCACCTCCTACGCCGTCGTGCTCATCGGTGCCTTCGGCCTGGCCTGGATCTGGGTCCAGGCGCTGTCGGAGTTCGCGACCTTCCTCGGGTTGGCCGCGGCCGGTATCGCCGTCGCCCTGGCGGACGTGCTCAAGAACGTCGCCGGGTGGATCTACATCGTCGTCCGCCGGCCGTACCGGGTCGACGACCGCATCGAGGTGGACGGCGTCGCCGGCGATGTGATCGATATCCGGGTCCAGCGCACGAGCCTGCTCGAGATCGGCAACTGGGTCGATGCGGACCAGTCCACCGGCCGGATCGTGCACGTGCCGAGCGGCTACGTGTTCACCAAGCAGGTCTTCAACTTCACCGAGGGCTTCGCCTACATCTGGCACGAGATACCCCTGCTCGTCACCTTCGAGTCGGATCCAGACGTCGCCGAGGCGATCCTGCAGGCGGCGATGGACGAGGTGGGGGGCCACACCCCAGACGAGGCGGAGGAGCGGATCCGGCGGGCCGCCCGGTCCTACAAGATCCGCTACAACCACTTCACGCCGGCGGTCTACCTCACGGTCAAGCCGGGTGGGATCCTGCTCACTGGTCGGCTGCTGGTCGAGGCGCGACGTCGCCGCTCGGTGGACCAGCAGGTCTGGCGCCGGGTGTTGGCCGCCCTCAGGGACGAGCCACGCGTGGAGCTCACCTACCCGGTGTCGCGGGTCCACCTCCGGGACACCCGCGGCGCGGCGATGGAGGCTGCGCAGCCTGCCCACCTCCCCGACGAGGCGGGACGAACCTCACCCCCGCCAGGGTGAGGCCGACGGGGCCGGGTGAGGCTTGCCTCTGCCGGGCGACCGTGGAGGTGTCGGCATGAGCGAGCGGACAGCACCTGGCGTGCAGCGGTCCTCACGCATCGGACTGGGCGCCACGATGATGCTCGCCGGCATCGCGTTGGTCACCTGGCCGCGTGCGACGGCGATCGTGGTGGTGACCCTGTTCGGTCTGGGGGTGCTGCTGTACGGGCTGATCGAGCTGGCCCGGGTGTTCACCGCCGCTGACGGGCGCCTCGACCTCGTCGCCGGCCTGTCCGCGGTGATCAACATCTTCGGCGGCATCGTCATCTTCGTCACCCGGTTCGTGTCGCTCGATGCGCTGTCCGTCGTGCTGGGGGTCTACTGGCTCGTGGCCGGTGTGGTCGCGGCGGTCGCCGCGGTCGCCGCGGTCGCCGCGGTCATCGTGGTGGGCGTGGACGTCCGCCGAGCCGGACGGTGAACTCGTCGACCGTGCGGACCACCTCCTTGGCCAGCTCGGCCCGCGCCGGCTCATCCAGCCGCTCCGAGGGGAAGGTGACCCCGATCGCCGCAGCCGGCCGGCGGCCGTGGGAGCGGACAGCGGCGGCGATCGAGGCGAACCCCTCGGTGATCTCGCCGTCCTCCAGCGACCAGCCCCGGCGGCGGTCGATGACCAGCTGGCGCCGCAGGTTCGTCAGGCCCTTCGGTCCGCGTCCGGTGCGGCTGACCAGGGCCCTGCGGTGGCTGTAGGTCGCCTCGACCGGCAGCATCGTTCGGGCTGCGAGGAGGCACCGACCCGAGGCGGTCAGGTGGGCGGGGAGGCGCACCCCCACCTCGGTGACCAGCGGTAGCGGGTCCCGGGGGTCCTCCCTCACCAGGTAGACGACCTCGGTGTCGTCGAGGATGCCGAGGTGGCCGGTGCACCCGGTCCGTGCGACGAGCCTCGCCAGCAGGGGCCGTCCCAGGCGCTCCAGGCCCGCCTGGCGCTGGTACGCCGAGCCGAGCTCGAAGGCCGCCACCCCCAGCTCGTACCGCCCCGGTGGGGAGACATGGGCGACGAACCCCTCGCGCTCCAGGCTGGCCAGCAGGTGGTAGAGGCTGGAGCGGGGGATCGCCAGGTCACGCCCGATCGCACCGGCGGTGACGGGTCGGGCCTGGGCGGCGAGGTAGCGCAGGATCGCCAG
>Ga0207421_10003794_pt1 | contig 17801 bp, 13 predicted proteins | sample SodLakKL_010_SED_4_FD_187542 | JGI IMG/M metagenome (GOLD analysis project Ga0207421, IMG submission 187542) | Alkaline sediment microbial communities from Lake Tanatar, Kulunda Steppe, Russia - 8KL_010_SED (SPAdes) (version 2) | ecosystem: Environmental > Aquatic > Non-marine Saline and... | reverse complement strand
GAATAAATGTTATGCAAGATAATCAATATTTGAAGGAGGCATAAGCATGGAAGTTAAAGTAAACGATGATTGCAGCGCATGCGGTATCTGTGAGGATATTTGTCCGGAGGTCTTCGAGCTGGGAGACGAAATTGCTGAAGTTAAAGTAAACCCCGTGCCTGCTGAACATGAAGAAAAGGTTCGCGAATCAGCCGAAGAGTGCCCGACAGAATCAATCATTATCTCCTAAGCATCACTATTTAATTTGACGTTCTAAACAGAGCCCGCTTCCTGCGGGCTCTGACATTTTAACCGAAAAGCTTATTGTCTAATATATGCACAGCACTTAACCATTAAGATATAATTTAAATCAAGAAAATCACGGGAGGCTGCATCTGGCAAATGAAAAGCGAGGAACTGCTACATGTTATAGATATTATTGAAACCCGGCCGGGACAGACACATTTATCTGAAAAACCTGCGGAACTTAACGGTATTGCTTATCATTCCGGCCAGGTTTCTGATGGATATCTCTTCGTGTGTATCAAAGGCTACAAAACAGACGGACATCTGTATCTTGACCAGGCAGCTCAAAAAGGTGCTGCTGCGGCAGTTGTTGAGGATTTTCAAGATAATGTTCCTATCACCCAGTATAAAGTAGCAGACAGCAGGCTTGCCCTCGCCGCCCTGGCTGACAAATATTATAATCACCCTTCAAGAAAAATTAACCTGACCGGTGTTACCGCTACCAATGGTAAAACTACCACTACCTATATGATAAATTCAATCCTGCAGGAACACGGTTTGAACACCGGGCTGGTCGGAACGGTTATCGTCAAAGCAGGTAATAATATTGAGCCTGCCGACCTGACCACACCGGAATCCCTTGACCTGCACCGTTTTTTCTCCCGCATGGTAGAAGAGAAGGTTAGTCATGCCGTGATGGAAGTTTCATCTTCCGGCCTGGAATTAAAGAGGGTGGGCAGTGTTGATTTTAATACGGTTATTGTTAACAACATCAGCCGAGAGCATATCGACCTGCACGGTTCCTACGAAAATTATTATAACGCCAAGGCTTCCCTGGTACGGACTGCCGGTAAAAAACAGTGGGCGGTCTTTAACCTGGACTGCCCGCAGACAGCTCCCCTTGTTAAAGAAACCGGGGCAAATGTTTTAACTTACGGCATAAAAAACAGGGATGCCGATATTGTAGTGGATAACCTGGACTTAAGCACAGGCCGGGCAAGCTTCCAGGTAAACCTTAAAAATAAGCATTTTTTCAGCTTCCTATCAGAACAGCCCGATTCCATAAATGTAAACCTTTCGGTCCTGGGCTTACACAGCGTTTATAACTCGATGGCCGCCATTTTAGCTGCCCTGATCAATAAAATTCCTGCTGAAACTATCAGCAGGGCCCTGCTTAACTTTAAAGGTGTAGAAAGGCGTTTTGAATTAATCTTTGAGGATGATTTCATGGTTCTCGACGATCACTTTGCCAACAGCGGAAACATTAATGTTACCCTGGAAACCCTGCAGATGATGAATTATGAAAAGCTGCATCTTGTCTACGCTATCAGGGGCAGCCGTGGGGTAACAGTAAACAGGGAAAATGCCGAAGCCCTTGTTTACTGGGCACCAAAACTGGGGCTGGATAAAATAATTGCCACTACCAGCAGCAGCCACGTCGGTGAAAAAGACCTGGTAACTGCTGATGAACTAAAGGTATATAAAAAGGTGATAGCGCAGGCCGGCCTGAAAACAGAAATCTACGAAGAACTGCCGGATGCAATCGCCGCAGGTCTAAAAGAAACTAACAAAGGCGACGTCCTCCTCCTGGCCGGATGCCAGGGCATGGATTACGGTGCCTCTATCTGCCTCGGTCAAATTCACAAACTCAAACCCGAACTCCCTGAAAAGATGGTCTTCTCCGCCCTAAAAAACCGCGTAGCAGGAGTTTAAGCAGTACACGGGGACGGAGGTTTTGTACTTGCAAGTACAAAGCCTCCGCTCCCGTGCACCTGGTGCTTGCTAGGCTTCTTTGATTTCTACGCCGCCCATTATAGCGCGGGCCTGGATGCGGACTACTTTTTCCGCTCCTTCACTAATATTATGCTCAATTTTCCTGCCGCCGACGATACCGCCGTCTTCATGGTTGTTAAATGTAACTCCGCCCAGGACAGCCGAACCTTCATACACAACGGGCAGGTCTTTCGGGATTTTAACTTCAATGCCACCCATAATAGCGGTCAAATCCAAAACGGTTTCACCCTGCTTAAGTTCCGCAGCAGTCAAATCGATCTCAATTCCACCCATAAAGGCAAAATAGCTGCCGTTTTCCAGCGACCATGGTTCTGCCCCACCAACATTGGCGCCTCCCATGAAAGCAAAACGGCCACCTCCCCGACCGCTAAAAGCCCGGCCGCGGATCAGGCTAATTCCAACCATAATTAATATGGCCGGCCAGATAATATTAAAAATCAAGCTGGTGTCTACTTCAAACAGTCCCAGGTTCCGACCCAGGAATATTACCCCAATTGCCAGAACGATTAACGCGGTTATAAACTGGCCCCAGGAAAAATATACTTTACTCTCCCCCCCGGCTGAAGTTGAACCGAAAGATAAATAGAGCCAGTTCAGGCCAATAACCAAGGGGATCACCGGCCATAACCTTAATATTTGCCTGACTTCAATATCAATATCTACACCGAGGTTGCTAAGTAATAGAATAACTCCGATGACCATGACAGCCAGGCCAAATAAGACCCTGCCGCTTAAAAAACGCATATTTTGTACACCCTTTCTCCTATTATTTCAGTTTAGCTCAACTTCACGGACTAAAGATACAGCAATAGAATGAGCTGCGCTATAAAGCGTATTGAACTTTACAAAAGACTTAACGAACTCTGCTTTAACGTGAAAGCTTCGCTTTAGCACCAGCCAATTTTTTGCTGTTAATAAAATACCATACAAACCTACAGTTTGCATTAGAAACTTATCCGGCTATTTCTACATTTTTCAAGCTAATTTACGTTGACTTTTATTTATCGCCGTGCTAAAATAAACAGCGCAGAATAGGTATATGGTGGGTGTAGCTCAGTTGGTTAGAGCGCCAGGTTGTGGCCCTGGAGGCCGTGGGTTCAAATCCCATCACTCACCCCATTAAAAAAAAATAATTAGTTTTTATGCTGGGGCGTCGCCAAGTGGTAAGGCACGGGTCTTTGGAATCCGCATGCGCAGGTTCGAATCCTGCCGCCCCAGCCATTTTTATGTCCAAAAACAAGCGCGTGGTCAAATATTTGCTTGAAGCAATAAACGAAGAAAACTGTTAGCAACACATGCAAAATAGCTTAAAACTAAAAGAAAACTTAAAATATTTCTTGACTGGCTAACTTTATTTTGTTAAACTGATAAAGTATAAATTTGCAAGACTGAAAAAGGCAAACCCGCCGTAATGCGGGGACGCAAAGCCGTGGGTCCGAAAGACGGACTGCCAGGTTGCCAGTCGCTATTAACGAACATTATTATTAATACTGTTCGAACTACTAAAGAGGCAGCCTAATTGGCTGCTTTTTATTTTTCAGAATAATACACAATAAAATACAATATATCCGCCTGACAACTCAGAGCCAACATCACCGTTAACTGCGGATGCCGACAGAGGTGATTCGGGAGTGCTGCACAACAGCTCAGCTAACGTCTTCGCTAAACACTTAACGTCCCTATTTTTAATGTTCCTCTTTATCATCTTATTCTTTAGCAGCGCCGCAGCAGAACCTTCCAGCAGGGTCTCGGAATTATATTCCCTACCTTCCCACACTTTTATTACTACCGAAGACGGCTCACTGTGGGGTTGGGGCGACAACCGTGATGGAAAGCTGGGCGACGGCACTACCATGAACCGTCCGATTCCAATAAAATCCTCACTTGAAAATGTCTCTGCACTCTATCCCCAGTCCTCGGGTCATACCTTTGCATTAACAGATGACGGCAGGCTCTGGGCCTGGGAACGCAACTGGGATGGGCGGATCGGCGCCGGCCGTGATGCAAACGAATTTCCCGAACCGGTCCTTATTCTCTCGAATGTTGAACATTTATACCCCAACGAAAGGCACTCTTTTGCACTAAAGTCAGATGGAACTCTTTGGGCCTGGGGCAACAACAGCCATGGGCAGCTGGGCGACGGCACCACAACAAGCCGATTTGAACCGGTCCTGGTTGAACTGGAAAATATCTCAGAGGTTGTTCCCAAACATAGCAGCACTTTTGCCATCCTGGAAGATGGAACCCTGTGGGCCTGGGGCAATAACAGTTACGGCAAGTTAGGTGACGGCTCTACTTTAAACCGCAGCATTCCTGTCCAGATTCTTGATAATGTCGATTCTGTCTATCCCCAAAGAACTCACACTCTTGCCCTTGATAATAGTAGCAACCTCTGGGCCTGGGGCCACAATAATTACGGCCAGCTTGGCAATGGTTCTGGTGACAACAGCAACCAGCCGGTACGCGTTGACCTGCAGGGAGTACAGGAAGTATTCTCAGAGGAGTATCATAGCTTTGCGCTCACTTCAGATAATACCCTCTGGGCCTGGGGCTATAACTGGTACGGTCAGCTGGGTGACGGCTCTGTTATGAACCGGAGAAGACCGGTCCAGGTTAATATTGATAATATCCGTGAATTATACCCTCAACAACACCACACTTTTGCTCTGAAAAATGATAATACTCTCTGGGGCTGGGGCCGCAACTGGGACGGTCGCATTGGTGACAACAGTAACAGTTACAACCGAACCAGGCCCGTACTCGTAGCAGAGAGCATCAGCCAGGCATACCCGCTGGACAGGCATGCCTATGCCCTTAACCAGGACGGAACAGCAAGTGCCTGGGGCAATAACAGTAAAGACCAGCTTGGCAGTGGCAGCGGCTCTTCAGTTAACACTCCTCAGCAAATCCCCCTGGAAGATGTTTCTGGTATCTACGCCCAGGATACTCATGCTTTCGCTGTAAAAGATGATGGATCATTATGGGCCTGGGGTCGCAACAACAAGGGCCAGCTAGGAACAGGCAGCTATGATAACCAGTCTGCCCCGGCCCGTGTCCTTTTTGGTGACGATCTGCCTACCTTTTATGTTTTCCTTCAGGCCGATCCCGATCAGGGCGGTGTTTTAACCGGAACCGGCACATACCGGCAGGGTGAAAATGCCACAGTTTCTGCCAGCGAAAACGAAGGCTATACCTTTATAAACTGGACTGAAAACGGAGAAGAAGTCAGCACGGAAAAAGACTTTTCTTTCACTGTAGCCAGGGACCGGGACCTGGTCGCTAATTTTGATGCGCCTGAAGATACAGATGCACCAGCCGAAGAAGAAGAGCCGGAAGAGCCGGAAATGTATGAAGTTGACCTTTCCGTTAACCCTGAAGCAAGTGGCACCGTTGATGGTGCGGGAAGCTACGAGGAAGGAACTGAAATTACAATCAGCGCCGAAGCTGAAGAAGGATTTGTTTTTGTAAACTGGACTGAAGATGATGAAGAAATAACCGACAGCGCAGAATATGATTTTACCGTAACCACAGATCGCAACCTGACCGCCAACTTTGAACCTGATGGAATTGATGATCGTGATATCTACGAAATAAAGCTATCTGCTTCACCTGAAGAGGCAGGCCAGGTATTTGGCAGCGGAGAATACCGCGAAGGCGACGAAGTTATCATCAGCGCTGAAGCTGAAGAAGGCTTTAAGTTTGTCAGCTGGACTGAGATAATCATTGAGTCTGATCACGAAGAAGGCTACGATGTGGGCGAATATGTTGATGTAAGCGACGAAGCAGAATACAGCTTTATCATAGAACGTGACCGGGTATTAATTGCCAACTTTAAGGAAGTTATAGAAGAGCCGGATACCTATAAACTGGAACTGAATGCAGAGCCTGAAAGCGGCGGTACACTTGAAGGATCCGGCGCTTACGAAGAAGGCGAAGAAGTTGAAATAAGCGCTACTGCTGAAGAAGGTTACGAGTTTATTAACTGGACCTATAATGAAGAAGAAATCAGCAGCGCGGCCGAGTTTGTTTACACTATGCCTGCTGAAGACCTGCTCTTTACTGCTCACTTTAGTATAGTTGAAAGCGAACCTGAAATAGAAGCAGTAAGTGCAGCTAACGGTGAAGTAACAGTGAGCTTCGATCAGGATCTTAGCGAAGCTCCGGAAGCAAACGACTTCAGCGCTTTCTATATCAGCAGTGCTGACCAGCAAGACCAGGATCCGGCCAGTGATGTTTACTCTGATGACAACAACGAATGGAACAACCTTGACCTGACCGGCAGCAGCTGGGGCAGTGAAGATGCTGCCCGGGTTGAGCTTTATTTCGAGCCCTTTGAAGCCGGTGATGATGATATCAAATACACAGTTAAGGTTAGCTATCGCGATGGCGACGCCGTGCAGGCTGAACCATTCACTGTCGAAGCTGAGGAACCGGAAGAACCGGAAACTTTTAAACTTGAACTGTCCGCAGAGCCTGAAAGCGGCGGTACACTTGAAGGATCGGGCACTTACGAAGCAGGCGAAGAAGTTGAAATCAAAGCCAGCGCCGGTGAAGGTTACGAGTTCATCAACTGGACCTACAATGAAGAGGAGATCAGCAGCGCCGCTGAATTTGTCTATACCATGCCGGCTGCAGACCTGGTCTTTACCGCTCACTTTACAGTAGTTGAAACCGAACCTGAGGTAGAATCGGTCAATGCAGCTAACGCTGAAATTACTGTGCGATTTAACAAGGAACTTTCCGAAGCACCGGAAATAAACGATTTCAGCGCCTTTTACATCAGCAGCGCCGAACAAAACCAGGCCCCGGCCGAAGATGTTTATTCTGAAGGCAGCCACGAATGGAATAACCTGGAGCTGACCGGCAGCAGTTGGAACATCGGGGATGCTGAACAGGTTGAGCTCTACTTCGAGCCCTTCGCCCAGGGCGATGAGGATACCGATTACACAGTCAAGGTCAGCTACCGTGACGGCGATGCCGTGCAGGCTGAACCGTTCACCGTGGAAGCGGAAGAACCGGGAACTTTTGAGCTTACCCTGCTGCCCGATCCCTCTGATGGAGGCGCTGCTAAAGGCAGCGGCAAGTACAGGGAAGGAGAAACAGTTACAATAGAAGCCACCGCAGCCGAAGGCTATGAATTTATATTATGGACAATAGATGGCGACACAAAGAGTATGGAAGAAATATTTACTTACACCATGCCAGCCGAAGATGTTAATATAGTTGCCGTTTTCGATGAAGAAATCATCTCCGATAATGGAAGCAACCAGGAAGATAATGATACAGAGTCATCAAACGGAGATTATGAATCGGTCCGCGAAGCCCTTGAATCGAGATCTGATCAAAACGGAGAAGTTTTCTATATCGAAGTTAGCTATCATTCAGAAGAAAGCCCCGCAGTAACCGGTGAAGGATATTATGAGTACGGAGATCAGGCAGTAGTTAAAGCGGAAACTCCGGCAGGTTACGAACTTTACTGTTGGTACGAAGGTGACCAAATTGCCTCCTTTGAGGAGAATTATGTTTTTACCGTCACCAGGGACCGCCGTTTAACTGCCTGGTTTGAACCGGAAAGTGCTGAAGAAATCTATAACATTAATATAAAGGCTAACCCGGAAAACGGGGGAACAGTACTGGGTGGTGGTGTTTATCCCTCTGATGACACGGCCGTCCTGCAGGCTATCCCCGATACCCGTTACGATTTTATCAAATGGACCGAAAATGACTCCGTTGTCAGCACTGAAGCCGAATATGCTTTCGGTGTAACCCGTGACCGCAACCTGACAGCCAATTTTGAACTGATCAGCTATGAGGGCAACCAAATAAATGGCGATAATGATGAGTTAGAGTATCAGTCAGAACGGATAAAAAACAACGGCACCATTAACTTATATATCCCGGAAAACAGCACACCGGGACCGGTTGAAACCTTTAATATAAGCCTGTTCGTTGAGCCTGATAGCAGCGGAGAAGTGTTTGGTGCCGGTAATTATGAAGAAAACAAGCTTGTTGGCCTAGATGCCGTTCCAGCAAAGGGCTACGAATTTACAGGATGGATGGAAGACAATGAAAAGGTCAGTATGGCCAAAGCATACGCCTTCCTTGCTCAAAATGACCGTGAACTTGTTGCCACCTTTGCCCCACTTGTAAACCGCAGCAGTGAAAATGCGGAAACTTTCCGCATCAGCCTTGCTCCTTCGCCGCTCGAGGGCGGCCGGGTCTACGGAAGGGGCGAATATACGGAAGGAAAAACCATTACCGTTTCTGCCCTGCCCAACATCGACTATAATTTTATCAGTTGGACTGAAGACGGACAGGTTGTAAGCACCGAGATAATCTATACTTTTATAGTCGAACGGGATCACCAGCTGGTTGCTAACTTTGCTTCTTATGACAGCAGCGATCCCGATAATCCTGGCAGCGGTTACCGCTATGAATTCGACAGTTTCCTGCACGGCTACTTCCCTGATTTTCTTACACCTTACAACAATACATATAAATACAGGGAACCTTATGCCGAAAGTAACTACGGCTGGTCCCCTGCTTATGTTCCACCGGCTGGCGGTCAATAACTAAGTAATAAATAATTACTCTGCCAGCTGTAAAAGGTAATCTTTTCTCAAATCTACACTATCCCCAACATTTAAGCCAATTTCTGCTGCCAGGCCACCGCGCAGCTCGATAGCAAATTGAACCGGCCCGTTGCTGTAATATACAGGCAGTTCATGATCGGGTGTATCAGGCTCGGGCGGCTGCATCTCGTGGATAGAATCTATAAAACCTTCCCTGCTGATAAATATAAGATCAATAGGAATCAGGCAGTCCTTCATCCAAAAGCCCACTTCGGTTGGAAAGGGATCTTCATCTGGCATCACAAAGAGCATGCCTTCACCATCGGCCAAAGATTCACGGCCCATCAAGCCCTGCTCACGCTGCTCAGGTGTTACAGCCAGCTCCATCTGTATAATATGGTCATTTAGCATTACCTGTTCTGTAACCTGTGCCTCGACTGGTTCATCAATTAAGTCTGCTGAATCTTCCCTGCCTGAACATCCGGAACTCATTAATAAGATAAATACACCCACCAGGACAAAAAACAGATATAGATTTCTATTTAACATTTTTCTGATGCCAAGTATAATCTCCACCGGCCTCTCATCAATAGTTTTACTGGATAACTAATATACTGCCGGCCAGTTAAACCTGGCCAGGTATTTCCTGCTCGGCCCACTTAAGTGACCTGGAGACCGCTTTTTGCCAGCCGCTGTAGAGAAAAGCTCTTTCATCTTCACTCATCTGCGGCTCAAAAGCAGCGCTCTCCTTCCAGCTATCACTTAACCCCTCGATACTGCTCCAGAAACCGGTAGCCAGTCCGGCCAGGTAGGCTGCCCCGAGAGCTGTTGTATCAAAAGTAGCCGAACGCCTGACTATGGTATTCGTCAAATCGGCCTGGAACTGCAATAGCAGATCCATAACACTGGCTCCACCGTCCACCCGCAGTTCAACTAAAGGCAAATTCGCTTCATTATACATGATTTCTAAAACATCCCTGGTCTGGTAGGCCATTGCCTCCATTACCGCCCTGGCCAAATGCGCCTTCGAGGTGCCACCGGTTATACCGATCAGAAGCCCTCGGGCATAGGGATCCCAGTGTGGCGCTCCCAAACCGGCAAAGGCCGGCACAAGGTAAACCCCGTCATTTCCATCAACCTGAGCGGCAAGCCCTTCCAGGTCGGACGAGCGTTCGATAATGCCCAGGCCATCCCTTAACCACTGCACCGCGGCCCCGGTTATAAAAATACTTCCTTCAAGCGCATACTCAACCTTATCGCCCAGCCCCCAGGCTATCGTCGTCAGCAGGCCCTGCTGCGATGTTACTGCCTTCTCACCGGTATTCATCAGCAGGAAAGAGCCTGTTCCGTAAGTGTTCTTTGTCATGCCGGGGCTGTAGCAGGCCTGGCCGAATAAAGCTGCCTGCTGATCACCGGCCATACCACCAACAGGAATGGATGCACCATGAAATATATCAGGATCGGTGTGCCCATAGACCGTGCTGCTGGGCTTAACCTCGGGCAAGATCGCTTCAGGCACTCTGAACAGATCGAGCAGTTCCTGGTCCCACTGCAGGTCATGAATATTATACAGCAGGGTCCGCGAAGCATTGGAGTAATCAGTGGCAAATACCCTGCCGCCCGTTAAGCGGTAAAGCAGGAAACTGTCCACCGTCCCACAGGCCAGGGTGCCCTCCTCTGCTGCTTTTTTGACCGGTTCCAGGTTTTCAAGAGCCCATCTAAGCTTTGTTCCAGAAAAATAGGGATCGAGAAGAAGGCCGGTCTTTTCCCTCACCATCTGCTCATAGCCTTCATCTTTCAACTGTTGACACAGCTCAGCCGTGCGGCGGCACTGCCAGACAATGGCCCTGGTTAAAGGCTTTCCGCTCTCTCGGTCCCAAAAAACAAGGGTTTCGCGCTGGTTGGTAATGCCAATCGCAGCCAGGTCTTCAGCTTCCACCCCGGCCTCCTGCAGGGCTTCTGCTGTGGTTTTTAAAACATTCTCAAATATCTCTTCGGCATCATGTTCCACCCATCCCGGTCGGGGATAATACTGCCGGTGTTCCCGGTTAACCCTGGCCCGGGCCAGGCTTTCATGATCCCACAATATCGCCGTGGTTCCCGTTGTGCCCTGGTCAATTGAGAGTATATAGTTCTTTATTGCCATCGCCTCCTCTTTTCACCTTTCCCGTAAACTCCAGGTGCCGGATATGGGCTAAAGCCTCGCCCGTGGCAAACCATTTCTGCATCAGGGGGAAATCTTCCCATCGCTCAGCCACCAGGTCCCAGGTCATCTCTGCCGCAACCTCGTAGGCGCTTTTCGGTTTTCCGCCGCCGATTATCTCAACGACTTCTGCCAGACGCAGGCGATGATGTTCTTTTAACTCTTTTATCCGGCGCCGGCAGTCTTTGATCATACTGCGGTGCCCCGGCAAGACCAGCTTTACCGGCATCTCGTAAACTTTATCCAGGCTGGCAAAGTAATCCCCCAGGGGGTCGCGATCGTCTACCCAGGTAGAAATGTTGGGTGTAATGTCGCCTAAAATATGATCACCTGAGAAAAAATATTGCAGCTCAGAATCATAGAGACAGGTATGCCCACCGGTATGCCCCGGTGTAACTACACAGCGCAGGTGGTAGTCCCCGTAATGCAGCAGGTCGCCATCTTCAAGCATGGTAAAATCAACATTGCCGGAGGGACTGTAACGTTGCCCCGGGTGAGAATCAATGGCCTGCTCTACCAGTTCCGCCGGAAAGCCGTGCTTACCGGCCAGCTCACAAACCACCTGCCACAGGTTCTTCATGCCCAGCACTTCCGCATCAGGCCGGTTAAAAAAGATTTTCGATTCTTCGGCCGACAACACTTCAACCAGGCCGACATGATCGGCGTGCAGGTGGGTCACAAAAAAATCGGTTTCCCGGGGTTTGATATCCAGGCGCTGAAAAGCATCGAGCAAAACAGATTTGCATTCTTCCCGGTTCATGCCGGTATCAATAACCAGGTTGCGGGGTTGGCTTTTGATGATATATGAATTTGTAGCCTTGAGGGGATTGCGGGGTAGCGGCACTTCCACACGGTAAAGATCCTGATCCAACTTTTCTATAACTGCTTCTGTCATTAATTCACTTCCTTCAAAGATTTCATAATAACTTTCTTTCCCGGGGCGTTAAATCCTCTTTTAAATTCCCCCTGAATGCCCGATTAATTCCACTGGCCCTCTGTGGTATAATAGTGTCAGATTTAATTCTATAATCCTAAGGCTGACTAACTCGAGGTGATATTGTGACTGCATTAAAGAAGCTGGCCTTATATTCGATCATCGCCCTGCTGACATTACTGCTGTTCGGCTGTGGCGAACCTGCCGCTGACCAGGAGGAAATTGAGGAAGAAGAGCTGCAGGAAGAAGTTGAAGAAAACGATGAGGACGAAAAAGAAAAAGAAAATGATCAGGAAGAAGAGAACAACGGCAGCAGCGCCGGTAATGGCTCCGGTGCTTCCGGTTCGGGATTTTCGCACACCGTGGAAATGGATATTAACGGCGAAGTAAAAGAAGGGGAAGGCGAAGAATGGTGGATAGATGAAGAAGGCGACAGCGAAGATGAGTGGTGGGACGACTAAGCGTTACCCCTCAACAACTGTTAGCAAGGAACAGCAAAGCTTAACTAAGACCTAAAAACCCCTAAGGCAGTAAAATGCTGCAGGGGTTTTACTTTATACTATTATTCAAACTGCCTGACCGGAAACCGGATAAATCAAGAGTAACATAAGAAAAGCCTGCTTCCTTCAGTTTTTCCTCGATCTCTCCACGCCTGGCGGCAACTAATTTAAAGGCGCTTTCATCTACCTCGATCCTGGCCAGGCTTCCGTGCCTGCGGACCCTGAGATTACCTTCTATCCCCATTTCGCGCAGAACACTCTCCGCTGCTGCAACCTGCTTTAGCTTTTCAGGGGTTATTTCTTCCCCGTACGGAATGCGCGAGGCCAGGCAGGCCGCAGAGGGCTTATCCCAGCTTGGCAAACCCGCCTGCCTGGAGAGGAACCTAATTTCAGCTTTGCCCAGGCCCGACTCCAGCAAAGGGCTCTGCACACCCAACTCTTTTATCGCTCGCAACCCTGGACGATAATCATCAGGATCATCGGCGTTCGTTCCTTCCAGGACAACATCAAAGCCCTCATTTTCCGCAATTTTAAGCAAGCTGCTGAAAAGTAACTTCTTGCAAATATAACAGCGCTCAGGTGAGTTGGTGGTAAAACCGGCATCGCTGCAGGGGTCAATAGCAATAACCCTGTGTGCAGCTTTCAGGTCAGCAGCCAACTTTGCTGCATCCTCGATTTCACCCGGCGGATTAAGCACAGATTTAAAGGTTACCGCCAGAAGCATTTTAGGCTCCATTACAGAGGCGGCAGAGCTAAGCAGCAGTGAGCTATCCACCCCGCCTGAGAAGGCAACCACGGCGCTCTCATAGCTTCTGAGCAGGGCTTTTAACTTTTCAGACCCGGCAATAGCTTTTTTTTCATTTAACTCCTTTGCCATATTACTTCTCCTTAAATCACCTTACGGCGGTTAAGCTCCCTATTGAGGAATCCTAAAAATTCTTCAGCCTTTTTTTTAGGTGGAAGGGTGAGCAGGCTAACCCCGATGAAAAGAGTTACAGCTACAATTCCACTCCATACCCCGGGCCATAAATCAAGGGGCCGCCACCCGCTGTACTGCAGAATCATAGCGGTCAAGCCTCCTACTATAACGCTGGAGAGTACCCCGGCAGCAGTACCCCTTTTCCAGAAAAAGGCACCGATTAAAGCCGGTACCATCACCAGCAGGCCGGCCGACGATGCCACTGACAGGGCGGCTATCAGATCCAGGCGCAGGGTGGCAAAGGCCAGGATAAACAGGGTAAAGAGGGGCACAAAAATCCTGCCGATTAAAAGCTCCCTCTCTTCGTCAATCTCCCGCGAAATATTTTTAAAGACATCGCGGCAGACCATGGATGACAGGGACAAAATAATTGAATTAACCGTGGAAATAGCAGCCGCACTGATGCCAAGCATGACCAACAGCGCTACTATATTAGGAACTATATTCATACTGAGCAGCACCGGGGTAGCGCTGTCTGCCACCTCCAGGTCAGGCAGCAGCAGGCGGGCAGAAAAACCCCATATGATGGAAACCAGGGTATAGATAAAGCCGAAAATGAGAAAACCCATGACCATAATCCTCATCTGGCCGAGTGAACCAGGCATAAACAGTCGCTGGCTGACCTGGGGGTTGGAAAGGGAAAAGAAAAACCAGGGCAAAGTCAAACCAACAAAGGCATTGACATTAAAGAAACCGGGACCGGGAACAGTCAGCCACTGCGGGTACTGCGCTTCTAACTGGGCAAACATCCCGCCGAAACCGTCAAAAGCCCGGTAAGCGATAAAAATAACGGAGAGCACGGCAACAGTAAGCATCACCGCTGCCTGGAGTGAATCTGTCCAGGCCACGGCTTTTAAACCGCCTGTCCAGGTCCAGTAAACTGCAATTACTGCGGCAACCGATACGCCTGCTATATAGGGAATTGCTCCCCCGGAGATCCCTTCCAAAAGGGCACCAATCCCGATTAACTGCACGGCGCTGTAAGGAATTAAAAATATTACCGCTGCCACGGCTGAAACTATCGACACGGCCCTGCTGCTGTAACGGTCCCCCAGCATTTCAGTCGGGGTCAGGTAATTATAGCGGTTGCCGACCAGCCAGAAGCGCGGCCCGAAAAAGGCTACAAGGATCAGGCCGGAGAGGTAAATAAGTTCAAAACCAAGCGCTCCGACCCCGCCGATATAAGTGAAACCGGCCAGACCGACCAGCATAAAAGCGCTGTAGGTGGTTGCGCTGTAGGTAAGGGCAGCGACAACTCCGCCCAGGGCCCGCCCGGCCAGGAAAAAATCATTAACGCCGCTGCCCAGTTTCCTGCGGGCCTGGCGGGCGATGATACTGCCGACAATGAAGTATAAGAAGAGGGCCAGGTAAATGGTATTAGCGTCCATCGTCATCCCTCCAGCGGGCAGTAATTATACCAAGGCAAATAATGACCACCAGGGCAAAAACATTCCAGAACAGAAAGGATCCGTAAACACTCGTTAAATCCCTTAATGGTGGTAGAAAAGGAACTACGAATGCTGCCAGAATTATTACCCCGAAAAGCAAAGCCCAGAAGATTCTCTGCTGTTTTAAGCTCATCTGCATTGCCTCCGTTTCAGGCTCTTAATATATGGCATTATATCATGGATAAGGCCCACCCTGGCAAGCATAACTTGACTCTCATGTAAGAATTTTGCTATAATTTTCTCGAAACTTAAAGGTGGTAGTTATAAATAATGATTAAACTTATCCGCCAGGGCTCCAAATATTTATGCGCCCTATTAGCCGGCTTCATCATCCTTTTCCTGGTCCCGGTATCAACGGGTGCTGCACCTGCAGCTGATCCGGACAGGACCAAACTTGATAATTTTAGCAGCATCAGTGAGATGGTTTCAGAAGAGCTTCTTTTCCCTTCCCGCACCATCATGCAGATAATAGATAGTCAATTCTACAAGTGGCATGAATACGAAAACCCAACAAATGGCAGTGTTGCTATCTTCCAGCTTGAACCGGAAAAAACTGCCCTGTGCAGCGATAAAGCATTTGAACTACTGCAGCTTTCCGGGCAGTGGCAAGATGAAAGTTATACATACCAGTCCGCCGGTGCGGAAACGCCTTCTCTTAGCAGCTACAACATATCAGAGGCTGTCTACGAGCAGCCTGATAATAATGGTGTAGTTTTAAATCAATTCACTTACCTGCAAGGCGGAATGACCGACGACCGCACAGCGGTAAATATCAGGGATACCGAGACCTACCCTTACAATACTATTGGTTTCTTGACCACAGATTTTCCGTATGAATTTATGAGAGGCACCGCTTTCCTGGTTAGCCCTCACATGGCGATAACCAACGCTCACAATATCTATTCTCCGCAGTTCGGCGGCTGGTACCGGACAATCCGCTTCACCCCGGCCCAGTATGAAGACGGGAACATGGATATTATCACCCCCTATTCCACGATCAACCCTGATAAAGCTGTTGTGAACAGTATGTTTAAAGACTACGAGGATAATGAAGAAAGAGAAAAAGCAGTCAACCATGATTATGGTGCAATCTTTTTTGAAACACCGATCAGCGGCATTAACACCTTCATGCCCCTGGAATTTAACCACATCCCGGAAAAAATCAGCCTGCTTGGTTACCCCGGCAATGTACGGGGCAAGCTGACACTTGGCATGTGGCTTTCCGAAGGGCCCATGGTAAAAAATGATGAACACTGTCTTTTCTATGAAGCCTACACCAGCGGCGGAAACAGCGGCAGCCCGGTTTTCGTCTACAACGAGACAGCCGGTACTTACAGGGTTGTGGCCATCCATTCCTTTGCTTCGATAAACTACTTCAGCGGCGGCCCCCACCTAAACAGCAAAAACCGCAGTTTAATTGAGCAATGGCTGCGCTGGGCCCCGGAAAGCGAGGCAGAATCTCCTCCTGTTGAAACAGAAGAACTGGAAAAGGATGAACAGGAATTAATGATACCGGAGCTGAGCCTGAGCCGAACCGAACTCAGCCTGGTTGAAAATGATACAAAGTCCCTCATCGTTACCGTAAACAGTGACGATATTTCTTACGATGAGCTTATCTGGATTAGCAGTAACCCCCGGATTGCCACCGTGGAAAATAACGGTGTTGTTAAGGGCATAAATGAAGGCAGAACCACGGTTAAAGTGATGACCCCCGACGGCAGGGTTGAAGCAGTCTGTGAAGTGACCGTGCTCAGGACCACCAGCGGCCGACTGCCCGGTGATGTAAACGGTGACAACCTGGTCGATGTCCAGGACGTAGTCCTGGTTACACGTCACGTCTTAAACTACGCAAATCTCAATGAAAACCAGATACAAGTAGCAGATGTGAATAATGACGGTATCGTCGATGTTCGAGATGTAACATTAATCATGCAGTTCACCCTGGGCTTAATTGACACTTATTGAAAGGATCGAAGCTAACAGTGCCTTCAATAAAAAATTACTCTCTATTTACCACCCTGCTTTGCGCTATCATCTTCATCAGCATTCCAGCCGGTGTTCTGCTGGCAATAGCCGGCGTCAACATTCCTGATTTTATCTACGTCATCTGGGGCCTGGCTTTATTTATCTTGTTTACCTCTGTCCTGATTGAATTAAGACCGGGAAACCGCAACAAAGATTAAAAAAAGGGCTTCGAGCTGTTTTGGAGCCCCGAAACCCTTTATTATCACTGGCGCGCCTGGGAGGATTTGAACCCCCGACTAATGGATTAGAAGTCCACTGCTCTATCCCCTGAGCTACAGGCGCATTTCACTTAATATATTAACCCGAAACACGAGAAAATACAATGCTTTATCGGCAAAAATAGCTAGCCTATGGTCCCTTCGCGCAGGAAATCCCACTGCCCCTCGCGCCAAATAAAGACAGCCTTGATTGACCACTCGCTAAAAGGCGGCCCAAACAGGACCGTGGCAAATTCATCTTCTGTAGATTCTACCATGTATACGATAACATTATCTTCTTCCAGGTCGTACTCCTCAAAAAACGCTTCAAAATCCTCAAGATCATCGGTATGAAGTAAAATCACACCAGGATCATCTATTCTTTCGGCAAGCCATTCTTCCATGGCTTCCTCTAACACCTCATAGTCGGGCGGCATCTCTTCTTCCGGACCGTTTTCATCCTGGTCTTCAGCGGGATCAGCAGGTTCCGTTACTTCATCATTCGGATCTTCCACACCGGCCTGCTCATCATCATTAGCAACATCTGGAACTTCCAGGGGGTCGTCATCTACTGACTGATCATCATCTGTATCAGTTAGCATATAGACTCCACCGATTACCATGAACAAAACCAGGATTATTACGAGGGCTGGAACCATGAACCCGGTTTTCTTTTTAGGTTCGTAATCAAGTTCGCTTAACTCACTTTCCAGCTCTTCAGCGGTTTTGGCGTAATCTTCTCCCCCGAAATCCAATTCAGGGTAATCTTCCTCCCCACCATCTTCCGTGAAAGCCGGGAAAGCTTTAATCTCTGAACCACAATGCTTACAATACAGGTCATCACTGTTAACTTCTTTGCCGCATACCGGGCAGGTTGCTTTTTCATTTTCAGTCACAGCCCGCCACCCCCTCTATTTAGCTTAC
>Ga0207421_10003793_pt1 | contig 17801 bp, 15 predicted proteins | sample SodLakKL_010_SED_4_FD_187542 | JGI IMG/M metagenome (GOLD analysis project Ga0207421, IMG submission 187542) | Alkaline sediment microbial communities from Lake Tanatar, Kulunda Steppe, Russia - 8KL_010_SED (SPAdes) (version 2) | ecosystem: Environmental > Aquatic > Non-marine Saline and... | reverse complement strand
ATAGGACGGAGGCGTTTTTGAAAATCCTTCTTTTCGGCTGTAACGGACAGGTAGGATGGGAGCTCCAACGCGCCATGGCGCCTCTGGGCCATGTGATCGCCCTGGCCCGGCAAGGGCAGGACAGCCTTTCAGGCGATCTGGCCCATCCCGAAGCACTGTCCGCGACTGTAAGAGCTGTATCCCCCGACGTCATCGTCAATGCCGCGGCCTACACTGCAGTGGACCATGCGGAATCCGAATCTGAAGCCGCCCGGGTCATCAACGCCGAGGCCCCGGCCCGGCTTGCTCATGAGGCGAGAGTGACAGGCGCCTGGTTGGTTCATTATTCCACGGACTACGTATTTGACGGCAACGGTGTCGTCCCTTGGCAGGAAGACGATTCCAAGGGCCCCATAAGCGTCTACGGTAAAACCAAGCTGGAAGGCGAAAAAGCTATCATCGGCAGCGGCTGCCATCATTTGATATTCAGGACCTCCTGGGTATATGCCGCACGCGGCAAAAATTTCATCCGAACGATTCTCAGCCTGGCCGCACAAAGAGATACTCTCAACGTTATAAATGACCAGGTTGGGGCGCCCACTGGTGCCGAGCTCATCGCAGATGTGACCGCCCATGGGATTCGGGCGGCACAAAATGACAATAGCCTCTCCGGGATCTATCATCTTGCCGCGGCTGGTGAAACCACCTGGTGGGAATATGCCCGGATTGTTGTCAATGCAGCCGTTTTCGCCGGGGTGAACCTGAAAACAACTGCTGATGATATCTTGCCCGTGTCATCAAACGCGTTTCAAACTTCTGCAGCCCGGCCTAAAAACTCCCGCCTGGATACCGCACGATTGCAAAAGGTTTTCAGGCTGCAGATGCCTCCCTGGGAGCAGGGGGTTTATAGGGCCGTTTGCGAGATGGTGAACTGCAACGATGCTAACATCATAAAAGGATAAAAATCTTCATGGAGTTTGTTCAAACAAATATTGCCGGTATCGTGCTCATAAAGCCAAAAGTGTTCGGCGACAGCCGGGGCTATCTTATGGAAAGTTTCCGGCATGATCTGTTTTCGCAATATGTGGGCGAAATCAATTTTATCCAGGAAAACGAGTCGAAATCCACATACGGGGTTTTGCGCGGCTTTCATTACCAACTGCCGCCCTATGCCCAGAGCAAGCTGGTGCGGGTTGTCACGGGCCGGGTTCTTGATGTTGCGGTTGATATCCGAAAAGGATCGCCCACTTTCGGTCAGCATCTAGCCGTGGAACTCTCGGCGCAAAACAAGCACCAGCTTTTTATTTCCAGGGGCTTTGCCCACGGATTTGCCGTGTTAAGCAAAGAAGCTGTGTTTGTCTATAAGATGGACGCCCCTTATGCCCCGGACCATGAATGCGGCATTTTTTACGCTGATCCTGCGTTGGGTGCAAACTGGGGGCTGCCTTCCGCGGATATCCGCTTGTCTGATAAGGATAAGGGGCTGCCTCTTTTGAAAAATGCGAAACTTTTTGATATGCAACTGTAAAGTCGCAAAGGAAACGATAATTATGGCAAGAAAAGGCATCATTCTGGCCGGCGGCAGCGGCACCCGCCTATACCCGCTTACCTTCTCGGTATCCAAGCAGCTTTTGCCGGTCTATGATAAGCCTTTGATATATTATCCGCTTTCCGTGCTCATGTTGGCGGGTATCCGGGAAATTCTGATTATTTCCACGCCCGAGGACACCCCGCTTTTTGAGCAGCTCCTGGGCACTGGGCAGGAATGGGGCATCAGCCTCTCTTATGCGGTGCAGCCCGCACCAGAGGGCCTTGCCCAGGCTTTTACCATCGGGGCGGAATTTATCGGCACTGATACTGTAACCCTGATTTTGGGCGATAACATCTTTTATGCCCATGGTCTTGCCAAGCGGCTACAGCACTGGGCGGCCCGGGAAAATGGTGCCGTGATTTTCGGTTATTATGTAAACAACCCCCAGCGCTACGGGGTCGTTGAGTTTGACGACAGCGGCGCTGTATTGAGCCTGACAGAAAAACCCGAGCACCCGAAATCAAACTATGCCGTGACGGGGCTTTATTTCTATGATAATGAGGTGGTACAGATCGCAAAGCAGATAAAGCCCTCCTGGCGGGGGGAGCTGGAGATTACGGATGTAAATAAAGTATATCTTGAGCGGGACGCATTGCAGGTTGAACTTTTCGGCCGCGGCGCCGCCTGGCTGGACACCGGTACCCATGCCTCGCTTCTTGATGCCGGCAGTTTTATTCGAACCATTGAAGAGCGGCAGGGGCTCAAAATCGCCTGTCCTGAGGAAGTGGCCCATCGCATGGGCTTTATCGATGATGAACAGGTCTGCCGGATTGCTGAGCCACTTAAAAAGAGCGGGTATGGGCAATACTTATTGCGATTGGTGGGGAGATAAGCAGTGAAAATATCCATTGCCATGACAAGCGCTATGCCATAGACGCCTCCAAGATTCAGGCGGAGCTGGGGTGGGCGCCCGAAGAAACCTTTGAAACCGGCATCCGAAAGACGGTAAAGTGGTATTTGGAGAACCTGGACTGGTGCCGCCGGGTCCAGGGCGGGACCTACCAGCGGGAACGGCTGGGGGGGATTGCATCCATAAAGAAAATTCCTTGCGCATGCTTAGATTTTGCATTGAAAAAAACTTGCCGGGCGAGTTGCGTTTACAAAATGCAAACAGGTATGTGTCAATTCCTTTGAGAGCCCCCCTTATGAGGCTCGCAGGGAAAAAGAAAGCAAAGGATGTATGTGACGGCAAAAATTCAGGGCCGGAGCAGAAGTAAAAAACATTCAACAAAAATTTAGTGATTTATGGACAATCAGTTTTCTGCGAAATCATCTGTTTTGGCATTGACCACAATACTGCTGATTTTCTTTCCATTTCTTCATTTTTCATCGGTAAACATAGGCAAGGAATCATTTGACGGGTCTTTATTTGGCACCTTCGCGGCAGGCTCAATTTCCGTATTGGTGGCTCTCGTCGTCGTTTTGGTGTTGGCCGCCAAAATGGCCGCTCCCAAGCTTCCGGTCAAAAGGGTTCTGTCGGTATTCTACGCAGGCTATTTGTGCCTTTTCCTCTATAGTACTATGCACCCATTGTTTGCCAATATTGTTTTCCCCTTGTTTGGGCGTGGTGCAGACCTGAGCTATGCCTTTACCGTTTTGGCTGTTATGGGGCTTGCTTTCTGGCTGTCCAAGTTTAATGCCTTTCATCTGGCGATATTTGTTTTTGTCTTAACCCTTACAACCTTTTCGGCGATTCGCTTCGCAAGCCACATTCCCCCTGCTGAAAACGAGACGGCAATAACCCCATCTGTAAGTGAAACATCAAAATTGGTGCCAGCCGGTACTGGAAGCATAAATGGCGTTTTGCCAAATGTATATTTTATTATTGTGGATGGATATACTTCCTTGGCTGTTTTGCAGGAGGTGCTCGATTATGATAACCAGGCTTTTATTCGCGAGATGGAAAAGCAGGGGTTCGTACATCAAAATGAAAACTTTTCAGCCTATACGTCCACTTCACTCAGCTTAGCGGCTATGATGCAAGGCGAATATCCTGTTACGGAAGATTCGCCGCGCTATTCAACAACGCATAATTTTTATCCTTCCCTTCTTCAGCATTCTGAGCCGCCAGCTGCGGTAAAACAAGCCAAAGCTCTGGGTTACACGGTCAGGCTGTTTGGTAATTCCTGGGCTGAATGTGCGCCAATGCACCTGAAATGCCCGAGCTCACAGGACTCAATACTAACTTCATACGAGGTCTTAACGTTTCTTGAACTTACACCGATTTCTTGGGTGCGGGAAAATACAGGATTTTTAAATCTGCACCAAACAATCGAGGAAGGTTCTGATGCAATTGGCCGTTTTCTGAGATATGCGAAGCGCAGGGGGAATAAAGATGGCCCATATTTCACTTTTATTCATCATCTACCCCCTCACCCGCCATATATATATAATCCCGACTGTACGGTTCGCAAAAATATCGCGTATGATTTCACAAGCTGGTCCGAGGGGGCCAAACCATACTATTTAGATAATTTACAATGCACAAACAAAAAGCTTAAAGAGCTTTCTACCTATATAAATAATGAGGATCCCGGCGCTATCGTCGTTATCCAGGCGGACCACGGAACGGCTTTTGAAGTCGATTGGACGGTTGTGCCCGATGAGTGGTCCGACTTGCAAATTCGTGAGCGCCTTTCAATTCTCAGCCTGATAAGAGCTCCTGAAAACTGCCATCAATGGCTGCTGCCGCAACTGAATACTGTTAATGCGGTACGTTTTGTTTTCGGGTGCATCGTGGGCGAAAAACCGAAATACTTATGTAACGACAGCTTTATCAGCCTCTATCGTCCTTTCCCAAATCCTGACTATGGCCATGTACACCGTATAACACCTGAAGATATAAGGAATCCGGATTTGTGCTTTGACAATTGAAGCAATACTGACCTATGATAAGGAAAATTGCCGTCAATTCGCGGATTGGCGCGATCATGCTGCCAGAAAAGAGTGGCGATAGTTGAGTGCATTCGTGAGTGAAAAAATGAAAATATCCATAGCCATGGGAACATATAATGGCGCCAGGTACCTTCGGGAGCAGCTCGACAGCTTTGTCAATCAAACCCGCCTTCCGGATGAGCTTGTTATTTGCGATGATTGCTCAAACGATGAAACAGTGGCGATCATCAGAAATTTTGCCGAGAAGGCCCCTTTTGCGGTGAAGTGGGAACAAAATGAGGAGAATCTCGGTTTTACCGGCAACTTTAGCAAAGTGCTGTCATTGACCAATGGGGATCTGGTATTTTTGAGCGATCAGGATGATGTCTGGTTTGACAATAAAATAGAAACAATGGCGAAAATAGCGGATGAGGACCGTGAAAACCTTTTGTTCATGAACGATGCCGCGCTTACGGATGCATCGCTAAGCGAAGTTGGGCTGACAAAAATGGGCCAGATACGCGCAGCAGGGTTTGATACGGATATTTATTTTAGAAACGGCTGTTGTGCCGCGATAAAAAGGGATCTGCTGGATATTTGCCTGCCGGTGCCCAAGGACTTTATATATCATGATCGGTGGATTGAAGTGTTCGCAATGGGTTTAGGCCGCAAGCGGGTTATTGACCGCGTTTTGCAATATTACCGCCGGCATGACGCAAATGAGTCCCGAAGCGCGTCTTCTCAATTAAAAAAAGCAAATCAGTTGAATTTAATTGTTAATTACTTCAAGTTCCAGCATTCCACAAACCCGTCACTGGATAGCCTGATTTCTCAATACACGTGTATCTTAAATAAAATAAAAGCGCTGAAAAAAGGCAATACGGCCAAATACTTCTCCGAGCTCTCATCGTTTGAAAATAAGATTCAAAGCGATATTGAAATTATGCACAAGCGGCTTGCCATCCGGAAATATTCCCGGATTTACAGGTTTTTTCCGGTTTGGAAAATGTATTTAAACGGCGGGTATTCAATCTTTTGGGGATTTAAAAGCGCAATGCGTGATATCATTTTCAGGTAGTGTCGGTCCATGGGGTTTGCAGTAAAATAAGAAGACGCATTTCGGCCCGGCAAATTGCCCCGGCTTTTTCCTGGCACACTGTTTTTATAAGGGGTTTGTTTGACAAACAATTACGAAATTCTTGCCATTATTCCTGCAAGGGGGGGATCAAAGGGCGTACCCAAAAAAAATATTCGCCAATTGGGAGGCAAGCCCCTTATTGCCTGGACTGTCACAGCGGCATTGAACACACCTTGCCTGAACCGTGTCGTAGTGAGCACGGATGACCGGGAAATTGCGGCAATTGCAAAAGAATACGGCGCTGAGGTCCCATTTTTAAGGCCGGAAAAATGGGCGCAGGACGATACGAGTGATTTGCCGGTATACCAGCATGCATTGCAATGGCTTGAAGAGAACGAACGTTATCGCCCCGATATCGTTGTGTGGTTGAGGCCTACGTCCCCCCTTCGCACCAGTGACGACATCGCCGGGGCAGTCCGGCTTTTCGTGGATACAAGACCTGAATGGGTCAGGTCCGTGTGTGAAGCCGAGCACCACCCATACTGGATGTACCGGCTTGACGATCTGACCATGCAGCCGTTTGTCAATGGCGTCAATATCGCCGAATATTACAGGCGGCAGCATTTGCCCCCTGTATACCGGATTAACGGGTCGGTTGATGTGACCTGGGCCGATCAGATTCAAGACCGGGGCAATTTGTATCATGGGTTCATGAAAGCATATATCATGCCTTCTGCAAGAAGCATAGATGTCGATACGGAGTTGGATTTTGTATTGCTGGAAAGTGTATTGAAAATGGAGAAAAAATGATAGCGCCCGTACAGATAGGCAGCCGCAAGGTGGGCAATGGTTTTCCGTGTTTCATTGTGGCCGAGGCCGGCGTCAACCACAATGGCGAGATGGACAAAGCGCACCAGCTGATTGATGCGGCGGTTTCGGCCGGGGCCGATGCCGTCAAGTTCCAGGCTTTTATGACCGAGGACCTGGTGAGCGCAGCGGCCGACAAGGCGGATTATCAAAAGACAACTACCGGTGCGGCAGGCGGGCAATATGAAATGTTAAAGAAGCTCGAGCTGGGCTTTGAACAACAGGCCGAGTTGAAGCGCCACTGCGATGATTCGGGAATTATTTATCTTTGCACGCCGTATGAAAACAAGTCCGCAGATATGCTGGAAAAAATGAGTGTGTCCGCCATTAAGATCGCTTCAACGGACACCAACAACATTCCTTTTTTAAGGTATCTGGCCCCAAAAGGCCTCCCGGTTGTCCTTTCGACCGGCATGTCCACGTTGGGCGAAATTGAAGAGGCGGTGGAAACGCTTAAACACCACGGCCTTGAAAATAAAATTATTCTTTTGCAATGCACGTCTGAGTATCCCGCACCATTCCAGGATGTCAATCTGCGTGCGATAAAAACGCTGGAGGCGGCGTTTCATTGCCCGGTTGGTTTTTCGGACCATACACCGGGAACAGGTGCCGGCCCCTGGAGTGTTGCCGTGGGCGCCTGCATGGTCGAAAAGCACTTCACCCTTGATTGCTCGCTGGAAGGCCCTGATCACCGGGCATCCGTTGAGCCGAAAGAGCTCAAGGTCCTGGTCGAGTCGATCCGCAATGTTGAGGCCGCACTTGGCGACGGTTTGAAAAGGATTGCAGGCAGCGAGTTGCCCAACAAGGGCCGCATGCAAAAAAGCCTGGTGGCTGCCAGGGCCATAAAGGCCGGGAAGAGGGTTTCAGCGCAGGACATTGTATGTAAAAGGCCTGGCACCGGTCTTTCGCCTTCGTGGCTGGATCGGGTTGTGGGGAAAAAAATTGCAAAAGATCATGAAGCTGGCCAAGTTCTTGCGTTGGATTCAATACAATGGCAGGAAAGTTGACATTGGCGGCCGGGATCCGTTTCATTCCTGCAAGTGAAGTGAGGGTGGATGCGCTTGCAGGGTTTTTCGCCGCCCTCAGGGAAAGCGGGGCGGATGATTACTTTCATCCCCACCCCCTGGATGAAAAATATGCCTATTTCCTTTCGGGGTATCGTGGCAAGGATTTCTATGCCGCAATGATCAGAAACGGGCATGTTGCAGGCTATGGGATGCTCAGGGGGTGGGACGACGGTTACCGGGTGCCCAGCCTGGCCATGGCTGTTCATCCCGCCTTTAGAGGCCTGGGGCTGGGGGCGCGGTTTTTGGGCTATCTGCATTCTCAAGCACGCGCAAGGGGTGCGGACAGGGTCAGGCTTAAGGTGTACCCGGAAAACAAGGCCGCCCTTTACCTCTATCAATCCGCCGGATACCGGTTTGCCGGCAAGGAGGACGGCCAGTTGGTGGGCACTTTGGCATTGTCGGCACCAATGGTATATGTGTCATCGTCTTGTGTCAGGGCTGAAAATATATCGGATGCCGTCGAGGCGATAACTGCGCATGGCATCCGACATATCGAGCTGAGCGGCGGCACACGTTACTACCCCGGCATTGAAGACGACATTGAAGTGCTGCAGGGGAAATATGGTTTAACGTTTATGGTCCACAACTATTTCCCGCCCGTTGACGATAATTTTGTTTTAAATATCGCGTCCGGGGACCAGGGCGTGCGGGAAAAGAGCCTCTCTTTTGTGAGCAACAGCATAAGGGCGGCAAGCAGGCTCAATGCGGCTTTTTACACCGTCCATGCAGGATATCTGCGGGACCTGGTGTTGGATGATACAGCGGAACATTTCATGCCGGCAGGAAAAAAATCGGCTGATGCATCCACAGGCCTGCAGGCGCTTGAAAGCAGTGTCCGTCTGCTGTGTGAAAAGGCGCGCGCATATGGCCTGATGTTTGGCGTGGAAAATCTTTTCCCCTTGCCCGGGGAGAATTTTTCCCTGCTGTGCGTCGAAAGCGAGATAGACTGGCTGTTCAAGCGGTGCGCTGATATAGATAATTTCGGTTTGCTGCTTGATCTGGGGCATGCCAGGATATCATCCACATTGCTGGGGTTTGATCTGGGGGCGTTTCTTGACGCGCTTGTTGAGAAATATGGAAGAAAGATACTCGGCCTGCATTTGTCTGAGAACGCGGGACACAATGACGAGCACCTTTTGCCGGCAAGGGACAGCTGGATGATTGATTTTATCCGGAATCACGGCCTTCAGCGGGTGCCTGTAACGATAGAGGCCAGAAATTGCCCTTTGGGCAGCATCAGCCAATACCGCCGCTACCTGGTGGAAGCGCTCGGGGAAAACAATGAACAGAAAAACAGATATTAATATTTCCATTGACGCAAAGATCATCGACGGGCTGGTTCAGCTGAATGAAACGCAAAAGAAAATTCTGATATGCGTAAATCAGGATGGAACCCTTGCCGGTGTAATTGCCGATGGCGATATACGAAGGGCTTTTATCAATGGCAGCGTGCCTGCTGATTCCATCCGGGATGCATTGAACCCCAATGCGCTTTTTTTAAGTGAGTTGTCCTCGGCGGATGAGGCACGAAGCCTTCTGTCGAGCAAAATCAGTGTCATACCGGTCGTGGATGCCAGGCACAAGGTGTTGGGTTACTACCAGTACAAAGAGCGCCAGGACGATACAATAATAAAAAACCGCAGCGTAACTGTGCTGGGCCTTGGCTATGTGGGCCTTACCCTGGCGCTTATTATGGCTGAAAATGGTTTTGCGGTTTCCGGGTTCGACACCAACCAATCCCTTCTTGAAAGCTTGCGGGAAAAAAAGCCCCCGTTTTTTGAAAAAGGTATGGGATCGCTGCTTGAAAAGCATATAAATATTGGCCTGAAGCTGTATGAAAGTATTGGGGCCGCCAGGTCTGATATCTACGTGATTACTGTGGGCACGCCCGTTATTGGTGCTGAAAAAGAGCCTGATATCCAGCATCTCCGGGATGCGGCCGTCTCGGTCGGCCAGGTGCTGGAGATGGGTGATTTGGTTGTTCTTCGCTCCACCGTTCCTATTGGTTGCACCCGGGGTGAGGTGCTGCCGATTTTAGAGCAGATGAGTCAATTGAAATGCGGCCAGGATTTTTATCTGTCTTTTGCGCCCGAGCGAACGGCTGAAGGTGTTGCGCTTCAGGAATTGCGTTACAATCCGCAGATTATCGGCGCCTATGACAGCCGGTCCTATGATTTGACGGCACGCCTGTTCAATGAACTCACGCCCACCCTGATTAATGTTGGTACGATAGAAGGCGCAGAAATGGGAAAATTAATGGACAACACGTTTCGGGACCACCTGTTTGCTTATTCCAACCTCACGGCTAAAATGGCTGAAAGTTTGGGGCTGAATTTTCACAAGCTCATTGATGCGGTTAATTTCGGGTACAAAAGAAGCATGATCCCCAAGCCCTCTCCCGGTGTTGGCGGACCGTGCCTTTCCAAAGACCCCTATATTTTAAAATCCACGTTTGACTTTTTGGGCATTGACGCCGGGCTTTTGCTGGAGGCCCGTTGTATAAATGAATCCGGCCCTGCCCAGGTCAAACGGAAACTGGAAGCGCTTCTGGGAAGATCCGGGAAGTCTCTGCAGGCGTGCAGAAAAATCAGCCTGATAGGCATGGCCTTTAAGGGTTTTCCCGAGACCTCTGATCTCAGGGATTCCACTTCGCTGTGGTTTTTGGAGCAGCTGCCCGATCCATCGATCGTTCATGTCTATGACCCTGTTGTGCCAGAGCCGGACCTGGCGGCGCTTGGCGTGACACCCGTTTCCCTGGAAGCGGCTTTTCAAGATGCTGATGCCGTCATCATTTTAAATAATCACAAAAGTTATGCTTCATGGGAAATCCAGGGGTTATTAAACACCATGAATAAACCGGCGGTTATTATAGACACCTGGTATAACTTTGATCCTATTACCTTCAAGACCGTTGAAGGCATATTATACGGGGGTCTTGGCAATGACTAAAGTGCTCGTTACCGGCGGCACCGGGTTTATCGGTGCGAATCTTATCGACGGGCTGTTGGCTGAAGGTTATCATGTCCGGGCATTTGATAATAATTTCCGGGGCCGCCGGGACAACCTCGACAAAATCATTGCCGATGTTGAGGTTTGTGAAGGCGATATCCGAGATTATGCGGCTGTTTGCGAAGCAGTGAAGGGATGTGATCACGTTTATCACCTGGCCTTTATTAATGGCACCGAGTTTTTTTACAAATACCCCGGCCTGGTTATGGATGTCGGCATTCGCGGCCATTTTAACGTAATGGACGCGTGCCGGGACTATGGCGTTGCAAAGTTCGTTTATGCAAGCAGTTCTGAAATTTACCAGACACCCGGTGTGGTTCCGACCCCTGAAGGCGTCATGGGCGTGGTTCCGGATGTCATGAACCCGAGGTATTCTTATGGCGGCGCCAAGCTTATCGGCGAACTTCTGACCTTTCATTATGCCGAACAGGCTGATATGCAGCGAATCGCTTTCAGGCCGCACAATATCTATGGCCCTGCAATGGGCTTTGAGCATGTAATACCCCAAATAATTCAAAAAATAGCCCATGCCACCCTCTTGTTTAAAAAAACGGAAGCGACAATCCCCATCCAGGGTACAGGGGATGAAACAAGGGCTTTTTGCCATATCAAGGATGCCGTCAAAGGCATATTAATTGCGGCTGAAAAAGGCGAGGACCATAATGTGTATAATGTTGGAAACGACCGGGAAACAAGGATCGCCGATCTGGTGATGCTGATTGCAAAACACCTGGAAACGGAGATCACTGTTGTTCCCGGAGAATTGCAGAAAGGAAGCACCCATCGTCGCCTTCCGGATATTTCCAAGCTGAAAGCCACAGGCTATGTACCCAGCATTTCTCTTGAGCAGGGCTTGCGCCAGACGGTACGATGGTATCGGGATTTTTTTATTCGTAAAGGGGACGCCATATGAGTTTTATTCCCATTGCAAAGCCGTATGTCGGCGAAGAAGAAGCGCATGCCGTGTTTTCACAAGTGATGAGCGGCTGGATTTCCATGGGGGAAAAGGTCCGGGAATTCGAAAGCCTGCTGCAGGAATATACCGGGGCAAAACACGCCGTGGCCTTCAGCAATGGAACAGCGACCCTCCATACCGGCCTGCTTGCTTTGGGTGTCAAGCCGGGGGATGAAGTTATTGTTCCATCCCTTTCTTACATCAGCTCGGCCAATGCTGTTTTGTTTTGCAATGCCGAGCCTGTTTTTGCCGAGGAAAATCCCAAAACCTTTAATGTGGATGTTGAGGCATTAGAAAAAAAAATCACCCCGCGTACAAAGGTTATTATGCCCGTGGACCTTAAGGGCATGCCGGTGGATTATGAACCCATAATGGAATTGGCCGGCAAATATGGTGTTGGGGTTCTCGCTGATTCTGCCGAGTCGTTTGGCGCCATATACAAAGGGAAAAAAGTTGGAAGCCAGGCGGGCATGCATTCATTCTCGATGTTTGCCAATAAGAGCATTACCGCGGGTGAAGGCGGATTTATAACCACCGATGATGATGACATAGCGGAATTTTGCAGGTGCTTTCGAAATCAGGGGCAAAAGGAACGATATGTCCATGTGATGATCGGGCACAATTACAGGATGACCGATATTGCGGCGGCGTTCGCCATAGAGCAGGCCAAACGGGTCGAATGGATTATGAACGAAAAGAGCAGCATTGCGGCCTTCTACAATGATGCCTTTCGCGATCACCCGCTGCTGATTACGCCTTATGTTCCGGATTATGTCACGCGGCACAGCTGGTATATGTATACCCTGGTGACCGACCCCAAGGTCGACCGGGATCTTATGGCTTCAAAGATGAAACAAAAAGGGGTGGATCACAGGCTTTCTTTTCCTTTGATTCCGCTTCAGCCGGTTTATAGGGAATTATATGGCTATAAGGAAGGGGACTTTGCCGTGGCGGAAGAAATTTATAATACTTTCATCGATATACCCTGCTGGGTCGGCATGAAGCGGGAAGAACTTGAATATGTGGTCTCGGTGGTTATAGATGCGGCAGAAAACGCCGTAAAATGAGGCGTGCTTTTAACCCGAAGGTTTGTTGGTTGCAATGGCTATAAGCGTATCGGTATTGTCCAGTTGGGCCAGCATGTCGCCGTATGTAGTATCAAGCATTGGTGTTCTAAGATGGCTCCAGGTTTCATGCCCGCCGGGCAAGCCTTTGGCTATCCAGTGAAGGTGGTTTGCAAGCGGGTATCGTTGGTGGCCTTTGATGTTGATGTTGGAAAACCCCGCCTGCTCAAGAAAGATCCGCAGGCTGTCGCGGGTATGTAAAATAAGATGCTCGCTCCAGAAGGTAAAAGACTTGAATGCATCGAGATCAAGAAAGGCGATAAGAAAATCCCTTGCATGGGGCACTTCGATTATGATCTTCGCATTTTCCGCCATTTTCCGCCTTACCGCGCTCAATGTCCCTATCGGGTCGGTAAGGTGTTCATAAACATGAAACGCCGTTACAACCTCAAGATCATTGACAGGAACCTCACTTACGGAGGGATAAACCGCATAGCCGAGTTCAGTTAAGCACTGGCGGGCATTTTCTTGTGGTTCAACTGCTACGGTTTGCGATGAGACCGGGGCAAGTAAGTCCAGAATCCCGCCGGCACCAGTTCCCAGGTCCATCCATTTTTTGCCGGCAACTGTATTTTTGAACTGCTCGAATCGCCTTTTTGTATCTTCGTATTCTGGCAGGATTGCGGCTTTTCTGTCGCGGGCGTTCCAGTAGCGGAAATTTTTTTTGGACTCATAGTATGAAATATCTATATGATCCGTGCGGGAGAGAAAAATTACGCCTGAGGTTTGGCATTTCCAAACAGAAACATCATCTCTGTCCCGCACCCTGGGATAAAATGGGGATATCGACGCTTCTGTACTTATGCCCAACTCGCACAATAAAAATTTGATTTTGTTCTCCATTCGATGACTCCATCTTTTCTTTCGGGCCTTAAAAGCTTATGCCATGATTCGCCGAAAAATTCAATCCATGAGGTTTCCTGTTACGTATGGCAAAAAAAATTGTCATTATTCATTTGAATCCACTGCTGAAAAGGCTTAAAAGCGCTTTTTTGATCGAGCCGTATTTGGATTCGGGCTTCGACGTGGAATACTGGGACTTGAGCCCTTTTTATAATCGATCAGTAAAATTTCCGGATGAATTGCTCGAGCCCTATGTGTTTAAATTTAATTCACTGGGTGAGGTTGAAAAAAGGCTTGCGGGAATTGACAAAAAAAAAGCCGTCTTTATCGTTCAAATACCTGAGATTTGGCATTTTCGCCTCTTTTTTCGTATGTTGGCCGGGTATAAGTGTTATATCGCAAATATCAACCTGTATTCACCGTCTGTCTATGCACCGTCTTTTAGGGAATTGGCAAGGGATTTGGCCGGGAAAGAGTTGCTTTATCATGTTTTGAGATGGGGCGTTGTTAAAGCTTATTTTTATTATAAGAAATTATATAATTACAAAACATTTCACCATTATTTTGCGGTTTCTGACCCGAAAATCAACAGCATGAACCATCCATTTTATGGCGTCAATATTAATCAACCGGCTCGTGAAACAAGTATCAATCTGTCGGACTACGAAATTTTTCAGGATATTAAAAATGACACAGCCCGTATTATAGAAAACAAATATATCATTTTTATTGATCAGTATTTTCCTTTGCATGCGGAGCTGGTTCATCGTTCAAGGCAAAGCCCCGTAATTGCGAAAGCGTATCATCGATCCATGAGAACGTTTTTTGATTGGCTTGAAAATCAATTCCAAATGCCCGTTGTAATAGCAGCCCATCCCTCTGCCGTGTATGAAAACAATGAATTGGGAGACAGGCAAATACTTAAAAACAAAACGGCTGAGTTGGCAAGGGATGCAGAGATGGTTGTCGCCCATTACAGCACCAGCAATGTATATGCAATCTTGTTTGATAAACCCCTTGTTTTTGTTAAAACAAATAATATGAATTTATACATATACCGGTTTCTGGCGAATAAAATATCTGGTTTGGCGGGCTTTTTTAATAAAGAGGCATATAATATTGATCAATGCCCTTACGAAAAAATTGAATTTTCAAAAACAGAAAAATCTCTGCGGGAAAAATACATATACACTTATGTGACATCACCCGAAGCCGAGAATAAAAAAAACAAAGAGATCGTAATAAATGAGTTCAACAGAGTATTTGATATGCTAGAATCTTTTTGATTTTTTTGCACAATCATTTTTCTTGCCCGACTTTGCTGATCAGCATGCGGCGCTTTCCATTGGGGTCGGGTGGGAGCTCGTCGACCCATTCAATTATGTAATTCGCACCCGTTTCACGGATTTCGCGACGAAAGTCTGAAAGTAAAATACGCGCCAGGTCGTCTGGGTTCGCAGCCGAGGTTTTGACGGCCTTGATGCGGATAAGGTCGTAATCTTCCTGGATCACGCGAAACTGTAAAATTTCGGGCCGTCGCTCCATGATTTCATAAAAAAAGTGGAAAGAGCGGCGGCCGCCGTCTGAAAATATCACCCAGTCGTCCATCCGGCCCCGGATTTTCTTGATAACGGAAATCCCGTTTTGCATTTTTGTTTCCACTTCATCCCCCAGAGCATACCGGATCAGGGGAAAGGATCGTATAAAGAAGTCGGTTATGACGGCCTGACCGGTAGTTTCCGCAGACTGATCCGTATTCGGGGGTTTCTTTGCGCCAGGTGAATTGTTGTGTAACACTTCCAGGAGGTTGGTCGTGTGTGAAACCCGGAAAAAATCTTCGTTTTTCTCCTGCCATGCAAGAATATTGGTCTCCACGGCACCGTAAACCTCGATAAGGGCATCCTGGCCGAAAGTTTCGGTGATCAGGGCGCGCGAGTTGGCGTCCATGGTTTCGGCGGCGGATATGCAAAGCCTGGGCTTGGGGAGATTTATTTTTTGAGCGTTGCAGTAAAGGGCCATTACGACCAGTTGCGACTTGTTTGCATATATGATGGTGGGGTTGTATTTGAGATAGGCCGTTACCATTTCCTCTGCTGGGGCGGTGTAGGGAACTGAGTGGCGCGCAAACAGACCGAGGGACTGGACGATTGACTCGCGCTGTAAACGGTGCGGCGAGGGAATGGAAAACGTGACATCCCGAAATGTATAGCCGTTTGCGTATAGCACGTGCATCCATTTGGCGCTCATGTATGCCCGTTCGTCCCAGGTGCGGTAAATGGTTAACGGCATGCCGGTTGAGCCGCTGGTGCCGTCGCGGTACCAGGCGTTGCAGCGTTCGGGGTGCTGCTGGGCGATGCTGTTGGTGAATTGGCGGTATTCATCCTTATGGAGGATGGGGATGCGCTCGATTTCAGCAGTGTGTTGCATGGTAAAAGGGTCAAACCCGGCGGCGTCGAATCTTTCCCGATAAAACGGGTGGGTTTTGTATGCATCGCATAGCAGGGACTTGAGGCGTTGGAACTGAAGCCGTTTTATTTCTTCGGCCGGCAGGTGCCTTTCTTTCATGAGGCGCCGGAGGTTCACGTAGATGCGGGGGTTTAAGGTGAGTTTTTGCCAGCGGTCGGTTAGCATGAGGGGTCTTTGTCGGTAGTCGGTGGTCGGTTGTCAGTGGTCGGAGGGCAGTGGTCGTGGGTGCTGTCAATGCGGTCGCGAATGACCCAAGATGGCCTGGATTCGGCGGTTTCGATAAGGCGGGCGATGTATTCACCCAGGATGCCCAGGCAGAAGATGACCACGCCTGAGGAGATGAGCACAACCACCATGAGCGATGTCCAGCCGGGTACCGGCACCTCCCGTATTAAGCCCCTGAACACCAGGGAAAAGCCGTAAAGGATGCTCAAGCTGGCCATGGTGAATCCGAACACGCTCATGGACCGGAGCATGAACGAGGAGTTGTTAAAAAGCATGTTGGAGATCATGGAAAAGGAATTGCGCAGGGTGTAATTGCTCCTGCCGTATTTTCGTTCTTCGTGGGTGACATCCGCGTTGACCACGTCCGCGGTCACGGAGAGGATCATGGCGATTAAAAACGGCCGGGGCGTTCGGATGGATAGCATGCTTTCCACGACATGGCGCTTCATCAGCCGGAAAGGCGACGACGTGATGTGCCGCGGCTTGCCCAGCAGGCGCGCATCCAGCCGCCCCTTGAGGTTGCTGGTCAGCTTCTTGAAGGGGCCGCAAGCCTTTTCGGGAAACCGGCCGATCACCACGTCGTGGTCACGGTGTGCGGCAAGTCTTGGGATGTCCTCCGGCCGGTGCTGAAGATCGTCGTCCATGGTGATGATCCATCTTCCCCGGGCATGGGCCATGCCGCATAAAAGGGCGCATCCCTGCCCGAAATTGCGGGCCAGGCGAAACGTTCGCACTATGGGGTCTTCCGAGGATATGGCGCGAAGCATCTGCCATGTTTCAGGGCGCGGCGAGGCGTCGTCCACCATGATGATTTCATGGGTTTCGGCCATTTTATCGCGAAATACCGCGTGAAGGCGTTCCACCAGTTCGGGCAGCGACCGGTCGCTGTTGTACACGGGGATCACCACTGAAAAGGTTATTTCAGGCATTGGAGGATTTCTCCCTGTAGAATGTAAGCGCGATGCTGCTCAATTGTTTTTGGGACCTGATGTAGCTTTTGATAGTCGGGATATTGGTCAATTGAGAGGTGTTGTCAAGGAAAAATATGTCCTCGGGAAATTGCTGAAACAGATATGCCTGCATGCGCATGTGAAACCGGCCGCCCCGGTACGCCGGGGCCACGGCGGTTAAAATCGCCTTGTACACCGGTTTTTCTTCCAGGGAGCCGGTTTTTTTATAGATGTAATATGCGAACAGCACGCCGCCATCCTTGACCACAATAAAATAGGTTTCCGGGTCGTCTATGTGGTTGGCAATCCAGGTTTTGTAATATTTTCGGGTGTCTTCTTCGGAAAAGACGCGCCGGTTTTTAAACCGCGAGACAAAGTGGTTGTTATCCACAAAGGATTCGTTGGTGAGCGCCACGATGGCCTCGAAGTCCGACCATGACGCATATTCGATGGTGCCGGGAGGCAGGGGTTCGGGTGGTAGTTCATTTCGGTTGATCAGCGTGATAAATGTGATCCGGGAGTCGACCAGCCGGAAGCCCGCTTCCTCGAAGAAGGGGATCAGGGGCATCTGGTTGATGTCGATGGTCAACTCGGTGATGTCATATTGGTTGTCATCCGCGGCTGCCGTGAGCCGGCTTATTGCACCGGCGATTTGGGCATCGGGCATCTGGTTAAGGGCATCGAACCGGTCGATGTGCAGCACGCCGAATTTCCGGCTGAAAAATTCCGAATCCCAGGGTTTGGGCTGGATGGTGAACAGGGTGTTTTTAATC
>Ga0207421_10003792_pt1 | contig 17802 bp, 17 predicted proteins | sample SodLakKL_010_SED_4_FD_187542 | JGI IMG/M metagenome (GOLD analysis project Ga0207421, IMG submission 187542) | Alkaline sediment microbial communities from Lake Tanatar, Kulunda Steppe, Russia - 8KL_010_SED (SPAdes) (version 2) | ecosystem: Environmental > Aquatic > Non-marine Saline and... | reverse complement strand
TGCTCGATGGCCTTGAGCTTGGCTGCATAGATCTCTTCACCATTCTCGAGGATATCGATGCGGTTGCCCGGGGTGGCGGCACTGCCCAGCACGATCGAGTGAAGATGGCGAAACGCATCGGTGTCGACGGCCGGGACAGAGGAGATCGGTTCGGACACCCGCATGGGAGCGGGGACGGCATTGGAGTAGATCAAAAACGCCGCGACGGTGGTCAGCACCGCCACCAGCCCAACGCCGACCAGCCAGACCCTGGATCCCTTCGTCATGCACCTCTCCCGGTTCCTGTCGGCATGGGCCGCTGCATTCTGCCAAGCGTGACACCCTAGCATGATGGTATCGCGGGCGGCGACGCCCCCGACGCGGCAGCGAGTCGGGGGAGGGGCGCTCAGTCGCGGTTCAGCGGCCCACCGTTGATCGCCGAGAGGGCCTCGTTGGCTTCCAGGACCTGCGCCTCGATGCCGGTCACACCCATGCCTTCCAGGCGGGCGGTATGCATCTGCCGGTAGGCCTCGGCGTCCGCGCGGGTGGCGAAGAGGTAGACGCCGCCGGCGCGCTTGCCTGCCGCGTCTTCCGTCCAGATCTTCCACAGCAGGCCGGGTTCATCGTTGATGGATCGGGCCAGCGGTGTCATGGCCTCCACCATGGCCTGGCCGAAGGGGCCTTCGAAGGGGAAATGTACCTGCAGGATCACGGCCATGGGTCCTCCTTGATGTAGAGCGTCGGGGGAGCGTCGGGGGCTGATGGCTCTACTCACCAGTATCGGCGTTCGGGCCGGTAGAGACGAGTGCCGGAATGCCGCGGGGCCGACAGGTTGGCAGCGCTCAGCGCTCCACCCAGCCTCGGCTGATCAACGGTGCGAAAAGCAGGTGATAGAGCCGCCTCGCCACGTGGTGATAGAAGGGCAGGATCAGCCAGCTGCGACTGACGCCGACCAGTGCGGCCACACCGACGGCCAGCAGCAGGGCGCCCAGCATGTCTTGGGGGAAGTGCACGCCGAGAAAGACCCGCGCCCAGGCGACCGGCACGGCCAGCAGCAGCAGGTAGCGGCCGATGCGACGGGTGCCGCCATGCAGCAGCAGGCTGAAGCCCATGGTCAGCATGATGGTCGCATGGTTGCTGGGGAACGCGGGTGTTGCCGCATGCTCGAGGAAGGTCTGCCCCACCGGCATCATGAAGGGGCGTGGCGTGGGCCACCAGTACCCGATCAGCCAGCTCGCGCCCAGGGCGAACAGGGTGGCGATGAACGCCTCGAGCAGCGTGCGCTTCAGGCGGTCGCTGCCGCGCAGCCAGCCGATGACCAGCAGGGCCGGCACCAGCCAGATCAGATACACCGCGGCGAGCTCTGCCAGCAGCAGCAGGCGAGGATCGCTGTCGGGGGCGGCATTCAACTGGGCGAACAGGGCGAGATTCAGCGTCTTTTCCGTGAGCATGAGGTGTCGGGGCGTCTTCCTTGAGGGGGCGCAGGCCGCTCTTGCGCTCGCCGGGGCGGTGCGGTGCGGTTCCCCGGCGGGAGGCGGGCTGACGGCCGCCGTGGGCCGAGCCGTGGCGGCCGGGGTTATCCGAGGTCGTTGCCCAGCGACTTGAGCCTGTCGGGGCTGAGGGCCAGGTCGTCGTTGCGGTTGACGCCCACGCCCTGCTCGATGATGCCCCGGGCGATCGCCTGCGCCTCTTCCAGCGAGTGCATCTGGAAGGTGCCGCACTGGTACTCGTTGAGCTCCGGGATATCCTCCATGCGCTTGACGTTCAGCACGTCGCGCATGGCGGCGAGCCAGGCGTCGGCGACGCGCTGTTCGCTCGGGCTGCCCAGCAGGCTCATGTAGAAGCCGGTGCGGCAGCCCATGGGGGAGATGTCGATGATCTCGACGCTGTCGCCGTTCAGATGCTGGCGCATGAAGCCGGCAAACAGGTGCTCCAGGGTATGGATGCCCTTTTCGCCCATCATGTCCTCGTTGGGCTTGTTGAAGCGCAGATCGAAGACGGTGATGGTATCTCCAGAGGGGGAGCGCATGGCTTTTGCGACGCGCACCGCCGGAGCATTCATGATGGTGTGGTCCACGGTGAAGCTGTCGAGTAGCGGCATGTCGACTCCTGCAGGTCAGGGGGAAGGGCGCGGCGGCACGGGCCGCGTCCGGTGCCTGCATGGTATCGCGCCGCGCCGCCTGTTCGCCAGCGGCGCACGCCTCCAGAATCTCCCAGGAGGCGGCCGACCAGCGTCTCGTCGCGCATGCTCATGCCCAGGCCTCATCGACGCTTGCCGAAGCGCGCAGGCGCTCCAGGCGGGCCGCCTGGTCGCGGCGCAGAGCCTCCCGGTCGGGGGCCTGGCATTCGGCCTGGAGCCGGGCGATGGCCTCCTCCACGTCCAGGGTGCCGAGATCGCTGCCGTCCCGGTGGCGCAGGGTCACGCGGCCCTCGGCCGCCTCCCGGCCGCCGACGATCAGCAGGAAGGGAATCCGCTGCAGGGTCTGCTCGCGTATCTTGTAGCCGATCTTCTCGTTGCGCACGTCGGCCTCGGCGCGCAGCCCGGCGCCGCACAGCGCCTCGCAAAGCGCCTCGGCGTAGCCCGCCTGGGCCTCGGTGATCGACATCACCACCGCCTGCTGCGGCGCCAGCCAGGCGGGCAGCTTGCCGGCGTGATGCTCGATCAGGATGCCGAGGAAGCGCTCCAGGGAGCCGAACAGCGCGCGGTGCAGCAGCACGGGGCGCTGGCGCTGGCCCTGTTCGTCCACGTAGTCGAGCCCGAAGCGCTCGGGCAGGTTCATGTCCACCTGCAGGGTGCCGCACTGCCAGTCGCGGCCGATGGCGTCGCGCAGCACGAACTCCAGCTTGGGCCCGTAGAAGGCGCCCTCGCCGGGGTTGAGCTCGTAGGCCAGCTCCATCGTCTCCAGGGCGTCGGTCAAGGCCCCCTCCAGGCGGTTCCAGACGACCTCGCTGCCCATGCGGTTCTCCGGCCGGGTGGAGAGCTTGAGGCGCACCTCCTCGAAGCCGAACTCCCGGTAGATGTCGAGCACCAGCGCCACCACCCGGCGGCACTCCGCGTTCATCTGCTCCGGCGTGCAGTAGATATGGGCGTCGTCCTGGGTGAAGTGGCGCACCCGCAGCAGGCCGTGCAGGGCGCCGGAGGGCTCGTAGCGGTGAACCTTGCCGAACTCGCCCATGCGGATGGGCAGGTCGCGGTAGCTCTTCAGGCCGTGGCGGTAGAGCAGCACGCTGCCGGGGCAGTTCATCGGCTTGAGGGCCAGGGAGCGACCATCCTCCGTCTGGGTGGTGTACATGTGCTCCTGATAGTTCTGCCAGTGGCCCGAGGTCTCCCAGAGGCCGCGGTCCATGATGTCCGGCGTGTTCACCTCCACGTAGCCGCCGGCGGCCTGGCGGCGGCGCATGTAGGCGATCAGGGTCTGCAGCACGGTCCAGCCGCCGGGGTGCCAGAACACCGCGCCGGGGGCCTCCTCCTGGAAGTGAAAGAGCCCCAGCTGGCGCCCCAGGCGGCGATGGTCGCGCTTCTCCGCCTCCTCCAGGCGCTTGAGGTAGGCCTTGAGGGCCTTGCGGTCGGCCCAGGCGGTGCCGTAGAGACGCTGCAGCTGGGCGTTGCGGGCATCGCCCCGCCAGTAGGCGCCGGAGAGCTTGGTCAGCCGGAAGTGCTTGAGAAAGCGGGTGTTGGGCACGTGGGGGCCGCGGCACATGTCCACGTACTCCTGGTGAAAGTAGAGCCCCAGGGTGGCTTCGTCGGGCATCTCCTCGATCAGTCGCCGCTTGTAGCTCTCGCCGCGCTCGTGGAAGATCCGCAGGGCCTCTTCCCGGGGCACCCGCCGCTTGATGACGTCGTACTCCTGGGCGATCAGCGCCTTCATGCGCGCCTCGATGGCCGCCTGATCCTCCGGCGTGAAGGGGCGCTCGAAGGCGATATCGTAGTAGAAGCCGTCGTCGATGACCGGGCCGATCACCATCTCGGCATCGGGGTAGAGCTGCTTGACGGCGTGGCCCACCAGGTGGGCGCAGGAGTGGCGGATGATCGCCAGCCCCTCGGGGTCGTCTGGCGTGATCACCTGCACCCGGGCGTCCCGGGTGATGGGGTCGCAGGCGTCCACCAGCTCGCCGTCGACCCTGCCGGCCAGCGCCTGGCGGGCCAGGCCGGGGCCGATGGCGGCGGCGATCTTCGCTACGCTGGTGGGGGACGCCAGCGTCAGCTCGCGCTCGTCCGGCAGGGTGATGGTGAGGGTATCGCCGGCGGCGGGGGAGGGCGTCTCGGTCATGGCGTCGTTCTCATGGGGTTCTCGGGGAGGTGGGGGCAGGAGATAGGGATCAGGCGCTGCCGGTGGCGAGGGTCAGCGGCGCCCAGCGGGGACCTTCGGGCGTGTCGCGCACCTCGGCACCCAGCTCGGCCAGGGCGTCGCGCAGGGCATCGGCGCGGGCGAAGTCGCGCTGCCGTCGTGCGCTTTCACGCTCGGCGACCAGCGCCTCGATGCGCGCCACCGGCAGGTCGGAGCGCCGGGGCGACAGCGCCGCCAGGGCCTCGGCGGGGGGCTGCTGCAGTAGGCCCAACAGCCTGGCCGAGGCCAGCACGGCACTCTTGGCGCGGGCGCGCCCGGCGTCGTCGGCGGCGGCCTTCAGGTCATCCACCAGCCGCTGCAGGCGGGTCAGCGCCTCGGCAACGTTGAGGTCCCGGCGCAGCGCCGCCGTAAGCTCGGCATCCGGCGGCGTCTCGGGGTCCGCCTCGAGCCCCTCCACCTCGCAAAGCGCCCGATAGTGGTCGATCAGGGTGCGGCGGGCGCGCATCAGGCGCTCGCTGTTCCAGTCCAGGGGGCGGCGGTAGTGGGTGGCGAGCAGGGCCAGGCGCACCGCCTCTCCCGGGGCCTGGTCGAGCAGGTCGCGCACCAGCAGCACGTTGCCCAGCGACTTCGACATCTTCTGGCCGTCCACGGTGACGAAGCTGTTGTGCACCCAGGTATGGCAGTAGCGGGCGCCGTGGGCGCAGGTGCCCTGGGCGATCTCGTTCTCGTGGTGGGGAAAGATCAGGTCCTGGCCGCCGCCGTGGATGTCGATGGTGTGGCCCAGGTGCTCGCCGATCATGGCGGTGCACTCCACGTGCCAGCCGGGCCGTCCGCGCCCCCAGGGGCTCTCCCAGCCCGGCTGCTCGGGCGCGGAGGGCTTCCACAGCACGAAATCCAGCGGGTCGCGCTTGTAGGGCGCCACCTCCACCCGGGCCCCGGCCAGCATCTCCTCGGGGCGGCGCCCGGAGAGCTGCCCGTACTCGGCGAAGGAGCCGACCTGGAAGAGCACGTGCCCCTCGGCCTCGTAGGCGTGGCCGCGCTCGATCAGGGTCTCGATCAGCGCGATGATCTCGGGCATGTGCTCGGTGACCCTGGGCTCGAGGTCCGGCGGCAGCACGCCCAGCGCCCGCATGTCCTCGTGGTAGGCGTCGATATAGCGTTCGGTGATGGTGCGGATCGGCACCCCGGCGTCGGCCGCCGCGGCGTTGATCTTGTCGTCCACGTCGGTGAAGTTGCGAGCATAGACCACCTGGGCATAGTCCTGGCGCAGCACCCGCGCCAGCAGGTCGAAGACCACTGCCGGGCGGGCGTTGCCGATATGGGCGTAGTTGTAGACCGTGGGGCCGCAGACGTAGAGGGTCACGCGGTCCGGCCGTTCGGTGCGCAGCGTCTCGCGGCGGCGAGTCAGGGTGTTGAAGAGTTGCATCGTGCTCCCATGGGTGGCGTTGGCGTTACTGGCTCAGCGGCGCGGTGATGACCTCCACCGCGTCGTCGCGAATGGCGTTGTAGAAGCAGTTGGGGCGGCCGGTGTGGCAGGCGGGTCCCTGCTGGTCGACCCGCAGCAGCACCGCATCGCCGTCGCAGTCCAGCCGCGCCTCGACCAGTCGCTGGCGGTGCCCGGAGCTTTCGCCCTTGCGCCACAGGGTCTGCCGCGAACGCGACCAGTAGCAGACGCGCCCGGTGGTCAGGGTCTCCAGCAGCGCCTCGCGGTTCATCCAGGCCAGCATCAGCACCTCGCCGCTGTCGTGCTGCTGGGCGATGGCGGTGATCAGGCCGTCGGCGTTCCAGGGAATGGCGGCCAGCACCTCGGCCAGCGCATGGCGCTCGCCGCGCTCGGCCTGCTCCAGCTGCAGCCAGATACTCATCACGCCTCCTGCCAGTTCCACTGGCTGCGCGCCACGGCGTCGTGGGCGTGCAGGCTCTCGGCGTGCACCACGCGCAGGGAGAAGCCCTCGAGGCCGGGCTGGTCGCGCAGGGCGTGGTGCAGGCGCCGGGCGGCATCCTCGCAGAACATCAGGTTCTGGCCGTTGGCCAGGGCGAAGGCCTGCTCGTCCACGCGCTTCACGGCGGTCTGCAGGGCGGTGCCCAGCGCCCGCTCCACGAGGTCAACCAGCGCCAGCAGCGGCAGCGCCGCCTGGTCGGCGTCGAGTCGCACGGCCAGGTGCGCCTGGCTGCGCTGGCTGTGGGGCGTGGCCAGCACGCCCTGGTCGCTGCCCAGCCAGGCCCTGACCGACTCGCGGGTCACCGGCATTTCGGTGAAGTCCTCCTCGAAGGCCTGCTGGATTAGCTGGCGGGCCAGGGCCGCCGAGCAGGGGCAGGTGGAGGAGTAGCCCACGCTCAGCTCGAGGATGGCGTACAGGCCCTGGGCATCACGGCGGCAGCAGAGGGTGAAGGGGTAGGTCTTCCAGCCCGACAGGGGGCTGATCAGCGCCGGGCGGCGCAGCAGCGCTTCCCCCTCCAGGTCGAGAAAGGCGCGCTTGGCGAGCCCCTCGTGGCTCTCCAGAAAGGCGTCGAGTACCGCGGCCACCCGGGGCAGCGAGAGCTCCTGCTGTTCGAGAGCGGCCAGCGCCAGGTAGAGGCGTGACATGTGGATGCCGCGGGCGGTGGGGTCGTCGAGGCTGACGCCCGCCGAAGCGCGGCCGGCGATGGCCTGGCCGGCCACCTTGAGCGGCAGGACGATGCCCTCCATGCCTACCCAGCTCAGGGTGCCGAGGCGGGCGGAGGGCGAGGCCGCGATATCTTCCAGGGGTTGCTTGTTCATGAAGGGCTCATTCGGTGATTGCAGCTGTAAATGTTATAACATAACATTTTGCGTCGACCGATCACCAGCAAGGGCTTTCTCGAGAGGCCTTTTACAAGAGGTACACCATGTCGCGTCACGCCAGCTCGCTCCCTTCGTCTACCGACCCGGCCGGCGGTTTCCACCGGCTGAGAAGTTTCCTGACACGCCACCGATGGCGGCTGGGCGGCCTGGCGCTGCTGGTCATCGTGGCTGCGCTGCTGATGCAGCTGGGCGTGATGCGCGGCCTGAGCCTGCAGATCCTGGCCTGGCAGCGCGATCTTCACCGGGCGCTCACCCTGGCGGTGAGCGGCTGGTCCGAGACGCCCAGCTGGGCCACCGCCGGCTGGCTGCTGGCGCTGAGCTTCGGCTACGGGGTCTTCCATGCCGCCGGCCCCGGCCACGGCAAGGCGGTGCTCTCCACCTACCTGGTCTCCCAGGGCGGTGGCCTCAAGCGCGCCCTGGGGCTCTCGTTCAGCGCCGCCCTGCTGCAGGGTGCCATGGCCATCGCCATGGTGCTGGTGCTGGTTCAGGGCCTGGGCTGGCTGACGCGCCGGGCCATGGGCAGCGTGGCAAGCCTCGAGATGGCGAGCTTTCTGATGGTGGCGCTGCTGGGGGCCTGGCTCTGCCTGAGGGCCTGGCGGCTGCTACGGCGCACGCAGGCCGGCGGCGATCACGGCCATTATGATCACCACCACGCCCATCACCACGACCACGGCCACCAGCGGGTCCATGGCCATCTGCACGCTCAGGGGCCAGACCCCGACCACAGTCATGCGCACGCTCACAGCCATACCCATGACCACAGCCGCGCCCACGCTAATGGGCACGCTTCCGACCACCGGCACGATGGCTGCGGCTGCGGGTCGCGCCACCATATCGCCCCGGAGGAGGTCGGCAACTGGCGCACGGCGCTGGCCACCGTGGTGGTGATCGGCCTGCGCCCCTGCACCGGCGCGGTGCTGATGATGGGGGCGGCCAGCCTGCTGGGCCATGCGGCCCTGGGGGCCGCGGCGGTCATGGTGATGGCGCTGGGCACAGCGATGACCGTTTCGGCGCTGGCGCTGGCCAGCGTGCTGGCCCGGGACTGGGTCATTCGCCACTACGGCCGGTTCGCCGGCGGCGGTGGCGCGGCGCGCCTGGGGCGGCTGAGCGGCTGGCTGGCCATGGGAGGCGGTCTGGCGATCCTGTGGCTCGGGGCCTCGCTGGCCTGGCAGGCCGGCAGCACACCGGTAAGCGGGCTGCCGCTGCTCTCCTGAGGCAGCGGTTGCCTGCCCTGGCCGAGAGGCCTCTCGGGCAGGCGCTGCCGCTCGCCAAAACCGCAACCTGGACGCCGGGCCTATGACGGCCGGTTAGCCTCTGGCGCCTGGAAATAGTCGAACAGCTGGGTAACCGCCTCGGGTGCCACGCCGCTGGTGATGAACACGAAGCGCGAGATGCCGTCCGGACATGCCGTGGCGGGCAGTTCCACCGGCGGGTGGAAGATATGCTGAACGCCGTGCAAGGCCAGCGGCTGCGCCTGCCCCGCCACGTTCACGATGGCCTTGATGCGCAGCATCTTGTCGCCGAGCAGGCTCATCAGCAGGTCCAGCCAGTCCTCTAGCACCTCGGGGGCGATGGGCGCCTCCACGCTGAAGCAGAAGGAGCGGATCTGCTCACCGTGGCGGCTTAGCGGGGCGGCCGTCGCGGGCGAAAGCAGCGGAGCGGAGGCCTCGGCGGGCGTCGGTGCCAGCCCAGGCTCGAGCGAGACCTGGGTGTAGGAGGCGGCGTTGAGCCAGCCCTCGGCCTGCTGTCCCGCCTTGCCCGGGGTGGGCAGGCGCCTGGCGGTCAGTCGATCGGCGTCGATCTCGCCGTGCTGCACGTCCAGCTGCTCGGCCGCGGGGTTGACCGTGCTCAGCTGCTCACGGAGCCGGGCCAGGCGAGTGTCGTCCGCCAGGTCGGCCTTGGTGATCAGCAGGCAGTCGGCGATGGCGGCCTGGCGCTGGGATTCCCGATGGGCGTTGAGGGTCGAGAGACCGTTGGCCGCATCCACCAGGCAGACCACGCCGTCCAGGCGGAAACGGTGGGCAAGCCAATGGTCGGTCATCAGCGTCTGAAGGATGGGCGCCGGGTCGGCCAGGCCGGTGGTCTCGATGATCATCCGCGAGATCGGCCGGCCCCCGTCACGCTCGAGCGCCTCCCAGGCCTGCTGGACGCTCCGGCTCAGGTCGCCGCGAATGGTGCAGCAGAGACAGCCGCTGCTCATCTCCACCACGCTGTGCTCGTCGCCCTCGGCGACCAGCCGGTGGTCGAGCCCGATGTCACCGAACTCGTTGATCACCACCAGCGCATCGCGCATGGCGGGCTGGCGCACCAGCCGGTTGAGCAGAGTGGTCTTGCCGCTGCCGAGAAAGCCGGTCAGCACCGTGACCGGCATGAGGTCTGCGTCATGCATGGCTTACTCCCAGGCGGGGAAGGGGTCGGGCAGTGACTGCCAGGCCTCCTTGCCGGCCAGCAGCTCCTCCTCGCTGAGCAGGCAGGCGTCCAGGGCCTGGCGGATGCGCGCCTCATCGAGGTTCTGGCCGATGAAGACCAGCTCCTGGCGCATATCGCCGAAGGGTTCCTGCCACTTGTCCACGATGGCGGCGCGGTAGTCGGGGTCCTCCGGCCAGTTGGACTCGGGAACGGCCTTCCAGAACATGCCGGCAAAGCCGTAGTGGGCGATGCCGCCGGCCTGGCTCCACTGGCCGGCAAACTGCGGCCGCGTGGCCAGCCAGAAAAAACCCTTGGAGCGCAGCAGCTTGCCGCCGCCCCAGTCGCCATGCAGCTGATCATAGAACTTCTGCGGGTGAAATGGGCGCCGGGCGTGGTAGGCGAAGCTGCCGATGCCGTACTCCTCGGTTTCCGGCAGGTGCTCGCCACGCAGCTCCTTGAGCCAGCCCGGCGCCTGCTGGGCGCGCTCGAAGCTGAAGCGGCCGGTCTCGAGCACCTTCTCCAGTGCCACCTCGCCGTGGCTGATGGGAATGAGCTCGGCCTCGGGATTGAGCGAGCGCAGCACCGCGGTGAGCTCATCGAGCTGGACAGAGGAGAGAAGGTCGGTCTTGCTGATCAGCAGCACATCACAGAATTCGATCTGGTCCACCAGCAGGTCGGCGACGTTGCGCTCGTCCTCATCGCCCAGGCTCTCGCCCGCCTCGGCCAGGGACTGCGCCTCCTCGTACTGGGTGAGGAAGTTGGCGCCGTCGACCACGGTGACCATGGTGTCGAGCCGGGCGATATCCGAGAGGCTGCGGCCCTGTTCGTCGGCGAAGGTGAAGGTCTCGGCCACCGGCAGCGGTTCGGAGATTCCGGTGGATTCGATGACCAGGGTATCGAAGCGCCCCTCCTCGGCGAGCCGACGCACCTCGATCAGCAGGTCTTCGCGCAGGGTGCAGCAGATGCAGCCGTTGCTCATCTCCACCAGCCGCTCCTCGGCGCGGTTGAGGGTCACCTCGCCCTCGTCACCGGGGGCGCCGCGCACCAGGGCGGCGTCGATGTTGACCTCGCTCATGTCATTGACGATGACCGCCACGCGGCGGCCCTCGCGGTTGGCGAGGATATGGTTGAGCAGGGTGGTCTTGCCGGCCCCAAGGAAGCCGGAGAGCACGGTCACCGGCAGGGGCTGTTGCGGGGATGTCATGGTGCCTTCCTGATGGGAGATCATGCGGGGTCGATGGTCAGCAGTAGGCGCTTCTGGCCCTCGATCAGCGCCGGGCTGCGATGCACCAGGGCCCGGTGTTCGTTGCCTTCCCAGCCACTGCCCTTGAGCAGGGCCAGCTCGCCCACCTCGAGCTGCTGGATGGCGTCGGGGTCGCGGACGATCTCCGGCTTGTCCGTCGACGGCGCGCCAAGCCCCAAGCGATTGGTGGCGGCTTCGGGGAGCCACTCGCTGCCCGGGCCGTGGTAGGTGGTCACCAGACGCACCGGCAGGTTGTCGACGTGGAAGCGCGGGCACATGGCGGCGTCCAGCAGGCGCAGGCGGATGCCCACCGTGTCGGTGTCGAACAGATAGGCTATGGCCTCGGCCAGCAGCTGGATGTCTTCCACCAGCGCCTCGGCCGCCTGAGGGGCCGGAAGCCGCTTGAGCAGGTCGGCTCGCAGGTCATCTCCGGGCCGGCCCAGCCAGGCAAACTGCCAGGCGCGATCCGCATGGCACTGTGCCTGGACGCTCTGCCGCAGGGCGGCCGAAGGGGAGCGACGCATCACGGCGATCGTGATGCCGTCCTCGAAGATGCGCGGCAGGACGTCGATCGCCTCTCCCGTGGCCCAATGGGGTGGTGGGGCAGGGTGGGCGTTATCAGGCAGGGAAGACGAGAGCGCAGGCATCGGCATGCTGAACCTCCTTCAGATCTGGGAAAGCAATGTTATAACGTAACGTTGCCATCTCCAAATGTCATTCCCCTTTCGGCGTCTCTCCGTTGTCGATGCCAACCCCGGCCACCTCCGCGGCCGGATCGCACCTGGCGTATCAACATTTCGGCCTGAAGGCTTCAGGCCAGGTCGAAGAGCAGGATTTCCGAGTCCTTCACGCCGATCGCTTCGATAGGCTCTCCCGGCTGGAAGGCGGCGGCATCGCCTGCCGACAGACGCTGCCCGTTGATCTCGGCCTCGCCCCTCACCACGTGAAGCCAGGCATGGCGTACCGCGGGCGTGGGCGACTGCTCGCCGGCATCGAACAGCCCGGCGTAGAGGTTGACGTCCTGGTTCACGCTCACCGAGCCGTCGCGCCCCTCCTGGGAGACCACCAGCCGCCACTGGCCCTGGCGCTCCTCGACGGGAAAGGCCTTCTGTTCGTAGCCGGGATCGATGCCGCGCCGCATCGGCTCGATCCAGATCTGCAGGAAGTGCAGCTCCTTGTCGGGGGCGTTGTTGAACTCGCTGTGCCGAACGCCGGTGCCGGCCGACATGCGCTGCACATCGCCAGGGCGCATGATCGCACCGTTGCCCATGCTGTCCTTGTGGGCCATCTCCCCGGTCAATACGTAGGAGAGAATCTCCATGTCCCGGTGGGGGTGGGTGCCGAATCCCTGGCCGCCCTGAACGCGGTCTTCATTGATCACACGCAGTTTGCGAAAGCCCATGTGGGCCGGGTCGAAGTAGTCGGCAAACGAGAAGGTGTGGCGAGACTTCAGCCAGCCATGATCGGCGTAGCCTCGCTCGTTGGCATGACGGATCATCATTGTTTTGTCTCCATGGCTCCCGGCGATTGGGGGGAGTCGAAAAGTCGCAAGGCCTAGATGAAATCGGGGTCGTCGGTGCGAACGATGAGGTCGGTTTCGTCGCCTGGCAGGGTGACGGAGAATTCCCCGCCGCCCAGGTAGGTCACCGGGTGCCCCTCTCGGGTGCGCAGGGCGGGTTCGCCGCTGACGGGGCCGGTGGGAGTGAGCTCGCCGAGCTCCTTCACGCTGATCTGGATGTCGATCATCACCTCTCTGCCCTGATCATCGAAGGCCATGATGGTGCGTTCGTGTTCGCTCATGGGGTGGCTCCGGCTCAACGTGTGTGGTTTTCAGTATCGGCGCTACGGCCGAGAGAGGCGAGGGCTCCAACGCCGCGGGGCCTGCGCTGAGACAGGCCCCGATGGTGTCGGTGAAGTGAGAGTCGGTTACAGGCGGCTGGCCACGGCGTCGAGGAAGCCGTTCATGTCGACCAGGGTTTCGCTTGCCGGGTCGTTGGTCTTGCCCTTGAGGTCGCCGGTGATGATGCCGGCGTCCACGGTATCGATCAGTGCCGCCTTGAGGCGGTGGGCGTAGTCGATCAGGGCGTCGTTGGCCTCGCGATCCCCCAGGGTCTCCAGAGCGTTGGCCACGGCGAAGAGCAGGGCCGAGGAGTTGAAATGCGCCTGCTTGCCGTCGCTCTCCAGGTAGGTGAGATAGAGATCATGGGCGGTGCCGTGGGGCGCCTCGAACAGCATGGTGCCGTCCTTGCTCTCGATGATCGAGCTGGCGGTGGCCAGGCTGCCGCCCAGGGCGGCGGAGATATCGGAGAAGATGTCGCCGTCCAGGTTCTGGGCCGGGTAGAGGGCGTTGCGGGGTGGGTCGGTGATCATCTTGGTGAGCTGACTGGAAGGCCGCATGATCATGAACGACGGCGGCGGGGTGCCGGTCTCTGCGAGCTCACGGCGCACATCGGTGATCGCCGTGCTGAACACCTCGTCGTATTCCATGTACTCGCGCTTGAGGCCGAAGTAGACCTCCTTGCTCTTGCGCGAGGCGTCACGGAAGACCTGCAGTATCCAATCCTTGATTGCCGCCTGGTCGTTGGACATCAGCAGGATGGCGTCGCCCTTCTTGACCCGGCGGGCATGCTTCTCCTCGCCGTCGACGATCACCTTGAGGATGCCGTCTTCGCTGGCGGGGGCATTGAAGCTGCCGTACTGGTCACCGCCGCCAGCGCTCATGCGCGAAATGGAGACCTGGGCCTTGCGGGCGGGAATGCCGTAGAGCTTGAGCTGTTCCACCAGCTTGTAGAGCTTGCGCCCGGTGGTGTTGTCCGGCACGCCCCACAGGGCGCGTTCAGGCGGATTGGCGACCAGGCGTGCGGCCTGGGCGTCGATCAGCTCGTAGTGGTAGTTGAGCCCCAGCGCTTCCACCTGCTCGCGGTAATGCTCGTCGTAGATGCCTTCGATGGCAGCGCGCATCACGCCATCATAGCCGGCGATCACGGTGTCCTTGAGGCCCAGATAGATGTCGCGCTTCTCGTCGATGGCGCGCTGGAAGAAGCGGTGTGCCCAGGCTTTGACATCATCCACGTCGTTGGTGGCCAGCAGCCAGGGGTCGCCCTTGTTGACCTCGCGGCGGTGCAGTTCCACCGGATCACCGCTTGCCCCAACGAACATCAGCTTGACCACACCGGTGGCCCGGGAGAGCTCGTTGAAGCTGTCCTTGATGCCGCCGGTCTCCATGGTGTCCACCTCGATATCGCGGCCGATCCACTCCGGGCGCGAGACCTTGAGGTTGCGAAACTCGATGTCCTCGCGGGTGATGTTGCCGCCGATTCCCTTGCGGATGGCACCGTTGGGCGATTTGGTGGCCAGGGGGTGCAGGCGTATGCCGTCGACCTCGGGATGCTTGTCGAGCATCTCGCCGAGCTGGGTGCGGTTGACCGTCATGCCGGCATTCTTGATGCCGACGCCGTGCTTCTTGAGCGCCTCGATGGCGTCGACGATCACCTGACCGTTGGTGACCAGACGGTTCTCGGCCGAGAGGTCGATCTCCACCAGCGGAATATCCAGTCGTGAGGTCACGAACGTATCGAGGATCTTCTCGAAGGCCACCTGGGCCATCTCGTCGCCATGGAGAATGACGAGAGGGGCGTCGACGCGGATCTTGTTGCTCATCACGGTTCCCTGTTTGCGGTGATCGATCAGTGATGATCGTTACGATATTGGGTGAAAATATGGTACGCCTGCCGCCGGCGTCACGCTACGCGCACAAAGCAGTAGGGCAAGGCCGGCGGCGATTGGCTAGCCCGGGGTGCGGGTCGACCAGCGCTCGTCAGGATGCACCTCGTTGGCCGGCAGCACCGGGTCGTAGCCCTCCTGGCGCAGGGCCTCGATCACCACGCGGGTGTGGTCGCCGCCCAGGGTTTCCAGGGTGGCTTCCACTTCGGTGGCACGCAGCGAGAGGTCGGTGAAGGTGCGCTGATGGGCGATCTGGATGACGTTCGCGCGCTGGTCGGCGAGCAGGCGGGTCAGCTCGGCCAGGGCGCCGGGTACGTCGGGAATCGCCACCCGCACCCGCACGATGCGGGCAGTTCGCACCAGGCCGCGCTGGATCACCGAGGCGAGCGCCAGCATGTCGATATTGCCGCCGCACAGGATCAGCCCCACCTTGCGGCCGCGGTAGCGTTCGGGGTCGGCCAGCACCGCCGCGAGCCCGGCGGCTCCGGCGCCCTCGGCCACGCTCTTCTCGATCTCCAGCAGCAGCAGGATGGCGCGTTCGATCTCGGGCTCATCGACCAGCACGATGTCATGCACCCGCTCACGCACGATGGGCAGGGTGAGCCGACCGGGCTGCTTGACGGCGATGCCCTCGGCCAGCGTGGCGTGGCCGCACTGGATCGTCTCGCCGGCCAGCGCCTGCTGCATGGCCGGGAAGCGCCTGGTCTGAACACCCACCACCTCGATACCCGGTCTGAGTTCGGTGGCGGCGATGGCGTTGCCCGCGATCAGCCCGCCGCCGCCGATGGGGATAACCAACGCATCGAGGTCGGGCACCTCCTCGAGCATCTCCAGCGCGATGGTGCCTTGCCCGGCGATGATGCGTTCGTCGTCGTAGGGGTGCACGAATACCAGGTGGTGCTCGGCGGCGAGACGCCAGGCCACCTCGCCGGCCTCGTCGACACCTTCGCCCTCCAGGTGCACCTCGGCGCCCAGTTCGCGGGTGTTGCGCACCTTGAGGTTGGGGGTGTGTCGGGGCATGACGATGGTGGCGCGGATGCCGAGCCGGGCGGCATGGTAGGCCACCGCCTGGGCGTGGTTGCCGGCGGACATGGCGATCACGCCGCGGGCGCGCTCCTCCTCGCTGAGGCTCAGCAGGTGGTTGAGCGCGCCGCGCTCCTTGAAGGCGGCGGTAAACTGGTGGTTCTCGAACTTGATGTAGAGCTCGCAGCCGGTGATGCGCGAGAGGGTGTGGGAGCGCAGGAAGGGGGTGCGCTCGACGCTCCCGGAGATGCGAGCGGCAGCGGCGCGGATGTCATCGAGGGTCACGCTCATGGCGGATCGCTCCTTTCTCTACTCAGTCTACTCAAGCCAGGCGCCGAGCCAGGGCGAATACGTGGGAGTCTTCCACCCGGAGTGCGCGCAGGGCCTCGGCCAGATTGAGCAGATAGTCGCGGTTGGCGCCGCTGGGGCCGTGGGCCCGGGCGATCTGCGCGGCAATGGCGTCGAGTGGGGCATCGCCGAGGAAGGCGGCATTGTCCTCGGTGGCCAGATAGATCAGCCCCTCGGCGCTGTCGCTGTCCGTGAAGTGCAGTGCCACGACTTCGCGCAGATAGCCGTTCTTCTCGCGCACATCCAGTGGCGCCAGCACCTCCGGGGTGATGCGATAGGCCATGCCGTGGCATACCGCGCCCGGGTCGCGCACCAGGGTGGCGACCCTGCCCGGCGCCTCGGGAGTGCCGCGGTGGTCGTGGGAGCCCTGCCAGAAGCGTCGCGACCAGCCATGAATAGAGGCCGGCCGCCTTTCCAGATAGGCAAAATCGACCTTCCAGATCAATGAACCGTAGCCGAACAGCCAGATCTCGTCGTGGCCGTCGAAGTGGGTCATCTGGCGGTTGAGGGCGGTGGTGTCCAGGGCCATGGTCGTCGTGCAGCCGGTAATGGGTGGAGACCATCATGATGCGTTGCGCGGTGGGGAAAGTCGAAGGGCGAAAGTCGAGGGGCGGCACGCGACTCGGTCTCGCGGGTGCGGTAGGCTTGCGCCTTCTCAATCTTCTACTGATGGAGTCCCTGCCATGACCGTGATGATTCTCGGCCTGTTGATCTTTCTGGGGGTGCATTCGGTGCGCATCGTCGCCGATGACTGGCGCAGCGCCCAGATCAAGCGCCTGGGCGTACTGCCATGGAAGGGGGCCTATTCGGTGGCTTCGATCATCGGCCTGGCGCTGGCGATCTGGGGCTATGGCCAGATGCGTCTCGACCCCACCTGGGTGTGGTTTCCGCCGATGGGGCTGCGCCACGCCGTGTCGCTGCTGATGATTCCTTCCTTTATCCTGCTGGTGGCGGCCTATGTGCCGGGCAACCATCTCAAGGTGAAGCTGGGCCATCCGATGATCATCGCCGTGAAGATATGGGCCTTTTCCCATCTGCTGGCCAATGGTCGGCTGGGCGATATCGTCTTCTTCGGTGCCTTCCTGCTGTGGGCGGTGTTCGACTTCCGCTCCGCGCGTCGTCGCCCGTCCCCTGCGCTGCAGACCCCCAGCATGGCGCGAACCGCCATCACGGTGGTGGTCGGACTGGTCGCCTACTATCTCTTCGCCTTCCACCTGCATGTCTGGGTCACCGGCGTGCCGGTGATGTGATTCCGACAGTGGCTAACCGGTAGGGGCGAGCAATCCGACCACGCTGACCAGGATGAGCACCGCACCGAGGACCCGAAAGTAGAGGTTGGTGCGGCTGGCCAGCATGTAGCGGTGGGCGCGTTCGCCGAGCAGGTGGCCGACCAGCGCACAGGGCAGCAGCCATAGCTGGTGGATGAGCTGCAGGTCGACGCCGGCCACCACGAAGGAGACCATCTTGATCAGCACCAGGATGAACCACAGCACGAAGAGGGTATCGCGCAGCTGATGGGCCGCCACGTGGGTGGCGAACACCGCAATGATCAGCGGCGCACCGATCAGCGAGGTGCCGCTGACGTAGCCGCCCAGCGCCAGCAGCAGGGCATCCAGGTAGCGGTTGTTGCTGCGAAAAGGCTTGTCGAGCACATAGCCCACCGCGTAGATCAGCACGATCACGAAGATGACGCTGGTCATCACGTTGCCGGGCAGGGTGAGCAGCCCCACCACGCCGATCAGCTTGGGAACGATCATCACCTTCATGGCGCGGCGCAGGTAGGCCCAGTCGATGTTGCTCTCGGCCGGCGGGCGGCCGCCGTTCTCGGCCACCAGCTGGCGGTGCCCGCGCCAGGCGATCCAGCTCGAGAAGATCATCAGATGAATGGCGATGATCGGCAGGAACACCAGCGGTTCGTCGTGCAACAGCAGCAGGAAGGGCAGCGACAGCACGGCGCCACCGAA
>Ga0207421_10003791_pt1 | contig 17803 bp, 15 predicted proteins | sample SodLakKL_010_SED_4_FD_187542 | JGI IMG/M metagenome (GOLD analysis project Ga0207421, IMG submission 187542) | Alkaline sediment microbial communities from Lake Tanatar, Kulunda Steppe, Russia - 8KL_010_SED (SPAdes) (version 2) | ecosystem: Environmental > Aquatic > Non-marine Saline and... | reverse complement strand
GTTTGAGATATCAGTCGGGGGCTCCTGCGGAAGCGAGGATAACTCTACTGATGTCTGGGTGAGAACGACTTTCGTGGCCGCATCCCAGACGGTAAACAATACATTACCGGTTTCGCCAGCCCGCTCGTAAAGAAACTCGGCGCCGGATATTGTAACTGGTTCATCAATTTCGAAAACCTGACCCGAAGCCTGATCATCATAAATGTTTGAGCCAAAAACATAGCCGTCCTGCTCGGACCACCAGTACAGAGCGAGCGGCATAGGTTCAAACCACTGGGGTGGATAAATCCGCTCGTCGCAGGTGTTTAGAAGACTGTCTCCGGAATTGGTTTCGCTGATTTCACCCATCGAGTGCATATAAACCGTAGGCTGTGATTTAAATACATTGGAGACGATAAGACTACGATCAGAGTTCGTTAGCTGAGGCTCACTGATATGACGAACCTGATTTGAAGCCGGAGATATTCCATGCTTGAGAGTTTCACTTTCCGGGTGATGTACTGAAAAATCGGTTATAGAAAATGTAAGAATCCCTTCGCCCGTGTTGGATATGGTAAACTGTTCGGTAACGCTATCATACTGCCCGAGTGTCCATGAAAATTCAGAGACGCTAATTTCTGCTACCGGGCCTGTAGTTATGGCTTCATTCAGCTGAATGCGCGATTTGGTGATGTCGTTTGTATCCGTTAACGGAACGCCCGTTTGCTGAAGAGCAGCAAGGGTTTCATCGACCGTGGCGTTTGGGTTTACCTGGCGGTATAAAGCAAATGCGCCGGCAACATGCGGCGCAGCCATAGAGGTTCCCTGCAAAGCTGCATACGTACCGTCTGGCCTTGCAGATTCTATAAATTGGCCCGGAGCAAGAAGATCCAGTATTTCCGCGCTGTTTGAAAAGGGGGAAATATCATCCTGAATAAAACTATTATACTTCGGTGTTCTGGTAGAGCCTACAGAAATAACGCTGGAAATACAGGCCGGTGCGCCAATAGCATCTTTGAGACCATCATTTCCAGAGGATGCAATCGTGGCGATGTTTATGGATTTTAGTAAATTAATGGCCGCTGTTTCCGGAAGCCTGACGCTATCGCAGACCGAGCTAAACTCACCTGAACCGAGGCTCATGTTTACAGCAGCAATATTGTAGTTATCTCGGTTTTCGTAGAGCCAGTCCATGGCAGATATCCGGTCAGAACCATAGGATAGAACGCAGGGGTTTGGACTGTTACAATAGGATGGTGGAAACTGGCTGAAAACCTGTACGGCAATAATGTTGGCGTCGCGGGCTACACCGTTAACCTGGCGACCTTCAAAGATGCTGCTTCCTGCTACCGTGCCGGCAACGTGTGTTCCGTGGCCACAGCCCCTTATGCTCGTGTCGCAGTCGTCGGCAGCACCGGGACCAATCGCCGAAGGAGCGCCGTCGGGACAAAGGGATTCCGAACCAGTATTTGTCACTGTAGTGGAGAAGCACAGTTCCTGAACCACACGATTCCCGAAGTGTGGGTGAAAAGACTCAACGCCTGTATCGAACACAGCTACCTCAACGTCCACTCCGGTGTAGCCCAGACCCCATACGTCGGGCGACCCAATTATAGCATTGCTTACGTCCATATGGGGTTCAGATACGTCATCTTCAACTATATCAGATACTCCCGGATCGTTAAGCAGGCGCAGAATACCATCACGGTCGGTAGTCAGAGCAAAATAGGGGAGATTCGAGAAGGTCTTCAGGTTTTTCACGAGCATATCGCTGTGTCGTGAGAGAATGGACTCCCGGCTTTGCCGGATTTCATTCCGCTGAATTTGCATTAACTGCTTTTCGTGTGCATCCGGAATTTTGAAATCGATATTCAGACTTACGATTACGGATATGTTGCCCTGCTCGTCAGCTTTTTGAAGCAGCATTTCCTGCTGTGCAGTTAGCTCTGCACTTTGGGCAATAAGGAGCGCTGGGGCACCTAAAATGAACAGCGATAAAGAGAATAGTAGTCCGGTTTTCATAAGCGTTCCCTGGAATAAGTAAATAGTCTTAATGTTATTCCAAGCTACATTAATGCATCATGATAATCAAAAAGAAAGGGCAATCTTTTTTATCTGAAGTTATTATAAAATAAATACTTAAGCTGGAGACGTTAGGTGAGGCTCTCTTGTCTCAAAACGACGTTTTACAAGCGCGAAACTTTAGATTCGCTCACCAAAATACTTTTTTGTAAGTATAGATAAGATACCCTGCCGTGAGGGGTACAAGGGCATAAACCGCGGCAAACCAGAATGCGTTAAAGAAGAAAAGGGCGATACCGATATTAACAATCAAAATTAAAATCCACACAAACCATCCTGAACCGAAGGTGCGGATTTTTTCAGGCTGATTTAATTTCTGACTTAGCAGATAAATGAACTCTACGGTAAACGCCATGGCAAACCATGTAGGGCCCCAAAAAAGCACAGGATTGACCAGGGAAAACTGCCAGAACAGCACATAGGTTACGATGATGATAAGCTGAAGAACTAAAATTCCCTTCCACAGGGATTTCGGGCTGTTTAGAAATGTATTCATGCCGGTGCTTTCCGGTCCGTTTTTAAGGTTGAAGGATTGTAAGGCTTAGCGTAGCTCATCGGCCAGCAGTCGGTAGAAGCGGTTTACTCTGCGCCCGTTTACGCCCAGATCGCTGTGCCCCGTACGGCTGGCGCTGCGAATGTGCACCATAGTGCCGTCTTCTCCGTGTGGCCTGAGGGCAAGATGCACATCATCCCGAAAACCAAAAACGCGTATTCTGAAAACAGCGTGTATGTCGAAGTCGCCGGTTTTCTCTACGCTTTCCGCATTCATATTATCGAGCACGCTTAAAACGGCTTCGAGGGTTTGATCGGGAGTTGTTTTGAACTCCTGTGAGCTGCGTTCACAGTTGGGCGTATCAGGGCATTGTTCGAGCGGGTTATCCGAGGCCGCACCCGGAATCTGCGGAGCTGAGAAAAAAGACATAATCAGAAATAAGTTGATAAAAACAGACGTGCCAGCTGTAATCATATAAAAACCGGAATCGTTCTTTGGTTTAGCTCTTTACTTTCTTCAGCATTCGGTTGATGATGGCCGGCACTTTTTCGAGCACATAGTCCATTTCTTCCATAGTATTGTACTTGCTCAGGCTGAAACGAATCGATGATTTTGCCGTTGGTGTAACCATTCCCAGTGCCATAAGCACGTGAGATGGCTCTATTGCTCCCGAAGTACAGGCCGAACCGTTAGAAACGCAAATACCGTCTATATCCAGGTTCAGAAGCAGCATTTCTCCGTCCAGAGATTCTTCTTCTCCCAGCGGAAACGAGCAGTTTACGATATGAGGCACGCCTTTGTCGGGACATCCGTTAAAATCAATCAGATGAGGGAAGTTTTCTTTCAGTCCGCCCACCAGTTTCTGGCTGAGTTTTGAAACATGTGCCACGTTTTCTTCCCGCTCTTGGGTCGCAATCTCAATCGCTTTACCCAAACCAATAATTCCGGGCACGTTTAGGGTTCCGCCCCGGCGGCGGCGCTCCTGAGATCCGCCTTCCATCCATGATTTCCAGCGGGTTCCGCCCCGAACATACATCACGCCAACTCCTTTGGGGCCGTGGACTTTGTGTGCCGAAAGACTCAGAAAATCGATGGGCATTTTACTTACATCCACAGGTAGTTTGCCAATACTCTGTACCGTATCGGAGTGGAAAAGCACGCCTTTGGCTTTACACACCTCTGCGATTTCCTCGATCGGATTAATGGCGCCAATCTCGTTATTCACGTGCATCAGGCTAACAAGAGCAGTATCATCGGTGATGGCATCTGCGACCTGATCGGCCGTTACATATCCTTTGGGCTTAACATCCAGGTAGGTGGCTTTTATGCCTTCACTGCGGGCGTACTGTATGGGATGAAGCACCGCATGATGCTCAATCCTGGAGGTAATAACGTGCTTTTTGCCGCTGGCCTTAATCGCACCCTTAATAACAGCATTGTTGCTCTCTGTACCGCCACTGGTAAAAATGATTTCCGAAACCTCGGCACCAATTGCCTTAGCAACTTTTTCGCGGGCTTCCTCTACTGCTACGTTGGTTTGCCGCCCCAGATTGTGGATGGATGATGCGTTGCCGTAATGATCGCTCAGGTACGGCAGCATGGTATCGAGAACGCGGGAATCAAGTTTAGTTGTTGCAGCGTTATCAAGGTATACAGTTGGCATAAAACACTATTTAATAGTTTCGTATCGATATCTATTTTACAGGCTCAAAAGATACAGAAACTGAGCTCAAATCGGAAGTTGTAATCGTGTTTTAGGGCATAGCTGCACGACCCGGAACTTACGCGACAAACGTCAGTTTATTTACCGAAAAAACCGAATCGCCTTTTTAAAATGAAGAAATTCTTTCAACTCGCTGTTTTGCTGTTATTCGCCAGTTTTTCCGGCGTATTTCCGGTATGGGCACAAAATTCTGCCGTTCCTTCGAACCCCACTAGTCTGGACTGGCTGAGATCTGTACCCGTGAGTTCGGAAGGCGAAAGTGCTCGCTTGCATTCACCCGACGAAAGGCTTCATCCGCTGGTACAGCGCCTCCTGAACACATCACAGGAAATAATTACGGAACAGATGGCCGCCAAGGATCAGGAACCCATCACTTTTGACCTGTATGTGAGACTCACCGATAACGTCAACTACAATATTTTTGATGGTCTATGGAGTCAGGCAAAAGATCAGCTTTATGCAGTGCGTCTAACCTTTAAAGAGCTTCAGGAGCTTGTGGAAGATGATCGGTTTGAATGGATTTCGCCCGCCGGACTGTATGAACCAACTCTTAACAGGGCACGGGCAGAGTCCGGAGCAGATATGGTACACCAGGGTTTGTGGGAGGGAATGTCTTTGCAGGGTGATGGCGTTTTTGTAGGCATTTTCGACAGCGGCATCGATTACAGACATCCGCAATTTCGCGACCCGGCCGACAGCACGCGCTCCCGGATTTCGTACATCTGGGACCAGACGCTCACGCCTCAGGCGGGTGAGCAGAGCCCGCCGGCGCCCTTTAACTATGGTGTTTTGTACTCAAGAGAGGATATCGAGGCCGTACTCGCGGGTGGTCAGCCGCTTCGTACTTCCGACCCGACGGGACATGGTACGCACGTGGCCGGCATTGCGGCAGGAGGAGGGCCTCAGTTTAAAGGCATCGCCCCGAATTCTGATTTGGTAATTGTTAAAGGCGGAGACCAGTCTTTCAGCGGAGTGAACGTTGTAAATGGCACTCGTTTCTTCGATTACATAAGCGAGACATATCAGCGGCCGATTGTTGGTAATTATAGTATTGGAGGGCAGTTTGCCGCCCGGGACGGAACCGAGCCCACAGAACGCACGATGGATGAAGTCACGCAGCGGCCGGGCGTAAGTATGGTTACTTCAGCCGGAAACAGCGGTGCACAGCTTCGCTTCTTTGAAGGTAATGCTGGCTCGGATGACATCATCCTTGATATTCCTTCTTATACCCCCAGAAACGGTCCTAATAACGACCGACTGGTGGTAGATATCTGGTTCGACTCAGCCGCTCCGGCTACACTCACCGTAGAAACACCATCGGGCACAACAGCTACCTGGACGCCCGGTATGTCTGCCACGTTTGCCGATTCTACAGAGGGAGTAATTACAGTAGACAACATCATTCATATCCCAAACGGGCACAGACGAATTGTCTTTTTTGTGGGTGATGTGCTCGAGCAGTATCCGCCGGCAGAAGGTACATGGACACTCTCCCTGTCGGGTACGGATGAAGACTTTAAATCCTGGATGGTGCTTAATACAGTTGGCAGCCGTACTATTTCTCAGGAGGGAGCGCGGACCGACTACACCGTTACCACGCCTGGGACGGGTATGTCGGTAATCACTGTCGGTGCCTATGTGATGCAGAACAACTGGCTGGACCGCAACGGCAATCTTTTTCAGGTAAACTCGAATCCAATCGAAAGCCTGGCGTTTTTCAGCGGAATCGGACCAACACGAGACGGTCGCATGAAACCTGAAATTACCGCGCCGGGCCGGTTTGTGGCTGCGGCAAGGGCGGCTGAAAGTAGTTTTAACGCAAATATTACCACGCCTGGTGGCGGGCACGTATGGCTGGCCGGTACGAGCATGTCGGGTCCCGTGGTGAGCGGAGCCGTGGCCTTAATGCTTCAGGCGTTTCCCGATGCTTCACAAGATGATATCAAACAGGCATTGATTGAAGGCGCCCGGACGGATTCATTTACTGGTTCCGCTAACGACAACCGATGGGGAGCCGGCAAGCTGAATATCCCCGAAGCGCTGGATGTACTTGCCGGGATAACGGGTGATTCGGGATGGATACCATACAATATATTCACAAACGGTACGGTTCGTCCTTCAGGAGACAAGAGCTTTGTACTTGCTGAGGAGACCGATAACGTGGTTTACCAGCTGCCCATGTTCAATGGAGTCGTGAACGGCATCACCCTGCACGCCGGGGCAATAACCGAAGCCGAATCTTCCCAAAGCCAGCTGCGTGTTTACCTTGTGGAAATAGAAGGGAATCAGATCCGTAGGGTGTTAGGTGATGAGGTTGTTGTACCGGTTGATAATATTACCCCCCAAAATGAGTATTTCGTAGATTTTGCAGATAACGGTGTGCTGATTCCCGAGGGAATGGAAACCGGTGTTTTTATACGCCTTGTACAGTCAGGTGAGAATGGAGCTTCAGAGGTAGAATTATTGGGTAGAGACGTTTCTATGTCGTCTAGCGGGGCAATTACCCAGGTATTTGACGTGGACGCTCAGCGGCTGGAAAGCAGAAACGGCGATATGCTGTATGCAGATGTATCTGTAGCCCGCTTCCTTGGCGATGCCGACAACCTGCCGCCGGGATTCAGCCTGCCGTTTCAGATTTCTTTGGGGAATAATTATCCGAATCCGTTTAATGCACAGACCATCATTCCGTTCGAAATAGAGCAGACCTCAGACGTCCGCCTCGAAGTATTTGATGTGCTTGGTCGCCGGGTTGCTACTTTGGTTAATGATAATCGTACGGCCGGACGCTACGAAATTCCATTTAGCGCGTCTGGTTTGGCATCAGGGGTTTATTTGTACAGGCTTATGGTAGATGGTCGTGTCTTTACTGAGAAAATGCTGCTATTGAAATGAAATAAAGGATATTATGAAAGGGTAGTATTCTGCTAAATAATTATCAGTCATATCACAACACTATGAACATTCAAAACAAACTATCCGGAAACGACGGGCTTTTTTTCATTAAGGAAGAGAATTCAGTAATAGCCGAACTGATCTATTCCATGGAAGGCGACAAGCTGATGCTAATAAAACACGTAGAAGTTAATCCCGAACTTCGGGGGCAGGGTATTGGTAACTCAATGGTCAAAGAAGCCGCCAGGCATGCCCGCGAAAAGGGAATTAAAATCCGGCCCCTGTGTTATTTCGCGAAGGTTTCCATGCGTGGTGATGAGTATAAAGACGTGCTTGCGTAAGCTCGTGAAGATGTGCTGTTTTTAGCACGGAAAGACCATTTGTTAAGAAATATTAAGATAAAATTGTAACAAATCCGGTGTTCGTGCATCATAGGTATACACAGTTGAGCTAAACGTTAATTAATTCTCTACTACTATGTATGCCTCTTTAGATTTACACAGCGCCAATGATGTTCTGATACAGAACCTAAGCACAATTTGCACAGTTGAAGATTGGGCTGCCAAACTGGACTATCTTTCAGCTGAAGTATTCGCAGCCGAATATAAAGCCTTCCATGGCTATAGTTCTGAAGCCGCGCTTATAAGTATGAAGGTTGATATTGCAACTGAAATGCTTTCATATTACGCGGATCTCACCTATGCTGAAATTGCGGAAAAAATCGGTCAGAAGAGCGAGCGTGCGCTAAACAGCTTCATAAAAAAGAATACCGGGCGTAATATTCGGTATTTCCGCGAAACGTACTACCAAAGAAAAACCGCTTAGCGAAAGTTCGCAGCCGAAGCGAGTATTCAGGGAAGATTTCCCTTTCGCCATGTTCCTGGCACAAAACTGTGAAAACCCAAACATAGCTTCACAGTAAACAAGTTTCTCCGTTATGCAAAAGCAAAGTTGAAACCAGTGTGATATGCATCAAGGCGTATCACTGGTTTCAAAGGAGAATTTACTCAGACAGGATTTCCTCGCCCTCCAGCTCCTGCAGAATTTGAAAATACAGGCGGATTAACTGCTGATAATCGTCAGTGAACCGGGTCTGATCCGGATCCTGAAGCCTGTTTCGCATTTCCCTCTCAAGCTCTTCCAGCGTCATAGAGGGCGGTGCGTCTCTTTCAAAATCTTCAGGTGAGTCGCCCAGTCGCTCCTCGCTTTCGTCTCTCTGATCGAATGCGTTGCGCGTTTCCAGCATACGGGACAGAATGTTCTGCTGCCGCTCTACGAGAATCTCATCAGTTGAACCGCCGCGAAGATCGTTTATAGTATCTTCCATGTCTTCAACCATACGTTCCAGTTCGCTAAGCAACCGGTCGCCCTGACGCAAATTACCGCTGCGCTGGAGTTCTTCGATCTGCTGGCGAATTTCGTTTTGCTGTCTTGCCATTTGGTCAAGACGCTGGATTTCATCCTGAGTGAGGCGGTCGCCGGCCATATCGTTTATGAAATCCTGAATCATCTGATTAAGCTGTTGCTGCTGTTCGCCGGTTTCATCCATCTGCTGCATCATATCCTCAGACGACATACCGCCGCCCCCTCCGCCGTCACCGTCTTCATCAAGCTGATCCAGCAGGTCGGCAATCATGCCTGTAAGTCTGTTTAATCCGCCGAGCGAAAGTCGTTCGGCAACGGTAGCCTGGTTTTTATTACGCTCGCGCAGATAGTCGATGCTTTGCTCCAGAGTTCTTTCAACTTCGCGCCGGTGCTGCAAGGTGGCGTTTGTAAACTGAGGGATCTCTTTGGCTACCTGAAATAGCGAGTCCACAACTACCGAGAAATTTGTCGAAATATTCCGCTGCGAACGTGCCTGTTGCACAAACGCCTGGCTGTTTGGCTCAAGCAGAAGGGTGATTTTATTCTGATCTTCCTGCGCTTCAGATAGCGTAAGCATGCTGTGGAAAATGGACTTCAAAGCCGAAATATTCACGTTAATCTGCTCCTGACGCATAGAGCTTTTCATGGAAGCGAGCTGCTCGCTCATCTGCTGCATGCTGTCGCGAATTTCCTGCTGTTGCTGCTGCACCTGATCAGAATCGTGGCCGTCCTGACCAAGCTGATCAATATTTTCCTGTAGCTGCTCCTGTAAACTTTGCATCTCGGGCGACAGCTGATCCATCATGTCCTGAATACGCTGCTGCTGGCGCTGCGGAGCTTTATCAGGCATTTGCTCCATTCGCTCCTGTAGCTTATCCAGTTCATCCTGTATACTCTGCTGCTGCTGCGACTGTCCTTCCGGATCGCCCTCCATTTCCATCACGCGCTCTTCCTGTTTCGCAAGCTCTTCGAGCAGTGCGCTGGCACGGTCAAGATCTGCTTCAAGCCGCAGTTGCTTAAAAAGCTCAAGGGTTCGTTCAATGCGCTCCTGAAAGTTTTGCTCGCTAAACTCCAGATTCTCCATTGCTTCACGAATCTGCTGCTGATCCATATTCTGCAGACTTTCCTGAAGTTTTTCCATCATTTCGAGAATTGCCGGATCATCAATTTCATCCATCAGCTGCTGAAGCTCTTCATACTTTTGGCGGGTTTCTTCGCTAATAGTCTGGTCGCGCGACATCTCTTCCCGCATGCGCTCAAATTCCTCCTGGATTTCGCGAACCTGCTCCGAAAGATCTTCCTGCTGCTGTTTCATTTCCTCAGTCATGCGCTCCTGATCCCAGCTGTCATCGGGATTTTCGATGATGCTTTCGCGAAGCTGTTGTAAGCTTTCTCTCGACTCCTGCTGCTGACGGGTGAGGTCTTCCAGCCTGTTTTCCAGATTATCCTCCTGCTCTTCCTGCTCCATCAGGCTTTCGGCCAGAGAGGCAGCGCGAATGGTATTTCGGTCTGAACGAGCCGATTTGTAGCCGTTAATCTCATCATTATCAAATACTTCAATCCAATAGACAACCTCATCCGAAGTTTGAAGTCTTAGATCCGATAAGTCCCATTCATAGGTGATGTTTGCCGACGCCGGAGCTGCTCCCGATATGCGAATACTACCACTTCGGACGTTCGTGCTGAAGGCTTCACGCACTTCATAATGAAGACGCATAGAGCTGAATCCGTAATCATCACGGGCTTCAATACGAAGGGTGATGTCCCTCGGATTGAGCTTTTGCACCACTGGCTGCGGTTCAACAATACGAACGGTCGGCTCCTGATCGCGAATTATACGCAGGTTGAAAGCATATGGATTGCGATTCCGAAGACCTTCTTCATCCTCAAGATGAAAACGCAGGGTGTCCGGCTCTGTAATCGTGAGGTCGGCTTTGTACGTGAGCAGGCTGTCGTTGGTGAGTTCGAGGGGGTTTGTACTGCCATCACTCAACATCATGGTAGCAGCTCTCAGCGCTTTGTTGGCCGTTGCTTCAATCTCCAGATACGAGCCTTCAGGCATTTCAATCCGGGAAAAAGGGTAGGTGTAGCGCTCGCTTTCGATTCCTGTGTAGGAGGGAGGCACAACTCGCGCCACAAGATCCCTGAACCTCGGAATTTGCGAAACGGTGAGCTCGTATAACGGGCTTTCAAAGTCATCCATCCGAATGACGTATTCGGAGTCCTCGAAAATCTCTTTGGGAGAAGAAACAAACGTGCCGGGGCGGCTTTCTTCAAGGGTGATGCTTCTGAAGCGGTCTTCAACTCCGGTCCGGATTCCCATGGTAACGGTTTCCGGCTTTTCACCTTCAAACGTAACCTCAACATAAAACCGGCTTCCCTGTTCAACGTTAGTAGTTCCGGGCTCAACGGTAAAAACAAAGGGGTTGGGCTCTTCAAATGTCTCATAAAACGCCAGAGAGCGGTTGGCGGTGTCCGGATTGATCGCACCAAACAGCAGATTGATAAAGAGCAACCCGGTAAAAACGAGCATGGTACGGCGAAAAAAGACTGCCGAATCAGACCGGCCTATCCAGCGTGTAATACGTCTTTCGGTAGTTGAATCGGGCCTGGTATCGATTTGCTGAAGAGTGCCGAGGTTCTGCGCAATGGCTGCATCGCGCAGTACATCTGCTTCTTCAACGGCCTGTTTGCTCAAATCCAGCAGGTAGCGCAATTCGTGCAGCTCGGTTTCTTTGGTCAAGCGTCGCCGGAAATTCGTTTCATCAGGCACCGGAAGGCGGCGCATCATACCGTAAAAAATCAGGCCTCCGGCCAGCGCACCGCTAACCCACAAACTGGTTTTGAGAAGGGGAGACAGCCAGGCGCCCTGCTCGATGAGCATCAGGATAAAAAAGACAGCCAGAAATCCGGACAGCCCTCCGGCGAACAGAGCAATCAGGCGCTGACGGCGAATTTTAGCCCAGGCGTCGTCTACGAGACTACGGTACTGCTTAATTGCTGCTGAAGTGTCGGTTTGTTGTTGCAAAGTAGAAGTCTGATTGTGGAGTTAAAGGCCTGATGCTGTAAACGGAATGAGTCGGGGAGTAGTATATTAAAAACCCGTGCTAAAGATCACTAAGACTTAAAGAGTCTCCCGTCTCAATATAACGCGGGCCTTTTTTAAGGGTGATGACCTCATTGCTGGCATCATGCTCAAGGAAAAGGTAGTAGTTTTTTTCCTGCCACTTCTTCAGCAACTCCTCTTTTTCGCTCAGGGTTTCGGCCGGTCTCATATCGTAGCCCATCACCCAGGGGAGTGAAACGTGTGCTGCGGTTGGAATAAGATCAGCTGCAAAAACCAGGGTGAAGTCCTCATGTGATATTACCGGCAGCTGCTGAGCCTCTGTGTGTCCGTTTACCATTTCAACGGTAAGTCCGGGCTCAAACTCATGCCCGGGCTGGGTGAACTTCATTTTTTTGCTTCGGCGTAGCGGCTCCAGGTTTTCCTTGTGAAATGATGCCCGTTCCCGCACGTTCGGGCTGCTCGCCGTAGCCCAGTGTTGGGCAGATACCCAGTACTGGGCATTTTTAAAGACCAGTTCAGGTTCACCCTCGCTGTTGAATCTGGTCGAGCCGCCGCAGTGATCGAAATGAAGATGTGTGAAAATAATATCGGTAACATCATCTGCGGTAAATCCATGATGCTTCAGCGAGTCGTGAAGGTCTCCGTACGGATAGCTGAAGTCATAAATTTTAGTCAGCTTCTCGTTAAATTTGTTCCCTGACCCGTTATCAATAAGATAGAGCCGTCCGGTTTGCTCCGATTTAATGAGCATACAGCGCATGGCCATATCAATTCGGTTTTGCTCATCGGCCGGGATTTGTTTCTCCCACATGGGCTTTGGTATTACGCCGAACATGGCGCCGCCGTCGAGTTTAAAACGTCCAGTCTCAATAGTATACAGCGTGAAAGGGCCTTTGGTAACGGAAGAGAGCTTCATAAGCGAAAAAAAATTAGATATCGATATTAAAATTAATAGGCGGGAACTCGCGGAAATGGCCGTTAGACCTTATAAGTTCGCGAACGTCTTTGAAAGACTTCAGTTTGGGCAGTGAGCGCTGTATTTGCTCAATTATATAGCGCAGTCGTTCGGCTTCGGTTTTGATTTCGAGAAGATTTTGTTTCTGAGCAAGATCGAAGCCAATAAGATGACCAAAGCCAAAAGAATTAGCCGGAGTTGGTAAAGCCGGGTTTTCGAACTTAAGATTGGCGGCTTCAGAAAGCTCATTAAACAATGAAAGTGCTTCATCCATAAGCTTGCGTACGGTTTCGTCGGAATCTGGTACGTCGGAAAATCGTGTAACGGATGCCTGAAGAAAGGCTCTGCCGGAATTATATGAACTCGAAATAAATCGCTCACCGCCCCGGCAAACGATATCGAATTTGCCGTCTTCGTAGGCGTTCTCAACTTTTTCTATGTATGCGAGACAGCCAACCCGTGAAACTTTATTATCGATGTAGCTTACAACTCCGAAAGGAATCTCGCGATCCAGACATTCACGGATCATTTCGCGATAACGGGGTTCAAAAATATGTAGCGGAAGTTTGTCTCCGGGGAAAAGAACGAGTTGTAGCGGAAACAGGGGGGTGAGGCTCATATATACGGTTGTGTTGATGCGATGAAAGTTCGGTTTAAATCCTACAGCTTGTCGTGAATTTGTTTTAGAAGTAACCGAATTTCCTTAAGGTCGCGTTTCAAATCTACAGGAACAGTAAAGATATCAGGAGTTGCGGATCCGGATTTGCCTGCTGCGGTTTTACCCTGCTTCTTTTCCTTTAAAGCTTTGCGGGCGCCTGCAGTGCTAAATTCTTTATCCTTAATAAGCACTTTCAGCTCCAGGATGGTTTCAATATCCCTGTGGGTATAAATCCGGTTTCCGGCTCTGTTTTTTGAAGGAGTGAGTTCCGGGAACACGGATTCCCAGTAGCGTAGCACGTGCGGCTCGACATCAGCCAGCTTGCTTACTTCACCAATACTGTAGTAGAGTTTTTCCATATAAACTTCTGATGCAGAATACGTAAATTAACGGGCTATAGATTTCAGCAGGTTGCTTCTGTAAAAACCGGAAACGCCTAACCTGAAAGCTGTTAACAAGATAAGGTCTGAAGCGATAAACTCCACATGATAGATTTATCGGCAGACCGGAACCGAAAGAATACCAGGTGCAAGCGGATTTGGAAAAAGTAAGCGTGGTAGTTCCGCTTCTCGATGAAGTCGAGTCGCTGGAAGAACTCCATAAAAAAGTAACGGAAGCGTTTAAAGGCCGGTTCGAACCGGAACTCATTTTCGTGGACGATGGCTCACGGGATGGTTCATGGGATGTGATTGAAAAGCTTTCGAAACAATATTCGCATGTTAAAGGTATTCGGTTCCGCCGTAATTATGGGAAAAGTACGGCCTTACATCATGGCTTTGCTAATGCGACCGGTGCATATATAGCCACTATGGATGCCGACCTGCAGGACGATCCCCTTGAAATTCCACTCATGATAGATCAGCTTAATGAGCAAGGGCTGGATCTGGTCTCGGGATGGAAACAGAATCGGCAGGACCCCATCACAAAAACCGTACCGTCGCGCTTTTTTAACTTCGTGACCCGCGTAGTTACCGGCATTCAATTGCACGATTTTAACTGTGGCCTCAAAGTATACAGAAAAGAGGTTGTTGAGCGGCTCGAGCTCTACGGAGAGCGGCATCGATATATCCCGCTTTTAGCCAACTGGGAAGGGTATCACAAAATTGGCGAAAAGCCGGTTAAGCACCACGAGCGCAAATACGGAAAATCTAAATTCGGTATTTCACGATTTATAAACGGCTTTCTGGATCTTATTACCCTTATGTTCGTGAACTATTACCTGCAGAGACCGATGCATTTCTTCGGAACAGCCGGTATTGTTTCGGTATTTTTCGGATCTCTGATTACGGCCTATCTGGTTTTCATGCGGATTTTTCATGATGAGTTTCTTTCGAGAAGACCACTGTTGCTGTTTGGTATTTTGCTCATACTCATCGGATTTCAGTTTTTCTCCATTGGTTTGTTTGGCGAAATGATGGTGAGGCACCGAAGAGATACAAAACCGGTTAGCATTGGTGAAACCACGAATATTATCGATACGGAATGAGTCAGATTGCCTACGACCCGGTAAAAGACAGGCTTGCGGCATTTGTTCGCAGGAACCGAACTCTCAGAACAATTTTCTATGCACTGCTCGACTTGTTTTTTTTAAGAAGCTGGCACGTTCGCAAAAAGGTAAAAGCGTTGTTTTCTGAGAATAAGCAACCCTTGCGCATTCTGGATGCCGGAAATGGTTTTGGACAGTACGACCGGTTTTTGCTAAAAACGCTGAGCATCGACCGCATTCTTGCTGTAGACGTGAAGGAAGACTATCTGGAAGATTGCCGCTACTACTTTAAAGATGAAATGGAGAAGGGGCGCATCATCTTTCAAAAACAGGACCTTCTCGAGTTTACTACCGAAGGATACGATTTCGTACTATGTGTGGACGTTCTTGAACATATAGAGGAAGACGTTAAGGTGATGCGCAACATGCGTGAAAGTCTGAAGCCCGGCGGGTATTTTCTAATGCACTCACCCTCCCACCTGGCCGAAGAGGATGCAGATGGGGATGAGTTTTTTGTGGATGAACATGCCCGTGCTGGTTATTCAAATTCTGAGTTGCGGTCAAAATTCAAACAGGCACGCCTCAAACCGATTGAAATCCGTTACACTTATGGTACGTATGGTCATGCCGCATGGGTAATGATGATAAAATGGCCCATGCTGCTCCTCAACAAAGCCGGATTCTGGGCTATATTGTTGCTACCGTTCTGGTACACCATCACACTGTTACCATCGTTGCTGCTCAACTGGATTGACTTGCGGGCATCAAATGTAGAAGGAACTGGAATTCTCGGGCTGGCTCAGAAAACGGCATAAATTTCCTGAATAGCTTGATGTAAAATAATTGTAAATACAATAAAGTTGCATTTAGGTTGTTGTTGAAACCAAGTTGCATTTGTATATTTGGTATATGCAACTAACTTGCATTATGAGAACCAATCGAATCAACTTTTCAGCTAACTATACTAACCCAATGTTTAATAAAATTACAATTACACTCTTACTGTTTGTGTTTACAGCACTTTTAACATGGTCTTGCAGCGACAGCTCAAGCTCAGACGTAGACCCTGACCCGGAAATTATCGGATTTTTAATCGAAGAGCAGGGTGTTGAAATCGTTCGTTATGAAAGCGGAAGCTATTCATACAATGCAAACTTTCCAGAATACATAGTAGGTGGTGAGTTTTTACTCAGCACAACCCATCTTGGTGGAAATCTTGTTCGCACCTCTGCTGATGAAGAAGAAATAGGTGGCCGTCGTTACTTTACGCCTTCTGTAACTATTCGCTTTATTATGGATGATGGTGAGATTGTAGACCTGCCTGAAGAGAGAACCGAAGGCGGAACAGGACCAGACATCAACCCGGAAGGAATGTATCGTCTCAACTATAGCTGGACAGATCCAGCGGCAGTTCGCGGAGCAAATGTTGAGCAGCACGGAAGTGATGGCTCATGGATGTTCCATATTCGTGCTGATTACGTTGGAAGCGCTGGTGTTACCTTCCGTGTAGACCGCTGCGACGGTGATCGCGAACTGGTTGTTATTGATGGAACCAATCACCGACAGGATCAAATTAGAAACTGCTCTGTTGATGAAGTAACTGTTTTCGAAGCATCTTCTCCAATGCAGCTCTCTATTGATAACTACGAGCTTGCAGGTGAGCAGGGAATGTACCCGCACAACAGACACGAGCGCCAGCGTTAATAAGCTGATTGATAAACTGAATTAATTGTAACAAACCAGAACATAAGATGACCTCAACCACTGTAAAAACAGTAGTTCTTATGCTGGGTTTTATTTTCGCAGGCCTGTTTTTTAAGGCCTGCGAAAGTAATCCGGCAAGCAGTACCGACTCAGAACATGCTCCAGCAATAGGATTTCAGCTTTTTCTTGGAGATGACATTCTTGTCGAATATTTCCAGAGAGAGTACACTTTTGATCCTGATGGAAATTTCCCTGAATTCGTACACCAGGGTGAAGCACTTTTGCTTACTTCCGAAAACGTATCCAATAATTTGCTCAGCGATATTCGTATACGCTGGATTGACAGCAACCGCGTTATTTTCGACCTGGCTGAATACGGTGAAGAGTCGGGCGGAACAGCGGGCGGGCCCGGTGATTATTACCTTCGGTTCGATTATTTGCTGCCAGATGGCTCACGAGAAAATCAGCCGGTTGATGAACAACCACTGGAATTCGTATACGACCGCAATCAATCTACCTGGACGTTTGATATAGAATTAGTCCAAAGCGGGGCATCTGAAGTACGAATTAATTTATTCCATATCGATCATGATGATCTGCGCCCGCTGCCTATGCCGGTGATTGTAGAAATTTAAGTGGTTAAACAAATAGTTTATATTCTGTGAGTTTATTTGCTATACTTGAGCGCCCTGAATGTAAACACACTCGAATAGCATCCATTGAGTAACGCAAAGTTTAATAAAGCCGGTAATAGCCTGGTATTTTCTAAAAGCAGAGGCCATACTGCTTTTTTATTTTTGCTGTATATATCGGTCATTTTTATAGCAGTACCAGCCTCAGCATTTTCTTCTGGTGAAGAAGAAAGCCGGGGATTTATTATGGGTATGGTATTTTCCCAGGATGATGACAGCCCGTTGTCTAACGCCAGTATATTAATTGAAGAACTCGACAGGGGAACCGTTAGCCACAGAAACGGTGATTTCCAGTTTCGAAACGTCCCGGCCGGAACCTATCTGCTAAGAGTACAGCACGTTGGGTACGAAACGGGCTACCAGCAAATATCAGTATCGGCTGGTGATACTACCACGGTGGAAATTGCGCTGAGGCGCGGCGTGATTCGCGGAGCCGATGTGGTTGTGAGAGACCATTATATGCGCGACGATCAGACCACCGGAGTGGAAAGAGTATTAACCGGGCGTCAGCTTCGACAGCAGTTAGGTCAGACCATAGCTGAAACTCTGGATGATGAACCCGGCCTGGCACAGCGCAGCATGGGGCCCGCTCCTGCAAGGCCGGTGCTGCGCGGATTAGGCGGCGACAGGCTTCTCATTCTTGAAGACGGCGGCCGGACAGGTGACCTTTCCGCAACGGCTGCAGATCATGCTCTGGCTATCGAACC
>Ga0207421_10003788_pt1 | contig 17808 bp, 16 predicted proteins | sample SodLakKL_010_SED_4_FD_187542 | JGI IMG/M metagenome (GOLD analysis project Ga0207421, IMG submission 187542) | Alkaline sediment microbial communities from Lake Tanatar, Kulunda Steppe, Russia - 8KL_010_SED (SPAdes) (version 2) | ecosystem: Environmental > Aquatic > Non-marine Saline and... | reverse complement strand
TGGTGCCAGAATGTAATTCATATTTCTAAGAATGATATTTATAAACATAATAAAGATGCTAATATAATCAGAAAAGTTTATCATTCATGTCAGAATGATGATATTAGTGATCCTTTTTTATTTATAAATGATGATCATTTTTTGACACAGAGTTTTAAAGCAATTGATTTTCCTTACTATTATAACAAAGAATTACATACAACAAGTCGTGATCCTAAATATCGGCATAGAGTAAATAAAACCAAGGAATTGTTGAAACAAAAAAATTTACCAATTTGGCATTATGATATACATACTCCAATATTAATTCATAAAAAGGAATTTTTAGAGGCTTTTGATTCTATTAATTATGTAAACAATTATATTGTGATGAAAAGTTGGTATATGAATCATTGGTTTACTATTGACAATGCAAAACAAATAAGTGATTGTAAATTTAGTTCCACGGAAAGACAGGATTTGGATAAGTTAAAAATTAAAGTTTTGGATCGTTCTTGTTTTTCAACATATGACATGTTATCAAAAAATGTTTTACATTTAATGCAATGTTTATATACTTATCCAAGTAAGTATGAGAAGTAATTTTTATTTAGGAGTTAAATATGCCTGAACAAAGAAAAAGAAAACGATCTTTAATTGATGAGCAAACAGTTTCTTTTTTGAAGGATCTTTCAGATGATGCACTTATGTCTATAGTTGTTCCTTATGTAGGAAAGAGACCTCAAGTAGATGAAGATGGTTTTCCTAAAGTAGCTTTATCACATGAAAATTTACAGAATTTGCATACATGGCAAAAAGTTTGTTGGGATAAAGCTGAAAGCAATCCTCAAATTAATTCTCATATTCGTGATATTATGGGAAGGATGGCTGGTTGGGGATTTGAATTTAATGCAAAATATCCTGATTTACAAAAAGATATAGATGAAATTTGTGAAGATCCAAGAAATGATCTTTATCAAAATATGCCTAAATTTTGTGCTCGTCAGGAAATTGAAGGTGAATTATTTAATGGATTAACCCTTCATGAAAAAGGATTTGTAGAAGTTGATTTTATGCCTCCTTCAATGTTTAAAAATGGAGGAGATGATAATTCGGGAATTATATTCCATCCTACCAAACAAAACTTTCCTTTATTTTATCATGTTGAATATAGAAACACACTTGCTAAAGGTGGAGTTAGTGAAACAGTTCAAGGATTGATTCCTTCTATAAATATTGCTTATTATCCTGAATTAGAGGATCTTGTAAAAGATCATCCTGATTATGATGAGAGAAAGTTAAAAGTAGCAAAATCTGAAAATCCAGAAAAGAAACCATACAATAAATTAAATGGATATAAGCGTTTTATTATTCATTGGAATAAAGGATTTTTGACAAAAAGGAATGTAAGTCATATTAAGACCACTATTGAATGGGTAAATTATTATGAAGCTCTCAAGAAATATGAAATTGACCATAAGAAATCAAGTGGAGCTTATCTTTGGGTAATTAAAGTTGAAGATGCAAAAGCACTTCGTAGATGGCTCTCAATGACTGAAGAAGAAAGAAAGAAAACAGGAATAATGCAACCTAAAGATCCTGGTGGGACATTAATACTTCCTCCAGGAATGACTCTCGAATGTGTGAATCCTAAATTGACTTCTATTTCTGATCAGGATAATGATATTATGCAGATGGTAAGTTCTGGACTCCAGAAACCTCAGGATGTTATGCTTGGAGATTATCGTAGTTCTTATGCTTCTGTGAAAGCTTCACAAGGTCCACAAGGAGACAGAATTAATGATGAGCTTCATTATTTTAAATTATTTTTGCTTTATAATTTCTGGCGTCCTATTTGTTGGCTTCGTTCTTTAGCTATAAGAGATTTTGCTTATTATAGAATGGTTGATGAGGTAGTTGACTTTAAGGATCAAAAACCAGTAAAAAAGAAAGTAAAGAAGGAAGTTTATAAGCTCATTGATGTGTGTTTACCTATGTCTAGACTTGAGGATGTAAAGTCACTTGCTCAAGCATTTTTAGGATCAAAACACGCTTCTATTGTTGACACTCTTGGAATTCCAAGAGATTTAGTAGCTAAGAGACTTGGATTTTCTAATTATCATGCTCTTAGAAGAGCAAAAGCTACTGAAGATGAATTTTATCCAAAGACTTTATCAGTAATGGATCAAGAAGCTGCTCAAGAAAAAGGTGAAGCAGAACCAAAAGGTGATCCAAGTGATAAAGAAGAATAAATTTAGGTTGTTGACTTAAACCTATTCAGTTGTCATTGACAAAACCGTTGAAGATTATGATTATGAAGGAAAAGAAAATGGAACAAGGAGGTGATTTTGTGAGTACAGAAAAGAAAAAGCTGAAGATTCCTAAGAAGCATTTGTATTTTGCTGAGGATGTTGACATTCAACTACAGCAAGATAGTGCCGAAGATAAGGAATTCTTTTCTATGAAGGCTTATAGTGGAAAACCTATCAAAGGACACTGGCTTTGGGGAGATTTAGCAATAGATGTTTCCGGGGTTCAGTTCAATGGTAAGCGTTTTCCAATACTTGAGCAGCATGAACTTGATAAAAAGATTGGAGTCGCTAATAAGAAACCAGATATTAGCAACAATGACATTGTGTTTGATAAAATCAATTTATTGAGTAATGAAACTGCTCAGGAATTCAAAGGAAATCTTAATGATGGTTTTCCTTATCAGGCTTCTATTGGAATAAGGCCTCTTGTAATAGAGGAACTTTCTGATGGAGAAAGTGCTGAAGTCAACGGATATAAGTTGAAAGGTCCAGCAGCAATTATACGGAAGTCCAATTTTAGAGAGGCTTCTGTTTGTGTATTTGGAGCTGATCCAAATACAAGTGTTGCTGCGTTTTCAGATGAAGAAGAGGAACTGGATATTGAGTTAATCTCATCCAAACAAGAAAAAGAAGAAACGGAGGAAAAATCTATGACTCTACAGGAACTGCAAGAGAAATATCCTGATCTCTTTGCTGAGATTCAGAATAAGGATAGCGAAAAGGATCAGAAGATCCAGGAGCTTTCCGATCAGATTCAGAGTGTCACAAAAGAGAGGGATGGTTTGAAGAAGGAAAAAGAAAATCTGTCTGAGACTGCTCAGAAGTATGAAGAAAGAATTGTGAATCTTGAAAAGACAGAGCAGCTTCGCAAGGAAAAGGAAATCAAGAATCAGGCTGATTCTATTGTGGGTGCAAAACTTGGTGAGTTTTCTATCCCCAAGCGTCTGCACGACAAGATCAAGAAGCAGTTTGATCATAACAAATTCGTGGATGAAAGTAATAGCTTTGATGAAGCTAAGTTCACGGAAGTTGTTGAAGCTGAATTGAAGGATTGGTCAGAAGCTATGAGTGAAGTAACCAAACCTTCTTCTGTGCAGGGTTTTGGTAGTTTTGAAGAAAATCAGAAATACAGTGACAATAGCGAAACTGAAATTGATTCTGATGTAGATCGTCTGTTTGGTTACTTGAACAAAGCTGAAACAAAATAAGGAGGGTGTGAATTATGCCTATAGGAATTGGTAAAACTGATGCTGGTAGAGTAGGTAGTGTTCCTCAGGTGAACATTACTGGCTACCATAGAGAAGTCCAGAAGAGGCTTTTTTATTCCCGCAGGGAGCAGGCTCTTATCCTTGAGAAAACTGCTCGCAAGGGATTTGGTATATTGGAAATGGGACAGGTCATGACTGAAGTTAATGATGCAGATTTTATTGTTCCTCATGGAGATAATGGAAAGACCTATCTTCTTGAAAATGCGTCAAGCGATCAGAAGGATCTGAAAGTCAAAGCTGATTATGCTTCTCGTTTTGCTCCTGGTGAAAAAGTAGTTGTTGCTGATGATAGTAATAGCGGAAACTATGAAATTGATGAAATCAGCGTTAGTGGAGATGAAGCTACTATTACTGTGACTTCCAATCTTGGAGAGACTTATGAGAAGTCCGCTGATGCCTACATTAAGCATCGTCAGGATGGAAACTATTATGTTCTGGATCAGGAAACTGATACTGGAATGGCTGAGGAAGCAGATGAAGTTGAAGGTGCTTTGACTTCTGTTGTTGTTGGTAACGCTGTTCTTTACAAAGACTCTGTAATTGGAATGGACAGCTCTGCACGTAGTAATCTAAATGCTCACGAAGATGGCATTTTTTACGTTATAAAGTAAAGGGGGTGTGAATTATGAAAGGTGCTGGAATTCTTAGATTGGAAACTCTGAATAAATTCATACAAAAGCTCCCTCGTCAAGAGAATCTGCTTTTTGTGAATTTGTTTCCTACAGATAGGGCTGATTCTGATACAATTCGATGGATGGTTGAGTATGGAAGCGTAGGAATGACTCCTTTTGTTGCTCCTGGCTCTCCTGCTCCCAATGTCGGAGATGATCAGTTTTATAGTGAAGGTTCTGCGGTTGCTGCATACTGGAAAGAAAAAACTTTCCTGGATGAAGTAATTCTGAACAATCTGCGTGAACCTCTAACTGAACAGACTTATTATACTGCTGAGAAGCAAACTGCTCGCAGGATTCAGCGGCTTCGTGCTCGTTGTGATCGCAGGAAAGAGTGGATGATCTCTCAAATGCTCTTTAATCATAAGTTCTCTTATCAGATTAAGGGTGGGAGTAAGTTCACTGTGAATTACAATGTTCCTTCTCAGAACATTCAGTCTTTATCTGGAGATGATTATTGGAAGAAGGCTGATGGAAGTAAGGGAAGCTCTGCTACTCCTTTGAAAGACGTATTTGATTTTCGTAAGGAGTATGTGGATGAACTTGGACGTGAACCTGAGTACGCTGTCATTACCAGTGATATGCTTTCTTGGTGGATGTTTGATGAGCATCTTCAGGATCTGTTGAAGAAGTCCCATTTTGGTGAAGGTGACCTGTATCGTGATCCTCAGCGTGTTTTTGCGAACTTGATGGGTCTCGGTAACCTGATTGTTTATGATGAATTTTTTGATATTTCATCTTGGACAACCGGTGATATTACCGGTGGATCGAGCACATCTGTTACAGTTGAAGATGCTACTGATTTCTGCCCTGGTCCTTGCCGTATTTATAACATGGGTACTATGTTTGAATATGAGGAAGCTGAAATAACCAGCGTCAACTATGCAAATAATACTCTGAATTTTGCTGATGAAGTTAATACTTCTATTGGCAAAGGAAAGGGTCGTATTTCTCTCAGAAAGAAGTTTGCTTGTGACGATAAGCTGATGTTTTTCTCCAGTTCTGTTGAAGGAGAAACTATTGCTGAGTTTATGGAAGCTCCCTTTGGTCTTAATCGTAATTGGGGTATGTACGGCGATACCAAGGATGAATGGGATCCTGATGGTCTCTGGATGAGAATTCAGAATAAGGGTCTGCCTGTTATGTACTGGCCTAATGCTATTATGACCTTCAAGGTGTTTGAGGAAGATAGTGGATCGTAAATCTGAAAAAGGAGTAGTCTTATAATGAGTATAAGAAAAGTTGAATTGCTTTATACACTCAGGACTAAGACAGGAAAAATCCCGAAGGGAGTTTACTCAGTGGACTCCCCTCGGGGAATTCCTTCTGAAGTTCAAGTAGAAGCAGAAAAGGAAAAATCGTCAGTTGTTCGTGTTCTCCAATATGATAAAAAAACAAAACCCCAGATAAAAAGTGAAATGACCACTATTGATACTGAGGAAGATGTTGTTGAGACAGAGGAAAAGACAACTGAAACTGAAGAAGAAACCAAACCGAAGACAACCAGGAGAAGGGCTCCTACTTCAAAAAAGACTATGGAGTAACAAATGGAACCCATTGAAGATGAATTTGAATTGATTGAAAAAATTCAACTATCACTAGGGTTGTCCTCTGATTTATTGACTCCTGAGGGGCTGGAGTTTTCCGCCCTTCAGGCGGTCAATGAATTAGGATATAAATTTCCTATTAGTGATCCAACTAAGAAAATATGGGCATTAAAGCGTGGAAAACGACATGCCCTTGATATATTACGCATTCAATCAGCACATCGTTTCCGTTATAAACAACTTGCTTTAAACCACAGATTTAATCATTATCATGCTCTTATTCAAGAAATGGATAAAGAGTTCGAGGATATGCTTGATGATCTTGCCTTGAGCAGTTCTTTGACTATGTATATTGAAAGCGGATTTGTTTATGACAGTTTTGGAAATGACATAACTAAGGATGTGCATAGGTATTTTAAGCATGAGTAATGTTTTAGGAAATGACATTCGTTTAGTTATAGAAGAAGTAGGTGAACCTGTTTCTATCTATAATTATGAAACTGAAGAATGGTTTTCTACTAAAATTGATCCAGAACGTGATTGGCAAAGTAGAAGACCTTATGAAAATGAATACGAAGTTATCAGTTCATTTCCTCATGATACAGAAGCTAAGCCTGGATTTGTGCTTAATATACTTGCTGATAATACATTTTATTTAATAGCAAGTATGGTGAGTGAATATTTTGAAGGTTTTGCTATTACGAAAGAAAGTTTTCTTTATAAATGCAATTCAAAGTTTTGGTTGCAGCGTAAGGAAAGAGAAAGAAATAAAAATTACGAATTAGTTGATGAATGGAATAATATTTATGAAGCTCATCATAGCCTTTTTACCTATCCAATTGAACGTCAGAATATAAGAGATGAAGATTATGGAAGATTTCCTGAGATGAAAAAACTTTTTATTGTGTCAAAATTTATTGATATAAAAACAGGAGATAAAATAACTGTTGATATTGATCCTAATCCTTGGACTGTTGAATTAGTTGAATCTACTCGATTAACTGGAGTACATTTTTGTCAGTTAGGAGCTTTCAGTGGCTAGATATGCGTCTGTCATGACTGTTGGATATAGAGAACTTCAGAAATTATCCAGAGCAGCAAGAGCAACAGGACATACTCTTGATAAGATTAGTCGTCATGCAAGATATTGGGTTGGAGAAGAAGGAGGGCATGCGCTTAATAGAACTGCTGCTAATAGTTTAGCTGATTATTTACGGCAATATATATGGGGGCAAAGTTTTGCTTTTCAAGTTCCTGCTTTGTCTGATTATTGGGAATATAAAAAAAATAGACCAGAGTATTGGGATGGAGTGACATTAAGACCGCATATTGGAATTGCTACAGAAACAATGGTTAATTCTATTCGTGCTCTTGATATGGGAGGAGGAAGATTTGCTGTAGGAATTCCCGATAATTTATATGTGACAGGTTTACAAATAGGTACAATTACCAATATTGCTACTTATGCAAAAATACTTGAATTTGGAAGTGCTAGATATAATGTGTTGCAACCTCCAAGACCTATTTTTGCAATGGGATTTCAAAGTTGGGTTAATGATAAATCAGTAGATGTAGCTGCTCCTGTTGTAAATGGATTAAATACAATTTTACGTGAATTAGCAAATCATTGGGAATATCCTGCTAGAGATATTGATGGTATTCCATTTACTTTTTCAAGAGAAGATGATGATACAATGAGTGCAGAAGAAGCGTTTTTTGCGAGAGAGGAAGCAAGAATGATGGAAGAAGCTGATGATATTCCTGATATTGATTATTCAGAAACAGTACGTCCTTTAGCTGCTCCTAAACCCAAACATTTACCTGGCGCTATGAGAGATAGAGTTCCTGGAATTGTAGAAGAGAATCAGGAGGTTATAAATCAATTAGTTCAGGGAGATGAAAAAATAATTAAAGGAGTGCGTAGATTTTGGAATGCTGAAGATCAAAGATGGCAAACTTTAAAACAAATGTCACGAAGAATGACTGGAGTTTCTGGAATTAGAATGGGTCTTGGAACAGGATAAATATCTTAAGGATAATTATGCGTATTATAAATATAGAAAAAAGAGACATTTGGGTTACTATTGAATTTTCAGCAGAGCAATTACTTATGTTGAAAAATTTATTAGATCATGCTCAAATAGAATTTGATGGTGAAAAAGAACCAGAAATGATTGAAGCTGAAAAGTTTTTAAATGAAAAATTTTATCCTATTCTTAAAGAATTTTCTCAGACAGTACATAAAATGTGAGTTCCACTATGCTTGATCCTACTGTAAAAGAATTAAATATAAGACGATCAGTAAAGAAATTTTTTGTTGATAATATAACAGAATATCCTCTGTATTTTGATAGGATAATTACAAGTGATCCTGGAGTTAAAGATTCTGATGGAGCTTGGATTTCTATTGCTTTAGGAGGAATTAATAATCGTCATGTAAGCCAATGTACTTTAAGTCTTTATACATTTACGATTAAAGATCCAGAAGGAATAAAAAATGCTCAAGTGAGAGACAAAATAATTGAAGTTATGTTTCCTGGATTTATTGATTTATATGATACTGACAGTCATCCTTGGAAGAAGATAGGAGCAATGAAAATTCAGTTTCTTCCACAAGAGGATACTTCTTTTGCTAGGGATCAATCAAGAATGTCTGCTGTTACTTGTTTCTTAAAGTGGGGTACAGTGTGGTAGTAACAGATTATTCATGGATAAGTTGTCAAAGTTGTGGTAAAAAATTATTAAAAAGAAAACCAAACGGTACTTTTGTTTTTAGATTTGGAAGAAGTGCTGATGGTGATAATGTAGTTGATCTTGAGGTTTTTGGATCAATAAAAATTAAGTGCTTTCGTCAAAATTGTCGTCATGAAAATATTATAAATTTTTTTCCTTCATAATCCAGTTCATTGTGAAAAAGTACGAAGTTGAATTATTAATAACCTAAATAAAAAAGTGAAAGTCATAGGAGGATTTAATTATGGCAATTACTAGAAGTGGTCCAGTTACCAGAAATACCTCTACGGTAGCTCTGGGACTTGCGAAAATTCTTGTAGGATCTTCTTCTGATAATATTTCAGAAAGAGATCAGATTCTTGATGAAAATGAAAAGTCTTTGGGAGCATTGAATTCCACTAACTTTACCAGTGAAATTGAGTATTGGCGTTTGCTTTCTGGTTTTCCGCAGCTTGAGGATTTGACAATTCCTTTGAGTGAAACTGCTGCTCTTGAGTGTGAGTTTAAGGAACTTTCTCTTAGGAACTTGGCTATTGCTCGTGGTATTGATGCAGATGATGAAAATTATCCTCACTCTGTTGATGCTGACGAAGGTGAAAAAGATGAAATTGAACTTGGTTCTATTAAACTTCCTTCTTATGTTCGTATGGAAGCTATATATACATATCCTAATCAGACGGATCACATGTATATTATCTTTCCGAGAGCACAGGTTACAAGTAGTGTGGAACTGAGTTTCAATGAAACTGATAACGCCAATGTCCCAATTACGTTTGAAGCTAAACGTGCTGATTCTGGTGTTGAAGGTGGAAATGATGCTTGGGATTCTGCTCCTCTTGGACGAATCTATTTTGGATCAAGTGAAACTTCTTAATCACTAACTCAAACTCCCCTTTCTTAATTGATTGGGGAGTTTGACATAACTATTAAATTTTTTTATTTTTTTATTAGTCCTTGTTTAGAGGAAAGCATCAATCCTTTTTAAGGAATTTTTTAATCTCAAAATATTAAGGAGAAAGTGAAATGGCTCAGAACACAACAAAGAAGAAATTGAATCCTGAAATCAAAGAAATTGATATTGGGACAAGAGAATTACGCACAATCAAAGTTTATCCTCTCTCTGCGAATGATCAATTCCAATTAGCAAATCGTCTTATTAATTCTATTGATGAACTTTCCAGTGTTTCTGATTTTAAGACAAATGAGGAAGCTATTGGATTTATGGAAAATTTGATTACAGAAAATCTTCAGGTAATTCTTGAATATGCTGTAGATGAAGAAGAACGTCCTTCCTTTGATGAAATGACTAACAATCAAATTTATGAAATTGCAAACGCTGTTTTTGAAGTGAATTATGAGGGCTTCATAAAAAACTTCAAGAACCTCTTCAACAGAGCAGCGGGATTGATGGGGGAAGCTCAGATGCAGCAAGCCCTTCAAAACCAGAAGCAGCCTTTGAAGAGGTAATTTTAACGATTTTACAGCATTATCCACAGTATTCCTTACAACATGTATATTATAAACGATATTATGAAGGAGGATTACATTTAGGACAAATTCAACTCATGTATGAGCATATACAAAGTGAAAAATACAATGATTATTGTTTTTATGCTGCATTACAAGGAGTTGATTTAAGTAAAAAGATTAAAAATCTAAAACAGTCACATCACGGTGAAGCCAATAGACAACAAGGACAACAGGAACTTCCTTTATTTCAAGATCCAAAGTCCTATGACCATCTTAGTCAAGAAGAAAAGGATAAATTGACTAAGGAAATGAAAAGAAAACATAAGAAATGGGCACAAGGAAAGAAAACTGTAGGAGCACAATAGATGGCTAGTCGTGGTGGAATATTTATAAATCTTGCTGGAAGTGTTAGTAATGAGTTTCTAAGAGGAATAGCAACTCTTAGAGACCAAATGCGTTTGCTTCGTGAGGAATCACATAGATTAGAGGTTACGACTCCTGGAAGAGGAGTACAGCGTTTTGGGATGGAATTACAAAGATCCCAAGCTAAAATACGACAAAATATTGAATCCACTCGTCAATCTCTTCAAAACTTAGTTCGTCAGGTTCGTGAATATAATCAAGCCTTAGAACGTACAAATCGCACTGCTTTATCTCCTATGCGTGCTCCTGCTTCAGGAATGGCAGGAGCACAAGTAGTTGGGACACAACAACGTACTGATCCTAGATTAGCTCCGTTTCAAGCTCCTGCTGGAGGAATGGCAGGAGCTGATGTATCGAGACAAATACAGCAAGGAGAACAATGGACTCAGGTTTCAACACAAGCAGCAAAAGCTACAAGAAGACACACAGAGCAACTTTCGTTAAAGGAAAGAGTTCTAAAAGGACTTAATTCTATTTATGAAAGAATTAATGCTAGAATAAGACAATTTGCAGCTTTTGTTCTTGCTGCAATGGTTATTCAAGGATTAAAAAATGCTATAAGAACGACTGCTCAAACCATTTCTGAATTTGATCAAGCTCTCCGTAATTTAGAAGCTATCCTTAATATCACACGATCACAAGCACAAATACTTGGAGATGTTATAAAGGATGTCTCCAGAGTAACAAAATTTTCTGCTGGAGAAGTAGCAGAAGGTATGCGTGTCCTAGGACAAGCTGGTTTGGATATGCAGGAGTCCATTGCTACTGTTGAGGCTGTTGCTCGTCTTGCGACTGGCACAATGACGGATTTTGCTCGTGTATCTGATTTAATGACTACATCCATTCGTGCGTTTAAAGTTGAAGCTGTTGAAAGTGGAAGAATAGCGGATATTTTTGCAAATGCGATTAATAATTCAAAATTAGCTGTTGATAAACTTATTACTGCTTTTAACTACGTTGGTGCTGCTGGTTATCAGGCAGGATTGTCTATAAATGAAGTTTCTGGTTCTCTCATGGTACTTGCTGATCATGGTATTCGTGCAAGCACAATGGGAACTGGACTTAGACGTATGATGCTCAGGATGCAAAGTGCGGCTGGAGGTTTAGCTGAAGATTTACAATCAATAGGAATGTCTGTCAGAGATGTTAATCCTGAATTTGTAGGGTGGGAACGTTCCCTTGAAAATTTGATTCCTTTGCTTTGGGATACTCGTACTGAAAGTGTTAATGTAGCAAGAGCAGCAGATTATTTTGGATTAAGAGCAGCACAGGTAGCTTCTGTATTAATTGCTTCTGTTGCTGATGGAACAAATGCTTTATCTCAAGCTATAACTCAAACAAGAGAATATGGCGCTGCTTCACGAATGGCAGAGACACAGATTGAAGGTTTATCACTTTCATTTAAGAATTTACAGGATAGAGTGCGTCTTGCTGCTATTGCTATTGGCGAATCAGGAATGGGAGAATTTTTTCAAGGATTAGTTGATACTTTAGCACAGTTATCAACGGCAATTGAACGTGCATTTCAGGAATATGGACATTTAGTTGGGGCATTTGTAAAGGTAGCGGCTTTAACTGGTGTAATTTCTTTAATTGGACATTTAATAACAAAATTAGGTTCTGTGGCACTTGCTTCAAAAGCAGCTACAGTTGCAACCGTTCAATTAACTGCTGTTTTTGCAGGAGCAACAACTCCTATTGCTGCGGCAAAAGCTGGAATTACAGCATTAAAAGCAGCTTTACTTCGATTTGTCAGTGTAACCACATTGGTTATTGGAGGAATTGTTTACGCATTACATAAAATAGAACAAGCTGCGAATAAATTTGGAAATTTAGCGAGAGAAGCGAGTAGAACTGCTAATGCTTTCCAAGCATCTGCGGATGGAATTCAATCATGGGGAGATGCTTTAACGAATGCTTTTGGAAGTGCTGAATGGGATGAAACTATACAACGCTTTAGAGAAATTGAAGTTGAAGGACAAAACCTTTCTCAATTACTTGAAGATGAACTTGGGTATAGTTTAGATGTTGTTCCTAAAAAAGGAGCAGAAGGATTTCGTGCTCTACAAGATGCAATAAAGACTGTCACAATAGACCAGCTTGAAGAACAATTTTCTGCTGCCACACAACAAATGGATTATGTTATTAAGCAGTCAGAAAGGTTAAATCATTGGTTTGGAGTAGAAATTCCTGATGTTTTAAGAGAATCAACTGAAGAAGCCTCGACATTAAGTAGAGTGATAGGATTTTTAGGAAATTCTATTAGCGAATTTGGCGATAGTATGATGACTCTTAGAATGGGAGGATATGAGTTTGGTTATGCCCCTCTTGAAAGATGGGCTGAAGGAGCTATGGATAGATTTCTACCTGGTTCTGAGGAGTTGGAAGATGAAGTCAGAGATTTAGTGCATAATTTAGCAAGTTATATGCGTAGTAGAGGTGAGGTTGAAGATTGGACAATGGAAGAAGCTGCTGCTCATACAAGAGAACAAGTTGAAAAATTATCTGAATCCATAGATAGAGATGCTGGTCCCATTCTTCAGAAATTTATTAGTGATATGTCCGTTAATTGGGGTGCTCCTGCTGAAGCTGAATTACAAAATGTTCAAAATGAATTATTACAGTTAGTAAAATGGGTAAAAGAAGGAGAATCCTCTTTTGAGGGATTACAATATCGTTTACGTCAACTTGATTTGGATTATCTTTTTCCTGATGAAGTGATAAATAGTTTTGAAGATGCAACTGATGCTATGCAGCGTATTGAAGGAGCTTCCAGAATACTTGAAAGAGAAATGGATACTCTTAATAGAATGATTTTTGAATTATTTGAAGGAAATAAAGAATTAGCGGAAGTTCTTGAATATGTAAATGAAGAAATGCGAGTTGGAGAAGAATTAAAAGACAGAATTACAAGACGAATAAAAGGAATGGGAGCTGCTATTGATGAAACTATCAGTTCTTATGAAGTTTTTGCAAGAACTTTGAAAGATATAAGTCCTTCAATTTTGGAATCTTTCAATGACTTAACAGCAGGACAAAGAGCCGAACTGTATGCTCAGAGAGATGAGCTTAGAGAAGTTGGAAATGACATGAGAGAGTTTGTTGAAGGTATTTTTGGTGGAGTTGAGTTTGCTGATATTGAAACTATGCAAGGAGAATCTCCTCAAGAAGTAAAACGTAAATTACAGGAAGTTTTTGGTCCTCATATTGAGACAATTGAAGATGTTAATAAGTTAATAAGAGAAAAAGAAAAGGAATGGTTACAAGATAGATATAATACAATAATGGAAGAAGCATCTCTTTATGATGAATATATTTCAAAAATGGAATTAAGAAGAGATGAGCAACTTTTACATCTTCGTGATAATACCAGAGAAGCACTACAGGTTGAGCTTAAATTTGCTCAGGATAGACTTCGTTTAGCTGAACAAGAGTACAGAAGACATGGTACTGATGAAAATTATAAACAATTTCTTGATGCTCAGGAAAATTTAAATGCAAAGAGAAATGCACTTGAAGAAAAATATTGGAGTGACCGTCGTGAATTAATTGAACGAGAAGCTATGGAACAACTCCTTGCTGTGGAAGAAGGTTCTAATAAAGAATTGGAAATTGAACGTGAAAAGTCAAGAAGATTGTTGGATTTAGCTGAAGATCGTTATATGGCTGATTCTACTCATGAAAATTTAATGAATCTTTATAATGCTATAAAGAATCATGCTGATAGAGTTCTTGCTGTTGAGAAAAAATTAACTGATGATCTTATTAATGAATTTGAACGCAGGATTGATGGACGTGAGCGTGCTTTAAGAAGAGAACTACTTGATATTGAACGTAGTGTGATTGAGGGTCAAAGAGCAGTTTATGATGCAGAAGGAATGGAGATTCAAGCTCGTTTGAGAAATCTTGATGAAGAAATTTCTGAAAGAAGAGAATTGATTAATACACTTAAAGAACAAGGTGATCAACAGGAAAGAATAAAAGAACTCCAGGATGAGTTAGAAGAGCGCAGAATTGAACGGCAAGAAGTTCAGCTTGAAAGTCGCAGACATGAAGTAGGTGTTTATGATGAAATGATTGAGCGAATCAATTTAGCTGAACAGAAAAGATTAGTTGATGTTCGTAATAACTCAATGGAAGAGCTTAGGATTCGTAAGGAATACGCTCAAGCTATACTCAATGCTAGAAGAATGGCATATGAACAGAGGCCAGAAGATAGACAAGCGGAAATAGCTTATCTTCAAGCACGAAGAAATTTGTTTGATCTTGAACTAGATATATTTGAGAAGCATTGGGATGATAGATTAACTGCTTTAGAAGCAAGACAAAAAGAGGAAATGCTTCAGGTTGAATCTGGTTCTATGGAAGCTTTGAGAATTGAAAAGAAATACGCAAAAATGCGTCTTGATGAAGCTAGAGCCATGTTTGAGGAAGATGAAACTATTGAGAATTGGATTAATGTTTTAGATCATCAACAGGAAATGAGAGATAGAAGAAAAGCAGTTGAAGAACGAATTACTCAGGATATTGTTAATGAAACTGATAAAAGAATTCAGATTCTTGATCGTGAAATGAGAGCAAGAGAACTTGCTTTTCGTGAGGATGTTATTCGTGGAAGAATGGAAGAATATGATTCTGTTATTGCTAATGCTGATTTGGCTATTGAACGCATTGAAAGAGAAATTGAAAAAAGAGAAAAAGCTATTAGTAAAATTGATGATGTAAAAGCAAATGAAGGAGAACTTAAACGACTTCGTGAAGAGTTAAATGAATTAAATCTTGATTTAAAAGAGTCAGGTCTTGATCGTTTGGATGCTGAAATTCAAAAAGCTGACATGCTTTTTGAAAGAGAAAAAACGATAGCTGAACAAAGAAAAGAACTTGCTACAATTGGAATTGATAGAGGAGATAAAGCTCTATTAGAAAGCAGAAGACCTGGAGTAATTGGAACTTTTGGTTATCAAGAAAAACTTGCGTATGAGCAAGTACAAATAAAAGTACAAGCTGAAAGAGAATTAAATTCTAGATTGATGGAACTTTATGATGATCGTTTAAGAGAATATAAAGAAGTATATGGAAAAGATCATCATGAATATGAACAGTTATTACTTGAGAAGGAATTATCACATCAACGATTTTTAAATAGGATTGAGGATCTTGAAAAAGAAAAGCGAGAAGCACAAATTATTGCTGAAGGAAACTTTTGGGAAAGATTAAGGCTTGGCTCTGAGAGAGCACAAAGAGATATTGAAGGATGGGGAGAATTCACTGCTAGATTAGGTGAAGAAATGTACACTAATTTTGGGAGTGGATTTGCTGATGCTTTTGTTGATTTTGCTATAGGTGCAGAGACAGCAAAAGAAGCATTCAGAAGTTTTGCGTATGATTTCTTTAGAAATATTTCTCAGATGATTGCACAGCAATTAATGTTTAATGCTTTGCAAGGAGCTATGGGGTTATTTGGAAGCTCTACTTCTTCAATACCAAATACATTAGGAGGAGTTACTACAGCTACATTACATAGTGGAGGAATTGTAGGAAAAGATGGAGTTTCAAGAGTAGTTGATCCTAATATATTTGCAAATGCTCCTAGATTTCATAAAGGATTATCTTCTAATGAGATACCAGCTATATTGGAAAAAGGAGAACGAGTTGTTTCTAAAACTGATGTAGTTCAAGAAAAAAGAATGCTGGAAGATATAAATAGAAAATTAGATAAAATGGAATATCAAAAACAATCACAAGAAAAAGGAACAAGAATTGTGAATGTGCTTGATCCATCTTTGTTTAATGATTGGGCTACTTCTAGTTCTGGTGAAAAAGTAATAAAGAATTTTATTAAAAGGAATTCTTCATATATTAAACAGGTAATAAAATAATGCAATATGATTTGTTTCCATATAGACCTTCAATGCCTACAGAAGAATCATATGAATGGGTTACTGATATTCTTGAAGCTCATCTTGGTAATGAACAAAGATTAAAAATCAGAAAGTTTCCAAGACAAAAGTTTGAATGGGTAGTGCATGTAAGTAGTAATTCTCATTTTGCAAAATTGAAATCTATGCTTTTTGGTAATTTTGAAAATAGATTTATTATTCCAGTATGGACTGAAGCACAAAGAATTGATTCTAGTTTTATTTCTGGAAGTACTTCATTAAATGTTGATACCAAGCATTATGATTTTCAAAATAGTCAATATATATCTTTATGGGAAGATGAAACTTTTAATGAATTCGTTGAAATACAAGATGTGAGTGATAATACTATTACTTTAAAAACACCATTAATATATTCTTATAGTTCTTTATCTTTTATCATGCCTGCCAAAAGAGCATATTTAGAACAAACAAATACTTTTGATATTTATTCTCATGTAAAAGAAATAAATTTATTTTGGAGAGTTGAGTTTAATAAAGGAATTGAAGCATTAGAATTAGAAACTCAATATAAAGATTATGATGTGCTTGCTGATCCTTTTGATATAGATGGAAATTCTATAACAAAAGAAATAAGACAGAGTTTAAATAAAATTGATTATCAAATAGGTTCAATTGAAGTGTTTTCGAGAATGGACTGGCATCGTCAATCTATTCAGAATGTTCATTTTGATTTAGTCGGAAGAGAAAAAATATGGAATTTTAAAAGATGGTTACATAATATATCAGGGAGATTAAATTCATTTTGGATTCCAAATTTTGAACATGATATTCAAGTAATTGAATACGGAACAACTTTAATTATTGAAAATATTTTTTATTATAGGTATTTACAAGATAATCCTATGTTTCAGAATATTATCTGTTATAAATATGATGGTTCTGTTGAAATAAGAAAGATTACTGGATGTTCTGAAATTAGTAATAGTGAAGAAACAATTACATTAAATAGTGGATTAGGTGATCCTGATGATATAAAAGCTATTTATTTTTTAGGTTTGTATCGTTTAGATACGGATAGAGTTGAGTTAAGTCATGAAGAAGAAAATGTAGTAAGTGTAACATTTCCTGTTATTGGAGTAGAAGAATGAGTTATTGGGCTATTGAAGAAAGTGTAAATCAAGGAAATCCTATTGAATTATATCATTTTCAAGCTCAAGGATTTAGTTGGAGATTTACTTCTGCGGATAAACATATTTATATGGCAGGACATGGAGAAGAATCTTCTCCTGTTACTGATAGTTATCATGATCTTTATGCTGATGAGAATGTTTATGTTTCTATTCCTATAACAAGAAATGATATTGATCAGACAAATGATATTTCTAAATCAGATTTGGAAATAACTGTAGCTAGAAATAATCCTTTAGCAAGTTTATTTATTTTAAATACTCCTGAAACAGTAACTTCTTTAACTATTTATCGAGGACATAAATTAATTGGTTCTGCTGATTTATCTCCTGATT
>Ga0207421_10003787_pt1 | contig 17809 bp, 20 predicted proteins | sample SodLakKL_010_SED_4_FD_187542 | JGI IMG/M metagenome (GOLD analysis project Ga0207421, IMG submission 187542) | Alkaline sediment microbial communities from Lake Tanatar, Kulunda Steppe, Russia - 8KL_010_SED (SPAdes) (version 2) | ecosystem: Environmental > Aquatic > Non-marine Saline and... | reverse complement strand
CGACAAGGAGGGCGCAAAAGAGTATATCCGCAGCGAGGACTACGAGCGCGTCGTGCTCGAAGAGCGATTCGTTGGCGAGGAGTTCACCCTCCAGGCGTTTGTCGCCGACGGCGACCTGCGGACCACCCCAGCCGTCCAGGACCACAAACGCGCCTACGAGGGCGACGAGGGTCCCAACACTGGTGGGATGGGCAGCTACAGCGACACGAGCTTCGAGCTGCCGTTTATGAACGACGGCGACTACGAGGCCGCCGTCGAGATCATGGAGGCGACCGTCGAGGCGATGCCCGAGTATAAGGGGATTCTGTACGGCCAGTTCATGCTGACCAGTGATGGCCCGAAAGTCATCGAGTACAACGCTCGCTTCGGCGACCCGGAGGCGATGAACACGCTGCCGGTACTCGAAACGCCCTTTATCGACGTGCTCACTGCCGCACGCGACGGCGAACAGCTCCCTGAACTCGAGTTCTCTGGTGAGGCGACTGTCTGCAAGTACGCGGTTCCAGCCGGCTACCCAACTGATCCGGATTCGGGCGCGAAAATAACCGTCGACGAAGACAGCGTCGGCGACGGACTACTGTTCTATGCGAGCGTCGACGAACGCGACGACGGTCTGTACACGACGACCTCTCGGTCGTTTGCAGTGGTTGGCTTGGGTGAGTCCATTGCCGCAGCCGAAGCGATTGCCGACGACGCCCTCGCGGCTGCAGGCGACGGCCTCCGCATCCGCCACGACATCGGCAAAGCCGATCTCCTCGCCCAGCGCGTCGACCACATGGCCGAACTCCGCGGCGACAACTGAAACCCTCAATTAGGGATCGCCAGGCCATGGAATTCGGTCAGACCAGATAACAACTGCAGCGAGGACCGCACTAAAGCAGTATAGTAGGGCATCAAATGGCCACTGTATCGTTCCAGTAGTTGGGAAGACGGACTGAATCAGTACTTCAATTCCGAGAATAAAAAATGCGGTACTGACGACCCACCGAAATACGTCACTGAACCGGATATGGATTGTATTGGTCGTCTGATAGACGACTACATAGGCCACACCGATACCGATAGCACTGAACCCAGCCCCAAGTACTATTTGTATGAATGGATCCGGTGGTCCGAGCAGCGATGCTGCCACCCACCCAAGCAGTACAGCGACCGCACTGAAGCCAACAAATTTTCTCCTCAAATTTTTCTCACCATGTGTGAATTATATTACTCGTTTTATAGATCCTCCAGTCGACACTGGCTGCAGGTGCTATTTTATCGCTCCCGAACATACAGTGATCTGTGAGTTCCCCACCCGCCGACGACTCTGAGCGTCGACACCATCGGCTTGACCGCCAGCCAACACCCGGCCGACGAAATTCGCTGTGGTCGTGGCCGAAGGCCAAATCCCCACTGCGAATCGTCGTCAACTATCTCGTTGTCTGGTTGGTCCGCATCTCGCCGAGCCTCCGGCTCAAAAACTGGCTGGTTCGTCGGCTGGGTGCGACAGTTGGCGAAGGAGTCGCTTGGGGCCTGGAGTCGACGCCGGATGTCTTTTGGCCCGAACTCATCACTGTCGAGGATCACGCGATTATCGGCTACGACGCGACGATTCTGTGCCACGAGTTTCTCCAAGAGGAGTACCGGACCGGCGAGGTCCACATCGGCGAACGGGCGATGATCGGGGCTGGTGCAGTCATTCTTCCGGGTGTCTCGGTTGGTGCGGGCGCGCAGGTGGCGGCCAACTCACTGGTCACCCGGGACGTTCCGGCGGAGTCGACCGTCGGGGGCGTGCCGGCTGAACCACTCGACCACAGTACGGATAGTCCGGATCAGTAGTCGCGTATCCGGACGATTCCGTCTTTCAGGACGGTCCGGTTCGGGATGATATACTCCTCGCTGTCGGTCTCGATTCGGGTCACCAGCAGGTCGACCTCCTGGACGATCCCCCGTTGGCCACCGACTTTGATCTCGTCACCGATGCTGTAGGGCTGGGTTAACAACAGATACACACCCGCGGTTCCCGACGCCAGAATGTCCTGGGTTGCCAGCGCGGTAAAGACGACCAGTGCGAACGCGTAGGCACCCAATAACACGATCAGCGCGAGCACCGCAACCCCGATCTGCGAGAGCGCGATCAGCACGGCCACAAACAGGACGCTGTATTTGGCGACCAGCGGAATCAGCCCGATATCTGGGAGTTTGATCCCACGAAGTCGCTCCGAGACGATCAACTCGACTTTGTCGGCGACCACCACACCAACGACCAGAATGACCAGTGCCGCAAACAGCTGTGGGACGAAGACGGCCACCGCACTCCAGAACAGATCACCGAATCGCAACTCCGCGACCGTGATGGCGACAAACACCGATAATAAAAAGGTAAACAGCCCGCTGAGCTGGGTAATAATTCGAGCCGTCGACGTGCCGAACTCGTTTGTCGTCCGCTCGAAACTCGTCCCCTCGATGGTCTCGACGACACCCAGCCGGTCGAGCAGTCGACTCGTCACCCCCGCGACCAGATAGGCGAGCACGACACCGACTGCCAGCACGACAATGGCCAGCCAGATACGTGGTGAGACGGCATAGAACGCCTCTTCGAGCGTCTGCAGCAGCCCGAACATGGGTTAGTACTCCTCTGGGTCGAGTTCGAGAATCAGTTTCCCACCTTTAAATGCTCGTACCAGGCCGTCGGACTCCGAGAGGACGATGGCGGTCGCGTTCGTATCGCGGGTGATCGCGCCGCCAGCCATATGCCGCGCGCCGAGGCCTTTCGGGATGTCGACGCCCTCGGCGGAGGGTTCGAGATAGCGGTAGGCGGAGACTATTTTTCCGGAATCGGAGATGACGAACGCCCCATCAAGCCGCGAGAACTCCTTGAGCATGACGTTGACAATCGGATCGCCGACGTGGACGTGGGATTTCTCGAAAGGGTTGTAGCTCAGCGGCCGGGATTTGTTCATCACTTTTCCGGCGTCGCCGACGACGAACAGCGCGCCGACGGGTTTGCCTTTCTGGCCCTTTCGGCCCAGCTCTAAGGCGACATCGAACACGTCGCTGATCACCGCAGGATCCGCACGCGAGCTGGTAAACAGCTCGTAGATTCCTGAGCGCATTGTCTCGTCGACCCGCACGCGGCTGGCGAAATCGGCGTCATCGCTGAACAGCGAGCCGACGCAGGCGACAACATCGCCCTCCCCAACGAGATCGGCGTCCATCGCGCCCTCGACGCCGAACTTGATTCGATCCTTGATATCCGCGAACGGAATCGGTAGCTCGACGAAGGTTTCAGCCTCAACCGTGTTTTCGGCCCCGATCACGACGACGTTGTCGATCTCGTCGAACCGCTCGTAAAACGAGCCGTTGGGACCAAACAGAAATACCGCGTCGACATCCGACACGAGGTCGGTGAGAATGTCGCTGAGGGAGGTCATTGCTTCGTATATATTCCCGGCGTTAATAAAGACGTTATGGGGATGTCAGACACGCGGCTGACAGTCGTGTAAGTCGACTGGTTAGGGAGTGATTAATTTATGAATACACTCAACCCGGAGCATCCGCGAGCGAAGCGAGCGGTTCCCTGCCGAACGGAGTGAGGCAGCCCTTTTTCGCCCACGTTTTTCGAGGAGGGTGGCTGAACGAAGTGAAGCCACCCGACGATGAAAAAGGTGGATGCGTGGGACCGGATTTGAACCTCGGTCGCTCCGCTCACGCTGTTCGCTTCGCTCCCTGCTTCAAATCGGTCCGACTCCCTCGCTCACAACGTTCGCTCAGTGCGTGGGACCGGATTTGAACCGGCGGACCTCTATAGGACAGCGTCCTAAGCGCTGCGCCTTTTCCTGGCTTGGCTACCCACGCCCAACCGTAGGTAGGGCCTAACCGGGGTAAGAAACTGTCGTTCTGTCCGACAGCCCGCCGGTGTCGCTACCGTCGACGGCGCGATGAGTCGACCCATAACCAGACGAGTTAATTCGGTGTGCGCAGAACCGGTGTGTATGTATCGGGCGCGGGATCGCATCGAACACAGCGAGTGGCTCGAGCGACTCGACGAGGCGGGAGCCGACTTAGAGCTGAGCCAGTCGGTTCGCTCGACGGCCACGGATCTGTTTTTGTCACATATTCCCGACGAAGAGCGATCAAAACCGGCGGTGGCGGCCGCCAGCCTGTACGCAGCGGCACTGATCGGTGGCGAACAACGCTCCCAACCCGACGTTGCGGACTGTTTCGACGTCTCGCGGCTCTGTATCCAATCACGCTGGAAAGGAATGCTCGAAGACGCTGGCTTCCGCGCGCCGAGCTGGTAGTTAGGGTTGGGTCTGCTCGCGACCAGCCCGCTCAGGTGTGAGAGTGCCATGCCTGTCGATCTCGCCGGTGACGATGCGCGTCGACGAAATACGGTTGCCGTCGTCGGCCGGGACGTGGTCGACGACATCGATATCGAGTGGCTCAAGTCCGCGTTCACGCCGAATATCGTTAATTCGTTCGGCTCCGTCGACCGTTTCGGGCGAGACGACGAGCACGTCGAACTGTGGTTCGACAGCGATTCCCGTCGGCTCCGAGAGCGGTCGGATCTCAAAACTACGGTCGTGGGCCTCGGCCAGCGGTTCGAGCTCTCTGCGGAGATCCGCACGTCGGTCTTCGAACGGCCGGACGTACCGCTCGACGTGTCTGGTTTCGGCCGCAAGCTCGTCATCAGTCAGGCCGACGGTCACATCACCACGCGAGAAGGCTCGCTCGAACAGCGCGAGGTGACCGTCGTGGACGGGATCGAAGGTCCCGCCCAACGCGACATTCATACTGCCGGGTTGCGGGCTGCGAACTTAAATATCCGGACTCTACGACGTATCGTCTTCCGACTCGTCGGCTTCAGAACCGGTATCGTCGTCTGTCGACTCGTCGGCCTCTTGGGCGTCTTCGATCTCGATATCGACTGCCTCGCTAGTGTCATCAGAATCGTCGACGCTGATTCGGACGGGACCGTCGTCCTCGCGGTCGCCGCCGAGGCGGTTGTCGAGGTTGAACACCGTATTCAGCTCCTGTTGGACCTGACCGACGACATCTCGAACCAGCGAACTCGGGGCGATGGCCTCGTACTCGTAGGGATTGTTGCCCGCGCCGCTGTGTTCACGTTTCTCGCGTTCGACCGTGTCTTCCTCGTGGAGTTCGGCCAACGCTTCGCGGACGGTGCTTGGATACAGGCCAGTGCCGTCGGCGATCTCGTCGCTGGTACTGTTGGGATGCTGGCGGAGATAGACGTAGATCCGCGCGCGGGTTTCGGTGTCGAGAATCCACGCCAACAGGTCGACGATTCCCTGATCGAACTCGGTGACGGCCTTGTCGGCTTCGGCTTCGAGTCGGGCTTTGGCGTCTTTGAGTTCGGATTTGGCCTCCTCGATTGACTCGTCTGGGTCGTCTACAGGCTCGTCGTCGGGTGCGTCTCCGGAGGTCATTGTACACCGTGTTGGCTCTGTGGCGACAAAAACATTTCCGTCGGATCCGAAAGGACCGAACGCTCAGAGCACGAGCGACCGACAGAGGCCATCCATCCCCTCGGTTTCGAGCAGCTCGCGCTGGCGTTCGGCACCGCTTGGGGCCTCGAAGACCGCTTTGATCCCGTCGACGCCGAGCCGGTCGACCTCGCGGTCGACGAACTCGGCGAGCTCGATCTCGCCGTGGCCCTCGCGGTCGATGAAACGCGCCTCGTGGCCGTGACGGATCGCCCGCCACTTGTTCTCATCGAGGAGTTCTCGACGCATCTCGATGCCCGTTTCGCCGTCCTCATAGCGTGTGGCCAGATCCTCGACGAGCGCGTGGACGTACTCGACGAAGGCGACGACGACAGACCGGTCGACCGTCGCGTCCGGCGTCCGAACTTCGACCGTGCCGTGAGTCGTGTGGGGACGAACGTCGAACCATAGCTCGCCGCGGTCGTTGATTGAGTCAGTCTCGACCATTCGCTTTTCGAACTGCTGGAAGGCCTCGAAATCCTCGAATCGAGTTGGCACACCCGTGTTCGGCAGGTTCTCGAAGATCTTGGCGCGCGCGGAGGCCAGCCCGGTGTCGTAGCCACACCAGAACGGCGAGTTGGCCGACAGCGCGAGCAGAGGCGAGAGATACCACCGGATTTCGTTGGCGATCCAGACCGCCTTGTCAGGGTCGTCGACGCCAACGTGGACGTGGAGCCCGGAGGTCGTATTCCGGTGTTGTGGGTACTGAATCCGATCCAGCTGGGCCTGATACCGTGGTTTGGTGGCGTGGTCGAGCTGCTGCCAGTCGGCGGCAGGATGGAGGCCCGCCGCAGCGATCCGAAACCCGTGGGCCTCGGCGTGGTCGGTGAGTGCCTTGCGGATCGACTGGAGCGTCGAATCGATCTCGTCGACCGACTCGACCACTGGCGTCTGGGTTTCGATGGTGCACTGAAACAGCTCGTGGTCGAGTCGGTCCTGTAGGATCTCGGGTTGCTCGGAGTTGTAGATCAGCTCTTGTATGCCCGAAACCGGCCGACCCTCGTCGTCGACAATATAAAACTCCTCTTCGATCCCGAGAGTACCCATCCGACTGAACGTCTCCGAGCCAGCAGTCTCCATTACCCCGGCGTATGTAACCGACTCATAAATAGCTCCTGAAGACGGTGACCCAGCCTACCGGTCGGCGCGCCGGCCGCCTTTGAGCCGCCCGCGGAGCCAGTTAGCGACTGTTTCGACACTCACGACCAACACCAGTATCGTGAGCACGACCGCCATCACACGGGTGTAGTTGCGCGCGCGGAACGCCATAATCAACGGAAAGCCGAGTCCGCCCGCCCCAACGATGCCGAGCACGGAGCTCTTTCGGGCGTTAATCTCCAGATAAAACAGCGTCCAGGCGAGGTAGGCAGAGGCTACTTGCGGGAGGCGGGCGGCAGCCGTCGCCGAAACCAGCCCCGCGCCAGTCGAGCGGACGGCCTCGACCGGCGTCTCGTCGATTTCCTCCATTTCGTCGGCGAACAGTCGACCGAGATCGCCGATAGTCCCGATCGCAATCGCCAGCGCGCCGGCAACCGCACCCAGCCCCGCCAGAATGACGAACAACAGCGCGTACACCATACTCGGAACGGCCCGAAGCCCACCGAGCAACAGCCGGACCGGTCGTCTGACCGTCGGCGGCGTGACGGTGTTGGCCGCGAGCACACCCAACAGGAGCGCGACTGGCAGCCCGAGTGCGGTTCCGACGGCGGCGATAGCCAGCGTTTCGACGGCTGCGGATGCCAGCATGGGGCCGTCGCCCTGAAGCTGTGTCCACAACGCCTCGGGAGCGAGCATCTCGCCGAACAGCACGTCGATCAAGTTCCCGCGGTGGGCGTACAGATACACCAGATCGAACCCCAGCCAGCGCGCCGCGACGAGCACCCCAACACTCACTCCAGCAACGAGACCAACCCGCCCTGCGAGCCGCCGCCGCCACTGCTGTTGGACCTGCTCGAACTCCGCGTCGACCGTTACCTTGTCGCCCGATCCGGCGGTTTCTCGATTACCGGCTTTCTGTCGGCGGTCGGTGCGGTCGTCGTCAGCCATCAGCGTACACCTCGGCGAGCGTCGTCTCGTCGACCGACCGTGCCGGCTTATCGAGGACGAGCCGGCCGTCGGCAAGCCCGAGATAGTGGTCGGCGACATCCGCGGCAAGCCGTGGCTGATGAAGGCTCACAAGGCCGATCAGCTCTCGCTCGCGGACCGCCCGCGCCAGCACCGAAAGCACCGCGCGTGCGGTTTCGGGATCGAGCGACGCCACGGGTTCGTCGGCCAGCAACACCGCCGGCTGCTGTTGGAGCGCGCGGGCGATCCCGACGCGCTGCTGTTCGCCACCCGAGAGCTGCTCGACCGACCGGCTGGCGTACCCACCCAGGCCAACGTCGTGGAGTCGGTCGATGGCGGCGCGTTTTTCGGCCGGCGTATGCCAGCCCAGCAGCTCTCTCCACGCCGGTTCGCGGCCCAGCGCGCCGTCGAGGACGTTTTCGAGAACGGACTTGCCGCTCACAAGCGCGCCGGACTGAAAGACGAGTGCCGCATCCGTCGTGGCCAGCGGTTCGTCGTCGGCCGTAATCGTCCCGGAGTCTGGCGTCTCGAGACCGTCGAGACACCGAAGCAGCGTTGTTTTGCCCGCCCCGGAGCGACCGATCAACACCGTCAGCTCTCCGCGGCGGAGCCGTGCCGAAACGTCATCGAGTGCGCGCTCGGCCCCGTACTGTCTGTGTACCGATTCGATTTCGAGCATCCCGTCGGGGCTACGTGTCGTCTTCGAGGTCGTCGATCTCGACGCCCATCGCCTCAGCGACGTTCTGAACCGGGTCGTAGGTGCCGGCTTCGACCTCGCCGAACCGGTCGATTCGGTGGTTTTCCAGCGCTGAATCGGGTGTCTCGATGAGTCGCTCGATGAGTTGCTCTCGGATCGCCTCAGGTGTATCGGGTTTGGCCACGACAGGATCGAACGGGATCGGATCGCTTTCGGCGACGCGGACGATGGAGTCGTCGTCCGGGTGTTCGAAATCGCCGTAGGCGGCCGCATCAACGTGGCCGTTTTCGAGTGCCTGCAGGGCGGCATCGTGGCCGCCAGCCCAGTCGATATCGAAGTCGCCGGGGTCGGTCTCGACGTCGCCGGCATCGAGGCCCGCCTCCGCGAGCATGTATCGTGGGAACAGCCCGCCGCTGGTCGAGAGCGGATCGACGAGCGCGATCGTGTGGCCTGCGATGTCTTCGAGCGATTCGATCTCGGAGTCGGCCTGCGTTGCGATGTAGGTGTTGTAGGCGTCCGCGCCGTGTGACCAGTTGATCGCCAAGGGGTTGACGCCGTCGCCGGCGGCAAGCACGTAAATAATCGGCGAGAGGTTTGCCATCTCGGTGTGGCCGTTGACGACGCTTTCGACTGTCGCGCTGTAGCTGGTCGTCTGTGTGCCCTCGACCGAGTCGACGCCGTCGAAGCCGTCTTCGAGCCACTCGAAGACGCCCGCATACTGCTGTTCGAGTTCTTCGGCGTCCTGGAACGGCGGGAGGCCGAACTCAATGGTACCGTCTGCCCACTCGCCGACCGTCTCGGGTGGGGCTGACGTTTCATCGCCGAGACAGCCAGCGAGACCGATTGCTACCGAACTACCCACCGCGCCAATAAACGTCCGTCTGTCCATAGCTCCGGTTGCGACCACTCAAGGATAACACTCTCGAATCAAAACGTGTCGTGTTGCTGACTTTTCAGCCGGCTCACGATCCGTCTGTGCTCAGTGTTTGGTGGCGACGATACCGAGATGGTCGTCATGGAACGGCTCCAGCCGCTGGCTGTCGACGACGTGGTAGGCGTCGACTAACGCCTCGCGAACCCCCTCGAAGACCGCCTCGGGGTCGGCAGTTACGTCCTCGCTGCGGGCTTTGACCGCGAGACACAACAGGCCATCATCGGCCAGAAACTGCGCGTTGTCGACGGCGACGCGGGCCTGCCCACGGGTAGCGACATCTTGGACGAGAAAATCGAGATCGCGTTCGACGATATGAGCGTAGGTTTCGGGCTTGCGGGCGTCCTTCAAGAGCGGAAAGAGGTTCGGGCGTGCTTCGGCAACGCCGACCAGATCACGCACTGGTCGGGGCGCGAACTCAACGGCGTACGTCGGACCGGCGAAATCGGCCACGTGGCTGACGGTGGTGCCACTTGCCGCACCTAAATAGAGCACCGATTCGCCACCCGAGAGTGAAATATCCATGTCGAGTTCGAGCATCGCGCCGAGTTTCGAGCGGCCGGCGTCCCACAGTCGCCACTCGCCGTCGGTCGGCTCGCCGTACACCGGCTGGCCCTGCGTGGCGAGTCGCTGTGTGCCGTCGAACGACCGGCGGTCGACGCCCTCCGGAAGGTCGGTCATTGCTCAGCCCCCTCGCTCGCAGCACCAGCGCGGGCGCGAATGGTCGACATCCGTTCGTCGAGTTCGTCGTGGATCTCCGGCTTGAACTTGCCGCTGTAGTGGTCGATCCGAGCCGCAATCGAGAGCTTGCCCGCAAACGCGCGCGCCGCCGAGCCGCGGTCTTCGGGTCGGGTGCCGCTGACGTACTCGTGAGTGTAGATAATCCCGTGTTTGGGTGAGCTACCCCGTCCGGCGAGATGGGCGAACAGCGCGTCCTCCGCGCCCAGAACCTGGACGGTGCCGCTCGGTTTTTTTGCGAGCGATTCGAGACCGCCGGCCAGCGCGATCAACCGAGCGGCGAGGACGGGGCCGGCCATCTCGCTGAGGTTTGGCGCGATGTCGGGAGCCTGGCGTTCGATGAACGTCCCGAGTTCGTCGGCTTCGGTTGCGAGTCCGTCGACGCGGTCGGCCAGCGAGATCACGCGCGCTTCGAGTGGGCTTTTCGGCTCGCGGTCGGCCAGCCGACGGGCTCCCTCGATACCAGTCGGCTGGTCGTCGAACAGCGTTCCGGCCCACTCGCTGAGGCGTTCGGCCAGCTCGTTGGCAGTCCGGGTGGCGTCGTCCATCGCCCGCACTGCGTGGAGCAGCTGTTTGTCGTCGGCCTGCTCGCGGGCTCTGGCCGCCGCTCTGGTCGAGTGGATCGTCGCCTTGTGGAGCTGATTGTAGTAGTCTGCCTCGCTGTCGACGAAGCCTGCCTCGACGGCGAGCCGTGGCCAGTCAGCGGGTTCGGCCGCGCTCGCCTCGCGGATGGTTCGGCTGGCAGCCTCGGTGTCGACAGCGTCGAGGCCCGCAAACCAGCCCGCAGCCGCAGCGTCGGTGTCGTCAGTCATTGGTGGGTCTTGTGACTGCGGTTGTATAGGCGTTCCCGAATGCGGCTCTCGACTAATGGGCAACGCTTTTCGCTGGCCACACCAAGCCGCAGGCATGCTCTCAGTTGGCGAGGTCGCACCCGAGTTTTCGCTGCAGAACCAGAACGACGAGACCGTCTCGCTGTCGAGCGTCGACGGCTATGCAGTGGTGTACTTTTATCCACGAGCCGACACGCCGGGCTGTACAACCGAGGCCAAAAGCTTCCGCGACCGAATCGATACGTTCGAAACCCGCGGTGTCACCGTCTTCGGCATCAGCGACGATCCAATCGAGGATCTCGCCGCCTTCACCGAGAAACACGACCTGCCGTTCGACCTGTTGTCGGATCCAGATGGCGAGGTAGGCAGTGCCTACCATTCATACGGCGAGAAAAACATGTTCGGTCGTACGTTCGACGGGATGTTCAGAAACACCTACATCATCGCTCCTGACGGTACCGTCGCTCGTACTTTCGAGGGCGTCTCACCCGACGAACACGCCGAGGAGATTCTGGCCGCGCTCGACGAGTTAACCGCCTAATTACGAAGTGGTGTTGTACTCCCGAACACACCGGGTTTCCGGTGAAATGTACGTTCGCTGAATCGATCCGGGTGTAGCTCAGTAGCCCCGAGAGATGAGGTACTCCGCGAGGTCAGCGAGCAGTTCGCTGGCCTCGTTGTCCGGAAGAACCTCAAGGCGTTGTTTGCTCTGGGCAGTCAGCTCTTCGGCCATCTCGCGGGCGTACTCGATGCTGCCCGCCTCTTCGAGCGTCTCGACGGCGGCATCGATCTCGGCTTCGGTGACGCTCTCGACGGTCGAGTCGCTGAGCAGTCCATCGACGTCGACGCCCTGCTGGCGGGCATGCAAGGTGATGAGCGTCTCTTTGTTCTCGACGAGATCCGAGCCGCGCTGTTTGCCGAGCTCCTCGCTGGGGACGGTGAGATCCAGCACATCGTCCTGGATCTGAAAGGCTTTCCCGGATTCGACGCCGTAGCTGTACATCGCCTCGACGATCTCCTCGTCAGCATCCAGCAGGATCGCGGGCACTGCGGCGGCCGCGCCGTACAGCACGGCCGTCTTGCGTTCGACCATCTCCAGATACTCTTCGGGCTGCAGATCGTCGCGGGATTCGAAGGCGACATCCAGGGATTGGCCCTCACAGATCTTGGTACAGGTCGACGACAGCCGGCGCATCACTTCGAGGGTGTTGGCCGGATCGCCGCCGACGTCGGCCATGATCTCGAAGGCTTTCGAGTAGAGCGTATCGCCGGCCAGAATGGCGGTTTCGGTGTCGTACTCGTTGTGGACCGCCTTGACCCCCCGCCGGAGGTCGTCGTCGTCCATGATGTCGTCGTGAATCAGCGTGAACGACTGGATGACCTCGATAGCGACCGCTGCCTTCATCAGGTCGACCTCGCCGTCGGCGCGGGTCGGAAACGCTCGGTAGTCTACCTCGCCGGCCCTGGCGTCGGCGAGTGCCTCGCCAACCAGCAGCGTCACCGTTGGTCGGAGCCGCTTGCCACCGGCCTGCAGGAGATACCGGGAGGCCTCGTACAGCCGTTCTGGCTCTGCAAGCGGCAGCTCGGCATCGATGGCGTCGTTGACCGCCTCGCGACGCTGGCCGATGGCCGCAAGCACCCGCTTTTCGGTGGCGTTCTGGGTCATTCCTCCACCAGTTGGATGAGGTTGCCGTTGCGCGTGACGTGGAGATCACGGCCCATCTCGTAGCCCATCGACTCACAGAGGTCGACGTACGGCGCGAACCCTTTGAGATTCTGGTGGGCCGGAATCACGTGCTGGGGCTGTAGGGCGTCCAGCATCTCGAAGTGGCCCTCCTCGCGGAGGTGGCCCGAAACGTGGATGTCGTCGTAAATTCGTGCGCCCTGCATTTTCAGCAGGCGTTCGGACTGGTAGCGCTGACCCTCGTTGGTCGGCTCGGGAATCACCCGCGCCGAAAACAGCACTTTGTCGCCCTCCTCGAGCTCGTACGGTGTCTCGCCGCGACCCATCCGAGTCAGCATCGCCCGGGGTTCGCCCTGGTGGCCCGTCACAATCGGGAGGAACTTCTCTTTGCCCTCTTTCATAATCCGCTTGAACGTGCGGTCGACCGATTTGCGGTGGCCGTACATCCCCAGATCTTCGGGGAACTCAACGAAGTCGAGGCGTTCGGCCGTGCCGGAATACTTCTCCATCGACCGGCCGAGCAGGACGGGTTTACGGCCGATATCGTCAGCGAACTCGACAAGCGACTTCACGCGCGCGATGTGACTTGAGAACGTCGTGGCGACGATGCCGCCGTCGTAGTCCTCGATGGAGTACATCACGTCTCTGAGGTGCTCGCGGGCGACCGACTCGGAGGGTGTTCGTCCCTTGCGACCGGCGTTCGTACAGTCTTCGATGTACGCCAACACGCCGTTGCCCTCCCGTCCGATCTCGCGGAACCGATCCATATCGATCGGATCGCCGATGACCGGCGTGTGGTCCATCCGTTTGTCGAGTCCGTAAACGACCGCTCCCTCTGGAGTGTGCAAAACGGGGTTGATCGCGTCGATAATCGAGTGGGTGATGTTGACGAACTCCAACTCGACCTGGCCGCTGTTGCCGATCGACATCGTCTCGCCGGCCTCCATTTTGACCAGATCGTTGTCGACGCTGAACTTCGATTCGCCTTGGACCTGCTGTTTGACCAGCTCGATGGTGAAGGGTGTGGCGACGATGGGCGCGTTGTAGCGGTGGGCCAGTTTTGAGATCGCACCGATGTGATCGAGGTGGCCATGGGTTGGGACGATGGCCTGAACGTCGCCTTCGAGGTCGCTCATCACCCGGTCGTCGGGGATCGCGCCCATATCGATCAGATCGAGGCTGTGCATCTGTTTGGTCTGGACGTTGTCGTGGATCAGCACCTGCGAGAGGTTCAGACCCATATCGAAGACGACGACATCGTCGCCCGCTCGGACGGCCGTCATCTGGCGTCCGACCTCTTCGTAGCCGCCAATGGTTGCGATTTCGATTTCCATATGTATCAAATCCTGCCCGCGCGTGGGGGCCAAACCCCCGGCGTTGTCCGCGTCGGTGTGGCCCCGCTGTGTCGACGCCGGTCGCCGACAGTTACCCGCGGGTTCGTTGGTGGATGGCCGTTGGACGTGTGGTGTTAAAAACTACATGGGTTCTCGTGGGCTGACGGTCGCTGGCCGGCTGCTGGTCGGCCGGCTCCCGAAGAAACCCATACTGTTCCGGTACGTTTAATACCGAAACCGGCGGCTGTGACCGTATGAGTGGACGACCCCTCGATGTTCTTGAGGCGTCTCTGGACGAGACTGTAACTGTCACGCTGAAGGACGGCACGGCCTCTGTCGGGACGCTTGCGGGCTACGACCAGCATATGAACGTCGTACTCGACGCACCGGACGAGGCGGCCGACGCCGATTCGCTCGGCGAACTGACTGTCGAGTCGGTCGAAGACACAACCATTATACGCGGCGATAACGTCGTCTCGATAACTGTATGACCGGATCAGGAACCCCGACACAGGGCAAGAAGAACAAAACGACACACGTCAAATGCCGACGCTGTGGCGAGAAATCCTACCACACCCGCAAGAAAGTCTGCTCGTCGTGCGGCTTCGGCAAGTCGGCGAAGCGACGCGACTACGAGTGGCAGTCGAAAGCTGGCGAATAACGTCTTTGTTCGGGTCGACGATCTGTCGACCCACTTTTAGGTCTCTGTACTGACAGTGTGACCGACGGGTGGCGTGATCGTACCGCCATCGACCCCACAGAATATATGTTAGAACGACCCTACTGTCGGTAGTTCCTGGCTATTCTGACAGTCACCGTAGGCGACTGTCCGGAGGTCTGGCAGTGACCGACGGCTGGTGGTCGGGGTCGTCATCAGTCGACGGTTGTGCGGCAGTATGCACAGATGTGCATATCTTTGGACACCAGAACACAGTATGACAGCACAAACACGGGGTTTTTAGCCACCGACTGCAGTAGGGGCTGTATGGAACACGGCCGGGATTCGCACCGTCCAGTCGACGGACCCACTGAAAAATGCGGTGTCGTCGGGATCGCACTGGCGGATCGCCCTGTCGCACGACCGTTGTACTACTCGCTGTACGCGCTCCAACATCGGGGCCAGGAATCGGCGGGCATCGTCACCCACGATGGCTTCCAGCAGCACAGCCACGTCGAGATGGGACTTGTCGGCGACGTGTTCGACAAAACAGATCTGGACAACCTCAATGGGTCGACGGGAATCGGCCACGTCCGATACCCCACGGAGGGATCGATTGGGACCTGCTGTGCCCAGCCGTTTTCGGTTTCGTTCAAATCCGGCTCGCTGGGGCTATCGCACAACGGGAATCTGGTCAACGCCGACGAGATCCGCGACGAACTCGCCGGGCTTGGACACGCCTTTACTTCGGATGGCGACACTGAGGTCATTGCTCACGATATCGCCCGGAACCTGCTGGAAGAAGACCTTATCCGGGCGGTCAAACACACGATGCACCGGATTCACGGCTCGTACTCGCTGACGATCATGCACGACGACACCGTCCTCGGCGTCCGAGACCCACAGGGCAACCGCCCGCTCTGTATCGGCAAACTCGACGACGGCTACATGTTGGCCTCCGAGTCAGCCGCGATCGACACACTCGACGGCGAACTGGTTCGGGACGTTCGGCCGGGTGAACTCGTCGTGCTGAACTCGGACGGTTCGGGCTTCGATACGTATCAGCTCGTCGACAAAGAAAACACGGCCCACTGCTTTTTCGAACACGTCTACTTCGCTCGGCCCGACTCGGTGATCGACGAGAGTCTCGTTTACGATGTTCGGCGAACGCTCGGCGGAAAACTCTGGGACGAAAGCGGGATCGAGACCGATGTCGTGCTTCCCGTCCCTGACTCGGGCCGAGCGTTTGCCTCCGGCTATGCGGAGGCCGCAAGCGAGACGACCGCCGACGGCGAGCCACGCGCCGAAGACGACGCCGGCGTCGAGTTCGCCGAGGGGCTGATGAAAAACCGGTATGTCGGCCGGACGTTCATTATGCCGACCCAGGACGAACGCGAACGCGCCGTGCGGCTCAAACTCAATCCGATCAAAAGCACCATCGAGGGCAAAACTGTCACGATCATTGACGACTCCATTGTTCGCGGGACGACCTCGAACCAGCTTATCCAGCTGCTGAAAGACGCCGGGGCAGCGGAAGTTCACATGCGCGTTGGCTCGCCGCAGATTCTCGCACCGTGTTATATGGGGATTAATATGGCAACCCGAGAGGAACTCATCGCTGCGGACAAAACAGTCGAGGAGATCCGTGCCGAAATCGGCGCGGACAGTCTGGCGTATCTCTCGATTGACGCCATCGCCGAAAGTCTCGATTCCGACCGTCAGGACCTCTGTTTGGGCTGTGTCACCGGTGAGTATCCGTACGACATCGAGGGCGAGACGACGGATCGGGAGGTCGACCGTCCCGTAATCGATCCGGCGGGACCGTTTGCGGCCGACGACTGAGCGGCTCGATCGATCCGTTTCAGTGGCACTTATTTTCCATGACTCATAGCCTCTGGTATGGATATCGAAACACCGGACTGCAATCGGCGAACGCTCCTTCGGACGACCCTTGGGGTTGCTGCGGCCGCGACGGTCGCCCACCCAGCAGCTGCACAGGACGATCCTTACGACGGCTGGTTCGACGATGTCGGCAACTACGAGGGGACGGTCGACTACAGCGGCGAAGACGAAGTCGAAGTGCAGGTTGGAACCGGCGACACCGGCGTCGAGTTCGAGCCGCCAGCGATTCAGGTCGACCCGGAGACGACGGTCGTCTGGGAGTGGACCGGCGAGGGCGGTTCGCACAACGTCGTCGAGGAAGACGAGGTCTTCGAAAGCGAGCTTGCCGACGAGGCGGGCCACACGTTCGAACACACCTTCGAGGCCGATGACGACGGCGAGGTGTTCCGCTACGTCTGTACGCCACACGAAGCGAACAACATGTTCGGCGCGGTCGCGGTCGGCGATGTCGTCGACGAGACGATCTCACCGCCTGGAGACGAAGACGAAACTGTCGAAGAGCCGGGTTCGGACGACGGGTTGTTGGTCGTTGTCGGCGGTATCTTTGCTGCGGCCCTGCTTTCACCAGTGGTGTTCGCCCTCTTTATGAAGTACGCCTACGAGGACGATACAGCCCAACAGCCCGACCACTGACACTGATACCAGACGCCTACCAGCTAGTAGAGAACGTATAACATCACGTAGACGACGATGCCGAGACTGAACGAAATCAACCATAACGCGGCAGCAATCTGGCCGACGCTGCGGTGTCGACTGCGATAGATCTCTTCGATAGGGCGGCTGACTGCCACCAGGAGTACATAAAACAGCAACGGAACACAGACAACCGCCAGCAGGATGTGAATCGCGAGCGTCGGCAGATACACGAACTGTCTGACAGTCTCAGGCCCCCCGAACGCCTGTGGACCCTCCAGTGCAACGCGGTACAGATAAAAGACGAGAAACGCCGCAAACAGTCCGAAAGACGCAAGCATCCAGTTGCGGTGGCTCTCGACGTCGCCCTGTTTGATCGCGCGCCAGCCACTGATGATGGTGATAATCGCAGCGACACTGAATGCAACGTTGAGATGTGGAATAACTGCGATCAGCCCCTCACTTCTCGGCAGTGCCCATTCGGGAACAACGCCACCGACCGCACTGAACACCAATCCGAGCGAGACGATACTCAACACAGCCGTCAGCAGTGGCACCTGCTGTTTCGAGACGAGTTGCATACACTGACTGTTGGCTGTCGTCAACCAAAATCGTTTGTTTGTTGGCTCAATGGGCGAAAACCGCACGCCAGCGGCCGCCCGAATGTGGCAACCACCGCCACAGGGAGCCGCAAAAAGAAGGGCTTTTAACGGGGGCAGGTAAAGAAGTGAATGCGCGAAAGCGTAACAGAACACACAACGAGCGTGGGTAGCCAAGCCAGGCCAACGGCGCAGCGTTGAGGGCGCTGTCCTGTAGAGGTCCGCCGGTTCAAATCCGGTCCCACGCATC
>Ga0207421_10003786_pt1 | contig 17814 bp, 22 predicted proteins | sample SodLakKL_010_SED_4_FD_187542 | JGI IMG/M metagenome (GOLD analysis project Ga0207421, IMG submission 187542) | Alkaline sediment microbial communities from Lake Tanatar, Kulunda Steppe, Russia - 8KL_010_SED (SPAdes) (version 2) | ecosystem: Environmental > Aquatic > Non-marine Saline and... | reverse complement strand
AAGTTTCGGACATGTTTTATCCCTCCTATATGATTAAGTACCTGCTAAAACAAATGATAACGTATCTCACGGGAATTGTCAAACACCAAGAAGCATCGGTCCGGTCGGTGTCACTTGTCAAAAAGAACGTCTATGATGAGCCTGATAACCGTCAACAAGAGAAAAGAGCCCAGAAAGACCATTGCGGGGAAGATGAAAAGACCCGCCCCCTCGATGATGGTCACTTGATCGGTGACAAAGACGAAGACAAGGAAAAGGGCTGTGAGCGCGACGCTGCCAAGCAGCACGAAGGCTTTCGGTTTCGATAGTGAAAAGAAAGAAAAGGCCGACAAGTTGACAAGAAAGAGCATAAAGGCATAGACAGCCCAAGCGCCGAGAATTTGTGAGTTTGGCAGATGTTTTGTGAATAGGGATGCGATATAGAGAGAAACTGCGGAAAGAATCAACAATCCCGTTAGAAGGACGCCTTTGTGAAAGAAGGATTTCATGAGAATCACCATCGTCAGGGGAGATATACGTGCATTCTAGGAGAAGTCATGGCCGTTGTCAAGGCGGGGTGACAAGAAATATAGTTTGTTACCAGGACACCTTTTGTCAATTCCGTGATAAAATAGGCATATCCTATAACTCATAACAAGGAAGGAGATGTGTCATGCAAGAAATAACGTATCCCTATTTGCGCCGTTTCAACCTCATCATGGGTGGTGTCCATTTCGTCCAGGGCCTCATGATGTTCATCCTCTCACTTGCCTGGTCGAACATCCGGGATTTCCGGCCACCGGTATTCTCGAACTTCTTGACCTATGAAGAAGGCGTCGGCCTCATCAACGAGACCCAGGAGATTTTCACCATGCCTTTCGGCATTCTGGTGTCGCTTTTCCTTTTCATGAGTGCCATCGCCCACTTCATCATCTCAATCCCGGAGCAAACGAACGAAATTTACAACAAGGATCTGGAACAAGGCATCAACAAGTTCCGCTGGTACGAGTATTCCCTCTCGTCTTCGCTGATGATCATCCTCATCGCCCTGCTTTTCGGGGTGAACGACATCGGCGCCCTCATCCTCATTTTCTTCTTGAACGCTTCGATGAACCTTTTCGGCCTCTTGATGGAAAAGATGAACAAGGGCAAGGAGAAGCGGGATGTCTGCTGGCTCCCCTTCATCTTCGGTTCCATCGCCGGAATCATCCCTTGGGTGGTCGTGTTGATGTTCGCTTTCGGAAACAGCGATCCGGGAGAAGTCCCCTGGTTCGTCTGGGCGATCGTCGGCACCTATTTCGTGTTCTTCAACCTCTTCCCCATCAACATGGTCCTGCAATATCTGAAGGTCGGCAAATGGTCGAACTATCTCTATGGCGAAAGGGGCTACATCGTGCTCAGCCTCCTTGCGAAGAGTGTCCTCGCCTGGCTCGTCCTCTTCGGGGTCATGCAGCCTTGAATCCGTGTTGAAGACGCGCCGCGGAACCACCTGCGGCGCGTTTTTCATGGGTGATATGCGTATTGCTCACAGAGTATGCGCTGTGATACACTTAAGGCGCAGCATGTTTCTTCCGTTATCAAAGGACAAAATGACGAAACGGCACAATGAAGCGATTTCCCACCAATGTAGGAAGGAGTTTCCGATGCGAACCCAACTCGAAGTGAACCAGGAAGTGCTCATCACCATCAAGACCATCGGCATCAACGGCGAAGGAATCGGCTTTTACAAGCGTCAAGCCGTTTTCGTTCCGGGCGTGATTCCTCCCGAGGAGGTCGTCGTGCTCGTGAAAAGCCTCCACAAGGGCTATGCCGTGGCCGAGGCCGTCCATATCAAGAAACGGGCCTTCTATCGGCGGCGCCCTTTTTGCAAGCATTACGGCGTTTGCGGCGGTTGTCAGCTCCAGCATGTCGACTACGAGGAACAACAACGGCTCAAGGAAAACCTCTTGCGGCAATCTTTCGAACGTTACACGAAAATCCCCCTTTCCCGGATCGACTTCCGCTCCTTCAACCCGATCGTCACACCGCGCCATTATCGCCATAAAGCCCAGATGCCGGTGAAAAACACGGCCCGGGGTGTTGTCACGGGGCTTTTCCGCGCCGATTCACAAGACCTCGTTGAAGTCCTGGACTGTCCCATACAGCATGGACGGGTGAACGAGACGAACCGTCGCGTCCTCGAGATTCTGGACGAGTACGACATCCGCGCTTTCGATGAAAGAAAGATGCGGGGTATGCTCCGTCATCTCGTGACAAGACGTAGTGATGCGACCGGGGAAATCCAGATCACTTTGGTCGTCACCATCTTCAACAAGGTCCTGAAGAAGGCGGCAGACAAGATTCTCTCCCTACCCGACGTCGTGAGCGTGGCCATCAGCAAAAACCACGATGTCAAAAATCGCGAGGTCTTCGGCGAGACTTACGAGATGCTCGCCGGCAACGAGACCATCGAAGAGAGGCTGGGAGATGTCCGTTACCGGCTCAACCCCAAGGCCTTCTTCCAGGTGAACCCGCGCGAGGCCCAGAACATGTATGAATATGTCCGGACGCTTTTCGATCCCAAAAAGGAAAAACGCCTGCTCGACCTCCATACCGGAAGCGGCGCCATGGCCCTCTATTTCGCGGACCTCTTTGATGAGGTGACAGGTGTCGATTCGAGCAAGGAATCCATAAAGAGCGCCCAAGAGAACAAAAAACGGAACAACCTCCCCCATGTCGACTTCGTCGAAGGGGATGCGGGCCGGGTGCTAAAAAAACTGAAAAACACTGGGAAATCCTTTGATGTGGCCGTTTTCGATCCTCCGAGGACCGGCCTTGATCAAGGGCTCATGGAAGAACTCGTGCGCAATCCCATCCCCAAACTCGTCTATGTCTCCTGCAACCCGAGCACGCTCGCCAAGAACATCCACCGTCTAAGCAAGACCTATGAAGTGAAAAGCGTCATGCCTTTCGACATGTTCCCGCAAACCGCACAGGTGGAAAGTGTCGTCTTGCTTGTGAAATCTTAATGGAAAAAGATGTCAACGATGAAGAAATGGTATGAAGAGACCCATCGTTTCCGGATGGAAGTCCTCTCCGTAGGGGAGGACAACGACCCCGTGGGACGATGTCGCAACGGCCATGAGAAAGGCGACGTCTACACATGCACCTACGGCTGTCCCGCGGAAATCTGTTCGAAGTCGATGTTGAAGGCCTTTTCCCCATCATGGAAGCTGTGCGCAGCGGCGGGGATCTCAGGAATCTCGGCGGTTTCGAACGTTACACGATGGAATTCGACTGCCCGGACGGAATCGTCCGCTTCCGTATCGAAGCCCACACTATAACGAAACGAGGCTGAACCCATGGATTTTGACCCTCTATACAAGATGGCGCTCGACAAGGCCAAACCCTTTTTTCTTTCAAAGACCGCCGATGCCGGTGGCGTGGGAGCGGCCATCCTCACAACCAAAGGCAATGTCTACACGGGCACTTGTCTGGACATTGCCACGAACATCGGTTTCTGCGCGGAACGGGCCGCGGCGGCCGCCATGGTCACTGCTGGGGAGAAAACCATCAAGGCTTGCATCGCCGTGACGGCCGAAGGGAGGATCATTCCTCCTTGCGGTGTGTGCAGGGAGTTCCTGATTGAGCTTTGCGACGAAAATGTTCACGCGCTGGTGAAAATCGGAAAAGACCATGTGGTGGAACTGTCTACACTACTGCCGGAAGATTGGCGAAATACAGGAAGGGGGATGTGAAAATGTCATTGAAAAGGGCATATCCCATTCTTGAGTTCGATTCTGACAAGAAAGTCTACATCGACCCCGAGGCTGTGGCCGGAAAAACGAAGATTCCCGAACACTTCGTGGTGACCTTCTTCCGGGAAGCGATCGCATGTCTACTTGAGGAAGGACGGTTGGAACAGGTGGCCGCCTTCAAATCTGAGACTGTCGATATTCCTTTGTACAAGACGAGAATCAATGACCAAGATGTCGGTCTTTGTCTCGGGTATGTGAGTGCCGCCGCTTCCGCGGCGCTTTTGGAAGAGCTCATCGCCATGGGAGGGAGAAAATTTCTCGTTTGCGGTGGTGCGGGCGTTCTGACAGATTCTCCTTTGGGAGAGCTCTTCATCCCCGCCACGGCCGTCCGGGATGAAGGGGTGTCGTATCATTATCTGCCTCCTTCCCGCGAGGTGGCCTGTGATGAGGATGCTCTTTCCGCCTTGAAGAAAGCTCTCGACTATCATCGGGTTTCCTATCGTGAAGGGAAGACCTGGACCACGGACGGCATTTATCGGGAGACAAAAGACATAACGGATATGCGCCGCGAAGAAGGCTGTCTCACCGTGGAAATGGAGGCGGCCGCCTTTTTCGCGGTGTCGCGGTTCCGCGGGGTGAGACTCGCACAGATCCTCTATGGCGGGGACGATTTGAGCCAATCGGTGTGGGACAAGCGCGGTTGGAAAAACAGGTCGGACATCCGAGCGAACTTGGTCAAGCTTTCTTTGGAATGCGTTCATTGGCTCTGAATAGCGATTTCCCACTTATAAGGAGGTAGTTTACAGCATGTGGTTTGCGTCCTTTTGCCAACGGGCGCTTTTTTGTTTGGAGCGTATTCATTGCAGAAGACGGTCGCTGTTTGCTACATTCTAGATACCCTGCGGACATGTTGCGGGAGAGGAAGGATGAAACACACGATGAAACGAAAATCCCGAGGTATCCACCATATAACCGCCTTGAGCAATGATGCCCAACGCACCCTGGATTTCTATGCGGGCACACTCGGACTCAGGTTCGTCAAACAGACCGTCAACCACGACGACCCGGACACCTACCACTTGTATTTCGGTAATCACGAAGCTTCGCCGGGGACACTTCTCACGTTCTTCCCCCAAGAAGGCGCACAACAAGGAAATATCGGCAAAGGACAAGTCGGAAAAGGACCGTGTCCGGATGGAGACGCTTCCCGGAATCGCAAACATCGTCGATTTGGACATGAGTCCTCCGGAAAGAGGTCATCCGGGGGCGGGGATCATCCACCACATCGCTTTCCGTGCCGATGAAGGAACCGAGCAGGAACACTATCGCGAAACGCTCTCATTCGAGAACTATCGCACATCCCCTGTGATCGATCGAACATATTTCCGTTCCCTCTATCTCCGTGAATGCGGCTACATCCTCTTTGAGATCGCCACCGACAAGCCGGGATTCACCGTGGACGAAAAGATGGCGGAACTCGCCATCAAACTCACACTGCCCGCATCCTATGAGCGGGACAGAGAGCATATCGAGAATGTTCTGCCTCCATTGGATGTACGGCGAGATTATGTGCGCCAAAGTGAGGATGCGGCCGAATGAGAGATGACACCCGGTTCAAAGAAAGGGGGGAATCGGCCATGAAATACGATTACCATGAAGGGTTCAAGTCCAGGACTTGGATTCTTCTGCACGGCACCGGCGGGGGCCGTGAGGATTTGCTGCCGTTTGCGAGAATGGTCGATTCCGAAGCCTCCATCGTCGCACTCGAAGGCGATGTCGATGAAAACGGGATGCGGAGGTTTTTCAAGCGGAAAGAATCCGGCGTGTTCGATGAGGACGATTTGAAATGTCGCACCGACATCCTGCATCTTTTTCTCGACGAGGTCGCGGAAAGACACGACCTGGACCGTAACGGATTTTTGGCGATGGGCTATTCGAACGGCGCCAACATGGTAGCCAGTCTCTTGGTCAGACACGGAAGCGCGTTCAAAGCGGCCTTCCTCCTGCATCCGATGTGTCCCTATCGGAAAATGCCCGTGTGTGACCTTAAGGGAACCGAAGTTTTCATCTCCGCGGGGAAGAAGGATACCGTCGTCCCCGAAGAGGAGCCGCAATGCCTCTACGACCATCTTGTCGCTTGCGACGCGAAGCCGAGGATCCATTGGCACAACGAGGGACACAAACTCACCATGGGCGAAATGCGCGAAGTGTGCCGCTTCTATAGAAAGCATGTCTTTTCCTCGTTCTATGATGGATGACAGGAAGACCCCCTCTCTGGGATCGGAATTCTCCGAAGGGGTCTACACGATTTTGATATTCGCCTTTATGAGCATGATTGAAAAGTTTGACAACACGTAAGACATCTTTTTGCCCATATGGTAGCGTAATGGTGTGATGAGGAGTGTGATGTCATGTCCTGCGATTTCATGGCCGACCATTACGATTGCATCTTCCCGCCCAAGAAACAGACCATCGAATTCTTGGAGCGGACGCTTCCCAAAGGGGACATCCTCGATTCCGCCTGCGGCACGGGTAACTATGCGTTCGCCCTCACGAGGAAAGGGTTCAACGTCACGGGAACCGACATTTCCGAAGAGATGATCACCATCGCCCAAAAGAAGGCGAAGATGGAGGATTCAGACGTCGTCTTCCGGTGTGAGGACATGCGGAACTTGCGAGAAGAAGCCGTCTATGACGGCTTCTTCTGTATCGGGAACTCGCTTGTGCATCTTTCCTCCAAGAAAGAAATCCCGGATTATCTGAAACAAGTCCGAAAAGCGTTGAAGGAAGGCGGTCGAGCAGTTTTCCAGATTGTGAACTATGACAGGGTCTGCGACCGGAAGTTTCTGACACTTCCCAAAATGGAATGTCCGGGCCTCGTTTTCGAAAGGCACTATGATCTGAAAAGGGACAAGGTCCTTTTCCGCCAGATTCTGAAAACACCCAGAGGCATCCGGGAAAACACCGAAGAACTCTATCCGTTGAAACGCGACATGATGGAATCCTTCCTGCACAAGGCGGGGTTCCGGAATCTCTCGTTTCATGATGGCTTCTCGCCAAACGCGTTTTCTGCCGAAACGTCATTCGCCTTGGTCGTCCACGCAGAGAAAAAGGACGGTTCCGCCTGATTGCGGAGCCGTCCTTTTTTCATTCTTTGAAGATTTTCAGCCGTTCTTCCAGAGGTTTGAAAGTCTTTTCTCCCGGCGTCGAAAGCGGTGTTCCAAAAGGCATCTGGGCGTCGAGTTTCCAAGATTTCTCGAGATTGAAATATTCACGGATCTTGTCGTCGATGAGGGGGTTGTAGTGTTGCAGCGATGCACCGAGTCCTTCGATGGAGAGACTCGTCCAGACCACATACTGCAGCATTCCCATGGATTCATCCGCCCAGAGTTTGAACTTGTCCGCATAGAGCGGCATCTTTTCCTGTTGGTCCGCAAGGGTCTTTTCGTCCTTGAAGAAGAGGACGGTCCCATGGCCCCTTTTGAAACCTTCGAGTTTCTCGCGCGTCTTTTCCCAGTTCTTGTCGGGAACAATCTCTTTCAAAGTTTCCGCGACAATCTCCCACACCTTGTCATGGTGTTTTCCCAGGGCGAGGACGATGCGGCCGCCCTGGGCGTTGAAAGCGGTCGGTGTGTGTTTCAACGCTTCTGCGAGAATCTCCTCGATCCTCTCATCACTGATCGGGCTTATCTTTTCAATGTCCCGGATGGAACGTCTTGTCTTGATCCCTGCATAGAAATCCATTGTCACATCACGTCCTTTCAAGGGTATCCGTCTTCATTATACGCTCTTCGCAAGTCATGGTAAAGCGACATACACAGGTGAAACGTTTTGACACTCCCATGACCATACGGTAGAATGTTGACAAAGGGAAGAGGTGATTGCCGTGCGCAATGAGAAAGTGAAAAGGACCATCCCCTTCGTGATATTCGGCCTGGGTCTCGTCGCGACCTTGATGCTCTTTCTTCCCGGGTTGCATTACGAAGGGACGAATTACAGTGGATTCGAGATTGCTTTCGGAACGTCGATCACCGCCGACGAGCCGTTCTTCGACGGTTCCCGTCTGACGCCGAACTCCTATGCGATCGCGGCCTATTTCTCTCCGCTCGTCGCCGGAATCGTCACGTTGGTCCTGCGCAATGGCAACCTCTTCAGTCTGGCCATGTTTGTTGTCGCCGCCGTGTTATTCTTTCTCCTCCCCGATTATGTCGATGTGGTCCATATCGATGGTGGAGAGGAAATCATCGAAGACGTCACTTGGAAACACGCCTACGGCATCATCATCGCCGCGTTCGCTTGCGTGGTGGCCGCACTCGCGGAGATGTTGCACATCTCCATGACTGAAAAACGGGATTGAAATTGAAGAACGACAGGTGAATCCACGTTCCGGGCGGATCTCATTCGACATGGGCCGCCCGTTTTGTCTTTGGCCCGAGGCGGACATAACGTGAAAGAAAAGAAACCCATTGCCCAAATGTGGGCATGGACCATCAAATGGAATATCAAAGACAGAGGGGGCGTCCTCATGCTGGATATCAAGAATCTCACCATCCGGTTGAAAGAAAGCGGGTTCACACTAGTGGACCGGTTGACGTTCACCGTGAAGCCCGGCGACAAGATCGCTCTCATCGGCCAAGAAGGGACCGGAAAGACGACGCTTCTCGATTGTCTGACCGATGTGGAAGCCCCGTTCCATGTCGAGATGAAAGGCGACATCCGGAAAAAAGGCGTCATCGGCCGTCTCGAGCAGGACATCACCGAAAGGTATGCAAAAACACGTACCTTGGACTTCTTCGTGAAGGACGACCCGAGACAAGAACCTTTGCCCGAACGCTACGAGATGTTGAAGAATCTGCGTGAAGTCCTCAACCGGCTCGGATTCCCCATGGAAGCCTATCATGACGACAAGAGGATCGGTGACTACAGTGGCGGCGAAGCCGTGAAACTCGGTATCGCCCGGTTGCTCATGCGGGATGTGGAAATCTTGTTGCTCGATGAGCCGACCAATGACCTCGATTTCGAGACCATCCTCTTTCTTGAGGATTTCATCCGTGAAGAGGAGAGGCCCATCCTTTTTGTCTCGCATGACGAAAGACTCCTGGAGAACACGGCCAACGGCGTCATCTACCTTCAACGGATCCGCAAACGGAAGAAAGCCATGACCGATTGCTGGAGAGGAACGTTCAAAGAATTCGCCGATCAAAGGCTCCGGCGTTTCGAATCGGACCTCATGATCGCGAAAAAGCAACGCGCCGAATACAAAAAGAAGATGGAACGATTCCGGCAAATCTATCAGAAAGTCGCCCACGAACAGGATCAGACGGTCCGCAACCCCGAGAAGGCGCGACTCTTGAAAAAGAAGATCAAGCACTTGAAAAGCATCGAGAAGAACATCGAGCGGGAAAAAGAGGATTTCAAAGAGATTCCCGAGCCGGAGGAACCGATCGACATCGCGTTTTCCGAAAGTGTCACCCTTCCCGCGGGAAGACGCGTCGGGGATTTTTACATCGACAAGCTCGAGATCGACGGAAGAGAGCTCTCCCGTGATATCCGTCTTGTTGTCCGGGGTCCCATGAAAGTCGCCATCACAGGAGCTAACGGCTCCGGGAAGACGACCCTTCTCAAAGCTTTGCGGGACTCGCTTTCGGAAAAAGAGAATCTCCGGGTGGGCTATATGCCCCAGGATCACAAGGAACTCGAAAACGAGAGCACGGTGCTCACTTTTTTGGGGGTCGCCGACAGGAAAACGGAAGGCCGGGTGCGCAAGATGCTCGGCGCCCTCGGTTTCGAACGGGAAGAGATGGTCGTACCCGTCTTTTCACTTAGCGGAGGACAGAAAACCAAACTCTGTCTTTTGCGGATGATACTAGAAGAGAGGAATGTCCTCCTTCTCGATGAACCGACCCGGAACCTCTCTCCCTTGAGCGCTCCCCGGGTGCGAAGCGTGCTTTCCGGTTTCCAAGGAGCGATCATCGCCGTGACGCATGACAGGGCCTTCATCGAGGAGGTCTTCGATGAGATGTACCGTCTTGATTCGCAAGGCTTACACAGAATATAGACTGTTTCCTGGTGGAAAGGGTTCCTTGGGAGCCTCGGAAGCCTGAAAGAAGGTGAAAGATAGGTGCGCATCAATCGAATGTTATTGTTCATGCTCTTTTTTGCGCTTGTCGTCTATTTCAGTCTCGTCTGGCGGGAACTGGACACCCGTCCTTCCTTCTTGGAGGGACTCCTCTTGTTTTTCGCCTTCTATTTCCTCGCGCTTGTTTGGCATGAACTCGGACATTTTGTGAGTTTCGCCCGGAACAACGTCAAAAGAAGGGGCATTTTCCTCTTTTTCCTCTATTTTCTGAAAGAAGACGGTCGCTATCGCCTTCGCATACGTTTCAATCTGGTCACCTTCCTCGGGGGTATCGTGATACCCGATGTTCCCGCCGTCGAAGACGAAGAATCGTTCACAAGATACAGACAGGCCTTCATCAAGGCCATCGCGGCCGGGCCCCGCGCTTCGCTTCTGCTTTTGGTTCTTGGTTGGGCTTTCCATCTCGCCACATTTTTTCTCGGTCTGACGGGATGGTGGGCGGCAACCGGCTATATCGCGGCGTTATCGCTCAGCTTGACGACCTTTTTGATCCAGCTGGTATCCTCTTTGGAAAACGAGTTCGCCGTCGGGGACATCAGGGCGAAAGAGCGGCTCGCCGAAGATGATTTCTTCGCCTTGTTGCAGCTCTATCAGTCATACATCTATTCTTCCGACCCTTTCTCGTTCCGCCAGAAAAGCCGCTATCTGGCGGGAAGAATCGATAAAGGACTAGCGGAACGCCTCAAGGAACGTGATTTTTCACACTTCACCCTGGAAGCTCTCCATATGCGTCTCATGGCCCATCTCGCCGGCGAGGAGGAAATCACCCGGGAAGTCCGGGATTTCCTTGTCCATCTCTATGAGAACGACATCATCGCCGATCTGCGTTTGGAAATCGCCCATGTCCTCGCCCACCGCATGGTGGTCTTCATCCGCGAACACTACGGCATAGAAGAAGCGGAACGGTTCTATCGGCGTATCCAGAGCAAGGAACACCCCGATGCCGCGGCGAAACAGTATCTTTCTCGACAGGCGGAACACGCCCTCGGTATCGCCGACCACGGAGACTATCTCCTGCAAGCGGAAAACGTCCGTTACACGATCTTGCATCCGGTGCTTTCCTATTTTGAAGGTTATGCGAGGGACGATCTGCTTCTGAACCGTCGATTGGTGCACACCGCTTGACATGAAAACAACTTTCAGTTATAATGTGAAAATAGATGAAAGAAATGTTTTCGACATCAGGAAAACATAACAGCAAGGAGTGTGATCGACCATGAGAAAGAAAGAACGCAACAAGAAACAAAGAAACATCATGAAAGCTTTCGAAGCTTATGTCGGACAAATCGTCAAGACCCGCTTCGACACCGTCAACCGCTACTGAGAGACATCCATCCCGTTACGATCAAGGAGGTGGTCGGCATGAGAACGAGAAAAGCCCGCATCAAAGAACGTTTACAAAGGAGACTCGCCAATGTCGCCGATTAAGCTCTTTTGGTGCGGTTGCACCGCAATCATCGCGGCTGAGACACCGATCATTCCTGATTTTGCATAATCACATATCCCGTCCTTGCATTCGGACGGGATATGTTTTATAATGCGCATGGTAAACGAATAGCTTACGTTAGGTGAGGCTCCTATACAGACATACGCTGCTGCCCAGAAATGTCGAAAGATGCCAATGGGTCAACAAGCATTGCCGATATAAGGCTCTGCTTAATGCAGCTGGCATGCGCCAACGCTGTATAGTGCCAAAACTCAACGAAGGTAAGATTGAGAAATCCGATCTTTCACCTGCCGTTGAGGCGGGTTTTTCTTTACAAAGGGGGAATTCCATGGCGAAGGTCCCGTTAGGCCTTGTATTTGTACTCTATCTTGTTCATCTGCGTTCACGCATCTGATCAGCCGTTAGGAGGAAAATGACATGAATAAGGAAGAAATCAGACTCGTCAAGGAAATCCGCGCCCTCATCAACGAGAACAAGACTACGGAATTGAAAAAGAGAATCAACGAGATCGAGGAGTATCTCCTCGCCGATATCATCGAGGTGCTCGAAGCGAAGAACCAGGTCGTCGTGTTCCGCCTGCTGGATAAGGACCGGGCGCTTGCGGTGTTCGAGCATGTCGAGACCGAGTTCCAACAGGAACTCTTGCAAAATTTCACGGACGAGAAGGCTGTGGAGTTTTTCAAGGGTCTCGAGCCCGACGACCGGGCGAAACTGATGGATGAACTGCCCGCCAAGGTGGCGAAAAGACTCATCGGCTCCCTTTCCAAGGAGGAAAAGGAGTTCACCCTGCTCGTCATGGGATATGAACCCGGGACCGCGGGTCATGTGATGACCCCGAAATACGTCCGCCTCAAAGAGGATGTGACCATCGACGAAGCGCTGGAGCAACTCCGAGAGATCGGCAAGAAGGTCGAAACTCTCTACAATATCTATGTCACCGACAACGAGCGCCGTCTTGAAGGCGTCGTCTCCCTCAGGGAGATCGTCACCGCCGAACCGGGGGCCGTCGTCGGAGATGTGATGACGAAGGACCCCATCAAGGTGACCTATGACACCGCGGATGAAGATGTCGCGCGGTTGCTGCAGGATTCGGACCTCATCTCCGTGCCTGTTGTGGACAAGGAAAACCGCCTGCTCGGTGCGGTCACGGTGGATGACGCCATGGATGTCCTCGCCGAGGAAGCTACCGAAGACGCCCTTTCCAAGGCCGGCTTCGCCGGTACAGGACAGAAGGATGCCGACAGGAGCCAGCTTCTGACATCCGGAAGCCTCTGGCAGGTCTGGCGCATCCGCATGCCCTTCCTCTTCGTGGCGCTCGCCGGAGGCATGATCGCAGGAATGTTCATCGAACAGTTCGAAGAGACGCTCGCAACCATCTATGTCCTGGCGTTCTTCATCCCCGTCATCATGGACATGGGAGGGAATGTCGGCACCCAGTCGGCGACCATCTTCACCCGAGCCGTGGTGCTTGGACAGATCGATTTCAAACGTTTCATGAAACAATGGCTCCGTGAGATCGGCATCGGGTTCTCCATGGGAATCGTCTATGGGATAGTCGGAGGTTTCATCGTCTATCTCTGGCAAGGAGGTCTCGACTATGCCTTCAATCTGGCCATCGTCATCTCTCTCGCCCTTACCTTCACCATCACCATCGCGAGCGCCCTCGGGTTTTTCGTACCCTTTGTCCTCATCAAGCTCGGGCTCGACCAGGCCGCCGGGGCGAACCCTTTCATCACGACCCTCAAAGACATCACCGGTCTCTTGATCTATTTCCTCTTGGCCACTTGGATGTTGCCGGTCTGAGAGAAGCGGATCTGTTACACTTGTACACTTGTCCAGAAAGGAGTAATCTGTATGGAACAGAACGAACAAAAGAGAGAAGAACGTCGTCGCGCTTTGCATCTTAGGATATGGATTTCGGGCTTCGCCGCCACGACGGCGTTTCTCATCATCAACTGGTGGCTCACCCCCGCCGATGAATGGGGTTGGACCGAATGGATCATTCCCTTTTTCGTCTTTTTTGGCGTGTGGGTCATCATCCACTACATCTTCTTGCGAAGACAGTTCAAAAACTTACAAGACTGACGCGTGAGCGTCGGTCTTGTAAGTTTTTGAAGGTGGAAAATCGTGTTTTGTATAGTATAATGACCATATAATTGTTGATGCGGGAGATTCCAAGACATTACAGGAGGGGAGAGCATGGGGAGGAATCCGCGAGACGACTCGTTACGCACCGGATCCGGCTGGATCGACATCACCCGTCTCGTCCGGGACACGCAGACCATCGTCTGGGAGACGGACGAGAAGTATGTGTACCGTTATGTCAGTGACAACGTCACGACGATCCTCGGCTACACCTCTGAAGAAATCACGGGGAAGAAGACCGTATGGGACCTCCATCCGCAAGGCAAGGATTCCGATACCTACAAGACGGCCATGCGTATGAATGAAAAACGGGAGGCGCTGGTCTCCTATGAGAATCCCATGAGAGCGAAGGACGGAAGCGTGCTCTGGGTGTTGAGCACTTCTTTACCCTTGTACGACAAGGAAGGTCGTTTCATCGGGTTCCGCGGCTGGGACACGAACATCACCGAACGCAGGGAAATGGTACAGAAACTTGCCGAGAGCGAGCGACGGTTCCGTCTCCTTTTTGAGAACATGGGTGAGGCCATGGTCATCTACAATCTCGTCCGCGACGAGAGGGGGCGGATCGTCAACTACGAGTTCGCCGACGCCAATCCCGCCTACGAAGAACAAGCCGGACTCACCATCGAGGAAGTGCGGGGTCTCACGATCGACAAGGTGTTCAACACCGCCAAGCCCCCCTATCTCGATATCATCCAACTGGTGGCCCTTGAAGGGGAAGCGCAAACAATCAGGCGCTATTTTTCTCCGCTGGGGAAACATTACCAGATTTCCTTCTTCCGGCCGCAAAAAGAAAGCATCGCCGCGATTTTTGTCGATGTGACCAAGGAGAAGGAAATCGAAGAAAAAATCGAGTTTTTGAGCTACCACGATATACTGACAAAACTCAAGAACCGCCGGTATTACGAAGAGAAGATTCCTTTTGTGACCCAGGAAGCGCAGCTTCCGCTGAGCATCCTCCTTTGCGATTTGAACGCCTTGAAAGTCGCCAACGACGCATACGGCCATGCCCACGGCGACAAGGTCATCAAAGCCGCCGCCCGCATCCTCGAGAAACATGCCCCCGAGAATGCCACTCTGGCAAGGATCGGCGGTGACGAGTTCATCGTCCTGATGCCTTCCACATCGCGGGAAGACGCCAAGAAGGTCATGTTCGCGATGAAGGAGGAGAGCCATGAGACATCGGTCGACGACGTGCACGTCTCCATCTCTTTCGGACTCGCTTGCCGCGAAGACACCCGCGATTCCTTCGAGACGGTCTATAAACGCGCCGAAGCGAACATGTACCGCTACAAGCTCCATGAAGGGCCGATTGTCCGAAGAAAGCTCTTGCGGACGATCGATGGACAACTCGAAAAAGCCTACGCGTTCGAAAAGAACCACGCCCAAAACGTCCATGACTATGCCGTCGCTCTCGGAAAAGCGGCAAGGCTTTCCGAAAGGGAGACAGAAAAACTCTCTCTTGCCGCGAAATACCATGACATCGGCAAAGTGGCCCTTTCACCGGAGATGTTGAAGAAAGAAGGTCCGCTCTCGGAATTCGAGTGGATCGAGGTCCAACGTCACAGCGAGATCGGCTATCGGATTCTCGCATCCATCACGGAGATGGCCGACATCGCGGAAGTGGTCCTCGCCCACCACGAGAATATCGACGGTACAGGATATCCCAAAGGTATGGAAGGATCCGCGATTCCTCCGGGCGCGAAGATCATCCGCATCGCGGACGCTTTCGATGCCATGACCTCTCCGAGGAGTTATAAACCGGCCATGACGATCCCGGAAGCGATAGCGGAACTCGAATCATACAAGGGAAGCTATTTCGACGAGCAGCTCGTCGACCTTTTCGTGAACGAAGTCCTACCCGGTGAGAAACTTCTCGAGAAGAACGACCGTTGAATACAATACCCCCCCGCGAAGACGGGGATGAGGGAATGGAAGGAAGGGGAACATGAGCGCAAAGACCTTGGAAGACATGCTTGGAAACATCACGGTCAGGACCGAAGGGGAAGAAGTGACCGGGGTGGGTCTGGAAGACGGCCATTCGACGAACTCCCCCCTTGCGGAGAAAGCCCTCTGGCAACTGGAAGAATACATCCAGGGATGGCGAAAGCAGTTCCATCTTTCCATCAGGTTGAACGGCAGCGACTTCGAGAAGCAGGTCTATCGGACGGTGATGAAGATTCCCTATGGTGAGACGAGGACCTATGGGGATATCGCCGCGGCTTTGGGAAACCCCCAAGCCACCCGGGCGGTCGGGAACGCCCTCGGAAAGAATCCGTTGTTGATTGTCGTGCCCTGCCATCGTGTCGTCGCGGCGGACGGTATTGGCGGTTTCGGCGGGGGTCTCTTCTTGAAGAAGGCGCTTCTCGCTCATGAGAAGCTGCATCTGAAATAGGTCATGGTTTTTGTTCTTGTCGTTTCAGGATATCGACATAAAGAAAACGCCTCTACGGAGGCGTTTTTCATAAGGTCAGGCTCTTTTTTGAAAACACGACGATGCCGGCAAGATAGAACAAGGTTCCGATCATGACGAGGATGAGATAGTGCAACCGGACGATGTTTTCGAGAGGGAAGAGTTTCGCGTTGTCATAGAGGGTGAATATCGTGAAGAAGCGCAAGAACTCGAATGTATCACCCACACCGGCGAGCATGTCCAAAACGAAGAATCCCACCGGAACCGCGATGGCGAACCCCAAGGATTGTCTCGATTCGCTGAAAGCGGATGAAAAAAAGAATGTGATGCCGCTCACGGCGAAAAAGAGGATGAAAGCCCCGAGATTCAAAAGGAGATACTTGCCAATGTCGAGTTCGCCGGGGAACATGGCACTCATGACGATGATGCCGAAGAGGGCGTTGAAGGAAAGAAGCGTGAAGATCGCCGCGAGCAGGAACACGGCTTGCGTGGTGATGATCCGCTTTCTTTTATGGGGTGTGGCGAGCAGATAGGCCATGGAACCGTCATCGACATATTTGCCGACAAGGCCGAACGAGAGTATGATGGTGAAAATCATCGGGAAGAGGATGATGATGAAGCCGTAGTAATAGCCACCGATGAAACCGGTCAGGGTGGCGTCGAAAATGACGAAACTGATCGCCTGCAAGAGTTCATCCGGAAACATCCGCATGAGTTCGTCTATAGCTGCGATGTCGTCGGGATCATACATCGTGATGATGGTGAGTTTGTAGAAGGCCATGATGACGGCGAAGACGATCCAGATTTTGTAACGGGACTTGAGGTTCATGAAGAACAACGCCTTATTCATGTTTCTCGCCCTCCTCGCGGTAGTAGTCCATGAAGATCTCTTCGAGGGATTGATGTTTGACATCGAGGCTCTTCACCCGGCATTGGGCCAATTTATCGAGAAAACCGTTGATATCGCCGCTCACGGAAATCTCGAGGTCGTTGTCCCTTTGTGCGACAATCTCCAGTCCGTCGGTCTCGAGTTTTTGGATATCTTTATCGTTTTCGAGAGACACGAGATAGATCCGGCGTTGTTTCTCCTTGAGGGCTTTCACGTTTTCCAGGGCCATTTTTTCACCATGCTTGATGATGAGCGCCCTATCACATGTCCTCTCGACCTCGCCGAAGTTGTGGCTAGACATGAGAATCGTCTTGCCCCGTTTCTTTTCGTTATGGATGAGTTCGACGAAACGCCCCTGCATCAAAGGGTCGAGTCCGCTGGTCGGCTCATCGAGGATGTAGATGGAAGGATCGTGCATGAAGGCCGCAACAATGGCGAGCTTCTGTTTCATCCCCTTCGACATCTTGCGGATGAGGGGTCGCGGATTGAACTCGAAACGTTCGATCAACTCGTCTCGCCGGGAGAAATCTTTGAGATTGCGCATCCGAGCCTGGAAATCGAGGAACTCCTTTCCCCGCATATGGTCGAAGAAAGCGATCTCACCGGCAATGTAGCCGAGGTCTTGCTGGATGACATGTGCATCCTCGAAAACGCGCAACCCGTCGACAAAAGCTTCCCCTTTGTCGGGATGGATGAATCCGAGGAGTTGTCTGATGGTCGTGGTCTTTCCGGCTCCGTTCGGGCCCAAAAAGCCGAACACTTCTCCTTTCTCCACCGAGAAGGAGAGGTTGAAGACGCCCCGCTTCGGGCCATAGGACTTGGTGATGTCAACGACTTCGATCATGGATTTCCCCTCCATAACGACATGTGTCCATGGCCTCATGGTATTAAGGGAGTAACAGAAAGTCAACATTTTTTGCATTATCGGGCGTCCGGCGTTTCAAAACTAGGGCAAACATCGTATAACCCGAGTTTCGCAGGAAAAAAATGAGTCAGGCCCAATGAACGTCCAATTTTAGACGTTTATTGTGTATATGAGCGGCTTTCAAACGTTGTAAACTTACT
>Ga0207421_10003785_pt1 | contig 17819 bp, 16 predicted proteins | sample SodLakKL_010_SED_4_FD_187542 | JGI IMG/M metagenome (GOLD analysis project Ga0207421, IMG submission 187542) | Alkaline sediment microbial communities from Lake Tanatar, Kulunda Steppe, Russia - 8KL_010_SED (SPAdes) (version 2) | ecosystem: Environmental > Aquatic > Non-marine Saline and... | reverse complement strand
CCGGCCCATGATCGTCTCGTGAGCCAGCGCGGGCATCCCGCTCTGGAATCGGATGTCGTGGGCGTTCAGTCCGTCGCGGGGTCGGGTATCGAGCAGCCATGGATGGTCGGGATGCCGGAAGAGGAACAGGTCGTCGTAGCTCTCCACGTCGGGGAGCGACGACCCCATGTACGGGCGAATCCCGCTCTGCGAGTGCTCCTCGGGGAACGTCCCGAACTGCCCGGGCACGAACATCCCGTGGCTGGCGTTGATGTGCTGGTGGATGTCGTGCTCCAGCTGCATCCCGAGCGCGTGGTAGATCGCGTTTCCCGAGACGTAGTACGGGTGCCCGAGGTAGTCCATGTCGAGTTCCCAATGAACCTGCTGGATGCGGGTCACGGGTTCTCCCTCCGGGTTTCGAGATCCTCGATGTACTGGAGCGCGGTGCTCCAACTCCAGATTCGCCGGAGGTTCGCATCGAGCACCATGTCGTGCTTGTCGTGATTGACATCGAGCGGGTGCGCGGTGAGGCGCTTCCACGCCGACGCCCACGACTGCCACGGGCGGCTTCCAAGGCGCGCCCACGGTTGCCCGTCCGCGTTCTCGTCGATTCGAAGCGCGAAGCGGTCGCCCGCGTAGACCGTCCGGTGGGGCACGATCTCCTCGGCGTCGTCCACGACCAGGTGGAGATCGGGGAACTCGTGACCGGCGCGGTAGTTGTCCAAGAGCGCCGCTACGAGCAGCGTGTGGTACTTCAAGCTCGTGTACGGGTAGTAGATGCTCTCGTTGAACCTGCTCGCTACGTCCGACGTGAGCCACGCCCGATGCATCGCCTCGGGGTCGGAGCCCGTCAGCAGGTCGTTGATGGCCTCAGAGATGCGCGGGCGTAAAAACTCCTCGGGGTCGTAGTGAGAGTCGCCCGTCAGCAGCGAGAGCCGGTAGTGCGTTTCGTGGTTGTCTACCGTCTGTTCGGGCTTCCCGTTGGGACGCGAGAGCGCCGACGCGTCGCCGTCCGCGCCGTGTGGTACGGTCTGGTTCGCCGGGACGCCGTGGAAGGTGTCCGGCGCGTAGTCGTGCGTCTCGCCGTTGAGCTTGTGAGCGTCGTGGCGGTAGGCCGCGACCATCACGTTCTGACCGCCGTCGCCCTGGAAGTCGCTGAGGGTAGCACTCTCGCCCATCTACGACCCCTCTTCGATACGCTCTTCCAGCGCCTCCACGAACGCTGGGCGGTACTCTTCGGCCCACTGGTCGTCTTTCTCGTCCATCTTGTTCGTGTTGCCCTTCCCGCGGTCGAAGACGCGCTTCAGTTCGCGTTCCTCGTAGAGCGGATTGATGAGGTGGCAATCGACAATCCCCGCGCCGAAGTTCCGCGCGCCACCGAGCTGGTGCATGAAGTCCGTCTTGTGCCCATCGAGGAAGTCGATCCCCTCGGCGAGCAGGCCGATGAACTCGGGCTTCGTCTCCCGGAAGGAGAGGTGCCAGCAACCGTCAAGATTGGCGACGGCGTCCACTTCGGCGTTCCGCAGCGGTTCGCGGTTGTCCTCCCGATTACGGGAGACGATGTTCCGGTTGAGTCGGCGATAGTGGCCTTCTGCCTGTCCGCGCGTGTAGTCCACGCTGGAGCGGACGGGGTTGAACTTGATCGGGCGACGCATCACCTTTCCCGGCTGGTTGCCGAAGCCGCCGAAGAGGTCGAAAACCACGCAGCCGTGGTCTTCTTTCGGGTCATCGACGCACGCGCCCTTCTCGTGGTAGCCGTCATCGAGGTCGCGCTCGTAGACGTCTTCCTTCATGAAATTCGCGTTGGCCTCGCCGGGATGGCAGGCAGTACCGTCGTTCTCGGAGACGACGCGCTCCATTCCGTGGCGGAGCCAGCCCGAAAGTGGAAAGGCGGGGATGATGCCGCCGATTTGGTTCTGCGGATCGTCGTCCTCGTAGTTGCCGTTCGAGGCGTGGTGTCTGTCGGTCATGATGCTGTCACCGACCACCAGCAGGTCAGTCTGAATCCGCACGAATACGTCGTGGTCGATGTCTTCAATCATGGTGAGCCAGTTTTGTGACCTCATTACATTTAAATACGAGCCCGCACCAGTTGATTCTGGAACGCCAGTTTGCACGTTCCACCTCAAATAAAGCAAATCGAATTGCTAATAACTGGTACGCGTGGGAGTTCGCTACGCTGGCTCTCGTCGGTACGAACACGCCGATCACGGTCGTGTCGCTTCCGGTGAAGTCGGCCTCGAACCTGGATGGCCTGGTTGATCGGCTGCTGCGGTTCGCTACGGCGAAGTTCGACATCGATTGGGTCTACCTAGACAGCGAGTTCTACCAAGGCGGCGTGGCGACCAAAGTCCGGAGCGAGGCCGACTTCATCATCAAGGGCAAGAAGGGCTCAGACAAGCTTCAGGAGGTCAAAGAGGAGTTCCTCGAAGAAGACAAGGAGTGGGACATGTTCCGGTGGGGCGTCGGCGACGTCAAGGACGAACGCGACTACATGTTCGTGCTGCCGGAAGAGAAGAAATCGCGTCTCCAGAAAGAGGACTTTGACAACCCGACCGACGCGCTGACGCAGTTCTACACCAACCGCGACCTGCGAGAGTTCGCCACCAAGGAGCGAAACGGCGCGGAGGTACTGGCTGAGAAATTCCGCGGAAGATGGGGCGTAGAAACCTCATATCGAGTGATCAAGAACCGGTTTCTACCACAGTCAGGATCAAGCCAGATTGAACACCGGATGTTCCTGTTCGGGTACGCGGTGCTGCTGTACAACATGTGGACAGTGGCGAACGCGATTGGTGCCGACCGGGATGACGATCACGACCTCGGAAAGCACGGGAAATACTGGAAGGCGGTCGTGTTCCTGAGTAACATGATTGACGACCCGGCGTCACTCGAAATTGGGGAAGTTCCCGAGGGGGAGTTATCAGAATTCAGTGAGATGATTCGGAAGGATTTTTATCTGAAGTTCAGCCTCTGAAAGAGGTTCCGCCTTCGACCCTCTCGAATTGAATAACATCACCCACATTGCCAACAACTGTTATGAGTCGCTCCCGATTCGGTATCAGTTCAAACCGCCGGTGACGAACGCCTCGAGGACCTTGCGCTCGGCCTGCCGTCGATGCTCGTCGGCCGTTCGTCGGTCGATCCCGATGCGGTCGGCGACGGATTCCATACTCGTCGCCCGCGGAATCTCGTAGTACCCGAGTCCAACCGCCGTCGCCAGGACGTCACGCTGTCGAGGCGAGAGTGTAGGGTCGGCGTCGAACCCGCCACCGGAGAGCGATCGGTCGAACGACCGAACAGAGAGATCGCGTTTCGCTGCCACGGTGACGGAGAACAGGTCCTGTAAGGTGTGATAACAGCGTGTCAACTGGGTCGCCTCGAGCGCGAGAATTCGGATGATTCGATCGCCATCGCAGTAGCGGATCGGTGGCAAGAGCAGGCAGCCGTGGGCGTCGAGCACCTCGTCGACGGCGGTCGTCTCGTGTGTCTTGACGCACGTCTCGGTGACGACGACTGCTGGCCCGTCCACAACGGCGTCCGCGATTCCCGCGAACTCGTCGATGGCATCGACCATTGGCTCGAGGGAGTCGGTGCTCTCGGGGTCGACGAACAGGAGATCCCGGTGGTCATTACACCACAGGGATATCGATCCGCCGAGTCGGCCCGTGATCTCGTCGTAGGAGGGTCCCGCGTCGTCGGCCAGCCTGAACGTGGCCTCGTGCATACCGCCGTTTGCAACCTCTAATATAAAATACCCAGCGTGTGGCTACTCGAAACCCTTCAGGATCGAGGTCGTTGTTGCGCTATGTCACCACCAGCGCCCGACAGGGACGGAACGGATCCACAGGAGGACGACCACTGGACTGGCGTCGGCGAACCCAGCAGTCGCTGGCTCGAGTTACAGGGTGCGCCAACGGGGACGGGCCTGGCCTGCCGTGGCTGGCGACAGGAGGCCGCCTACCGCATGCTGAACAACAACCTCGACCCGGCGGTTGCTGAGGACCCGGAACGGCTGATCGTCTATGGGGGAACCGGGCGCGCCGCCAGATCCTGGGATGCCTACGACGCCATCTGTGGAGCACTCGAGACGCTCGCGGACGACGAGACGCTGCTGGTACAGAGCGGCAAGCCGGTGGGTCGGTTCAGGACCCACGACCGCGCGCCGCGAGTCCTCATCGCCAACTCGAACCTCGTCGGTCGGTGGGACGACTGGAAACACTTCCACGAACTCGAGGCCCAGGGGAAGATCATGTACGGCCAGATGACCGCCGGCTCCTGGGCCTACATCGGAACCCAGGGGATCATCCAGGGTACCTACGAGACGCTGGCTGAACTGGCTCGTCAGCACTTTGCTGACAGCGACGGCCTGTCGGGGCGAATCGTCGTCACGGGTGGCCTCGGCGGAATGGGCGGCGCACAACCGCTGGCCGTCACGATGAACGGCGGCGTCTGCATCGCCGCCGAGGTGGACGAACGGCGCATCGAGCGCCGTCTCGAGACCGACTACTGTGCGGAGCGCGCGCCGGACCTCGAGACGGCAATCGAGCGCGCCGAGGCTGCCGCGGCGGCCGGTGAGGCCCACAGCGTCGCGGTTCACATGAACGCCGCCGACATGCTCGAGGCCATGCTCGAGGCGGGATTCGTCCCGGACGTGGTCACCGATCAGACGAGCGCTCACGACGAACTCGAGGGGTACTACCCGTCGGGATACACGGTCTCGGAGGCCGACGAACTCCGCGAACGCGATCCAGACCGCTACGTCAGCGAGAGCCTCGACACCATGGAGCGCCATGTCGATGCCATACTCGAGCTTCAAGACCGTGGTGCAGTGGCGTTCGAGTACGGAAACAACATTCGAGGGCAGGTCGCCGACCATCGGGGTGATCGTACGGAGACTGGGTCCGGAGACGGTGAGGCGGGACCGACGTGGCCGCTGTCCGACACAGGGGCGGACGAGCGCGAGGCGTTCGACTTCCCGGGGTTCGTTCCAGCGTTCATTCGACCGCTGTTCTGCCGCGGGAAGGGCCCGTTCCGCTGGGTAGCGCTCTCGGGGGATCCGGCTGACATTCACCGGACGGACGAGGCCGTTCGCGACCTGTTTCCCGAGAGGGATCACCTCGAGCGGTGGATCGACCTCGCCCAGGAACGGGTCTCGTTTCAGGGACTCCCCGCGAGGGTGTGCTGGCTCGGGTTCGCTCGCGACGGGGATAGCCTGACTGAGCGGGCCCGGTTCGCCCTCCGGATCAACGAGCTCGTTGCCGGGGGTGAGATCGCCGCACCGATCGTCGTCACCCGCGATCACCTCGACGCTGGTTCCGTGGCGAGTCCGAACCGGGAAACCGAAGCGATGGCGGACGGCACCGACGCGGTCGCTGACTGGCCGATCCTCAACGCCCTACTCAACACCGCGGCGGGTGCTGACATCGTTAGCGTCCACGACGGGGGCGGAGTCGGGATCGGGAACTCGCTGCACGCGAACAACCACGTGGTCCTCGACGGCACCGACCGCGCCGCCGAGACCGCTCGGCGGGTGTTCACCACAGACCCAGGCATGGGCGTCGTTCGTCACGCCGACGCCGGCTACGCGGACGCACTCGAGGAGGCCCGCGATTCGGACCTTCGAATTCCGATGCGTGCGACTGACGATGCCGAGACGGGGGGTCGATGATGTTCGCGGAGCCACCCTCGTGGGACTCCCAATCGAGCGACCCGAACGACGACACGTTCGCCGACGTCGTCGAGGTGACCAGCCTCGAGGCGGCGGCCGAGTACGACGTGGTCCTCGTCGGCGAACCCTACGACGAGGCAGTGATCGGTCGCCAGGGTGCGGCCGCGGGTCCCGCTGCCATCCGGGCGTCACTCGCCGGCCTCAAGACACACCACCTCGAGGCCGGTCCCGTGGCGGTCGCGGACGACGCACCTGGCGGGACCGAGCGCTGTCGCGTCGGCGACCTCGGCACGGTTTCGACACTCGAGTCGCCCCCATCGGGCGTGGCCGGCACCCAGCGAGGGCTCGAGGCGGCCACCAAGGCGGTCTACGAGTCGGGGGCGCGGCCAGTCTTTCTCGGGGGCGACAACTCGCTCTCGGTACCCAACGTGGCCCCCCTGCTCGGGGGATCGGCATCCGTCGGCGTCGTCAGCCTCGATGCCCACCTCGACTGTCGGAAGCTACACGACGGTCCCACCAGCGGCACGCCGTATCGACAATTGCACGCCCGCGGCCTGGACACGATCGCCGTCGTCGGCGCGCGTAACTTCGAAACCTCGACGCGATACGTCGAGTACCTCGAGGACCAGGGTGGCACCATCGTCCCCGCAGACGCGGTTCGCCAGGATCGGGCGGCCGCACTCGCGTCGGTTCGCGACGCCATGGCCGACGTCGAGAGAGTCTACCTGAGCCTCGACGTGGACGTGCTCGAGGCGGCCGCCGCTCCGGGGGTGAGCGCGCCGACGCCCGGTGGCCTCACCACGGGCGACGCGTTCGCGCTGCTCGAGGCGTTGGCGCGTGACGAGCGGGTGGTCGGCTTCGAGGTCGTCGAGTGTGCGCCACCGCTCGACCGTGACGGGCGGACGGTCGATGCGGCAGCGCGGGCCGTCGCCCACGTCCTCGCGGGGTGGTCGCCATGACCGACACCGGGAACGGTGCAGTGGGCGATGGCTCGACTGGCCAAACCTGTGTCGTGTACGGCGCGAGCGAACTGGTCGTCGGTCCTGCCGGTTGGGAACCAGCGGACCAGAACGGGGGCCACACAGGCGTCTCACACGGCGACCTGGAGGTGATCGAGGACGGCGCGCTCGTGGCCGTCGACGGCCGAGTCGAGGTCGTCGGGGAGACGACGACCATCACCCGCGAGTACCCGCCCGAAAACGCCGACGTGGCCCTCGATGCGACGGGAAAGGCCGTAGTACCGGGGTTCGTCGACCCCCACACCCACGCCGTCTTCGCCGGCGACCGCTCCGACGAGTTCGAGGCCAAACTCGAGGGCGCGAGCTACCAGGAGCTGCTCGCCGAGGGTGGGGGCATCCTGCGAACCGTTCGGGCGACGCGGGACCCCTCCCTCGAGACGCTCGTCGAGGCCCTCTGTGCCCACCTGGACGTGATGTTGGCCCACGGGACGACCACGGTTGAGGTCAAGTCCGGCTACGGTCTCGACGTCGAGACCGAGTGCCGGATGCTCGAGGCCATCGACGTTGCGGACGAGCGCCATCCGGTCGACCTCGTGGCGACGTTTTTGGGTGCACACGCGGTTCCCGAGGGGGCCACGGCCGACGCGTACGTCGACCGTGTTGTCGAGCACCAACTGCCGGCAGTTGCCGACCAGGGGATCGCAACGTACTGTGACGTCTTCTGTGAGGCGGACGTGTTTTCGGTCGGACAGTCCAGGCGGGTCCTCGAGGCCGGCCTCGAGTACGGCCTGACGCCGAAGGTCCACGCCGAGGAGCTCTCCCATCTCGGTGGCGCGAAACTCGCCGCGGAGGTGGGTGCAGCCAGTGCCGACCACCTGCTCTATGCCACCGACGAAGACGTCCAAGCCATGATCGAAGCCGATGTGGTACCCGTGTTACTGCCCGGAACTGCCTTCGGCCTTGGCGAGGCGTACGCCGACGCCCGCGGCATGTTCGAGGCTGGTGCGCCAGTCGCTCTCGCCACCGATTTCAACCCGAACTGCCACAGTCGGGACATGGGATTCGTCCAGACGCTCGCCTGTCTCGAGATGGGGCTGACGCCAGCTGAGGCGCTGCTCGGATCGACGGTCAACGCCGCCGCTGCGATCGGACGGACCGACGGGACCGGGACCCTGAGCCCAGGTGGCCCCGCCGACCTGCTCGTGCTTGAGGGGCCGCGATACGCGCAGGTGGCCTATCGCTTCGACACGACAGCGGTCGAGCAGGTGCTGGTGAACGGCACACCAGTGTCCACCAGTGTGATCGCGAACGACGGGGGTGAGACGTCGTGACCGTCTCGAGGGCAGGGGATGGTGGAGCTGGCGGGTACGCAATGGCAGATAGTGGTGGAGTCGGCGGGTACGCGATCCCCGGTTCTGGTAGAGACAGCCCAACCGTGGGGGTAAACGACGCCGCCGACGTCGGTGTTCGGCCCAGCGGACCGATGGCCGCGGGTTCAGAACTGCCAGGCCGCCACCGCTCAGAACGTGATGATCTCGTATCCGTCGGAGACGAGCTGGTGGATGCTCGGATGCCCCTCGAACTCACTCGCCGATTCGACCGAACTCTCCTCGAGGGCTTCGCTGACGCCATAGGCGCCAGCACAGTAGTCACAGGCTCGAGCGTGATGCTCGACGGCGGCGAAGAGTGCGTGATAGTCGTGGTCCTGGTCGCCGAGTGCTGGAACCCACTGGGTGCCGGCGCCATCGAATATCAGTTCGACCGGGTCGTCGTGTTCGTCGAATTCCTTGACGGTCTGGAGTGCGTTGACGACGCGTCCGAGGTCCGATGGCGACCCGGTTCCGGCCAGGACGACGATTGCAACTGGTGGCATGCACTCGGAGCTATTGGTCCACGGGCGAGAATCCTTTTCCGTGAGTGCATCGGTGACGAACGACCGATCCCGTGGGCGAAGCCTGCAGGGACAGGCGGTGAGACGCATGCGTGAGAAACCGGATGACGACTCGAGCCACGGCACGGAGCCGGTAATCCTCGACGGCCGAACGGTGACTCCCGAAGCTGTCGTCGCCGTCGCCCGAGAGGGCCGACCAGTGACGGTGCCCGAGGCGGCGAGGGAACGCGTCCGAACGGCTCGAGCGCGGGTCGAGGACGTCGTCGACAGCGGCGAACCCGTGTACGGGCTCAATACGGGCTTCGGCGAACTCGTCGACGAACGGATCCCCGCCGATCGCATCGAGGACTTACAGACCAACCTCCTCCGGAGCCACGCCGCCGGCGGCGGGCGCGAGTGTACCCGTGAGGAGGTTCGAGCGATGCTGGCCTGTCGGATCAACGCCCTCGTCACGGGTCACTCGGGCGTTCGCGAGGTGGTGATCGATCACCTTCTCACGCTGCTGAACGAGGGCGTGCAGCCGGTCGTCCGCTCCCGTGGCAGCCTGGGGGCGAGTGGCGACCTGGCCCCGCTTGCACAACTCTCACTCGTGTTGCTTGGCGAGGGTGAGGCAATCTGTTACGGGGACGGAAACGGAAAGCGGGGCGAGATCGAGAACGGTGATGGAAATGGGCGGGAGACGGAAAACAGGACCGGGAACGCGAACACCCCGCCAGGCGTGGACGAATCCGAGACTCCCCAGCGCCCGATTCGCGTCCCCGGTGACGTCGCTCTCGAGGCCGTCGGCCTCGAGCCGCTCTCGCTCGCCCCGAAGGAGGGGCTGGCCCTGATAAACGGGACCCAATTGACCGTCGGCCTCGCCGCCATTCTCGTGATCGACGGCGACCGCTTGCTCGAGGCGGCGGATGCGGCGGGCGCGTTGACGACGGAGGTAACCCTCGGGACGACCGCTAGCAGCGACCCGGCAATTCACGCCGCACGTCCCCATGCGGGCCAAAAGCGGCGTGCAGCAGCAATCAGGGACCTCACCGCGGACAGTCAGGTGGTCGAGGCCCACCGCAACTGTGATCGGGTGCAGGACGCCTACTCACTCCGGTGTCTCCCCCAGGTACACGGTGCGGTCGCCGACGCCCTCGAGCATCTCCGCGCGGCCGTTGCCGTCGAACTCAACAGCGCAACCGACAACCCGCTCGTCTTTGCCGCCGACGAAGTGGACGAACGGGCCTCGGGTTCCGATCTCGCGGCCGTCCTCTCGGGGGGCAACTTCCACGGGGAGCCCCTGGCGCTCCGTCTCGAGTACGCCCGGCTCGCGCTCACCGACCTCGGGGCGATTTCGGAACGGCGGATCGATCGGTTGCTGAACCCGAACCTCCAGGAACCGCACTTGCCGCCGTTTCTCGCCCCAGAGAGTGGGCTGCAGTCGGGGTACATGATCGCCCAGTACGCCGCGGCAGCTGCCCTCAACGAGTGCCGATCGCTGGGGGCCGCGGTGAGTGACAACACGCCGGTGAGCGGCGGCCAGGAGGATCACGTGAGCATGAGCGCCCAGTCGGGCGTCAACGCTCGACGGACCCTCGAGTGCGTCCGCCGGATCGTCGCCACGGAACTGCTCTGTGCTGGCGAAGCCGGGGAGTACGTGGGCGATGCCGTGGCAGCCTTCGAGGCTGGCGAGAACCTGAGCTGTGCTGGGGATGAGGGGTCCGCCGCCGACGCCGACAGCTTCGATCCCAGCGACGTCCTCGGCACCGGCACCGCCGCCCTCTACACCGAACTCAGGACGCTGGTTCCACCGCTCGAGGGCGACAGACGGCTCGATGGTGACCTCGATGTCGTCGCCGCTGCCATCGAGTCGGGAGCCCTCCTCGAGGCGGTTCGGGCGGCTGTCGGGGGCAAACCGGGACGGGATGCCCCGGACACGTGATGGCGACCGTTCGCCCCAGCAGTTCGTGACACCCGCCGCTGGGGCGGGCTGGGATCGGGTGATACCGTGATAGCGATCTCGCTCACCGGTTTCGCTCGAGCGCCTCGTCCTCGAGGACGACGGGGCAATCGGCGACCCGGAACGCCTCGAGTGAGGGCATCTCGACGATGTCGGTCCCCTCGTTCGTGCAGGCGACCACCGGTGGTTCGGCGAAGTGTTCACACTGGTGGCAGTACTGGTGTTTCGAGATCGTGCGATGGGCGCGTTCCTCGTCGTCTTCGGTGGGGACGTCGGTCGATTCGGGGTCGCGCTCGAGTTCCGCCCACAGCTGGTCGCTGTCGAGTTCCTCGATTCCCTCGTGGTCGAAGCGGTCCTCGAGATCGGAGTCATCCCGCTTGCGGGGCTGGCGTCCGCAACCCGCTGGGCGACGTCAGACAGGGGCCGATCGGCCGACTGCTCGCCCTCGAGTGCATCGGTGTCTCTCTGGAGCCGTTCGACGCGTTCCTCGAGTGCGACCACCGCTTCGTCGCTCGCGTGTGCGTCGTGGTCGTGGTCGGCGGGGGCGCTCGCGTCGAGTTCCGCTTTGAGTTGAACGACGCGCTCGCGAACGTCCCCGACGTGATCGACGAACTCCTCGCGCTGGGCCTCGAGGTCAGCCTGCAGCGTCTCGATCGCCTCGCTCTCGAGTGGGTCCCCCGGGTTCGGGTGCGTAGCAGAATCCCAGTCACCCTCGCTGTCGTTGACGGCGTGGGCAGCGGCGAGGATCCGACGACAGAACGCCTCGGGGCTCACGTCGTGACGGTTGGCGGCCTCGTCGATCCAGTCGTCGACCGCCGCGGGAAGTGCCACCGAGCGGGTCCGCTCCTCGTGATCGTCGCTCGCCATCTATCACCGTTTGTCGGGATGTACTCTTAGGGATTGTGGCAGCTTCGCCCGGGACCCGATCGAGCGTGTTCGTCGTCGTGAGCCGATCACCGACGGACCGGCGCGATCGCTGATCGGAATGCAGCGACGGCACTCCCGATGACCCGTCGGAAGATGAGTTCTCGGGTGGCTCACCGGATCTTGCGCACGTTACTGATGTCGAAGCCCGTGTCGCCGATCTCGGTCTCGAACTGGACGATGTTCTCGCCCTCGAGGCGTGACAGGACGCCCCGGAACGCCTCGACGAGATCGGAGTCGAGGACGAACGACATATCGCCCACGACGGCCTGCCGACGGCTGGTGAACGACACGTAGTGGACGGCCTCGGGGAGGCTGGCCGCACCCTCGAGGTCGCCGTAGTAGAAGTCGAACTGGTCGGGGTCGGCGAGACCGGTGGCGTTCATCGCGGCGGCGGTGTAACAGAACTCACGGCCCCCGGCTCCCGGTTCGCTGGCCAGGAGGACGACGCTTCCCGAGGGCGCCCCACCCCCGATCATGGCGTCGAAGCGGGAGACACCGAGTGGCAGGCGGTCTATACTCCAGGATCGAACGGCGGTTGCTTACGTGTTGTGGCGGCTGTGCCGGATGCCCCGCTGACTTCGAAAGAAAAAGTCTGTCACTTCATTATTCATAGTGATGGGGCTGCGTTTCGAGGGGCCACACTACCTGATACGGTTTACTGTAGTCTCTTACCGGTGATTGCCGACCCGGTATGGGCAATCACCGGTAAAAAGTTACAGCAATCCGTATGAGGCGGTCCATCGTAACTGTTTGTCGGTGGACACGAGGCTGTACTCACCAAGAAGAGGCGGCGATAGACCGCATGTACCGCTTGGCGCAACCGGCCCGAGTGACGAGACCGCGTCGGAAAAACGGGAAGACGATCGGTTACAGGAACCCTTCGATGTGATCGGCGACCTCCTCGGGGGTGTCGCCGACGGGGACGCCAGCGTCGTTCAGGGCGTTGATTTTGCTCTCTGCCGTCCCGGTCCCCGAACCGGAGACGATCGCCCCGGCGTGGCCCATCCGCTTTCCTGGTGGTGCCGTTCGGCCGGCGATAAAGCCAGCGACGGGGGTATCGACGTGTTCGTCGATGTACGCCGCCGCCTGCTCTTCGTCTTCGCCGCCGATTTCGCCACACATCGCGATCGCCTTCGTGTCCGGATCGTTCTCGAACAGCTCGAGGGCGTCGATGAAGCTCGTCCCGATGATCGGATCGCCACCGATGCCAATGGCGGTCGTTTGCCCGATGCCACGCTTCGTCAGGTTGTCGACGACCTGGTACGTTAGCGTTCCGGAACGGGAGACCAGGCCGACGTCACCTGCGGCGAAGATGTTGCCCGGGAGGATGCCGAGTTTGGCCTCCCCTGGGGTGATGAGCCCCGGACAGTTGGGGCCAATCAGGTGGGTGTCCGTTTCGCTCAGTCGGCGCTTGACCCGTGCCATGTCCTGGGTCGGGACGCCCTCGGTGATCGCCACGACGAGGTCGAGGTCGGTGTCGAGGGCCTCGAACATCGCATCGCTCGCGAACGCCGGTGGCACGAACACGACGGAGGCGTCTGCGTCCTCCTTCTCGACGGCTTCGTCAACGGTGTCGTAGACGGGAACGCCGTGGACCTCCTGACCGCCCTTACCCGGTACCGCACCGGCGACAACGTTGGTCCCGTACTCGAGCATCTGGCCGGCGTGGAACTTGCCCTCGCCGCCGGTGATTCCCTGTACCACTACGCGAGTGTCGTCGTCGACGAGTACGCTCATTGGTTCACCTCATCAGCGTAGGAAACGGCACGCTGAACCGCACTCTCGAGGGTCGCTTCGACCGTCACGAGATCCTCGTTCAATATCTCCATGCCCGCCTCCCAGTTCGTCCCGGCCAGTCGGACCACGACGGGTTTGGGAATCTCCTCGAATTGTCCGAGGGCCTCGTTGATCCCCTTGGCGACCTCGTCGCCGCGGGTGATCCCCCCGAAGATGTTGAAGACCACGCTGTCGACGTTCTCGTCGGAGAACACCATATCCAGCGCGTTGGCGATCCGCTCGGCCTTCGCGCCCCCACCCACGTCGAGGAAGTTTGCGGGCGTGCCGCCGTAGTGGTCGACGAGGTCGAGCGTCGTCATCACCAGGCCAGCACCGTTGCCGATGATGCCGACGTTGCCCTCGAGACGGACGTAATCGAAACTGTACTCGTCGGCCTTCTGCTCGAGTTCGTCCCCTGAGGCTGCTTCCGCCTCCATTTCCGCCAGCTCGGGCTGGCGGAACAGGGCGTCCTCGTCGATGTTCATGACGGCGTCGGCCGCGATGACCTCGTCGTCGCTGGTCACCATCAGCGGATTGATCTCGGCGTCCGCGCCATCCTTGTCGTCCCAGAGCTGATACAGTGTCGTGAGCACGCTCGCGACGTCCCGTGCGAGGTGGGCGTCGATGCCGGCATCGTAGACGGCCTTGCGGGCCTGGTAGGGATGCATCCCGAAGGCGGGATCGATGTGCTCGGAGGCGATGGCCTCGGGCGTCTCCTCGGCGACGGCCTCGATATCGACGCCGCCTTTGGTCGAGACCATGGCAACCGGTTTGCCCTCGCCGCGGTCCATCGTCACACCGACGTAGAGTTCGTCGGTGAAGTCGACGGCTTCCTCGACCAGGACGCGGTCGACGTGGTAACCCTTGAGGTCCATCCCGAGGATGGATTCGGCGGCCTCGCGTGCCTCCTCGGCGTCCTCCACGAGTTTGATGCCGCCGGCTTTCCCCCGGCCGCCCACCTGTACCTGTGCCTTGACCGCGACGGGGTAGCCGATATCCTCGGCTGCCGTCAGTACGCCGTCGACGTCGTCGGCCAGCGTGGATGCCGGCGTCGGGATACCGGCGTCGGCGAACACCTGTTTCGCCTGATATTCATGAAGCTTCATTGCGCACCTGAAAGGCGGTCCCCACCTTGCTTAAATCATGGCAGTTTGCGGTCGCCGCCGGAACCACGGTGCCCGCGGACGTGTGCATGGGTGCCACCGCAGAGCCGGGACTCAGCGCCGAAGGCCGTGTGGTCGAGATCGCCGCCTGGCTACGAACCGCTCGGCTGTCGATGAAACGACGATTGGCGACAGGACAGCGACTCGGGCCAAAGAGTTATGCGCTCACTCCGATAACTCGGGACAATCGCATGGTTGGTCGGCTGGAAATGGGGATCGACGTGCTGGATCGGAAACTCGAGGGTGGGTTGCCACCGGGTTGTATCGTCGCCTACAGCGCCAGCCCGGGGAGCCAGTCGGAACTGCTGTTGTACGAACTCACGGCTGCTCGCGGGACCCTCTACCTTTCGACAGAGCGGGACGACGATCTGGTTCGCCACGCCATCGAATCCTCCCGGAGTCGGGTCGGCAGTCCGACGGTCCGCCACGTCAACGAAGACGATCCGATCGCGGAAGCGAACCGGCTGATCAGCGCGCTGCCAGACGGCGCGAACCTCATCATCGACACGATGAACGTGCTCGAACGCGCCGACACCGACACCTACCTCGAATTTCTGAACGACCTCAAGGCACAGATGCTCGAGACCGGGTCGATCGCCGTGTTACACTGTCTGAAGGGACAGCACGTGCCGCCCAATCGGAGCACCACCGAACACGTGGCCGACGCCGTCTTCGACCTGCGGACTGACCTGAGTGGGATGGAAATCGAGAACCACCTCGCGATTCCGAAATTCCGTGGCGGCGGCGCACCGAACGAAATCATCAAGCTCCAGTTGTCAGATCGGGTGGAGATCGACACGAGTCGTGACATCGCCTAACCGGTTGGACGGGCGCGGAGCTGATTGCGAGGCCATCCGGTGGAGTCGGGAGCACCAGTGGACTCAAGGGCAACAGTTACGTCCCCCATTTCCTAACGGGTGAACAGTACCCAATGGTGTCCGATCAGCGCGACGTGATCGTCGTCGGGGGCGGGATAGCGGGCTGTTTCGCAGCGGCAACGGCGGCCGCTGCGGGAATCGACGTACTCCAACTCGAGCGAAAACCCCGGGAACAGGGCGGGTTCATCGCCTGTGGCGACGCGATCAAAAGTCCCCGGGATCCCCAAAAGTATCCGGGCCCGATCGACATGGCCGCGATCGCCAACGACGAGGCGGTCCGCATCGACAACAACATCGATCAGATCGAGTTCTGGGACGAGGAACTCGACGTTCGAAAGGTGCTGCCCTACGAGTCTGGCAGCAACGTGATCGACCGCTACGAGTTCGGGCAGCGTCTACTCGAGCAGGCCGCCGCTCGAGGCGCCGACCAACACTACGATACGGTGGTCAACGCGGTGATCCAGAACGGTCGCGTCACCGGTGTCGAGGCGGTCCGAAAGGGAGAGCCAGTGACCTACGAGGCTGACGTGGTGATCGACGCCGCGGGGGCCCAGTCGATCCTACAGGACATGATCGATTTCGAGGCCCTCGACACGACCGGCGATCCGACGTTCGAGGTCCCCCATTACACCCACTTCGGGTCGGCCTATCGCGAAATTATCGAGACCGAACAGCCGGTGGACTATCACAACGCCATCGTCGGCAAACCCCTGGAGGAACTGGGCTACATCTGGTACTTTCCGCGCACGCCGACAGAGATCAACGTCGGCCTGGGATTCCAGATGAACACGGACCCGATCCCGCTCGCCGACCGCCTCCGCCGGGACCTCGAGGGCCGGCCCGAGTACCGGGGGGCGACCGTCGCCGAGCGGTTCGACAACAAGAACAAACTCGGCTCGGCAATCGCTCTCCGACGCCCGCTCGATTCGATGGTTGCCCCCGGCTACCTCGCTGCAGGCGGTGGCGCGGGAACCACCCATCCCATCACGGGCAAAGGAATCCGCGGGGCGGCGTACTCCGGCTACTCCGCCGGGCGTGCCGCCGTCCAGGCGATCGAGGACGGCGACGTCTCCGAGGCGGGGCTCTGGGAACACAACCGCTGGCTGTTCCGCGAGCACGGCGAGGCCGCGAGCCTGGCCGCCTGGGACGCGTACAACGTCGCCGCAAGCTCCCTCGAGGTGAACGTCCTCCGGGCGCTGACCGCGTTGCTTCCGGAGGCGGAGCTTCGCGAGATCGTCGGCACCTCGACGCAGGTCGACAGTCTCCGGAGCAAACTGCTCGTGGCGAGCGGGCTGCTCAAAAACTTCGTTGCGGAGTCCCGAAAGGACACCTTCGAGACGCTCGGGGTGGGTAGCGGCGAACTGTACGGCGCTATCACCACCCTGAAAGAGACGCGAGCCTCAGTCGCCGAGTACGAGCGACAGTACGAGCGGTATCCGGCGGATCGATCGCGGTTCGAGCGCTGGCGCGCCGAGCGCGACCGTATCGACCGGGCGTTTTACGAGGCCCTCGAGTTGCCCCCGAGCGAGCACAAGTACTGACGGCGCTGGTGTCCTGGGCGACTACTCGTCTCGAGAGAGCTCGTTTCAGTTTCACGCCGGGGCGACCGTCGTATGCGGTCCTCGGTCACCGGTTGGCGACGGGTGTCGCCGCTTATTGATCGAGCGCCGAAAATATAGCAGCCACTGGAAGTCATTGCACACCTGATCGCCAGCCGAGTCGGCAATCAGTGTGTAACTCGTTTCAGTTGTTACTATAGTCGCAGGTGCCGCCTACTCGTCGGCGGCGTCGGCCTCGAGTTCCTCGACGATCTCGTCTGCATCGACGTCGGCATCCTCGAGTGCGGCCTCGAGGTCGGCTTCTTCGCCGCCCATGCCACCCATGCCGCCCATGCCACCCATCATGCCGGGCATGCCCATGCCGCCCATGCCGTCGATGACCTCCTGGACGATGACGCGGTCGACGCCGACCTTATCGATGACGTCCTGGGCGATCTGCTGTTTCGAGAACATCCACTGCTGGTTCATCGTCAGCTGTGGAGTGGACTCGACGTAGAGGGTCTCCTTCTCGACGACCTGGGTCTCGTACTCGGGTTCAGCGTCTTCCTCTTCGTCGTCTTCGTCGTCTTCGTCGTCTTCGTCGTCGGACTCGACCAGCACCTCCTCTTCGACCTCGTCGGTCTCGATGTGGAGTTCGGGTTCGACGTCGAGGTACATCTCGAACAGGCCCGCCGCCTGCTGTTCGCGGTCGTCGACCGCGTCGAGGATCTCGTACTCGTACTCGACGTCCTCGCCGGCCAGCGGGTGGTTGAAGTCGACGCGGGCACGGCCGCCGACGATCGTGCTCACGTAGCCGTGGCGACCGTCGACCTGAACGTGCGCGCCCGGATAGCGGTCGTCCTCGTCGATCTTCTCAGCGCTGAGCGTTTCGACGTCGTCGGGATCGTACTCGCCGAAGGCCTCCTCGGCGGGGATCGTGACCTCGCCCTCGTCGCCGGTCTCGCCGCCGACGATGGCGTCCTCGACGGCCTCGAAGATGTGCCCCTCACCCAGAACGATGGTTCGGGGACCGAACTCCCGCTCGCTCGTGTCCACGCCCTCCTCGTCGGCGACGTCCGGGTCGGTGGTGTCGACCAG
>Ga0207421_10003784_pt1 | contig 17825 bp, 14 predicted proteins | sample SodLakKL_010_SED_4_FD_187542 | JGI IMG/M metagenome (GOLD analysis project Ga0207421, IMG submission 187542) | Alkaline sediment microbial communities from Lake Tanatar, Kulunda Steppe, Russia - 8KL_010_SED (SPAdes) (version 2) | ecosystem: Environmental > Aquatic > Non-marine Saline and... | reverse complement strand
GAGCTCAACGCCCCGGGATCAGCGCCGGGTGGCGCTCGAGCCGTAACGGAAGAAGAGGGAAGCCGGCAGTGGCGCAGAGCATGACGCGCGTTCAAAAGGAAGTTGTCCTCCACTCTGCCGCGCATGAAGAGCTCTCGCTTGAAGTGCATCACGGGAACCTTCGAATACACGGACGGTTTTCCGACTTCGATCGACAGCGCATTGTTATTCTCGTTGACACCCCTGAGGATGTGCATCCGGGTGCGGAGGTCGATGTCTATTTTGGCTTTCGTGACAGTGTGATGACCTTTCGCTCCCTGGTAGAGGATCGCGCGGGGGATCGGGTCTTCTTGCAGACTCCGGAGGCGGTGTACCGGCAGCTGCAACGGGGCTACGAGCGAGTGCAACCGCCCGAAGGGACCGAGGTTGAACTGTATGTCTCGGGACAGCAGTACAATCTGAACTTTCCTCGCCTGGGGGAGAGCCAAGCCGCTGAACCGCCGGAGGTATCGGCCGGTTTTGACCCGGCGAGCATCGCGGATCTTCTGAAGTCGTTTCGAAAACGGGCATCCAAGATTGCCGCCGAGCATAAGATCGTCATGTTTCGCTCTCGGGCTCCCCAGGGCTTCGAAGAGCGTGTCGTGTCCATGACAGGCAAAACCGTTCTCTTGCCTTTGTCATATCGATATCGTTACGAGGCTACGGGCGTTGGCCCTCGAATGGTGGATCGTGCCGAGCTTCTGGAGCTCGAGTCCCAGGGGAAGCTTCGCCTCAGTGCCGCCGATAGCCCAGCGGTAGCCGGGTCAGCCGCGCAATCGCCGGATAGCGGGGAAACCGGGTCGATAGACAAAGAGGGAAGCAAGCAGGGCGCCGAGGAGAAACGACGCTTGGAGGCTCGGAGGGAGACCGTGTCTGTGCTCCAAGCGCTCAAGCGAGCAGAGGCAGTGCGATATGAGCGCGGGATACTCTGTGAACTCTACTGTCCGATTATATTCCAGCGCTACGTCGTCGGATACATCTACCTGCTTCGCGGCCTGTCGCGCGGACATGCGCAGCCATTCGACCCGACGGAGGTTGAGTTCGTACATCAGTTTTCGCGTATTCTGGCATACGCGCTACAGGTTAACGGATACTTCAAGACGGAGCCCGTTCAGCGGGAGATCCGCGGGACCGAGCTCATCGATATGAGCGCCTCCGGGGTTCTCTTCGCCGTTTCGGGAAGTGCTCGGGATAGTATCGGGCGGTACATGGAGAGTAAGGTAGTTATCCGATTCCCGGGCCAGTCATCAATCGAGGCTACCGGAAGGGTTATGCGGCTCTACCAGGGCGCCGGAATCACCTACGTTGCGGTGCACTTCACAGCAATGGAGCCGGACGATTTCGAGCGGTTGTTTCTCGTGCTCTACGGGGACCAGTATCGGGGAGACGCGGATTTCACTCTGAGTAGCCGGCCCTCGCCCGTTGATACGGAGGCTTGACACTACGCCGCAGCAGTGCCCGAAGGGGGATGTAACGGGAGCATGTACTATCTCTATGTAGAAGTGCCGAGCCTTCGGCGCCTGCAACGGATCTACGGTGACTCGGTGAAGGAGATGCTGGACGAAGTTGCACGCGGTCTTCGCGAGGCCGGGGGGGTACAGACATTTCGCGACGGCGGACGCATGCTGTGGCGACTGGAAGGTATTGGTGAAGGCGAGCTGCTCAGGCTTGCCGAGGTCGCGTGGTTTGCTCGGAAAGTGATGGCCGGGTACCGTGAGAGCCTGTTCGGGTTCAGCGTGGTCCTGGATCATGCGCCGCCTTCAGAAGAAGAGACGTTGTTCAAACGGCTTTGCGAGCTTTCAGTCCGGTTGGAAGATGAGCAGCTGTGGCTTACCGAGCCGGTACGTCGGGACCTGGCTTCCTTCCTGGAAACAGAGCAACGCGCGGATGTGGCCCGTGTCTTGGGCCCTCGGGTACAGCAGAGCTCCATTGGGCCTGTGTACGAGCTCTTCGGCAGAGACGAGCTTGTGGAGCCGGCGTTAGGAGCTCTGGAACAGTACATCGACGAGGGGGAGGGCCCTTCGGCGGTTCTGGTGTACGGCCCGCCCGCTGCCGGGGTGCCGTACGTGGCGGAAGAGGTTGCGCGCAGACTCAACGGACGGAACGCTCCGGAGCCGATTATAATCCGGGGAGGAGATCCGGTAACCGACGGGTTTGCCCCGTTGGACTACGCATTTGACCATCCGTTGGCCCGGTCGGAGGAGGTTGGGGCGAGTAAGCTCCATCGTTCGCTGTGGAGCTCCCGGCGCGGGTTACTGCCGGAGGAGATAGAGCGGCAGCCGAGGGAGCGTTGTCCGGACAATTGGGACAACGACCGGCTGGTCTTGTTCCGGCTCATGTTGGATGCATACGTTCGAGAGGTCGAAACGCAGCTCGGGTTAGCGACTCTCGTGGTCGAATCGATTGACGAGTTTTCCGAGCATCTCCGGAGTCTTCTGAGCCGAATCGTCGCCCCCTACCGTGCCGACAGGCGTTTGGCGGTGGTTTTTACCTCGGAGCGGCCGTATGTGCCCTCGGAGTTCCGTGGAGACTCTTGTACCAAGGTGCCTGCGGCGAGCCTCACGAATCAGGCCATTCGCGAGTTCCTCGACATGTTGGACCTAGCCCACATTTCGTTGAGTCAGGTGCGACGGCTCACACGGGGGCAACCGTTAGCGGTCTATCATCTTGTCCGTGCTGCCGGCGGCCAAGAGGTTCCGCCGTCGGATGCCGACCAGGAGAGCGGCGAGTCCGATCCGTTGGCGGCTAGCCGCTGCGCGATGGGGCGGCTTCCGGCGTTCGATCAGGAAGTGCTGTTCGCTGTGACCAAATTCGGCGTCGCGCTCGATGTGAATGGGTACTGCGTGGCGCTGGAGCAAGCCGGCTTGTCCCGGTCGAATGTGGCGGCGGCTTTCGACCGGCTCCGGGATACGGGGTTCATCCGGGGCTCGAGCTATCCCGGGGCGTCGGTCCCCGGAGGGGAGGCCGTCTTATCCACGCGGCTCGGAGAGCACGCGTCGACAATCGTCAAGCGGTGTGAGGAGACCATACTGGGGATGTGGCAGAGCAGGTGGCGCCGAATGACCCCGAATCGGTATGGAAAGCTTGCCGCGTATCGGGACGGGGCCGTCCTCGCGGGAGCCACGGTGGTCGTCGTTCATATGCTTCTGGACTGGCGCTGTCTCTCGGCGGCTCGGCACGTTCTGAGTAGCCTGGAAGCAGTGGCGAACGAGCGAAGCGACGATCCGGATAGCGCCCACGTGCCGGCCGGTGTCTTCGCGGCGTGCCTTCGGGCGGCGTTGTTGGAAGGGGATGTGAGCCGGGCCAAGTCGGTCTACCGTTCGTGGCAGCACGTTCCGGTTCCGATGAAGGGGAAGAGCGCTCAGGCGCAGATCACCCATGAGCGTGCACGCTACCACATTGCTTTCGGCAACTCCCGCGAAGCGAATGCCGTGACGCGGCGGGCGATTTTGGAGTTCCAAGATTGCGAGGATGCGGTGGGCGTGGCCCAATCTCAGCTGACGTTTTCTTCGGTTCTCCTCGGCGAAGGGCGGCTTCTCGAAGCGCGAGACTACGCGGTGATGGCGCGCAGCGAATCGTCGACACCGTTTTCCAGCTACGACAGGGTGCGATCGTACGGTATCGAGGCCGGAATATGCTTTCTGGAAGGGGAATCCCGGCGTGCGTCCGAGTGTATCCAAATCGGCGTCGAAGACGCAGCTCAGGCCGGGATGCGCGAATGGGAGCTGTTCTTTCGGCTTCTTGACGCCCGGTTTCAACACGAGTTGGGTCGATATGGGGAGGCGGAGCAACGGTTTGCCGTGGCTGCGGCGGAAGCGGAGGCACGAGGCTTCTCGGAGGCTGCGTCGTGCTTTCTCTCATGGAGCGGCCGTTGCGCCGGGTTGGCCGGGCACTCCGATCGAGCCCGGCGGTTGCTCGCCGACGCTTCCGCTTCGGCGGAACGGCTCTTCTTTCGCGCCGAGATCGATGCACGCTCCGGGAGATACGACGAAGCGGAGGACGCCCTCAGCAAAGCGGCGGACGTGGACGAGCCCCCCCCGCTGCTGTCGCCCGAGCGGGTGAGCTTCCGCGACGGCTTCTGCTCCGTAGAGGACCGCTCCTTGGGCAGAGCCACCGGTGAGCGAGTGCTTCCGGCGCTCATCCGAGCGCTTCGCGGCTATGTGAAAGCCAAGCAGGGGAAGCTCGACGAAGGAGTGTCGATTCTCAGAACGATGCTTCGCTCCGAAGAGCGCAAGGAGTTCGATCCGCATAACGCGTTCTACTATCAGTTGTACGGTGCCGTTCTTCCGAAGGAACGGCTCGCTGCCTACGACGATCGCGGAACCGAGTTGGGAAAGGCCATCAAGTATCTACGAAAGCGAGCGGGAAGGATCGAGGATTATCGCGAGAAGCGGGATTTCCTCTACGCCAACGTATGGAACAGCGAGCTGCTCAGGATGGGGGCTGAACACAACTTGGTTTAGGCGTCAACCGGTACGGTGCTGGGCAGCCCCAGGCGGCACATCACGTCCACAGAGAAGCAGGCGGGGCCGTCCTTTGGCCGACAGTTTCCAAACGCGTCTGCCGTGCTGCCGGACGACGACTCCACCGTTGACACGCGGTACGGCTCTTGTTAGGTTACAAGCTCCCGGTGCAAATGGACTATCGTACGTTCATGGCGGCGTAGCTCAGGTGGTAGAGCAAGCGGCTCATATCCGCTAGGTCGGGGGTTCAAGTCCCTCCGCCGCTAATTCCAGCCTGTCATTGGGGCAGGTCTTATCCTGCCCCCGCCGCCGTTTGTCGGCATATCTCGCCTTCTGGACACTCTGTGAGAACACTGGATTCGTGAAAACGGCGAGGCCTATCTTTCTATTCGGCGGGGTGCCGGTCTACAGGCGCGGGCCGGCTGATGTCTTCTCCCTTCTCGGTGCGTTCGGCAAGCGTTTCGATTTCCCTGACGAACTCTTCTACACCCGTGAAGTTCCGGTAGACACTTGCAAAGCGAATGTACGCCACCCGATCCATATCGTAGAGCCGTTTCAGCACCAGCTCTCCAATCTCCTTGGCCGCCACCTCGTGGCTCTGCATCCCCCGCCAGGCGGCCTCGTCCTCGATCTCCGAAAGAACACGCTCGATATCGGCTTGACTGACGGGGCGTTTCTCCAACGCCCGTTGCACTCCCCGCTCCAGCTTGCCTCGATCGAACGGTTCCCGCCGTCCTCGAGACTTGATTACCATCAATTGCTTCTCTTCGATCCGCTCATACGACGTGAAACGGTAGTTACACGCCAAACAGACCCGCCGCCGGCGTATACTCTCTCCGGCTGCTAGAGAACGGCTCTCCAGTACCTTGTCTTCCGTGTTCCCGCACCGCGGGCATCTCATTCGCTGCTCCCCCGGATCGCCTGCGGTCGTAATCTCAGCGAGGTCTCCGTCCGCGGCTGTCGAATACGGTTACCCGACAGCAACATCCGCGATTCGCGCCTGCTCGTACCCGAACGACTGAAGCAATGTACCGTCGACGGGATCGTAGAGATTCCCCCGTTGCGGTCTTATTCCGACGTGCATCCCTCGCCGGATTCGAGAAGCGCTCTTGTGATCCGACCGGCAGAGAAGCTGCATTCCTCGATCTCCCAGAAGCAAATGGATCAACGTATCCGCGCCTTGCGGCATGACCGCCATCACTTCCACGGTTCCTTCATCTTCGGCCGGATTGGGTTCCAACTCGAGATGTTCGGGGCGGACATGCGCCATCACCGCCCTGCCTGCGAGGTCCGCACACTCTTTGGTCAGCGGGACAAAGCAGTACGGATCCTCCTCGGGAATGAGCAGAAAACGTTCCCCGGTGTAGTGAACATCGCCGGTGACGAAGTTCGTCTTGGGGTTACCGGTGAATGCTGCGACCTGCTCGGTCGCCGGGAAATGATAGACACGCTGTGGATCATCAACCTGGAGGATTGTTCCGTTGTCCATTACGGCGACACGGTCGGCCATGGCATATGCTTCGGTCTGCTCGTGGGTAACGTACAGACTCGTGATGCCCAGCTTTCGGTGGATGCGCTTCAGTTCCGCCCGCAGCGATACGCGGAGCATCGGATCGAGATTGGACAAAGGCTCGTCGAAGAGGAGGTATTCAGGTTCCGCAGCGATGGTCCGGGCCACCGCCACCCGTTGCTGCTGTCCTCCACTCAGGTGCCGGGGCTTCCGGTTGGCCAGATTGGTCATGTCGACCATCTCCAAGGCGCGGCGAACTCGTGTCTCGATCTCCTGCTTGCCGACATGCCGCATCTTAAGGCCGAATGCCACATTGCGGAAGACATTCATGTGGGGATAGAGCGCGTAGTTCTGGAAGACCATCCCAATCCTTCGATCTCGCGGAGGCAAGCTGAGTCCCCGCGCTCCGTCGGCGACGGTACGCTCACCGAGATGGATGGCGCCGGTGTCCGGTTGCTCCAGACCTGCTATACAACGGAGGAGTGTGGTTTTTCCACATCCGCTTGGTCCCAACAGCACCAGGAACTCACCATCCTCAATCTCCAGGTCTGCCCATGCGATGGCTGAGACACTTCCGAATCGCTTGCTCAGATTCTCGACTGTTATGCCACCCATACACTGTTCTCCTGCGCTTCGAGCCCTGCCGGCTACGATTCACCGAAGCAAGTCAGAGACTCTATCTTTGAGTATCAATATAACAAGGGTTAGTGGCAATCGTCCCGCCGGTCCGTTAGGATGTGCCGAATATGACTACTGCCATTCCGTTGCTGCTGCCGTTAGTCGCGGTCGGTGTCTTGGGGTATTCGTTCCGGCGTTTCGGCTTCTTCCCGCCGGCGTTCATCGAACACCTCAACCGTTTTGCCTACTACGTGGCGCTTCCTGCGCTCCTGTTCGAGTCTACGAGCACCGTTTCCACGGCGGGTGAGGATTACGTCGCGCTCTTCTGGTTGGTCCCGGCGTTCACGGTAGCCACGGCTCTCGCAGCGCTGCCGGCGACCCGGATTGTTCCGCCCGGCGTCCGAGGAGCGGTCGTGCAAGCCGGTTATCGCAGCAACATGGCCTATCTGGGCCTTCCGGTCGTGGCTGGACTGCTCGGCGAGAGCACAGTGCCTATTACGGCAGTCGCGCTCGCTCCTGCGGTTGTGACCAACAGCGTACTGAGCATCGTTATTCTCAGACTATATCGATCCGATGTGTCGTTTTCGGTAGGACGGCAGCTACTCGATATTGTTCGGAATCCTCTTATCCTCTCTATTGCCCTGGGAATGGTGGTGGCGGCGTTGGGCGTGACGGTGCCCTCGAGTCTGAAGGAGTTTGTAGGGCTCGTTGCGCGCACCGGCCTTCCCCTTGTACTCATTGTGGTCGGATATAGCGTCCGTTTATCCCGACTCAGCCGGAGATTGTCGCCTGTGTTCTTGGCGGTTGCGATCAAACTCGTTATCATGCCGATCTTGGCGTACCTGATCGTTGGGCTCCGATTCGGCTCAGGGCATGTGGTGTTACGCACTGCCACGCTGCTGGCGGCGATGCCGACCGCGGTCGCATCCCAAAGCTTCGCGGCTGTGCTCGGCGCGGATGAGGAGGTTACTGCCTCCGCAGTCAGCCTGTCGACGCTACTCTGTCTGCTCTCTGTCCCGGCATGGTTCATGCTTCTGTGAGAGCTGACGGCGCCGGAAGAAACCTACGGAGGACGATCAGCGAACGGAAACTACGTTATCGATACGGAGAGGAGCTTCGAAATGGCAGACGTGAAACATACGCTGTCCGAGTCTGATATCCCGAGGAGTTGGTACAATATCCAGGCGGATCTCCCGGAGCCGCTTCCCCCGGTTCTACACCCCCAAACGAAGCAGCCTATCGGGCCGGCGGACCTGGAGCCGTTGTTCCCTCGCGCTCTCATCGAGCAGGAAGTGGCAACAGAACGAGATATCCCTATCCCGAACGAGGTGCGGGAGATCTATCGACAGTGGCGCCCCACTCCGCTCTATCGGGCTCGCCGGTGGGAGAAGGAGATAGGTACCCCCGCACAGATCTACTACAAGTACGAGGGGGCAAGCCCGGTCGGCTCACACAAGGCAAACACGGCAGTCGCCCAGGCGTTTGCCAACCGTGAGGCAGGGGTCAAGCGTATTACGACTGAAACCGGGGCCGGGCAATGGGGATCCGCCTTGGCTATGGCGTGTTCGTTTTTAGGATTGAACCTTGCTGTCTACATGGTGCGCATCAGTTTCAACCAGAAGCCGTACCGTCGCGGGCTAATGGAGACATACGGAGCCTCGGTAACGCCCAGTCCTAGCTCGGAAACGGAGGCCGGACGCGCCGTGTTGGCCGAGCATCCCGATTCCACCGGATCGTTGGGCATTGCGATCTCGGAGGCGGTCGAGCTTGCGGCTCGCAACGGGGGGACCAAGTATGCCCTTGGGAGCGTGTTGAACCACGTAATGCTTCACCAGACGGTGATCGGACAGGAGACAGCGAAACAGCTGGAGCTGGCGGACGCCGAGCCGGACGTCTTGATCGGATGCGTCGGAGGCGGATCGAATTTCGCCGGGCTCAGCTTCCCGTTTCTAGGGCGGAAGTTCCGTGACGGTTCGGGGCCCCGGATCGTTGCCGTGGAGCCGTCGGCCTGCCCGACTCTGACCAAGGGCAAGTACGCCTACGATTTCGGCGATTCGGCGCACTTGACCCCTTTGATCCAGATGTACACGCTTGGAAGCGGCTTTGTCCCGAGCGGTTTCCACGCCGGGGGCCTGCGGTATCACGGTATGGGGCCACTTGTCAGCCATGCGCTCGACCTCGGCGGAATCGAAGCGCTGGCCGTCGATCAGATCGAGACCTTTTCGTCGGGCGTGGAGTTCGCGCAGGCAGAGGGAATTCTGCCCGCACCGGAGACCAACCACGCTATCGCGGCCGCGCGTCGAGAAGCCATGCGCTGTAAGGACGAGGGAAAGGGTCGAACCATTGTGTTCAACCTCTCGGGGCACGGACATTTCGACGTGCAGGCGTATATGGATTACCACGCCGGGAAGCTGTCGGCCTACGAGTACTCCGAGGCGGAAGTAGCCGACGCCCTGCAGCACCTGCCTGAGGTCTGATACTCGAGTTTTCGACGGAAGCAAGCAGCGGGCGCAGCCCGAAGGCGTCTCGCGGGCGCAGCCCGAAGGCGTCTCGGGCCGGCGCGCCGACCGGAAGCTGGGAACGACCCGGAAGCAGGGCGCGAAGGAGAGGCGAACAGAGGGGAGTCGGCGGCGCCGTCTCCCTCTGTCGATTCGGTCGTTAGTCGACGCTGATGTCCACCGAGGGACGGAGCTCAGCAAGGACGGACACTGCGTCGTGAACCGGATGGTTCAAAAAGGATTGGAACGGCGTCGTATCGGAGCTGGCGGACGAAGCGTGTCCGGATGCCGACGCGCCGGCGCCTGAAAACACGCCGTCCAACACCGGATAGGCGGCCTGGCACAGCTGGTAGTCGAAGCGCGGCGCCCACTTCCGCGCGCCAAGGCGAGCGGTCGTCGAGCAGTTGTCGACCATGTAAGCCACCCCCCGCGCATGCATGAACGGGTTGAGGCTGTCCACAGCCTCGATGACCGACTCGTTGACGATTTCACTGTATGCGTGGCCGTGCTCGCAGAGCACGTCGATCTGAGCCATCATCGTGGCGACGTAGATCCCCGCGGTGACCGGATGCACTGCTGCCGGCATGTCCTCTCGGCGTGCGCGGACGTCCTTGCCGACCTGCCACATATCGGTGGCGTCTACCTTGGGCATCGGAAACCGCTCCAGGCGCCGGCCGGCCAGAACAACCGACCTGATTTCGTTGCCGTATGCGACTTCCTCGTACACCTCGTGAAGGAGCTCCATAGCCGGATCATAAGCCGCGCTGTATGCCTGTTCGAACCGGCGTTTCCCTTGGTCGTCGAGCTCTTCGTAGAGCGCTTTGATTCCGCGGTGGCTGATCGTCTCCGAGATAGGCCCGGTGATGCTTTCAGCGCTGTCTCTGAAGGCATCCGCTTTCTGAGACCCGTTGGCGACAAAGCGACGATATAGGCTTTCTACGATACCGTGAACGGCGCCGAGCAGGATGCCTCGCTCGCCGAAGATATCCGAACGGTACTCCATCTCCAGGCTGGTCATGAACGTAAACGGTGCTCCAAGCGCGATAGACCAACCAAGGGCAATGTCCGTCGCACGTCCATCGATGTCCTGCTCTACGGCGAAACTTGTATTGATCCCCGCGCCGCCGATCTCTTTCCCCTGGAGATAGAGCCGCCGGACCGAAGGTCCCATACCCTTAGGGCATACGCCGACAACATTGATCGAGTCCGGAAACCACTCTCCGCGCTCCTTCAGGTATCCCACCAGAAAGCCGTGACTAAGCCCGAGCGTTGCGCCCGGCTTCATCGCGTCGAAGACCTCCTGATAGTGATTGACCTGAGCAGCGTCGGATATCAGAAGAAGAACGAGATCGCTTTGTTCGATAACCTGCTGCATGGGCCCGAGCGTACCGTCATGCTCGGAGAAACCGGCCTCCTGGGCTTTGCTCCACGATGCCGAGCCGCTTCGGAGCCCGATCGAGACCTTGATTCCGGTGTGCTCTAAGCTGTCGCGCAGGTTCTGCGCTTGTGCGGGCCCTTGACTCCCCCAGCCGATGACACCGATCTGCTTAATCCCTGAAAATGCTTTCTCCAGGCGGTCGAACAGATGTCGTCCACCCCGTACGATGTATTCCGTGGTGCCCGCCAGGTTGATCTGCTCCTTTTCGAACACCGAGGTCTGGAAATCAAACGTCATTGGCACGAACTCCTTTTGATTGCTGTTCCGTGGTTAGCGCGCATGGCCGGAGGCATGCCATCGTCTGCACGCCGTCGTGGCAAGTAGCTCGCATTCTTTTCGAGCTCTGACTCCTGTTTCCCGGACGTCGTTGAGCACGCGAGCGACTATAGCACAGAGTCAGTGGAGCCAAAAGGCCCCGGGGGTCAATCCAGGGCAGACGCCGTTGGACCAGTACGGTTCCACGGCGGCGGCGAAAAGCCGCTAAAGCAAGTAGTCCCCATGCCAGGTGCGTCAGGCAGACTCCGGTGATCCGGAGGGTGCCGGAGTCGACGCTCCGGTTGGGGACGCGAGCGTGTCGTCGTTCTGCCCTTTGTCCGTTTCTTCGTCCTGATCGACCCGGGAATGCTCAACCTCCGGATGCGGCCGGAACTGCCTCGCCACCAAGATTGCTCCCACGACCTTTGCAACGTCGGCCCCGAGGGGGAGAATCAACTCGGTTGCTTCGGTACTCCACGGCGCCGTGCCGGTGAAATAGGCAAACCATGTTACTGCCGTGCTCCAGCCTATGAGGATAAACGCTGCGCCGGCCAGAGCATCACGTTTCCAGCCGTGGTCGCGCCTGGGCTCCGTAGGCGGGCCTTGATAGCGCTTCGGATCGCCGCGGCGCAGAGTTTGGCCGGAGAGGAGCGACGCTGCCACAGCGCCTGGGAGATATCCGGCGAAGCGCCCCCCGATCGGACCAAACAGCACCTCAATCCCCGTCGCTCCGCCGGCGAATACGGGCAACCCGACGGCTCCCAGTATAAGATAGAGGGCAATGACACCCGCGGTCCAAACTGGTGGCAGAAAGAGTGCTGCAAGGATCACGAACAGGCTGCTTAGAGTGATCGGCACGCTAAACTGAGAGATGTCTGCCGAGATGTACGCTCCGACGACGATAAGAGCGAGGAGGAGGCTGGCCGTTACGAATCGACTCAAACGTGCCGGATTCATGCACGCAGGAGCATACCGCACAAGACGGGCGAACGAAAACCCCGATGTGACGCGCCCCGTTTACACACGCCCCGGGAGCGGGTAGGATACCGCGCGCGGAGATAGCAATGCTCTACCATATCGGCGTACTACTGCAAGAATTCTATGGTCCGTTTCGACTACTGGCTTCATATCTGTTTCTGATAGTGGCCGGGACATCTGCAGCGTTCTTGGTGACGTTGCTCGTGCTCCCCGGTGCCGCCCGCTTTCTCCCGCAAGACCGGGGTCGCGAGTATGCCGTGCAGGCACTCGCAGCGCGCGGAAAGCCCACCGGGTCCGGGATCGTTTTCATCACAATCTTTCTAATGTTGAGCCTTCTCTTCGTCCCGTTTCGGTTGGATCAGGTAGTAGTCTTGTTGATCACGTTCCTGGCGATGATCTCCGGCTTCTTGGACGATCGTAGCAATCGTGCGTGGAACGAGTACATCAAAGGAGCCATAGACGGTGGAATCGCCCTTATTACAGCCATCTACCTTCTTCCTCGCTACAGTGCGATCTGGCTTCCGTTCGTCACCGGGGAGTTCATACTGCCGTGGTGGCTGTTCTTGCCGCTTGGGGTAGCCATCATCTGGTTGTCGATCAACAGCACCAACTGCACTGATGGCGTCGATGGGCTGTCGAGTACGCTGGTCCTCCTGGGCTTGATCAGTATCGCGCTTCTTCTCTATTTCGTGCTCGGGCATGTGGAGATTTCGCACCATTTACTTCTGCCGCACTATCCGGACGCTTCCCGATGGGCGATCATGGTGTTCGTGCTTGTCGGATGCCTTTCCGGGTACCTGTGGTACAATGCGTATCCAAGTCAGTTTCTTATGGGAGACGCCGGCTCGCGCGCCTTGGGTTACTTCATCGGTGTGGTGATTCTTGTATCACGGAATCCGTTTCTCTTCCTCATTGTGAGCAGCGTTATTCTGGTGAACGGGGGCACCGGGCTCGTCAAGGTGCTCTTGCTTCGCTTCTTCCGAGTCAAGGTGCTTCACAATATTCGATTCCCTCTCCACGATCATTTTCGGAACGTGCGCCAGTGGTCAAACACACAGGTTCTGATACGATTTGCGCTGATTCAGATCTTGCTGATCATCATGCTTTTCGGATTGTTCATAAAAGTCAGGTAGCGTTCTGAGCATATGTGGCTGAGGAAGGCTCGGAATTGCTTCCGGTTGAGGCGAGCGGACCGACATTGCCGACGAGCTCAATCCGCCCTCCGTACGCTTGCTTCACGTTTTCTTCGGTGAACGCAGATCCGGCCGGACCGGAGGCAACAACGCGTACGTTGAGAAGCGTAACCCAGTCGAAGTAGGACTCCACCGTCTGAAGGTCGTGATGAACCACGAGCAGGGTCCGCTCACGTTCCTTGAGCTCACGGAGGAGATCCACGATTGCGCGCTCGGTCAGCGCGTCGACTCCTTGAAACGGCTCATCCATTAGATATACCTCCGCGTCCTGAACGAGTGCGCGCGCAAGGAAAGTCCGCTGTTGCTGCCCCCCGGAAAGCTCGCTGATCTGTCGATCGGCCATAGCCTCCATGCCGACTCGGCGAAGTGCCTCGCGAGCTTGAGCGAACTCTCGTCTCCCGGGGCGGCGAAACCATCCGAGTCGCCCGTAGGTGCCCATAAGGACGACGTCGAGGACGGTGGTCGGGAAGTCCCAGTCGACTGACGTTCGCTGCGGTATGTAGCCGAGCTTCTTTCGCGCGAATTGTGCCGGCTGTCCCAGAACGCGAATGCTTCCTGCGGCCGGCGGTACGATACCCATCACCGCCTTGAGGAGCGTGCTCTTGCCTGCCCCGTTGGGACCGAGAATCCCCATGGTGATGCCGCGCGGCACCTGCAGATCGATATCCCACAGGACAGGAGTCTCATCGTACGCTACCGTTAGATCTTGCGTCTCCACAGCCGGAACAGCCGGGGTGTCTTCGCTTTTCGCCATTTGACGGTTACCTCTCGACCTATGCGCCACTGCACTCGCAGCGTCCGGTTGCTTATCGGCCCGCGGGACAGCCCGGCACGTGCGCGAGCCGGACAGTATTTGGTGGAAGTACAGCTCGAGCATCACGACAGCTCCGCATGTACACCGGCTGGCGACGGCGCACGTTACGAAGCTCGACGAGCCGCGTTTCCGTAGTACAATGTAATCCATTTCGCCCTTGCTGCCCAGTGGGGGCTTGGAGGTGTTGGCCGGCCGGAGAATGCTTGGAGGCACGGTCACAGAGGCACGAGGTGATTGCACAGTCCGGCGGTACCGGAGTACACTCGTGGCTTACATGCTATGGGACAAATAGGGATAATACTCGTCGGTGATGAGATTCTCGCAGCTCGGGTAGATGACGTGAACTCGACTTACATCATCCGCGCTTTCCGGGAGATCGGTTATGCAACGAATGAGGTGCGTATTCTTCCGGACGACCGGGATCGGATTGCGGACGCGTTTCGCGCTTTCCTCCCTCGCTACGAGTACGTGATCAGTTCGGGCGGCGTAGGTCCGACGCATGATGACGTGACCCTGGAGGGGGCGGCGGCGGGATTCGGCGTTCCGTTGGAGGAGAATCCGGACATGCGCCGGTTCCTGGAGCAGCGCTACGGCAAGCACATGCATGACGGACTGTTGCGAATGGCCAATGTGCCGCAGGGAAGCCAAGTCGACATGGACGGTGAACATGGGTGGCCGTTGATCCGGAAGGACAACGCATTCTTGCTCCCGGGCATGCCCCGCGCTCTTCAGGAGAAGGTGGACCGGATCGTCGGGAGGATTCCGTCGCGGGGCAAGTTCCTGATGGGAACGGTCTTCTTCAGCGTGGACGAATCGCACTATGTGAACTGGCTTACGCGGTTTCGCCGGGAGCATCCGGACGTGGAGATCGGCTCGTATCCGCATTGGAACCATCCTGAGTGCCGAGCTTCGATTACCGTCACCGGTCGAGAGGAGGCCCGGGTCAAGACGGTTACCCAGGCCGTAGTGGATTTCGCTTCAGAGCAGGGCTATCTGGTTCGATGGAACATCGCATAGCAGAGGCTTCGGCCAAGGATCCTTCGCACTTGGTAGTGCTCTGTCACGGATTTGGGGCGGGGGCGGAAGATCTCATGCCATTGGCCGGGGAGCTCAATGGGGCGCTCCCGGCGCGGTGGGTCTTTCCGGCTGCCCCGTTTCCGCCGGCGGGGGCAGGTCTTCCGTATGGACGCGCGTGGTTTCCTCGCTCGCCGGAAGAAGCGCAGCGAGCGCTCGTAGGCGACTACTTCGCACGGCTCGAGGAGATGGATCCGGACGGACTGAGGGCGAGCGGCGCCGAGGTCGCCGAACTGGTTCAGTCGTTCGGCATACCGTGGAGTCGGGTCATCCTCGGCGGCTTCAGTCAGGGTGCGATGGTCGCTGTGGAAACGGCGCTTGCTGCCGCCGAACGGCCGGGTGGATTGCTCCTCTTCTCCGGCTCGCTGATTGCCCGGTCGAGGTGGCAACGTGAGCTTGGCAAGCTCGGCGGCCTGCCGGCGTTCCAGAGTCATGGAGACAGCGACCCCATTCTCGCTCCGTCTTCCGGGGAACGCCTTGCGCACTTGCTGGAGAAGAACGGGCTCACCGTTCGATTTCACCGGTTTCCCGGAGGGCATGAGATCGAATCGGGAGTGGTACGTGGTGCGCAAGCCTTTCTGCTAGGTTTCGCTGACGTCGACGATGCGCAGCCGTAGCCCGTGCGTATGGGCGTAATCCAGCTCCACGTTGTGGCCCGGATATCCCGCCCGTAGCTCCAACCGGAACAGTTCAGGCTGCCGGAACTCTTCATGCGCCACGAACGTAAGGAGGCCGTTCTCTAGGCGATAGGTCTCCGACTCACACTCCTCTTCTTCAGGCATTCGGAGGAGGTCCGGTGCCTTGCTTGGTTCTTCACCGGACAGCAGCTCTCCCCAGCATTCGCGGACGAACCGAATCTCGGGGACGTGATAGACAAGTCTTAACACTCCGTGGATGCCGTTGCCGTGATCGGCTGACTCCGCGGTGATCCCGAGATCGGGCGAGCCCGACCGTAGGATGGGGCCCGAGGTGTGGTCCGGGAGCAGAATCTGTGTCCTCATTGCTTCGTCGTCTACCGAGCGGAGCACGGTCCGGGTGTGCTGCAAACCGGGCCGCTCCGGCCCTGTCGGACAGGCCGGCTCTTTCGCCTGCTCCCGCTCTTCCGGCTGCTCGGGGAACGTCGCCTCCTTGGCGCGGCTCGGTACCATCGCAGTTTCGCGCGTCTCTTCGGACTCAGGAGGCTCGGATGACTCGGGGAGCTCCAGGGGCTCGGACGACTGGGACGATTCGGACGATTCGGATGGCTCCGATGGCTCCGATGGCTCGGAGTCGTCTTTCGGCCAAGCTCCGGGCCCTTTCAGGAGTGAGATGCCGAACGGGCCATCACGCGGATCTTCGAAGCGCGAATACGCCCAGCGCTTGAGCGCAGCGCCCGGTTTACGTCGAGCCCGCCGCGCTCCGCGCTTTCCGAGCGCACGGCGACGGGCCAGCCGATGCCTTAGGCCAATCGGCCGTTCCACGAGGCAGATCCGAAAGCCGTCTGCAAACGGTATCTGGACAGTGCGAAGTCGCGGCAGCAGCTCCAGGCCTCCCGGCGCTACCGAGAAACCGAAGCGCTCGAAGTCGGCAACGGCCTGTTCTAGGTCGTGCACCTGAACAAAGACGTAGTCAAACCAGTACGAAGCGTCGGCCATTGCCGCGCTACTCTACCGGAGAACCGCGGCAGTCGCAAGGAAGCAGTGAGAAGTGAAAAGAAGACAGCCGGAGCACGGATTTGACGGAGGAAGAGTGGAGCTATACTCTAAAGGGAAGCTGGCAGGCTGCGCTGCCAAAACTCCCCTCGTTGGTTGCAGGGGAGCGCTCCAGCGCAGCAAGTGGAGAAGCGCAGCAAGTGGAGAAGAGGAGGGAGTTCAGGATGAGTAAAGGTTTAGGAATCGGAGTAGGGGCGGCAGTGGTGCTCGTGCTCCTGATTGCCGGCGTATTGACCTTCGTCCCGTCGGAGGTCGACGAGTCGGAGGAGCGCAAAGGGCCGGTTACGGTGGCGTCCAAGATCGATACCGAAGGGGCGCTTCTGGGAGGTATGATGGTGGAGCTTCTCGAGCATCACGGCTTCGAGGTGATCGATGAGACGGAATTCGGACCGACCGACGTCATCCGCGAAGCGATTGTGGCCGGCGAAATCGACATCTATCCGGAGTACACAGGCAACGGCGCGTTCTTTTTCGGCGACGACGCACCGGAGGGGGTGTGGAATGATGCCGACTCCGCCTACGACACGGTGCGCGATCTGGACTACGAGGAGCATGAGCTGATCTGGATGGAACCGGCCCCGGCTAACAACACTTGGGCGATCGCGGTTCGCTCCGACTTGGCGGAAGCCGAAGGTCTCTCGACCAAAGAGGATTTTGCCGAATACGTGAACCAGGGTGGGACGGTGAAGCTCGCCGCAAGCGAAGAGTTCGTAACGCGGCCGGACGTGCTTCCGGCGTTCGAGGAAGAATACGGGTTTGAGTTGAGTGACGACCAGCTGCTGGTATTCTCCGGTGGGAACACCGCAATGACCATCCAGGCTGCCGCGGAGCAGCAGGACGGGGTCAACACTGCCATGGCATATGGTACCGATGGTGAGCTTGCCGCGCTCGGATTGACGGTGCTCGGCGATAACCTCGGGGTTCAGCCGGTGTATGAGCCGGCTCCGCTGGTGCGTGGCGATGTGGCTTCCCAGTATCCGGAACTCGAGGATATTTTCGGTCCGGTATTCGAACGGCTGAGTAAGGAGATGCTTCAGGAGCTCAACGGCCGGATTGCCGTTGGAGGCGAGGACGCCCGCCAAGTTGCCCGAGAATTCCTGCAAGAGAACGAATTTCTGAACTAGGCAAGGGGGCGGCACATCGAAACCAGTCGCCGGGAATCTTGACCCATGAGTGATTCGGGAATGACGGATACCGCCGGTGCACGAAAGCACCGGGTAGTTGTCCCGGATAAGGTGGTCCTCTTCGCGGCTGCCATCGGCGGGGCAGCGCTCT
>Ga0207421_10003783_pt1 | contig 17828 bp, 18 predicted proteins | sample SodLakKL_010_SED_4_FD_187542 | JGI IMG/M metagenome (GOLD analysis project Ga0207421, IMG submission 187542) | Alkaline sediment microbial communities from Lake Tanatar, Kulunda Steppe, Russia - 8KL_010_SED (SPAdes) (version 2) | ecosystem: Environmental > Aquatic > Non-marine Saline and... | reverse complement strand
GACGGCGGTGAGATCGAAGAAAGCATCGAGTTTGGAGATATGAAACGGATCGATCTCGCGGAGGACCAGGTGGTGCGGGCGAGTATTGATCCTGGTCGTCACTGGGATGTAGGCGAGGGATACGGGCGCACGGTCGAAACCGAGATCCGGGGCGGGGTGGCAGGACTCATCCTGGATGCCCGGGGCCGGCCCCTGGATTTGCCCGATGATGATGTCGAGCGACGGAGGCAGCTGCTCCGGTGGATTGAGGAGCTCGATGTCTATCCATCCGATGCCCTTTCCGCCTATGTGGACAACGGACGGGAGGCTTGATCATGGCTCACGCATATACACCGGGACTCAAGGTCAGCGCAAGTGAGACGGTCAGAAAGGAGCGTCGGCTCCCTCTTCCGGGAGATGTACTGGTGCAAGAGGGGGATCTGGTCGAACCGCACCAGGTGGTGGCGCGCACGGACATCCCCGGCGACCCGGAGAGCTTAAACATTGCCAATCTCCTGGGAGTGGAGCCAGAGGACATAGGTGAAGCCATGTTGGTGCAGGAGGGCGACGAGGTGGAGAAGGGGCAGATCATTGCCCGCACCATCGCGTTTTTCGGCCTGTTGAAGAATGAGCAGAGAGCACCGGTCAGCGGCACGGTGGAGATGATCTCCGGCGTCAGCGGACAGGTCGTTTTTCGGGCTGAACCCACGCCGCTCGAAGTCGAGGCGTACATCAGCGGTAGGGTCCGGGAGGTCATGCCGAATGAGGGTGTCGTGATTGAGACTGCCGGCGCCTTCATCCAGGGAATCTTCGGCGTGGGAGGTGAGCGCCTGGGCGAGATAAGTATTCTCGCCGACGCCCCGGACCAGCAGCTGGATGCCTCTGCGATCACGGAGGCTTGCCGCGATAAGATCATTGTGATCGGCAGCCTGGCCAGCAGTGAGATACTGCACCGGGCCGCCGATGTGGGTGCAGTTGGAGTTGTTGCTGGCGGCGTCATCGATGAGGATCTGGTCGATTACCTCGGCTATGACATAGGAGTGGCCATCACCGGTCATGAAAAAATCCCCGTCACGCTGGTCTTGACGGAGGGCTTTGGGCCGGTACCAATCGCTGATAAGACCTTCGAGCTGCTGCAGGAACTGGAGGGCAGGATTGCCTCCATGAGCGGTGCGACGCAGATTCGTGCTGGAGTAATGCGGCCGGAAATCATCTGTCCCGATGCGGACCTTGGAGAAGACTTCGTGGATGTGGGGGGGGACGAGTTGGCCGGCGGGCTGGTTGTCGGCACGCCCATCCGTATCATACGCCAACCATACTTCGGTTACCTGGCCGAGGTTACCGAGCTGCCGTCAGCTCTGCAGGAGGTGGAGAGCGAGGCGACGGTACGCGTTCTCCGAGCAAGGCTTATGGATGGGACAGAAGTCCTGGTGCCGCGGGCCAATGTTGAGATCATCGAGGGTCGGTCTTCTCTGGCGAAATGAGGGGCCCTGTGGCGCGAGGTCGTGCCCTGCGTTTCCCAGCCAGATGACCCCGGCGCAACAGGATATGTTCCGTGCTGTCAGCGGGGGCCCCGTTGGGGGAAACCCGCTGGCAGTTTTTGCTTTCAATCTTCCCGGGCACTACCACCGGGCGGGTGGATCGTGATGTAATGGTGTATAGGCTGGCGTCCCAGCATGAGGCTCTTTTGCCTGTCCCGGGGGCGTGATGGCCAGCGGAGGTGAAATGTGATGAGCGCATCCAACAGCCGGATTATGCGACTATTGAACGATGGCAACCTGCAGGAGCAGGTGAAAATGGAGGATTATGTTGCCGTCGCCACCGGTGCGAGACGCGCCGCGGTGTTGTGGATACCTGCCGATTTTCCTGAGGGCGATCGAATACGGGAAAGCATTGACGAGGGATACTCCCGACGCTACTACGAGAGCCGCAGGGGAGGGGGACCATTCAGCTTCTTCGACAGGATCAGATATGCTGGTATGCGGGCACTGATGAATCCCCTGCGCTATAAGGCTTCGCTTTTGCGGGAGGCTTTTGAAGAGGCGGTTTGGGAGCATTCCAACTACCGGGCCGCGCGACGGTGGGCCGCCGAGCTGGGACTGCATATCTACGAGAGTCAGGTTCGCCCCAGTCTCGATGAGATGTACGTGGTTCGGGATGAACAGACGGTGGGGCGGGTCGCCGCGTTTATTTCCCGCCGGGAAGATATCAGGCGTGAGATGATGCAGCAAGTACGGCGGCAGGGCGGAGCCGGGCCACAGATGGCGTTCATGCCGGAGGAGAAATCGCCCGAGTATTTGCGACTTGCCGGTGATCTCCTTGGTTACCCCGAGTGCTGCGTTGAGGGTTATATTGAGGATGCCGGGGCCGATGTGGACAGTGCACTGCGCTCCTCAAATCAACTTTCTGAGCTGCTGCAGGAAGACGGGGATGGCCCCGCAGTGGAAGTGGCCTCCACGGCCTTTTTTGCCAGCTCATTCTATCCCTGTGAGCCGGAATGTGAGTCCGCGCAACAGACGGGGGAGTCCATGTTGGAGGCACTGGGTGAGACGGATGAACGGCTCGTCAGTCGAATGTCACGGGTATTTCAGGCCAACATGGACTACGTGAAGAAGTATCCCGAGATACTCCAACGGCGTCGGAAGCAAATGATGTCTCAGTACATGGGAGGGGTGCCGAGTGAGGAGCAGGAATGAAGGAGGAGGCGAAATCCGGCAGGAGCGCTTCGATTTCCTCCCGGATGAGAAAGAGGAAGAGGGGGAGCTCGAAGCAAGCTGGACATCCTACTGGCAGGCGCAGAGAGGGGCTTTGGATCAGGACCTCGATCAGCTGTGCGAGCGGGCCCTGACGTGCGAGGAGTGTGGTCTGAGAGCTACCTGCACGCAGGTTGTCTTTGGTGAGGGGGATCCCGACAGCGAGTTGATGTTTGTCGGTGAGGCCCCGGGCGCGGATGAGGATCGAGAGGGACGACCCTTCGTGGGCCGGGCGGGACGCCTGCTGGATCGGATCCTGGAGGCGTGCCAGCTCCACCGCGGATCCGTCTACATCACCAATGTCGTAAAGTGCCGGCCGCCAGGTAATCGCACGCCGCGTCCGGATGAGAGGGATTCCTGTTTTCCGTTTCTCCGCGCCCAGGTTCGCCTGATCCGTCCCCGGATCATAGTTTCGTTGGGTGCGGCGGCGACGAAGAGCCTGATTCATCCCGAAGCCATGATTACCCGCATGCGGGGTACATGGCAGAAATGGGCGGGGGTTCCGGTGATGCCGACGTTTCACCCGGCAGCGTTACTCCGCGATCCAAACAAGAAGGCCCCGACATGGCGGGATATGCAGGAAGTTATGAAGGCACTGGAGGGGAATGACTGAGAGGTACCCATGCACAGGAGTGAGTGGCTGACACGAAGCGAGAGCGAGACTGTTGACCGAGGCAGATGCCTCGGGGAGAGAGCCCGAGGTGGAGAGGTCATCACACTGGTTGGACCGCTGGGAGCGGGCAAGACGGCTCTTGCCGGGGGGATAATGGATGGCGCGGGCGCTGAGGGGCCCTTCCGCAGTCCTTCATTCACCCTGGTCTGGGAGCACCAGGGTCGTTTTCCCATCTATCATGTGGATCTGTATCGTCTACAGGGCTCCGAGGTGGAGTTTGACCTGCCGTGGGACCGGATACTGGCCGGTGATGCTCTCGCGTTGATTGAGTGGGCGGACCGCCTTCCGGTCGATTTTCTGCCTAGGGGTCGGCTGGAGATCCGACTGAAGCGGGAAGCGGAGCAAATTCGAAGGATCAATCTCACTGCCAATGGAAGCTGTGTGCACCTGCTGGACAGTGGAGCCGGAGGTGAGGACCATCAGGGTGCTCGGCATTGATACATCTGCATATACGGTCAGTGCAGCAGTCCTGGATGAAGGACAGCTGCAGGGCGAATGGACGGTTCGGGCTCCGCGGCGGGCCTCCCGGCTCCTCCCCGCTTCAATCATCCGCTGGCTGGATGATCTGGATGTTGGTCTGGTGGATATCGATGGGGTGGCAGTGACTGTCGGCCCCGGTTCGTATACCGGGCTTCGCATCGGCACGGCGCTGGTTCAGGGAGTGATGCTGGGCCGGCAGATGCCGGTCGCCGGGGTTACCTCCACAGCGGCGCTGGCCGCAGACGCGCACGTTGCCCCCGGGGGATACGTCGTGTCCGTTGTAAGTGCAGGGCGCGGTGGTGGGTTTTCCGCTCTGTATCGGAGACCCGAGGACTCGTGCGTTTCCGATCAGGAGTGGGCTCCGGAGGAACTGATACCTCCATCCCGGCGCTCGGGGGCGGAAACCGCCGGTGTAGTTGACGAGATGCTCCCTTCCGGTTCGGATCTCGTGTGCATTGGTGATGATCCCGGGGCAGTTGAGTCTGCGGGTATTCACAAGTGGCTTCGGATCATCACTCCCATCCGGGCAGCGACCGTCGCCCGCCTGGGGTGGTATGAATTGCGCAGTGGCAGGTCTCTTCCGCCGGAGGAACTGTACCCGCATTATTACCGTCCATCTGCGGCCGAGAGGGGGAAGCAGTGATGAGTCTGTTTTCCTCCCCGTCAGAGCATCGTCCCGGCAGTGACGAGATCAGCGAAGTGTACGTCAGGACCATGCGCGTAAAGGACCTGCCCGCGGTGATGAAGATCGAGCGGCGCTCATTTCCCACTCCCTGGTCCGAGACTCTCTTTCAGACGGAAATAGAGGAAAATTCTAATGCTGATTACGTAGTGGCCTGCCGTGCAGATGAGCTCGTGGGTTATGCAGGTATGTGGGTGCTTCCAGGCGGCGCGCACATAACCAACATAGCTGTGGATCCCGACCAGCGTGGTCGGAGAGTGGGAACGAGACTGCTCTTGACTCTGATGCAGAGAGTCCAGTTTCGCGGCCTCCGGCGGATGACGCTGGAGGTGCGGAAGTCCAACAAGCAGGCGCGGCGTTTCTACCAGAGGTACGGGTTCAAAGTACAGGGAATTCGCGCGAACTACTATACTGATACGCATGAGGATGCGGTGGTGATGAAGTGTGAGGATGTGGGGAAGATGCTCGCGACGTTCCGGTTCTGAGTACTCAGATCAGGGGGCGCACTCATGAGCTGCATCATTCTGGGGATTGAGACCTCCTGTGATGACACCGGGGTTGCCGTCGTGGATGCGGGGGACCGCGTTCTGGCCAACGTGCTGAGCTCTCAGACTCAACTGCACGCAGATTACGGGGGTGTGGTGCCGGAGCTTGCATCTCGCGGCCATTCGGAGAACATAGTCCACGTATTTCGGGGCGCTCTGGAATCTGCAGGGATAGGGCTGGACGACGTGGACCTGATCGCTGTGACCCGGGGTCCGGGGTTGATAGGGTGCCTTCTGGTGGGAGTGATGGTGGCCAAGGGCCTGTCCTGGTCCACGGGGACTCCTGTGGTCGGTGTTAATCATCTCAAGGCTCACGTCTGGGCATCGGTGCTGGATCGTACGGCACGCCTTGCTGCCCCCGCCCTGTGCCTGATCGTCTCCGGGGGGCACACCGAACTGTTGCTGGTGGAGGAGCCCGATTCCGTGGAGGGAACACTGGTAGGCGGGACCAGGGATGATGCCGCTGGTGAGGCTTTCGACAAGGTTGCCAGGCTCCTGGGACTCGGGTATCCTGGGGGACCGGTGATTGATCGCCTGGCCGCAGAATACCGGGGGGACTTGATAGATTTCCCGCGCCCCATGCTGTCCGATTCCTCATTCGATTTCAGCTTCAGTGGATTGAAGACGGCCGTGGCCGTGTACCTGGAGGAGCGGGACATCCCTGAGGGCAGGTTGTCTGACGAAGAACAGAAGAGGGTGGCGGCCTCATTTCAGGAGGCAGTAGTGGAGGTGCTGGCAACCAAGGCCCAGAAGGCCATCCGGGAGACCGGGGTCCGAACGCTCATAGCCGCGGGTGGGGTGGCTGCAAACCGCCAGCTGCGCCGCCGCCTGCGGGATTTGGCGGGTGAAATGGGGGTGGAGATCATTATTCCTCCTCCCAAGTACTGTACCGACAATGCGGCAATGGTGGCCGCCGCCGGGTACCGACGCTTTCTGCATCACGGGGACGACGGAATGGAGCTGGATGCGAACCCATCTCTGTCCATTCGCCCGGTACAAAGGTGAATGTGCGATGAGGTGCCTACCTCCGGCATGCCATACATTCCGTCGCCGGGGCCGTGTGCGCCCGTGACAGCTGGTACATACTATGAGGGGAAAGGGGGGGCGGGAATGCCGCAGAGAGAAATAGACGACCTGCAGGGTCCCCTGCACTTCATTGGAGTTGGCGGCTACGGTATGAGCGGGCTGGCCTATGTGTTGGCGGCCCAGGGTGCAACCGTCACCGGTTGCGACGCCAAGGAGTCGCCTCGCCTGCAGCGACTACGTTCGGCCGGAATTTCCGTATGTGTCGGACACGATGCAGGACACCTGCGGGGAGCCGGTGCCGTCGTATACAGCACCGACGTTCCCGACGACAATCCGGAAATCGAGCGGGCACGGGAGATGAATCTGCCCGTGCTGCATCGTTCTCATGTCTTGGCCCATTTGATGCATCGTTACGATTACAGCATTGCCGTGACCGGCACCCACGGAAAAACCACCACCGTGGCCATGACCGGGGAAATGCTGGAAAGTGCTGGCCTTTCCCCCACGGTTCTTGTGGGTGGAGAGCTGGTCGGCAGTGGGTTCACGGCGCGGGTGGGCTCATCTCCTTATCTGGTGGCAGAGGCTTGCGAGAGTGACGGGAGCTTCCTGCGGTATCGTCCCCGTTACATTATCGCCACTAACCTGGAGCCCGAGCATCTGGAGTTTTATGGTGGAAGCTTCGACAACATGGTGGAAGTGTTCGCGCAGTTTCTGTCCAATGCGCAGCCGGAGGGAGCGGTGGTTGTGTCGGCGGATGATCCCCAGCTCCGTTCTCTGGCCCGCGATGTGCCCGGCGAGGTGATCACCTGTTCGGTCGATGATGCCGAAGCCGATTACCGGGCAGTTGATATAACACTGCGCGCGGGGGCTTCTGCCTTCACACTGGTGGAGCGCGAGAGTGTTGTGCATCGTTGTCGCGTTCCGGCGCCCGGCCTGCACATGGTCAAAAATGCACTGCAGGTTGCAGCGCTGGCGAGAAGGATGGGGCTTTCCGGGGAGACCATCGCGCGAGGTTTGGCTGGCTACCGCGGAGTGGGCCGGCGTTTTCAATGTGTAGGTGAGCGGGAGGGTGTGCTGATCATAGATGATTACGCACATCATCCCACGGAAATAGCGGCCACGCTGCGGGCCGCCCGCGGGCTGGCTGAACGACGCGTGATTGCCGTGTTTCAGCCGCAGCGGCATACCAGGACCCGGGCCTTGATGGATGAATTCACCCGCTGTTTTGACCGGGCGGATGAGCTGGTCCTTACGCCCATATACCGACCGGCGGGGCAGAAGAAGATACCGGGGGTTTCCTCGGACGCCCTGGCTGAGCGGATTCGCGCCCGGGGTAACCTGACAGTGAGTGTGATGAAGGAGTACGACGAGATAGTGCAGTACCTGTATGAGACTGCTGAGCCGGGAGATCTCGTGTTGACTATGGGAGCGGGAGATATCTGGCGGGTGGCCGAGGAGCTCGCCGAGTAGACTATCGTCCTTCATCTGGAGAAGTCCAACCTGCAGCCTCTGGTCCGAAACGCGGGTGAGCCACCACCTCCCTTGTACCCAGCTTTGCATCGCATATTCACAAGGCGCGGGCCAAAGCAGCGATCATTTCTCCGATAAATGCGCTGCACGGGAGATACTGCCTGCCGCTCAGGAACAAAGGCAGCGAAAATTGGAGTATTGAGGGCGATCGCCGGTTGTGTTAACGTATATAACTAATAAGTCAGGTGAAGGGGGAATGTTATGACCCTGAATGGTAGAATTGCAGGTCGGGGGCTGACATTCGATGATGTCCTGCTTCTGCCCCGTTACTCTGAGGTAGTGCCCAAAGATATTGATGTGTCTACTGAGCTGACTCACGACATAAGCCTTAATATCCCGATTCTCAGCGCCGCTATGGATACGGTCACCGAGGCCCGCACCGCTATTGCCCTCGCCCGGGAGGGCGGCCTGGGGGTAATCCACCGGAGCATGTCACCCGAGAAGCAGGCGGGTGAAGTCGACAGGGTCAAGCGATCTGAACACGGCATCATTACTGATCCCTTTTCTCTAACTGCAGATCATCGCGTGCAGGATGCCGTCGACTTGATGGATAGATATCATATCAGTGGTGTGCCGGTGGTGGACGGTGAGGTGCTGGTCGGAATCATAACCAACCGCGACGTGCGCTTTCAAAAGGATTTCCATCGCTTCATACACGAGGCTATGACATCGGAGGGTCTCATTACCGCACCCGAGGGCACGGATCTCGATCAGGCCCGGGAGATTATGGCCGAGTACAAGATCGAGAAGCTGCCCCTTGTCGATGATAATTTTCGCCTGCGCGGGCTCATTACCATAAAAGATATTGAAAAAGCCAGGAAGTATCCGAATTCCGCCCGGGATGGTGGGGGTCGCCTTCTGGCCGGCGCCGCAGTGGGCATTGGCGATGACCTCATGGACCGCTGCCGGCTCCTGGTAGGGGCCGGGGTGGATGCCGTATTTGTGGACAGTGCGCACGGCCATTCCCGGAATGTGCTTAAGGCTACAGAGCGTATCCGCCGCGAGTTTCCCGACGTCGCTATAGTATCCGGTAATGTGGCCACCGGGGAGGGAGCCCGGGCCCTGATAGATGCAGGAGCTGATGCAATCAAGGTAGGGGTCGGGCCCGGTTCGATCTGTACCACCCGAGTTATTGCGGGGGTGGGCGTGCCCCAGCTGACTGCCATCTCCGAGGCGGTCGCTGTTGCTGAAGAGGAGGACATCGCCGTTGTTGCCGACGGCGGGGTTATGTATTCGGGAGACATCGCCAAGGCCATTGCTGCCGGGGCGTCTGCGGTGATGATAGGTGGGCTGTTTGCCGGTACGGAGGAAAGCCCGGGGGAGACGGAGATTTTCCGGGGCAGGAGTTACAAAGTCTATCGCGGCATGGGTTCCGAGGGGGCGCTGGAAAGAGGAACCCGTGACAGGTACTTCCAGGAGGAAGGGGACAAAGCAGTTCCCGAGGGAGTCGAGGGAAGAGTTCCATATCGCGGGGCGATATCAGCCATAGTATACCAGCTGATCGGCGGTTTGAAGTCAGGCATGGGCTACTGCGGGGCGGCAAACATCAGGCAGCTGAAGCGGGACACCCAGTTCACGCAGATCACAGGCGCGGGGCTACGCGAGAGTCACCCGCACGATGTGACCATAACTAAACAGCCTCCCAACTACCAGGCCGGTGAGATACAGGATGGTTAGCCAGGACCTGTGGGGGCGGTTGGATTGAGCGCCCCCACAGGATTGGCAGTCTGTCTTGCATGACCGGCGTTTTCACTCCTGTTCCTCTTCGATCTCATCTTCATCGTCGTCCTCTTCCTCATCATCGCTTGCGTCCTCGGCTTCGTCACCGACCAGTTCCTGCTCGAGCGGCGGAGGAAAACGCCACTGGAGAGGAGCACTGTCCTCCTTGTCGTCTGCGGTCTCAGTCTGCCATTCATCTTTGCCAGACTCCCGCTCTTTTTGACGGGCGGGTGCATTATCAGTCTTTTGGTGTTCCGACTGCGTGCACTCTTCGCCTGCCGGCTGCTCTTCTCTGTCTTGTTCCCAGTGAGCCTCGTGGCATTCTTCCCCCTCAAGGTCCCCGGATTTGCTGGTGCGGTCCTTTTTACTTTCGAAATCTCCGTCGGCCTTCATTGCGTCCTCCTCCCCGCAGACCCATTTTCCGCGCGCCGCGGCAGTTCGGGCTTGCACGAGAAGCCGGTCAGTCTCCTCATGATTTGTGGTGCCCTGTGATGCATCGTCGTCGGTTTCTTCTATCCACGTGGGAATCTGTCCGCGAGCGCTTTCCTCCAGATCCTGCAGAAAGGCCGCGGCCTCATCGGATGCGAGATTTGCTGCCGACATGTAAAGCTGCAGGAGCTGTGAAATGCCCTCAGGCGCCCAGTTTGTCAGCATGTCAATGAGCCCGGCCACATCGGGTGCTCCGCTCTTGCTGCGGTGGGCGTTAGTCCAGTGGCTGAGAAGAATCCGGTCGTCGCGCCCGCGCCGCACCGCCTCCGGGTGCAGTCCGCCATGTATCAGGACCCCGACTTCCTCGTCCTGCTCTGTGCTGTTGTGCAGATGTGCCAGCGTTTCAGTCAGCTGGCGCGCAGTGTCAGTTTCGTCGACTTTGGCGATGGGGTACAGGGGTTCGAGGTAGCAGTAGGATCGGCCCCAGGATACCGCGGCTTTTCCTTCGCGCGTCGGCAAAATGGGCACGAAATCTGTGAATCCCCAATCCCGCAGTCGGTCGAACCGTTCGAAGGCTGCGCGCACCGGTTCGGGATCCCTGGTCGCTCTTATGACGTAGGTATCTGTCCCATCGCTGAGAGACAGCTCCTTCAGCCCCACCTGCTCGATTTCGGGATTTGATGGCAGTTGTTCGTAGTGACTGATCAACTGCCGGACGTAGTGCTGCAGTGTAGACACCCCCCGGCGTACCAACCTGCGTCTCTTTCTAAAACCCGCGTCATTCTACTGTATTCATTGATTCGGGTAATGGATACCTGTACGGGGAAAAAGGGTCCTGCAACGTACGTTTACAGGCGGATGGGGGCACCTCGTATGGATTTGATGTCAGTTGGTTTGGGACAATACAAACCTCTTCAGGCGGGTGCCGCACCGACAGCGGGAGGCAGTTTTGGCTCTGCCCCCCGCGTGCACGGAATTGCTTTCGCCTGACCTGATTTACTCCTCGGAGCTGGACTGAAGGATAGATCCGCTGCCCAAAAGCATAAACAGCAGCAGGGGCAGTAGGTTCCCGTCGTCCCATCCGTGATCTTTGTGGTCGCCTTCTCCCATTATGAGAGGTAAAAGCAGAAACAAAAGTAGCATCTCTGTACCGGAGTCGCCGCCAAACATACTCGTTCCTCCTCACTTTGCTCGGGGTTGCGCCTAGCGATCCCCGAGCATTTCTCTCTCTTTGTGCTCTGAAAATGAGGTCATCGTACTCGGGATTTGTGTTGGGGGTATCGCCTCACGACACTACCCCCTGTCTTGCCTGAGACTGACCACGCGAGAATACTCTGTTTGCCTGTGCACTCACCAGCGGATGTAGTCACCGGCGAGGAAGATGAACAGCAGCAGCATCAGCAGTTCCTCGTCACGACGGACGGGTGTGGCGAACCCTGTGAGCACGAGGAGCAGAAGAAGCGTACCCATGTCCCGGTGCATATCTCATTCCTCCTTTCCAGATGGAGGCGCGTCGTGTTAGCCCACTCAGCTGTTCAGAACATCTGCTTGCAATCAATTGTTCATCTCAGCCCCCGGCTGATGGGGCCGCGGGGGAAGCTTAAGTTTCGATTTACTTGCGCACGAAACTGCCGGCGAGGAAGATGAACAGCAGCATCATGAGCAGTTCATCCTCGCGCCGCACATCTGTGATCCCGCTCAGTACGAGGAACAGCAGCAGTGTGCTGATGTCGTCTTTGCGATGCATTCCTCCCACCTCCCTCTGGTGATCATGTGGGGTCTGACGCCCTCAGCTCGCTACATAATATGAAAGGTGGCGCAATGCGTTAACTGGCCCCGGGAGTGTGCCCGACCGGTGCCGATGGATGTATTGGGTGAGCCGGGAGAGGGTGCGTGGGGATTGGTGACACAGCAGGTCGGAGGGGACCGATCAGTCCCGGCCCCTCTGTGTATGCCCTTTCTTGCCAGCGATCAAACATCAAACCTGGCGATAAACAGCAGCAGCATGAGCAGGTCGTCGTCGCGCCGCACATCTGTGATGCCGCTCAGTACGAGGAACAGAAGCAGGGTACCGAGGTCGTGTCTGTGAGGCATCCACCCCACCTCCGTGTGGGCCTGGTGGGGTCATGGGGCCCTCGCGTTGCTACATGAGTATGAGCGGTACAGGAGGGCAGTATGTTCATCCGCAGGTGGCAGAGTGGGGGTTGAACGGACCATCCATTGTCTCCCCGGATTCACGGAAAGAGGCAGGCCCGGAAAAGGCCGTGGCCTCCTCCGGGCCCGCCGGGGGTGCCTGCTAGGCCTGCCTCACCAGCGGTCAAAGCCGGCGAGGAGCAGGAACAGAAGCAGCATGAGCAGGCCATCGTCGCGCCGAGTATCGGTGAACCCGGCCAGCACGAGGAACAGAAGCAGGGTGCCCAGGTCATCTCTCCTTCCGATCGGCATCGTGCCACCTCCTTCAGTTCAGATTGTTTTCCGGGTTCTGGACCTCGACTGCTACATAATACGTGTTGGGGAGTGAATATGTTACTTCACTGACAACCCGGCGTGCTGCTGACGGGAGCCGGGGGTAAAGGCATGGCCTCCGGAGCTGACAGCTTCGCTCTCACCGGCGCATGCATACTGGTACTAGTGAGGTATCGCGCTCCAGTTGAGATTGTCAGGGAGCGGGAGGTGATTTGATGGACGAAAACCGAGACGATAGGGAAGAAGAGACGCAGGACCAGTCTGCGGAGGTACCAGAGGAGGATGAGAGGGCTCGTCTGGCCCGACGGTCAGTTGAGCGATTGGACCGCGGTAAAGCCACAACAATGAAATCCCGAACCTTGAGTAATATGAAGACCCTCGCAGATGAGATGATGCACCTGTCCGGGAAGCTGAATTCGTCAGCTCTTTACATCAACAAGCTTCTGGAGGTGCTGGTTCTCAGTCCGGAAGAATATTCCGAGTTGAGCCGGGCCGGCGTAGTCGAAAAACCTCTCACTCACAAGGTTGAGTCACAAAAGCGGGAGAGCTCCGGCCCCAACATCGCGCAGCTGATGCAGCTTGCCCAGGGAGCGGATGTGGAAAGCCTCGCAGAGGAGCTTCTGTCGCGACTGCAAAAAGGCGACTGAGAAGTCTGCTGGCGCAGAACTACCTTTTTTGCCCCGAAGCGGGTCTGCTGCGGTAGAACAAGAGAAGATCTGTGCCGAATCCGGAAGCTGTCCGGGGAATGCAGGATTTCCGACCCGACCAGGTTTAAAGATCCTGAACAGAGCCCCGCCATTTGATCCGGAGATGATGTCATCGCGGCACCGCGCCCGGGCCGCAAATTCCCCGGGCGCGGCGCAAGCTGTCGTCTGCATTCTGTGATTTTTCTGCTCACTCACCGGGCATCGTGACGTCCACTTCGACGCCCGACCGCTCGCCGTAGGCCAGGATTTCGTCCTGCAGTTCCTCCCACTTTTCGATGGCAATGGTCATGGTGACCTGTACATCCTCGTCCCCGTCATCGGGCGGGTCCGGCTCGGTCCAATCATCGACCAGACCCCCGCGGGCGACCAGTGCAAATGACTGCGCATCTTCGGGAACGTTCTCTCCTACCACTCGGATCTGATATTCTCCTTCCGGCAGATCACCTGAAGTGCTGTGGCCCGGCAGGAGGCGGATACCCTCATTGTTGTTCACGGAGTCCGCCTCGCCCCCGGATACGGTGTAGCCGGGATTAATTCCGGTCAGGTTGTTGCCGCGGTAGACTGTTCCGTCTGGCCCGATGATCTCGAGGTTGAGGTTGTTGACCAGATGACTGTCCGCACCCTGTGCGGGGGCGGCGTCGGTCCATGCGAGGTGAAGGTGAAGGGGCTGCGATCCGTCTCCGACGTGGATCGTCTCCTCCCATACTTCCCCGGTCTCCAGCTGGGAAGGCTCGTCCCATACCTGCATGGGCCGGTTGTCATCGGGCCAGTGCAGTGATCCGTCGAGATTGAGCAGTCCCCATCCCTGCGATTGATTGGGATACTGTTTTTCGTCGTCCCGATCAGAATTGGGACCGGTTATCTCGCGGGCGCCGTTGAGCAGGGTGGCCTTGACCAGTGCAGCACTTGGCTCAAATGCCTCCGCGGAGTCGGATGTGCCCTGGGGGTAGAAACCGTCGGTGTAATACTGGCGGACCAGAGCAGCTGCACCCGCCGCCGTTGGCGTGGACATGCTCGTACCCTGCTGTTCGACGTATCCATCTCTGGTATCGGCTGCCGCGGATGTGATCGGACTGCCGGGTGCGACCAAATCAGGCTTCAGGCGGCCGTCAGTGGTCGGACCGCGGGAGGAGAAGGACATTACCTCCTCAGGGTTTTGCGTGTTGACCGCCCCGACGGTGAGGATATTTTTGGCGTCTCCCGGAGTTGCAATGGTGAGACCCCGATCGTCACCGAAGTTACCGGCGGCGACCACCAACAGGTGGGAGGGATGATCAGTTGTGAAGCGGTCCGCATCCCGTCCAATGGTGCCGTAGCCGTCGTCCAGATCGGTAGTCTTGCCGCCCCAGCTCTGGTTATTGATTGTCGCGCCAGCCTCGTGTGCTTCTTCAAACACACTGTAAAAATCGAATCCTGCCCCCCACATTCCGAGCGAGCTGAAGGCCTTGATTATTGCCAGACGAGACTCAAAGGCCTGTCCGTCGTGCTTGTTCCATTCGCCGTACGGTCCGGCATCTCCGGCGATAGTTCCCGCGACGTGTGTACCATGGCCGATTGGATCACCGCCGCCGCCTCCAAAGATGTCGTCAGAAACATCGATGTAGGCTTCAATCTTGCGGTGATCGGGTCCGACTCCCGGTATGCCCGGGCCCGGATCTATCGGCCAGGGAAACGGCTGGGTTTCAATTGCGCGTGTGGATGCTTCGAACGGCCACCATGGGGGCAGGCCGCCGCTTCCTCCATTGTCCGGCGCATCATCATCACGGAACATCTCGTGTTCTGCATCCAGCCCGCTGTCGGTGACCGCCACGATCTGTCCAGCACCGGTGAGGGTGTGATGATGCGCCGTCTCCGCACCGATTATCGGCCGGGCCGCGTGGTTGAACAGCTGCAGCTGTACCGACGGGGCCAGATAGGAGAAGCCGGCGTCTGAAATGGCAGAAAAGAGGGGCGCCAGCTGCCCGCTCACTAACATGCGGTAGCGGGGCTCATCACTCGGATATCCCGCTAGGCGGGTAACCTCATCAGTTACGAGGCCGGCCGCATCGAGCAGGCTACGGGTTCCCTCAGAGAGCTCCCCGCCGTAGAATTCAACGATGTACTCGCCCTCTGCGGCGTCACTGGATCCCCGGCCCATGACAGCTGACTCCAGCGAAGGCGCCACCCTGTATCCCGGGTGATGTACCCCAACCCACTGAACCATACCGAGTTCCTCCGCCGCCTCGGCGGTCTCCGGAACGGTCCGGACCACGTATGAGTAATTGGGCAGGTACTCGATGAACTCAATACCCCACTCTGACAGCTCGTCGACCCACTCGGACTTGACCGGACCGATGAACTGCAGCAGGTAGTAGGATTCTTCGCCCTGTTGAGGCTCCGCCCTCAGTTCGGGCGGCAGGAGCAGTTCACCCTCATCTGTATCGAGGGTTCCCGCTGCCAGCCGGATCTCCGTTCGGTCAGGGAGTGGCGCGATTCTGAACCCCTCCGCCTCCATTTCATCGAAGGAGGACTGCGGGGCCTCGACCAGCGTGAAGGCATCGTATTCTGCCAGGATGTGGGCGTTCAGTTCCGACAGCGCTTTGGCGTCTGTGTAGACCAGTGCGTGCATGTCATCGTCAGGGCTGGTGGGTTGCGCTCCGGATGTCACACTGATTCCTGCGATGGCGATTATCAGGAATAATGCCAGTGCCACATACGTGTGGCTTCGCCATTTCTGTCTTGGTACGTCCATGGGCACTCCCTTCATGTTTCGCCCGCTTTGTGATGTCGTGCACATGGTGTGCAAAGGTTTTCCACCATATACAACGTACAAAACATAGGATTTGGAACCTTAAATACATCTACAGACAGTTTAGATTCTGAGGGAGGTCGATTCAATGGTGGTATGTGCCACAGGTGGAGAGTCAGGCATCCGGCTGTTTGGAGGCCTTGGAGAATAAATCACTGGCTCGCTGAAATCGGCGCAGAGCTTCATCCCGCCGTCCGGTGGCGAGGTATACCTCGCCGAGTTCAGTCTGGGTGTGTGCCAGAAGCGGAACCTCATTGGCTGACCGGAAGCAGCGCTCTGCCCGGCTGAGAAAATCCTCTGCCTCATCCAGATTGTCTCGCGCGGCGGCGATTTTCCCCGCGAGTAGTGCAGCGCGACCGTGCAGCAGGGGCTGAAAACGGGAGCTGGTGATGCTCATGGCCTTCTCCGCGGCGTCAGCTGCGCGGGGAAGGTCGTCCTGCCGCAGGCGAATCCTGCCCTCAGCCAGCAGGGCCCGGGCTCTTGTGGTCTGCGCGCCGACGTCCTGGGCTGTCCGCTGTGCAGCCCGGAGCGCATCCAGGGCCTCACTCCGCCGGCCCTCTTCTTCCGCCACCATACCGCGAGTGTACATAGCCTCAGATTCTGTTCTCCTCATCTGGCGAAAGAGGGCCAGCTCGCGCGCAGCCGCTGCACACCCCGCGGCGCGCTGTTGGTCGCCCTGTTCGAGATGCTGCATGGCCTCGCGTAACGAGGCGATGACCAGGGAACGGGGACGAGTCTGGCTGGGCATATCCTCCATTACCTGCTCCAGCAGCTCATCGGCGGTCTCTGTTTCACCCAGCTGTTGGTAGGCCCGCGCCAGGCCCCAGCGCAAGAGGAAGCGGTATCGTTCACGTGCCGCTCCCTGCACTTCGTTCAGGCGGCGGGAGACGGTCTCAAAAAAACGGATGGCCAACAGGGCGTTGTCGCCGGTAAGGTGCATTTCTCCGAGGGCAAGCAGGCACTGCAGTACTCCCCCGGGGTCGGAGGCGCTTTCAAAACGCTCAGTCGCCTCGGTGAGGTTATTGAAGGCAGCCTCATGGTTGTCTCTGTGCATTTCGATCAACCCAGACTGGAGCAGGACCCGCGCGGTCATTATGGGATCATCGAGACTCCCCTCGCCGAGGAGCTCACGGATGTGTTGCAATCCTTCCTTAGCCTCATCCAGGTTGCCCACGCCGAGCTGAGCCTCGGCTGCAGTGAGCAGGATCTCCACCTGCTGCTGCAGCTGCGATTCATCTGCACCTTCCTCCGGGAGAAGCGAGGCTGTAGGCACATTGAGATTTTTGGCTATGATGCAGAGGGAGGTCAGGGAGGGGCTCGTCAATCCGCGTTCTACCTGACTCAGGAATCCGGGACTCATCTGATCATTTGCCAGATCCCGCTGGCTCATTCCTTTTTCCTGGCGGAGCTGCTTTATACGCGCCCCCACCCTGTGGGCAAATCTGTCGCTCATTCCCATTCCTCCTCCGCGCATCGTCGAGTTCAGTATAGATAAAGCCAATGCCAAGAACAGCTTTGGCTGGGTAAATATAATGTTCGATATAGGTGTATGCGGGTCCTGTTTATGAAACTAATTTCGTTGAAAGTGGGCAATACCGCACGCCTGACATACATTCTGGGAGGGTGGGCGAGTATCATGCGGCGAATATGTAGAGCGCAGATGCAGTTTTTCGTTAGGAGGGGGGCTCTATGTTTATCCGCCTCGGGTGGTTGGCCGCGGTCCGCAATATGCACCGGACTGGTCTGGCCGTGGCCAGCATAGCCCTGTCTACCATCGTGATTGTCTCAGGCCTTATGCTGGCCCAGGGACAGCCTGGCGCGGCACACCGCACCGTACGCGAGGCCATCGGTGGTGATATTGTACTTGCTCCGGAGACCCTGGCGATCCCCGGTACGTCCCCGCAGGAGTCCGGCCGCCTGGACCTGGTGCGGCGTTCGCCGGATGCGCCCGGGATCATGTCCTATTTCTTTCCCCACCTCATTACCCGGGGGTTTGCCGGACGCGACGATCCTCAGGAGTTTTCTGTCGGCGACCTGCGAGAAGTGGAGGG
>Ga0207421_10003782_pt1 | contig 17830 bp, 19 predicted proteins | sample SodLakKL_010_SED_4_FD_187542 | JGI IMG/M metagenome (GOLD analysis project Ga0207421, IMG submission 187542) | Alkaline sediment microbial communities from Lake Tanatar, Kulunda Steppe, Russia - 8KL_010_SED (SPAdes) (version 2) | ecosystem: Environmental > Aquatic > Non-marine Saline and... | reverse complement strand
ATTTCATCTGTTTATAATTTTTGATTCAAGAGGTCAGATAGAATGTCCATGACGATTATAATCATGCTCCTGTGTGCCGGGTTGCCGTCATGGCCATTTCGCTTACGCGTTTCACTGGGCATTTGTTTAGGGTCAGATTTTGATGGGGCGGCATCGATGGAATTCAGGATCTGATGCATCGATGGGGCTCAGGTGGTGGAATCCGGCAGTCGGATCTCATAGTTTTCCATGACCGTGTTGGCCAGGAGTTTTTCACAAGCGGCGGCAGCGAGGTCGCGTGCCTGTGCGGGGTCATCGGTGTCCACTTCAAGTTGGATGAATTTTCCGATGCGGACAGCCGATATTTCCTTGAAGCCCAGGTTTTCAAGCGCGTGATGGGATGCTTTTCCCTTTGGATCCAGAATGGATTCCCGGAGGGTGATGACGATTTCTACCTGCATGGTTAAATGGGTTGGAGTTAAGGGGTCGTGTTAATGGAATTTTCCAAAGGTACAGCATTCAGGTTTCAGCTGCCAGTTGTTCTGCCATGCTGCATACACGCCCGGCAAGTTCTGTTTCGGATTGTCCGGTTTGATCCATCCAGGAGACACCTTCCCAGCGGCGGAACCAGGTGAGCTGACGCCTTGCGTATCTGCGCGTGTTGGTCTTGATCTGCGCGATCATGGCGTTTTCTGAAAGGTCGTTGCGCAAGTGGGCAATGACTTCCCGATAGCCAACCGTACGCAGCGACTGCAGCTCCGGGTGATAACCCATGTCCAGGATGTTCCGGACCTCTTCCACAAGTCCCTCGGCGAGCATGGTATCGACCCGTTTGCTGATGCGGTCATGAAGCTCAATCCGGTCACGATTCAGGCAGATAAGCAGCATGTTGCCCGGTAGGCGGAGCGGAAGGTTGCGGTGAAAACTGCTGAAGGGCTGTCCGGTCTGCATCCAGACATCCAGTGCCCGGAACATGCGGTGCGGATTGGGCCCGTCTATACGCTCAAGGTAGGTTGGGTCCACTTCCTGCAGTTTCTTGCGGATGGATTGAAGTCCATCGCGTTCCGCACGATGCTCCAGTTCGCGGATATTGCTGTCGTTTTTTGGGGGAAGCGGGTCGAGCGGACGGATGAGCGACTCGATGTAGAGCGTGCTGCCGCCAGCGACGATTACGGGTTTGCCCTGTTGATGAATGGAACGGCTCCATTCCCGGTACCGGCCGGTGAAGTCGGCAGCCGTGAACGTTTCATCGGGATAGAGCGTGTCAATGTTATAGTGGGGGATTTCGTCACGGACCGTTTTGGGAACTTTGCCGGTTCCGATATCAAGGTACTTGTAGCACTGGCGGGCGTCTGCCGAGATAACGGGTGTGCCAAAATGACGGGCCAGGGTAAGTGAGAGGTCGGTTTTTCCGGTGGCGGTCGGACCTGTAATTACGACGGTCGGCGGGGTGTGTGCGTCTTTTGTGCGGGGTGCTGTTTTCACAGTGTCAGCTGAAGGGAAATCCGGTGGGTGAAACCAAGGTCCGAGGCAATACCGGCGAAGCTGCTGAAGCCGTAATCCACCATGAAGGCGCCCACTTTAAGTCCGGTTCCGAGAGTGGGGGAGACGAATATGTTGTTCCGGTCATCCAGGTGCACGTCGGTTACGCCGGCGCGAATAAATACAAGGTCCTTGTATCCCAATTCGGCACCGATATTCGGTTCAAAGCTGACATCGCCCGCATTCAGATAGTAGGTGCGCCGGCCTTCGAACCGCATATGGGTGTCAAAGGCGGCGAGCAGGCTGAAGTCGCCGAAATCGAAGAAACGTCCGGCACCGATGCGCAGGGAGGGTTTGACATACTCGTTGGTGCCTTCCGGAAGGGTTTCGGGTTTGCCGGTCTCGGGGTTGATAAAGTCCTGAAGGGCGGCAAGTTCGTTCTGGTCAACGGACCAGAACTTCATGAGAGTGGTGAAATCGACGAGGTTGATTCCGAACTGATACCGTTCGCCGCGATGCTGCAGGCCGGCATCCAGGCTGTAGCCCCAGGCATTGGCAAAGGGTCCGAGCCGGGAGTGGATCACTTTGGCCGATACGCCCCAGTGCCAGTTTCCGGCAAGGGCGTTGGCGTATGAGAGGTACAGGGCCATGTCCGATGCGCTGAATTCTCGCATGTAGCTGGTCGGATCTGATTTTGGCCGGTTTTGTTCCGGATCCCAGGCGTGCAGCGTGTTTTTGATGCCATCGACACCCTGGCGGATAAAGCTGAGGGCGAATACGCCGCCGGATCCTTCGACGGGCATGGCGACGGCTCCATAGTCATATCCAACCACGCCGGCAAACCGTTCGGAGTGCATATAGGCGAACTGCCAGTTGGGCACCCCGGAGAGTCCGGCTGGATTCCAGTATCCGGACAGTACATCGCGGGTGATGGCCGTGTACGCGCTGCCCATACCGAGGGGTCTGGCGCCACCTCCAACGGAGAGAAAATCGCCGCCGTATTTCGCCTCCTCAAACGCTTGTCCGCCTGAGGTGGAAATGAGCAGGGCAGCAAGGATCAGGAATGTGTAAAAACCTCGGATTATCATGGAGTAGCAAAATGCGGTCTGATAGCCTGATGCAGGGTTACTGATCCAATGGTAACGCGGATCAATTGCCGGTTAGTCTTGACAAGATAAAAAAAGGGGAGCAATGAAACAGCACCGGGCAGGCAATCGGTCAAACGAATGAATCCGGTTCGGGATAGCGGATATGACACCTTGATTCAGCGGCTTTTGGTATTGAATAGGGTGTGACTATTGTTTAGAATAGAATCCATATTTTTGTACTTTACCTTTTGCACAAAAAGTCTGAAACAAACCATTCCCAATCATCAGGTAATTCTATGAAATTCAATGTCACCAGCGGTGAACTGGTAAAAAGTTTGTCGGCGGTTATCGGCGCCGTTCCCAACAAGGCGACTCTTCCGATCCTTGAGACCGTATTATTTGAAACGGAAGACAGCCGGATCAAATTGAGTGCTTCGGATCTGGAGGTGAGCATCATTGAATATGTGGGAGCCGATGTGGAAACCCAGGGTGCCGTTGCTGTTCCGGCCCGCAGGCTTCTGGAAACACTGAGACAGCTTCCGGACATTCCGGTCACATTTGAAGTGGATGAGCGCGCCCAGGTCCGGTTCCGGACGGATAAGGGAACCTACAAATTGGCCGGCGAGAAAGCCGAAGACTTCCCGGATATGCCGTTGCTTGAGGATGGAAAGCTGATCAAGACGGATACGGAAAGTCTCAAGAACGCCATCAAGAAAACCAGTTTTGCCGTTTCGAGTGACGATTTGCGTCCAGCCATGATGGGGGTCTTTTTTGATATCGGTGAGGAGGAAAGCCGTGTGGTGGCCACGGACGGCCATCGCCTGGTGCGCCTGGTCCGCAAGGACATCTCCTCGTCCAGTCCCATATCGTTCATTGTGCCGGAAAAAGCGCTCACGCTCGTTGGCAAGGCGCTGGATGATGCGGCATGTGAGATGGTTGTGACTGTGGACCATGTGAGTTTTCAGTCCGGCAACACGCAGGTTATCACACGGCTGATCAACGAGCAGTATCCTCGTTACGAGTCGGTCATCCCGAGGGAGAATGACAAGACGCTCAAGATCAACCGGGACCAGATGCTGGCAACCGTCAAGCGGGTATCGGTTTTTTCCAGTTCCACAACGCGTCAGATACGACTGGAACTCAAGATGGATGAAATTGTGATTTCGGCCGAAGATCTGGACATGAGCAGCGAGGCCAAGGAGAGCATCCCTTCCGAATACTCCGACGAGCCCATGGAAATTGGCTTCAATGCCCGTTATCTGATGGATGTGCTCAACAATATTGATGATCCCGAGGTGGTGTTCGAGTTTTCGACTCCGAACCGGGCTGGCATCGTGCGGCCCTCCGTGCAGGATGACGAGGAGGAGATGCTTATGCTGGTGATGCCTGTCATGCTGAACACCTACGGTTGATGCCATCATGCCTTCTCCGTCCGGTATCATAACACTGACGAGCGACTTCGGGAGTCAGGATTATTATGTGAGTGCCATGAAGGCGGTGATTTTGGGCATTTCTCCCGATGTGCGGCTGGTGGATATCTCACACGGCCTGCCTCCTCAGGATATTATGGCCGGGGCATGGGTGCTCAAAAACACGGCGTTTCTGTATCCGCCGGGTACGATCCATCTGGCTGTCATTGATCCCGGTGTGGGAAGCAGTCGCCGCCCCGTGCTGGTTCAGGTCCGGGACCAGCTGTTTGTGGGTCCGAACAACGGGCTGTTCTCGTTGGTGGTTGAGAGCCAGGAGCACCGGGTTTTCGAACTGTCCAACAAGCGCTTTTGGCGGGATACCGTTTCGCCGACGTTTCATGGCCGTGATATCTTTGCACCGGTTGCGGCGTGGCTGAGCATAGGAGAGGTCCCGCAGCAGTTTGGCAGCGAATTGAGAGAACTGACGACGTATCGCTGGGCCAAGCCGATTGCCGATGAGGAGGGGGTCCAGGGCTGGGTGATGCACATCGACCGCTACGGGAATCTGATCACGAATATCCCGGAGTCCTATATCCGGAAATACGAGCAGCAGTCCACATTCAAGATCTATGTCGGGAATACCATACTCAAACATATTTCCGTATCATTTTCTGAAGTGACCGATGGGGAAGCGGTAGCACTGATCGGCAGTTCGGGCATGCTCGAAATCGCCATAAACAAGGGAAATGCAGAACGTATGCTCGGGGTGGAAAAAGGTGCTCCTGTTTCTTTGGTAATTCAAAAAAGTGTATCTTGATTTAAAGCAATCAAAGTACTGTACGTGCGTTGAAGAGGTCTAAAAAAAAGAACGCGGAAAAAAAGGATCCGGCAACGGTAAAACGACAATCAACTTCCAGGGGTATCGGTTAGTGAACGTTATTGAAAAAACCCTGGCAGACTAGCTGAAACAAGTAATTGCTGCACAATTACAAACTGTAGGAGCATCAGCCACGACAACGAAGAGGACTGCAAAAAACTGATGTATGGCACAGACTTATATTGATGAAAACCGATGGCCGATTGTGATCATCACGCTGTCCGGAAGCGAGACACTGAAGGACATCTGCCATTTTCTGAAAAGGCTTGAGGAATATCAGTCCAGGGAGGAAGATTTTTGTTTCGTCATGGATCTCAGAGAGATACATCATCTGCCCCAGGATGCGCGAAATCGGCTCATAGCGTGGCTTATGGAGGCGGACATGCATCAGCTTGCGGGTACCGCTGCGGTTGTATCGTCGCCCATGATGAAAGCATATCTCTCTTCCGTCGTATGGATGGCCAAGTCACTGACCAGAGGGAAAAAGGGTTTCAAGCACAAGACGGCCCGTTCTCTCAGCGAGGCGTATGAATGGTCGCGTACGCGCCTGGATAAATCGCGATCAGGCGGCCAGGGTAGCGGAAAAGGGTGAAATCACCATGCCGGATGGTAATCTTGCCATGAACGGTATTCCTGCGGACGGCCACAGTCTCAAGCCGGAGGAATTGTTGCTGAACCCGGGCCGGATCCTCCATTGTCGGACAGGGAGGTTGCGATCGCCACTTCGCGGGCAGCAAACTATGGAGGGGCAAGGTGCGCTGTCGCGGCTCCGTCCCGCTTCCATGGCGGAGAGAAGCAATCTTTGGAGGGTGACGGCATTGGTCTATGAACCACTTTGGCGCAAATATTCCACCGGTATCCTTACACGAGGGACATGGTCGCTCGTGGAGGAGTGTGACATTGTCACGGAAATGCTGAAGCCGGCACGTGGCGCAAACTATCTGGATCTGGGTTGTTCCACAGGTGTCTATTCCCGGGCGGTGTTGGAACGAGAGCCGGAATCGGGCATGATTCTGGTGGATTATTCCCTGCCAATGCTGGAAAAGGCCAGGATGAAAACCCGATCTGATGCGCGTGCGGTGTACCTGCAGTGCGATGCCGCGGCGCTTCCCCTTCCTGCAAACAGCATGGACGGTGCCGTTATGGGAGGCACCCTGAACGAGCTGTCAGAGCCGGAGCGGGTTCTTTCGGAACTTGCACGGGTCCTGAAAAAAGGTGCAACGGCCGTTATCATGCATCTTGTCCGTGCCGGCAGCCCGGCACTGTTCGCCAAACTGCTGTCGCCGGGCGGTGTGTGGATTCCGGAGGAAAAAGAAGCGGATGCTTTTTTCCGGTCAGCCGGTTTTGATCTGGCAGATTCACGAAGGGCCGGGGTTATGCGGATATCTCGGCTTCGTGCGCCTTAGATTGTCCGGCTGTCGCATTTTGTCCGGCCGTTACATTTTGTCCGGTGCGGAAATGCCCAGTATGCCCAGCCCGTTTGCCAGCACGGTAGCTGTAACCGTAAGCAGTTCGGTGCGCGCCAGTGCAAGTTGCTCTTCTTCGCCCAGAATCCGGCAATCGTGATAGAATTTGTGGAATGCGGTAGCCAATTCGTTAAGATACTGGATCAGTTTGTGCGGCTCGCGCTGACCGGCTGTCATTAAAATGACATCGGGGAATTCGAGAAGGCGTTTGATCAAAGTTGTTTCTGCATCGTGGGCAAGCAGGCTGAAGTCGGGTGCCTTCCCGGCGAAGTCATAATGATCCCGCACTTTCCTCATAATACTCTGTATCCGGGCGTGGGCATACTGGAGGTAGAACACCGGATTTTTTTCACCGGCCTGCTTGGCTTCATTCAGGTCAAACTCAAGATGTGTTCCGGGGGCGCGCATCAGGAAGAAAAAGCGGGTGACATCGGCGCCCACTTCGTCCATCAGCTCGTCGAGTGTGACAAAATTGGCTTTTCGGGTGCTCATCTTGAACGGTTTGCCATCCTTGACAATGGTAACGAACTGGTAGACGATCACGTCAATGCGATTGCTGTCAAATCCGCATGCCTGCACGGCTGCTACAACATCGGGGTATGTGGCGATGTGGTCGGCGCCGAAGATATCGATCGCCAGATCAAATCCGCGCTCCAGCTTGTTGATGTGATAGGCAATGTCGGGCAGGCGATAGGTGGGCTCTCCGGTGCTTTTAATGAGCACCGTATCCTTGTCTTTGCCGAAAGCGGTTGTTTTAAACCAGGTGGCGCCGTCCTGTTCGAAAACAAGGTCTTTTTCGCGAAGAGTTGCGATTACCTTGTCAATGGATCCGTCCTCATAAAGTGTGTTTTCATTGAAGAAAGAATCCATGGAAATATTCATGCGGGCAAGGGTTTGCCGGATATCCTCAAAAATGCTCTCTTCTGCGGCTTGCCGGAAAACGGGCAGGTGCTCTTCTTCCGTGAGGGAGTCACCATGCTTCTCCAGCACTCTTTCTGCTATTTCGGTTATATAGGCCCCTTCGTATCCTCCTTCCGGAAACACGATATTGTGCCCTGTCGACTGCAGATAGCGGGCGCGCACACTTTCCGCCAGCACTCTCATCTGACGTCCGGCATTGTTGAAGTAGTATTCGCGCTGCACATCGGCACCTGCCCATTCCAGCACCCTGGCAATGGTATCTCCGAGCACGGCATTTCGTCCGTGTCCCACAGTAAGCGGGCCGGTTGGATTGGCGCTTACGAATTCGACCTGGATTTTTTTGAGTTCCAGCATCCGGCCCTTTCCGAATTCCCTGCCGGTCCGGTGTGCCTCGACCAGCTTGTCTGTCAGCCAGTTTCCGGCGAAACGGAAATTGATGAATCCGGGTCCGGCCACCTCAACTCCGCGAATGTGTCCGGTGGACAGGTCAATCTGGTCCGCTATTTTCTGTGCTATTGACCGCGGATTGTCCTTAAGTGCCTTGGCCAGTGTAAGGGCCACATTGGTGGATGCGTCCCCGTGTTCGGGGGAACGCGGTTTTTCAATGGTGATTTCCGGAGTTTCCAGATCGGGGGCCACTTTTTTCAGTGCCCGGGCGATCTGCTCCTTCAGGTAATCTTGCATGGTAATCTCGGGTTAAATCGGAAGCTCCAAATATACAAGATTTCCGGGAAGGAAACGGGATTTATCCCATCAATCCCTCGGAGCGCATGCTGAGGTAATCATAGCCGGCGATGATAATGTGGTCGTCCACTTTGATATCCAGCATGTCGCCCGCCTCCATAAGTTTTTTGGTGATGGCGATATCGGCACGGGAAGCCCTTCTATTGGCCGACGGATGATTGTGCACGATGATGATGCTGTTGGCTTCGTTCATGATGGCCTGCCGCATGACTTCGGCCGGATCCACCACGGTTGCGGTCTTGCCCCCCTTGCTGATGACCTGATGTCCGGTCACTGCTTTGGCGGCATTCATGAACACGACAAGGAACTGCTCGGTCTGCAGATCCCGGAGCCGCGGTCCGAAATAGGACGAGACATCATCAGGTGTTTTGAAGAACAGCGGTTTTCCGTTGCCACTGCCGGACTGCAGCCTTCGGGAGAGCTCAAACGCCGCTTCCAGGGTTATCGCTTTCACATCGGCGACACCCTCGATTATGCGAAGTTCCCGCCAGTTTTTCCGCACCAGTTTGTGCAGCCCGCCGAAATGTTGCAGCATGGTGCGGCAGGTGTCAATGACGTTCATTTTCCGGCTGCCCGTGCGCACGAGTATCGCAAGCAGCTCAGCGTCGGTCAGGCTTTCGGTTCCGAAACGCATGAGCCGTTCCCGCGGCTGTTCGTCCTCAGAAAGATCGCGGACCATGCGTCTTGGATGTTCACCCCTGTTCAGGTCATAAATTTTTGGTTTGCCGGCTCTCACGATGGTATGACAAAATGAAGATTACGGGTTATGGATGCAGATCCATGCCTGACGGCGTGATCCGCCCCGGTCAGGTCTGCATTATAGAGCAGCAACCCCATCCACCCTTACAGAATATTTTTCTCCATTTTGTAGTGCGGACCGATATTCTCTATATGGAACTCTTCCGAGACCGTTATGTAGCCCATTCTTGTATAGAAGGGGACGGCGCCGGTCCGGGCGTTGCACCAGATTCGTGCTCTGTCAATGTCCGGTTGCTCGGACGCATGCGCCCTGAGGCGGCCTTCCGCAAAGAACAGCAGGCCTTTTCCAACCCCTTTTTGCTGCCAGGCCTTCTCCGTGGCCATGCCGCGCAGCTGCCAGGAGGAAGCAGCACCGGCGTCCGTTTTGATGAGTGTAAGGCATCCGACCACCCGGCCAGCGGCACAGGCGGCAAAGTGCATTGTATCCGGTTCATGATCTTCGGTGAAACGCGCAGATTCCAGCGGCTTGCCGGCCCGCAGCTCACGGGCTCTCAGACCGAGTATTTCTTCAACAGGAGTCTCGCGGAACCGGATCTCATTCATTCCGCCTCCATCAGGATCCACCGCCCATCAACGGTTCGTCGAGGGCGCGGAGGCTGGCGTTGGGCAGGCCCCCGGGGAAGTTGTTTTTGGAAAGCTCGATCGCCTTGATCACGATATCGAGGTGGCGTTCTTTTGAATTCTGGTAAAAAGACTGTGCGGACTCACCTAGTTTCGGCTTGCCGTGCAGTGGTTTATCACTGATGCAAAGCAGGGTGGCATTCGGGATCCGGTAGCGGAATCCGTTTGTGGCGACGGTGGCTGACTCCATGTCGATGGCAATGCTGCGACTGATATGGATTTCCTGGACAACCCGGCGTTTCATGAACTCCCAGTTGCGGTTGTCGATGGTATAGACCGTGCCCATCCGGTAGGTCATCTTTTCCTCCTCAAGCACCGACTGGAGGTGGAAATTGAGCATGTTGTTCGGGATTATCGGGACATTCTTGGGCAGGCTCGCATCCAGAACGCCATCCGCCCGCATGTATCCGGAAGCCAGCACGAAATCGCCGATTTCCTGGTGGTTGCGCAGACCGCCGCAATGTCCCACCATGATCATGAGATCCGGACGAAGTACGGCGACGTGGTCGGTAATGGTCTTGGCATTGGACGGGCCGACGCCGATGTTGATCAGTGTGAGGCCCAGGTTGTCCCTTACCTTGTGGTGGTAGGCGGGCATCTGGACGTTTCGTGCCGGCTGCACGCAATCTGGGTAGCGCTGCTTGAACACTTCCACATGCATATCATAGTTGGTGAACATGATATACCGCTGAAAATCGCGTGCATTCGTCCCGGTGTAGTGCTGCAGGCGGTCAAGGGACAGGTCGATGCGTTCGGCGCGGAAGAGGAACAGTTTTTTCTTGGTGAAGTCCCAGTGGTCTTCATCGATCGCATCCAGCAGTTTGGGGTCGTTGAGCGAAACGCATTCACGGGATGGGGATATGGTGACTTCGGCACCGGCGCGGACCAGCTTGGCCAGTTCGCGTTTGAGGTACCAGCGGTAGACTTCGGGTTTGGCAAACTCTCCCTCGATTAGGGGGTTGTGCTCTGACCAGGACCGTGTCACTTTCACTTTGGGATAGTGTCCATCGCGGTAGATCTTGTCCATGAGGTCACACGCATCGTCGATCTGCCTGATGAGGGATTTCTGGTCGACTACGGAGTTGCTTACGGTGAGTTTGGGCGAATGTGTCATAGGGGATTTTGTATGGTGCCTCGGGTGTCCCGGAGATGACGTGTTGTGGCGAAAGAAGCCGCCTGGTTCACCGGTCTGATCCGGATTCCCGTGGAACGCAAGATAGGTTGTTTCTGCCTATGGATTCAAATGGTATGTTGGCGCATGTACCGTCAAAATAAAATCGGCCGCAGTGAACCGGATTACACAAATGATGGTTTGCATCTGTAAGGATTATGGGCTTTTTTGGTCTTAAAGAAGAAACAGCAAATTCGAAAACCAAGCATTGGAGGAACGGAAATGATCAAACCAGGTGATAAAATCGACACATCGGTCAAACTGAACATTGTGGATGGCGGTGAGGAGAAGAGCGTCGCTTTTTCCGAGCTTTTGGACCGTCCGGTAATTGTTTCGGTGTATATGAAGAACAACACCGGGGGATGCGACCGGCAGAATAAAAGCCTGGCTGAAAAGTCGGGGGAAATTCGGGACAAAGGGTACAAAGTGGTTGCAATCAGCAAGGATTCCTGCAATTCTCATAAAAAGTACGCTGAGAAACTGGGAATTGGCTATATTCTTGCCTCTGATCCGGAGCATGAGTTTGCAAAAGCAACGGATTCGCTGGTCGAGAAGAAAATGTACGGCAAGACCTTTTACGGGCCGTCCCGTTCTGCCTATTTTATTGATACGGATGGAACTGTCAGGGCCGTTATTGAGAAAGTCGATACGGCTGGACACGCAGATGAACTGTTGAAAAAAATTGACGAACTGGAATCCTGACCTCCGGCCATGCAAGATGGCCTGCAGATTGCGGGGTTTCTGTCCGCCAAAAGTACGAAAACGGCCGGTTTGCAGTGGTTGTCACCTTGTCGCACATGTTGTGGCCGACATTGATGACACGCGCTATCATGGAAACTGCAGGCGGGCCTGAATAATCTAATAGTAACTATACGGATGAAATCGCTCATAATAGTCGAGTCGCCGACCAAAGCGAAAACCATCAAAAAATTTCTGCCGAAATCCATTTCCGTGGATTCCTGCAACGGTCATATCCGCGATTTGCCGGCATCGGCCAAGGAGATACCCGCGAAGTTGAAAAAGAACAAGTGGGCCAATCTCGGGATCGACATAGATAATGATTATGAGCCGTTGTACGTGGTATCTCCGCAAAAGAAAAAGACGGTTGCCCGCCTGAAGAAGCTCATCAAGGAGGTGGATGAGCTGATCCTGGCAACGGATGAGGACCGTGAAGGCGAGGGGATCTCCTGGCACATTGTGGATGAACTGAAGCCAAAGATTCCGGTCAAGCGGATGGTCTTCCACGAAATTACCGAAGAGGCTATTGAGCGGGCGCTCCTCGACTTCAGGGAGATCAACATGGATCTGGTGGATGCCCAGGAGGCCCGGCGTATCGTGGATCGTCTGGCCGGATATACGATATCCCCTCTGCTCTGGAAGAAAATTGGTCCGGGCTTGTCGGCCGGAAGGGTTCAGTCGGTTGCCGTACAGCTGCTTGTAAGCAGGGAGCGGGAGCGGATGAGGTTCCGAAGCGGAAGTTACTGGGATCTGAAAGCGGTGCTGGGCAAAACCGGTGCATCAGAGCAGAAGGATAACGGGACTTTCGAAGCGGAGATGACGCACCTTGACGACCGGCGGCTTGCCAGCGGAAAAGATTTTGACGAGTCCACGGGCAAGCTGAAGAAACCGGACAAGCTGGTGTTGCTGGACAGGGAGCAGGCAGAGAGTTTGCAGGGGGAGCTTGCTGCAGCGCATTGGAGCGTTACGAGTGTAACGTCAAAAATTCAGAAACGGACACCTGCCCCTCCATTTATCACCTCAACGCTGCAGCAGGAAGCCAACAGGAAATTCGGCTACTCGGCAAGGGATACGATGCGCATAGCCCAAAAGCTGTATGAAGAAGGGTATATCACCTACATGCGTACCGATTCAACGAACCTGTCCAACCAGGCTATCAGCGCGGCCCGCAGCGCTGTAGAACGGATGTATGGCGATGACTATCTGAGTCCGAAAGTGCGTACCTATTCGAAAAAGACCAAAGGCGCACAGGAAGCGCATGAGGCCATCCGTCCGGCAGGAAGCCAGTTCCGCACACCCTCTGATACACCGCTGATCGGCCGTGAGGCAAAGCTTTACGACCTGATATGGAAGCGGACCATGGCCACGCAGATGGCGGATGCCCGGGTTGCGCTCACCAGTGCAGTCATTGAGGCGGAAACAGAGGCATCGAAAGCGCAGTTCAAGGCCAGTGGCAAGAAAGTTCTCTTCCCGGGCTTTTTCCGGGCGTATGTCGAAGGCAGTGACGACCCGGAAGCTGTCCTGGAAGACCGGGATACCCCGCTGCCCGAACTGAAGCAGGACCAGGAGCTGGAATGCCATGATGTGGTTCCCGTTGAGCATGAAACAAAGCCGCCGGCACGATTCACGGAAGCCAGCCTGGTCAAACAGTTGGAAAAAGACGGTGTTGGCCGTCCGAGCACCTACGCAACCATCATTGGCACTATCATGGAGCGGGACTATGTCCGCAAGGAAGGCAATGCGCTGGTCCCCACGTTTACCGCCTTTGCCGTTACGGAGCTTTTGGAGAAGCATTTTCCGGATCTGGTGGATGAGCAATTCACCTCCCAGATGGAACAGAGGCTGGATGACATTGCCACCGGAAAAGAAGATCGGCTCAAGTACCTGAAGTCCTACTATGAGGGTGAGAAGGGATTGAAAAATATGGTGGAAAAGCAGGAGTCGCGGATCGATCCGCAGGATGCGCGTCATATTTCCCTTCCTGTGGAGGGGCTCAACGGCATGCGTGTATATCTTGGCCGGTTCGGACCCTATGTTCAGGTCAAGAAGAATGACGGGGAAGATGTCATGGGCTCGATTCCGGACAGCATGGCACCGAGCGATATCACTGCAGAGAAGCTGCAGCAGCTGGTTAAAAGGAGCGAAAAGGGACCGGAGTCGATTGGAAAGGATCCTGAAACGGGAGAGCCGGTATATGTATTAACCGGAAGATTCGGGCCTTATGTCCAGCTGGGCGAAGTCACCGAATCAAATAAAAAACCCAAGCGGGTTTCTCTTCCAAAGGGAATGAAGGAATCCGATGTGGATCTGGAGACAGCGTTGAAACTGCTCTCCCTGCCCAGGACCGTTGGCCAGCATCCTGAAACCGGCAAGGAAATCAAGGCCGGCGTTGGCCGGTTCGGGCCGTATGTGGTCCATGACGGAACATTTCAGTCGCTGGGCAAGGAGGATGATGTCCTGGAAGTCGGGCTTGAACGTGCCCTGGAATTGCTGAAAAAGAAAGCTCAGAAGCAGAAAGGTAAAACCTCATCGGTCATCAAGGACATGGGGGAACATCCCGAGCACGGGGAAAAAATCCAGATTATGACTGGCCGATACGGACCCTACATCAAGTATGGGAAAAAGAATATCAGTATCCCCAAAAACAGGGATCCCGAATCCCTGGACATGGGTGCGGTACTTGATCTGATCAAGCAAAAAGTTGGATAACGAGGTAGCCATGCAAAAAAAGTCGACGGACTTTTTTGTTTATCCGCCCAATCTTCAGGTGCTGGACCTGGCATCTATTGTTGGCATGTACCGGGCCAGGGGGGAGCCGAGGCGTGCACCGACCGGTGAGTACTTTGCCTGTGCCAGATCGAAAAAACTGGTCAAGGAGGCGAAATCCTGGTTCGGGCTCTACTACAGCCAGCCTGCATGGGACCAGATGCTGACCAAAGACTCATCCGGCTATCCCATGACGGAGGTGGAGTTTGCAATACTTGGAATGTGTGTGTATCCGCCGGAGGATAACAGTCACAGGAGCAATATTGAGGCGCATGCGGGTACCATTCCCCAGCTCTCGTTCCTCATCGTCAATGACCTCAGGCAGTTCGGGTTCATCCAGGAATACGATAGCGGGATGCTCGGGATCACAAGCAACGGGCAGCTGGCACTGGAGGGATTTGCAAAACGCGCTTTCGACAAAAAATTTTCGCCTGAGATGCTGTCGGTTTACAGGGGGGAACACGCCCGGCCAAAGATGGAAGAAGCCGAAAAAAAAGACCTTCTGCAGACGCGGCTGTTTTGACCATTGGCAAAAAAAGTCGCGGACAAATTGTCCGGCCGGGTTTCCGGTCTGTTTCCCCGGTCTTTTTTCAGGTCTGGGTTTCATAAAGAATTTAAATTGGGTCAATAGTTTGACAGTGGCCGCTATGAGCATAATCCCGGTTTGCTATCGGAATGCCTTCCATGAAAATGGATCAAGGGGAATGGGCGTATATTGCCTGAACCGGGGGTATCGCGATTATAGCGCATGGTACATTTTTATTTACGAACGATAACGGATCCATTATGAAAACTTTCAAGACAATATTGCTGATATCAGGGTGTGTGCTGCTGTTGACGATTCCGGGGAAGGCACTTGCACAGCAGAATGAGGCGGGGCTGGTCAGGACGGTCAGCGATGATGTCACCATTCGCATCGGCGGCACGCTGCAACCCAGGGTTACCTATGCTTCGGATCTGGACGCTGTGGGTGAGCGGCACGACCGTGTCGGTTTTGGCATCCGCAGAATGCGTTTGCGATTAACAGCCGGTTTCGGCGAAAGACTGGGTGTATTCATGCAGATGGAGGGTTCCGGCGCTACCGTAACCTGGCTGGATCTGCGCGGTGAATACCGTGTGAGCGATCAGCTTACCATGCGTGCCGGCCGGTTTGTCGGCGCACAGCCAAGAGCCTATGCACGAACAGGCCATGCCGCCATTGATGCCATTGATCGTCCGGCCATATCCGACATGTGGGCCCGGATGACCATCGGCGCTGACGGGCGTGACTATGGTCTTGAGGCCTTGTGGAACACTCCCAGATGGGAGTTGCGGGGTTTCCTGCACAACGGACACAACCGCTGGAACTTCAATCAGGGAATCAGCAGGAGTCCGTCTACCGGTGGCATCGAAACCGATGGATTTGCGTTCAGCGCCGCAGCCACGCACTGGCCTGACGGACGCGACCGTCTTGAGATCGGTGCCTACGCCAGTGTGAGCACTGCCAAGAATGAGTTCACGGAAGTGGGTCGCATCGGACGCAATTATGTCTCCTACTCCGCCCATGCCTACTGGGGCCCCCAGGCCGGTGACCAGCCCTTCCGTCTGAAAACGGATATCATCGGTATCAGTTATCAGGAAGTCTCTCCACGTGATGTTGAGAATTACATCGGCGCGTCACTTTTCGGCGGCTTGCTCGTTGCCCCGCATATCGAGCTTTATGCCATGGGCGAATTCTGGAATGGCGACGGCGGAGGGCTGGAAGACCTGCGACAGGTATTCGTCACTGTTGGAGGTACGTACAGTCTGAGCGCCCTGATGGGGCGTCCGTTCACGCACAACCGTATCATGCTCGCCTACAGCCTGCGTTCCCTGGAAACGGACAAAGTCGATTTTGGCGATCCGGCCCACGTGGTCATGATGCAGATGCAATTCTATTTCTGAGCAAGACGTCTTCTGAATTAGACGTCTTCTGAGTTGGATGCCACCTGGAGAAGACGTCCCTTGGGTTCAGAAATTCTGGCGTCCTGCAAATGCGCGGGTAAGCGTTGCGTCGTCGATGAATTCCAGATCCGTTCCCATGGGGATACCGTGTGCGATGCGCGTGACATCAACGCCCATGGGCTGGACCAGTTTGTTGATGTAGTATCCGGTGGCTTCCCCTTCCGCATCCGGATTGAGCGCGAGGATCAGCTCGCGGACAGGCTCGCCATTGCTTATGCGTTGTATGAGTTCGTTGATGCGCAGTTCATTCGGGCCAATGTTCTGCAACGGGGATATCACTCCGCCCAGCACGTGATATCTGCCGTTGAACTCCCTGGTACGTTCAATCACGTAGACATCCTTGGGTTCCTCGACCACGCAGATGACACCGGTCTTGCGCTTCTCCGACTCGCAAATGGGGCAGGGGTCGCGATCGGTGATGTTGAAGCAGACGGAACAGTACCGGATGTTTTTTTTCAGGTCCGAGATGGCCCGGGAAAGACGGAACACCTGTTCGTCGTTCTGCTTGAGCAGGAACATGGCGATGCGCTGTGCGGACTTTCTTCCCATTCCGGGAAGCCGGGCCAATTGCTCCACCGCCTGTTCAAGCGTTTCTGAGATAAGATGCATTATCGTACTGCCCTGTAATAATTTATGAGAAATTACACGGAGGTGTGGCTTACTTCATGCCAAGGTTGCCAAGATCAAAACCACCCGGGAGCATGCCCTTGGTGACATCCGCCATTTTGTCCTGAGCGGCCTCTTCGGCTTTCTTGATCGCCTGATTGATACCGGCGGTGATCAGATCCTCCAGCATTTCGATATCATTGGGATCCACGATGTCTTTGTCCAGCTTGATGGAGGTGATTTCACGGTTACCGTTGGCGGTAACGCGGACCATGCCGCCACCGGTTTCCGCTTCCACTTCCAGCTCGTTCAGCTGCCGTTTGACCTCGTCCATTTTTTTCTGCATTTCTGTCAGTTTGCCAAACATATCTGCCATATTCATATCGATGCTCCTTTTGTTACGGAGTTAGTATTCAAGTTCTGCGCCGAACAGGTTTACGATTTCCTTCAGTTTTGGATCTTTCTTCTGCATTTCCGAGAAATGCTCGTAAGGATCATGAATGCTGTCCGTACGCTGCTCCGGTTCGACCAGCTGTGATGTAAAACGCAGTGCATATCCAAAATGTTCTTTCACCGTGTCGCATAATTTGCGTTGTTGTTCGCGAATAATGTCCGAGGTGAAACTGTCGTTGCACTCCAGGGTAACAATATTTTTTTTGAGCCGGACGGGGCGGGTTTTCTGAATGGAGAAATACAGCATGGAACTGGTGGTCGCCTGAAGCTTTTCCAGATACTCGGGCCACATGTTGTTCAGATCATCCATCGTGTCCGGCTTTTTGTACGTTTTTTCCGGAGGGACCGGTTTCGTTTTTCCCGGTGCCTCGGGCTTCGTGGAGAGCGCAAGATTGCCGCGAACTTCCCGGATCGCAGTATTCCCGCCGGATCTTTCGGGCAGCACTACTGCGGAGAGGTGCGCTTGCGGACGTCTGAGTGCCGGGGTGCCGAAAATGTCCGGTTCCGGTGTGCCGGCATGGTTTTCGGACGGCTTCGATCCATCCCCTTGTTCCTGATCCGCGACAGATTGTCCAGCTGTTGACGATGATTTCCTTGCTGGTTGTTGAGCGGGAGCAGCAGCACCCTGTTTTGGGGCGGCATCTTGCCCGGATGCCAGAATCTGTGCCTGCGGGGTTTTTTGTGCGGATGCGTTTTGATTCGTAACAGCGGTTTTTCCGGAAGGGGGCTTTTCCGCTGATGCCGGTTGCCGGACTTGCTGCTGCGCC
>Ga0207421_10003781_pt1 | contig 17831 bp, 13 predicted proteins | sample SodLakKL_010_SED_4_FD_187542 | JGI IMG/M metagenome (GOLD analysis project Ga0207421, IMG submission 187542) | Alkaline sediment microbial communities from Lake Tanatar, Kulunda Steppe, Russia - 8KL_010_SED (SPAdes) (version 2) | ecosystem: Environmental > Aquatic > Non-marine Saline and... | reverse complement strand
TGTGGAGATGGTTCGTTGGAACTGTCTTTGAAGCAAGAAAAAGAATGCTTAGAAAACTAAGCAGAAGCCACGGGGCTTGCCCCGTGGAGTGTCACAATAGCTCAGGAGGTATTATTATGGGAAAAATGGAAGTAAGGGCATTCGGAAAACTCTTTTTCTTGTTCCAGGAAAGGGGATGGCCGCATCCCATGTATTATAACACGGAGGAAAATTCCTTGACTGCAGGAGAACTGCGCGACAAGCTGGATATTACTGTTGAAGACGTGGAGGCTGTTTTTATTAACCGCACCATCAAACCCCTGTCGACAAAACTGCAGGACGGAGACCGGGTGGCTTTTGTTCCGCCCGGAGTCCCCAGTATCCACCGTTTCAACCTTGGATTTTACGATGCTAAAGAAGAAGACGGCTCTGCCTGAATTAAAAAGTATAAGATAAAAGAAGGGGAGGCTTTCTATGTGCGGCAGATTTGCCCTGGCAACTGATAAGAATGTGCTTGAAATGCTGTATGATATTGAAATACGCGGCGAGCTGACACCCCGCTATAACATAGCCCCTTCGCAGGAAGTCCTGGCCCTGCGGCTGTCCAGGACAGGTGGCGAGAAAGAGCCGGTTTATCTCAAGTGGGGCCTGGTACCTTTCTGGTCGGATGATCCTGATACCGGGAACCGGATGATCAATGCCCGGTCTGAAACCGCTCCAGAAAAGCCTTCTTTCCGCAGCGCCTTCAAAAAAAGAAGGCTGCTGATCCCGGCTACCGGTTTTTATGAATGGAAGAAGGAGGAAGGGGGCGCCAAACAGCCTTACTACATCTGCAGAAAAGATGGTCACCCCTTTTCCCTGGCCGGCCTCTGGGAACGCTGGGATAAGGGGGACCATCCCCTTGAAACCTTCACCATTCTTACCACGGACGCCAGCGATCCGGTAGCCTCGCTTCATAACCGGATGCCGGTGATTATCCCCCGGCAAGCCTATGACAGCTGGCTCGATCCCGGCACGGAACAGGCTGATCTGCTTGAGCTGCTCAAACCTTGCCCAGCGGAAGAACTAACTGCCTACCCGGTTTCCCGCCAGGTTAATAATCCTGCCAATGATCTCGAAGAATTATTAAATCCTGTTTAAACCATAGTTTTAAATGGCCGCCTATTCCGCGCCGCAGGTGGGACAGGGGCCGGCTGGGCGGTGATAACTGTGATTGGTCCAGACTCCGCAGTCTAAACGGTAACCCTGGTTGCCCAATTCTACCGGACACTGCTCGTACATCAAGTGGTACCCTTCATACGTCTGGCAGCCGTCACTGGTCCTTTCGCATTCTGTGCAGACAAACTTCGGAGAATAAGAACCCTTGTTATTGTTCAAATAGCCCAGGAACTCTACCGGGCCTTCGCATACAAAACAGGCCGTTCCTTCCAGGGCGGCAAAATCGATGTCATGGTGGTGGGTTATGCTTTCTGCAGTCCCGCCGTTATTAAAATAACCGGCCAGATCTTCAGGGTGAATAGTCAGGTTGGGCAACTCCACCGGCAGCAGGTCGGATACCGTTCCCAGGATTATCTGGGTACTGTCGACAATATGAAAAGCGAGGGAGGATTGCTCAACGTAGTCCTGGACGCCTGGAAAAATCGGAAAGGCTATGAGCAGGATCAGTAGCACTCCGACCACCGCCAGCCCAATTACCAGCCCGGCGCCGCCTCCACCCACTTTGTCGACTATTCTCAGGGGAGTGAAGTGCGTAACCAGCCCCACCAGGGTGCCAGTAAAATGGATCAAAAGGGCGATGATCGAAAAGACCAGGATGAAACTAATTGTATCGGCCATGAAACGGGGGATGCTTACATAATCGAGGATCAGGCTGCTGCCTTCAACGTAATATATAATGGCTGCCATCAAGCCGGCGGCAATACCGGCGATGGTAAATATACTCCTGATCAGGCCTGTTTTAATGCCCTGGGCCAGGGACAGGGCCAAAAAAATGGCAATCAGGATATCGATCCAGTTGAATTCTTGCAGATTCATTTTAACCGCCTTTTAGACCCGGTAAGTTTCTGCCGCCGGAGTATTATAACCCGGCGGCGGGTTTTACAGGTTTGCAAAGTTTACTGGTACGGGCATATGAGGTAATATCTTACCCGTTTATGCCAACTCAATTATAATCCAAATTCAGGCGAAAAAATAGACATAACTTGAGGCACCTCGCTTTTTATGCTTTAGAATAATATTATTCCTAATATTGTAATCAAAATAATATACTTCTATCAAAAGGGTTTAAAGCTTTACCTGTCGAATGTAAAATAGCAAAAGCTCCATTATGCTTTATTAAGCTTAATTTTTGAGCGGGAGGCGGCTTCATGTATATTGCGCAAAATGAATACGGGACTTTGCATAAGGTATTGCTGTGTCCGCCCAAACACTTAAATATTGATGAACCAATTAATGTGGTAGCAGAAAAATACCAGCAGGGTGGTATAGACCTGGAGCGGGCTGCAAACCAGCATGCTGTTTATGTGGAAACCTTGCGGCAGCAGGGCGTGGAAGTAATACTGGCTGAAACGGATAGCCATTACAAGTACCAGCTTAATACCCGTGACCTCGGCGCGACAACACCCAAAGGCATAATATTCGGCCGATTTCTATTATCGAACCGGTGGGGCGAGCATCGCCTGGCTGAGAAAACTTTTGCGCGGGAAGGAGTCCATGTTTACTATAAAATCCCGGCAGGCAACTTCGAAGGTGGCGATTTTGTATTTATTAATGAAAAAAAGGTGGCGGTGGGCACGGGGATCAGGACAGATCTTCTCGGTATTAAGTGCCTGGAGGTAGCTCTCCACGATGCCGGACTGGAGATAATTCCGGTTGATTTCGAAGAAAAATATCTCCATCTCGATATGTTGTTCAACGTGATTGCAGAAAAAACGGTCGTGGTTTGCCGGGAAGCTTTGCCGGATCACTTGCTGGAGTTGATTGAAAGAGAAGGCTTTGACACCATCGATATTAGCGAGGAAGAAGCCTTTAACCACGGCACCAATATCCTGTCCCTGGGTTCAAAAAGGTTGATCAGCCATACCAAGATCCCTCACCTTAATGAGGTTTTTACCGGCAAAGGTTTTACGGTTATTTCTCTTGAGATGGACGAATTGCAAAAGAGCGGGGGAGGGCCCCGCTGCATGAGCTTTCCCGTTCATAGGGAAAAAACCTGATAAATCAGGGAGTGAGTTCTACGGCCTTTGCTGTGGAATAATTTAACTCCAGCCACAATGGCTTCTTCGATCCCGACAATTAGGCTTTAATTAACCTGGGAGGTGGTCGCAACGGGCTAATACTAATGTTTATTTAGTTTTACAATGGCAAGAACTATACGGCCGGCTTTATTCCATATTCTTAGCCGGTGAGTTTTAACAAAAATTAAAGAAAGGAGAATCACCATGCAACAAGAAAAGAATAATGGCCTTTATCCCGTAACGCAAACCGGGGTACTCAGATTCCTCATTCCATCTTTATTTGGCCTGTTTGTATTTCTATTTCCTTTAATCTATGAAGGCACATTCAATATTCCCCTCGGGGTGATCACAGAGTATCTGATCGACCTGCTCTCAGATCAGCTGCCTTATATTGCTACCATCTTTATGGCTATTTCTGCGATTATGAGCCTGTATACCTTTTTTGCCAGACCTAAATTCATCCTGGAAAGCAAAGTCTGGAACGACATTTTTAATGTCAGGATTTTCTGGCTGATCATCAGGGTTCTGGGCGCTTCTTTTGCTATCATGACCCTGACCGGTTCCGGCATTGCCCTGGTTTACGATGAATTTACCGGAGGGATCATGCTTTATGACCTCCTCTCGATGCTGGTAATGTGGTTCCTGGTGGCTTCTTTCCTGATGCCTTTCCTGCTTAATTTTGGAATTATGGATTTTATCGGCACTCTGATCAGGGGTGTGGTTAAGCCTCTGTTTACCCTGCCCGGCAGATCGGCGATCGACTTGCTTACATCCTGGGTGGGTAATGTAAACGTGGGATGCGTGGTTACGATTGAACAGCACCGGAACGGTTATTATACCGGCCGGGAAGCGGCGACCATCGCCACCTGTTTCTCGACCGTTTCTCTACCGTTCTGCCTGGTTATAGCCGGGATTATTGATTTGGCTTACATGTTTCCCGTATTCTACGGCACCCTGGTCATCGCCGGTATTGTAGCCGCTATCATTGTGCCCCGAATACCGCCCCTGTCCAGGAAGAAAAATGAATACTTTGTCCCGCCCCAGATCAAGGAGGAAGTGCCCGAGGGGGTAACCAAGTTCCAGTGGGCCCTTTCCAACGCTGTGGAAAAAGCGGACAATGCTGGAGGGATCGGTCATCAGATTTCAGAAGGGGCCCGTATTTTCTCCAACATTATTTTTGTTCTGATGGCCCAGGCCATGGCCCTGGGGACGATTGCCCTGATCGTGGCCGAATATACTGCGTTTTTTGACTACATCTCCATACCGATGGCTTACTACCTGCAGCTGCTGCAGATTCCTGAAGCAGCTGCTGCTGCACCGGCAACCCTGGTCGGGTTTGCCGATATGTTTATTCCGGCTGTAATCCTCTCCGGGATCGAGGCCGAGCTGACCAGGTTTGTGGTCGGGGTCCTGTCCCTGGTCCAGATTATTTATATGACCGAGGTTGGCATTCTGATGCTGGTCTCTAAGCTGCCCCTGGACTTAAAAGACCTGCTGATCATTTTCCTGGAAAGAACGATCATCACCCTGCCGGTTATCGCTTTAATCGGCCACCTGATTTTCTAGTTACTTGTTGCATGAGGGCGGGGCCTGATCGAACTGATCATGTCCCGCCCTTTTCAAATGCTTTTAAGATGACGAACACCAGGGTCAACCAGGGCGAGCGCCTGCAGCATAATTGCAGCCATTAACCCGGTTGATCCGTCACTTTACAGAATAATTAGCAGCTGAGAAAAAAGCTGCTAATTTAACCGCAATGCGGTTTAATCCGCCCCGCGGGTGGTGCCAGCCGATAACAAAGACCAGAGTAGGGGAATGATAACATGCGACTGCCAACAGAGAAAATGAAAATGATCCAGCGGACCGGGATCAGAAAAATTATGGCTAAAGCTAAAACTTATGAGCAAGAAGGCTGCAAGATCTACCACATGGAAATCGGCCGCCCGGATTTTGACACACCCGAAGCAGTTAAGGAGGCAGCAATAAGTTCTCTTAAAGCCGGTAACGTCCATTACACCTCCAATTACGGCCTGGAAAGGCTGCGCCGGGCGATTGCGGGCCACCTCGCTGCCGAAAACAAGATTGATGCCGATCCCGACCGGGAGATACTTGTCACCGCCGGCGCCGTAGAAGGGCTGGCCCTGGCCACTATGGCCCTGCTCGATCCCGGTGATGAAGTATTAATCCTTAATCCCTGCTTCACTTCTTACGAAAACCAGGTTGTTCATCCCGGTGGAGTTCCCGTGCCTGTTCCGCTTTGGGCTGAAAACGGCTTCAAGCCTGATATCAAGGACCTGGAAGCTGCTTTAAGCGGTAAAACCAAAATGCTGATCATCAACACACCCAACAATCCCACCGGCGTAGTTTACGGCCTGGAAGTGATGACAGAACTGGCTCGTTTTGCTGTAAAACACGACTTGCTGGTCGTTTCGGACGAATGTTACGAGAAAATCATTTTTGACCGGGAGCACGTTAGCATGGCCTCCCTGCCAGGCATGAAAGAGAGGACCATTACCGTTAATTCGGGCTCCAAGACCTTTTCCATGACCGGTTGGCGGGTCGGTTTTGTTCACGCTTCGGAAGAAATCACCGACTACATGCTCAGGGTGCACCAGGACCTGGTGATCTGCCCCACCGCTTTTGCCCAGGAAGGGGCGGCTTATGCCTGGGAAAATACCGAAAGCCTTGCTGCCCCGATGGTCGAAGCTTTCAGGCAGCGCAGGGATCTGGTTATTGAGCGTTTGGATCAGATGGGTAACCTTGACTATGTTCGGCCTGAAGGCGGTTTTTATGTTTTCCCATCCATTAAAAAGTTGGGTCTGGGCGACTGGGAATTTTGCGATTATATGCTTGATGAAGCAGGCGTAGCCGTTGTTCCCGGCCATGCATTTGGCCGCTACGGGGAAGGCTATTTCAGGCTGGCCTATTCCTGTTCCATGGAAGATTTGGACCAGGGTCTCCGGGCCATGGAAAAAGCGCTGAAAAAACTTTAACCACATCAACAGCTACATCATGAGAAAGCGAGTGAACAGTAGTGAAATTTTTATTTCTTGACCAGGATGACACCATCGTTTCCGATCGCTATTTAAAACCCCTGCGCGAGAGGGGGGAGGTGGAAATATACAGCACCATTCCGGGCGATGATGATGAAGTCGTTGAAAGGGCAGCCGGGGCTGATGTAATCTTTTTTGCCAAGACCGTTTTTACCCCTGCCCTGATCAACCGGTTGCCGAAACTAAAAATTCTTCAGTTCCTGGGGACCGGAGTCTGGAACCTGGTCGATGTTGAGTACGCGGAAAACAAGGGGATCCAGGTCCTAAATATTGAGGGTTACGGGAATAATGCTGTGGCCGAGTATGCTATCGGGCTGGCCTTCAGCCTGGCCCGGCATATCCCCCGGGCAGACCGGATGATGCGGGAGAAACACTGGACCCTGGCCGGCTTGAGGGGAACCGAGATCGGAAACTGTGTGTTTGGCGTGGTTGGTACCGGTAACATCGGTTACCTGGTGGCTCAAAAAGCTTCGCTCTTGGGAGCAAAAGTTCTGGCCCATGACCTTTATGAAAACGATGATCTCAAAGCCGGCTACAAAGTGGAGTATACCACCCTGGAACACCTGGCCGGCGAAGCCGATTTTTTAACCCTGCATCTTAAAACAACTCCCCAGACAGAAATGATTATCAGCCGCGCTGTCCTGGATAGGATGAAGCAAAATGCTTGCCTGATCAATGTAGCCCGGGCCGACCTGGTGGATAATGAAGCCCTTTATGAAGCCTTGAAAAACAAAAAGATCGGCGGTGCGGCCCTTGATGTCTTTGAAGAGGAACCCCCGCGGGATTACAGTTTTAGCGAACTTGACAATGTTATCACCTCGCCTCATATCGGGTTTTATACCGATGCGGCTGTTCTGAACATGCTGGCCGGTTACGTCGATAATGTAATCAAAGCCCTTGACCGCCGGCAAAACGGACCTGGCCGCCAGTAAATCTAAACAGGCTATCATAAGCGTTTAACTGGAGGGATCCGGCATGGTAAATATCTATCAACGGACTGAAAATATGGAGCTTTCCTATATCCGGACGGTAGTTGAAAAAGCAAGGCAAATGGAAAAAGAGGGCCGCAATATCGTGCATCTGCAGATAGGAGAACCCGATTTCACCACCCCGGCGCCGATCATTAATTCTGCCGTGGAGGCGCTAAAGGCGGGGGAAACCCACTACGGGCCGGATGAAGGCCTGGACGAACTGCGGCAAATTGTGGCTGACAAGATCGATAAGGAAAAAGGGCTCCAGTTTGATCCTCAAAAAAACATAATCATCACCACCGGGGCCACTGAAGCGGTTTTTAACGCCATTGTCGGCTTAAGTGGGCCGGGCCAGGGTGTGATTATCCCTGATCCGGCTTTCGGAAATTATTACAACTGCTGTATTTGCGCCGGATCAAGGCCTGTTTATGCAGCCATGAAACTGGAAGGAAAGGGCAGGTTAGATTTTACACAGCTGGAAAATGCAGCTCAAAAGAGCCCCGATCCCTGCGCCTTCCTGGTCCTGAACAACCCCCACAATCCGACCGGAGCCATGTTTGATGCCGGTGATATCAAGCAGCTGGCTGAATTTGTTCTCGCTAACGATTTGATCGTTATATCCGATGAAATATATGAAGATATCTATTACGGAGATGAAAAACCGCTTTCCATAGCTTCTGTTCCCGGAATGGCGGAAAGGACTGTATTAATAGGCGGTTTTTCCAAGACTTATGCCATGACCGGCTGGCGCCTGGGCTATGCCGCCGCGCCCGGGCCCCTCTACGGCCCGATCCAGAAAATCCACCAGTACGCGGTAACCTGCGCCGCCACTTTCAGCCAGATTGGCATTGCCGGCGGCATCACCCAAAGTGAAAAAGAGGTGCGGCGGATGGTAAGCGAGTTGGACCGGCGCCGGCAGTATATAACCGGCAGGCTCGATGAGATGAAAGACATGTCTTATGTCGAACCGGAAGGAGCTTTTTATTTCTTCATCAACATTGCCGCTTCAGGCCTTGATTCCATGCGATTTTCCAGGCGGTTTCTGGATGAGCAGGGAGTAGCCGTCATTCCCGGATCCACATTCGGACCGGCGGGCGAAGGGTTTATCAGGATATCCTATGCCAACAGCCTGGCGGAGATCGAGAAGGGTATGGACAGGCTGGCTTCTTTTTGGAAAAATTTATAAATGAGGGTAAAATTGCAGTAAGGCGCCGTTTGAAGCTGAAAAACAGTATCCGGCTGTACCTGCTACTAATTGAGCGCCGTATATTGACACAATAATTACAAAAGCAGTATAATTATATAAAGTGTCAATACTAGTTCGAGGAGGGATGCCCCTGCATAACAATAGAAAAGCATTAATGTTTGGAAAAAAACTTGTTTAGGAGGGATGAAGCGTGGAACACATGGGGATAGTATCTCTAGTCCCACCAGTACTGGCTATTGTCCTGGCAATCTGGACAAAGCGAGTTTACTTTTCCCTGTTTGTCGGTATTGTTGTCGGTATCTTAATTTATACCGCCAGTATCGGGGGAACGCTGGTTGAAGTAACTGAAACCCTGGTTGGCAATTTAGCCGATGACTGGAATGCTCGCGTGTTGCTTTTTACCGTCCTTTTGGGCGGACTGCTCGGTATCATGTACAGTTCGGGCGGTTCCCGGGCTTTCGGCGAATGGGCTTCAAAGGTCCTGACTTCCCGCAAGTCAAGCCTGGTAGGAACCTGGGTTCTTGGTCTCTTGATCTTCTTCGATGATTACTTCAATACCCTTACTGTTGGTTCGGTAATGCGTAACATTACCGACCGGTTCCAGGTGTCGCGGGAGAAGCTGGCCTACATAATCGACTCCACGGCAGCACCGGTCGCCATCGTTGTCCCGATTTCCACCTGGATTGCTTATGCAATGTCGCTTTATGTCGCTGAATTTGAGCGCCTGGAAATTGAAATTGAACCGTTTGGATTATTCCTCCAAACCATACCATTTAATTTTTATTCCCTCGCTGCAATTATCATGGTCTTTTACCTTGCTGTGAGCAACCTCGAATTTGGCCCCATGGCCAGGGCGGAAAAGAGGGCTCTTGAAAAAGGCGAGCTCTTCGATGAAGCCACCAAGGATGAAATTCCGGGCCAGGATATCACCAACCTGGAAATTTCCGAGAAAGGGACTATGTGGGACCTGTTGATCCCGATCATCATCCTGATCGGCGGAACTATCCTGGGGATTATTTATACCGGCGGATACTTCGAACCGGGTGTCGGCTTTGTTGAAGCTGTTGGAGATGCCGATGCGGCTACTGCCCTGGTTTACGGGACCCTGGTAGCCAGCATCGTTGGGATCATTATGTATGTCACTAGGAAAGTTCTTCCTCTGAAGGACTGCATGGAAAACTTTATTACCGGCATCAAGGCCATGGTTCCGGCCCTGGCGATCCTGCTTCTGGCCTGGTCCATCGGCGATGTGGCCGGAATGGTTGGAACCGGTGCTTATGTCGCTGAAGTTGTGGGCGCGCACCTTCCGTTCTGGATTATTCCCCTGGCCATCTTCGTCACTTCGGCCTTCATGGCTTTCTCCACCGGGACATCCTGGGGCACCTTCGCCATCATGATGCCCATCGGGGTTCCGGTTGCGGTTACTGTTGGTATCGACCCGGCGATGTGCATCGCCGCCGTGCTTGGTGGTGCGATCTTCGGAGACCACTCCTCGCCAATTTCAGATACCACGGTCCTGTCCTCTACCGGGGCGGGTTGTAACCACATGGACCACGTCAACACCCAGCTGCCGTATGCTATAGTGGCCGCTGTTGTTTCGGCAGTCGGTTACATCCTGGCTGCGCTGATGGATATGGCTATCATTCCATTGATAGTTGTCCTGGTCCTGGTATTCGTGGTCTTCTACATCCTGCATGCCCGGGGCGAGAAAGTGGAATCTAAGGATCACGGGGTAAAATAAACAGGGCCTTAAGCGCCTTCATAAACTTGAATTACCGGATTGCTTAAAAGCCGGCCTGCGGGCCGGCTTTCTTATACAAACTGTTTAAACTGCCGGCTTTATATTGTATTCCCTTCATAAAAGTTTCCATGGGATCATCTAAAACATGATCCCATGGAAACATTTTGAATCATGTAACATTACAGCTATTCTTTTTCGTAAACAAATTCTCCACCAATCATTGTTTTCAACACTTCTGTTTTCCAGATATCTTCAGCTGCAACTTTGCCCGGGTCCATTATATCTTGATTAATAACCGCCAGGTCTGCGAGTTTGCCTGGTTCGAGCGAGCCTTTAATGTCTTCTTCAAAGGCTGCGTAAGCGGCATCAAGAGTAAACATACGCAGTGCTTCTTCGCGGGTTACAACCTGTTCAGGATACCAACCTCCCTCAGGCTTATTATCTCGATTTTGACGTGTTACTGCTGCATGTATTCCATAGAACGGATTATGTGGTGATACCGGAGAATCAGATCCACCAGCTATTGTCACACCTTTGTCTAAAAGAGTTCTCCAAGCGTAAGAGGTTAGTATTCTTTCCGGGCCAACTCTATCTTCTGCCATTATCATGTCTTCTGTTGCATGCAATGGTTGCATTGAGGCAATAACATCCAGCTCTACAAACCTAGGGATATCATCGGGATGTAGTATTTGTGCATGCTCTATTACTAGCCTTGGATCTTCTATGTCTACAACATCTAAAGCATTTTCAAAAGCATCTAATGTTAACCTGTTAGCTCTATCACCTATATTATGGCACCTAGATTGAAATCCTGCTTCTAATGTTCTTTGAATCACATCATTGTATATATCAAGGTCTATACGAAGGACACCTAACCAATCTGGGTCTGGCCAATCTGAATAAGGTTCAAGCATTGCAGCAGTTCTAGCTCCAAGAGCGCCATCTAGACTCATTTTAATTGATCTTATTGTATAATGATTATCATAAAGCCCTATCTGTGGCCCTTTATCTAAATAGTAATCCACGTCTCCCACAGGCCCACGAACCATTTGATAAATTCTAAGCTGGAGTTCTCCTTCCTCATAGAGTTTCTTTATTAAGTCTATTGTACTTTTACCTGCACCTGCATCATGTACTCCAGTCAGACCAACCGATAAGCAATCTTCATTTGCCAAGATCATGCCTTCCAAAATCTGTTCTTCAGTCCATGGAGGAATGTGCTGCCTTACCATATTCATAGCACCGGATGCTAGTAAAATGCCTGTAGGATTCCCATCTTGATCCCGAAGGAAAGAACCATCAGGAGGATCTTCAGTGTCTTTATCAATACCGGCAACTTCTAGAGCTTTACTGTTAACCCATGCTGCATGACCACAATATCTTCCAATGTAAACTGGATTATCTGGGCTTACTACATCTAAATCTTCCTTTGTGGGCCATACAGGAGGATCCCAAATCTCCTGGTTAAAACCCCTGCCTTGAATCCATTCACCGGGCGCTGTTTCCTCAACGGCATCAGCTATATTCTGAATTATCACATCTTTAGGTAACCAATAAGCATCTACTTGCAAAAGGCGTGTACCAATACTACTAAAATGTACGTGTGCATCAATCAAGCCTGGCAGGACTGTGGCTTTTTTGAGGTTAATAATCTCTGTTCCAGGTCCGGTAACCCTGGCGGTAACATTCCTGTGTCCAACAGCAATGATTTTACCATCCTTGATAGCAATCGAGTTTGCTACCGGGTTGTTCTCATCCATCGTGTATATCGTAGCATTGTGAAGTACTAAATCTGCGACTTCCCTGTCTGGTCCATGGCCTTTTCCTTGAGCAAAAGCAATAGCGCTGAGTGAAAACACCATTAACAATACTAATACCCAAATCCAAAAACCATGCTTTTTCATTTTAAAAAACTCCTTTTTAGATTTTTGTTTCACCCTTACTTGCCAAAACCTAAATTTCCATTTAAGTCACCACCACCTTTTTTAAAATATGACCAGAAATCTATTTACGTTAATAACAGTTTAATTTCTTATCTTTTCACTGTTGCTTAAAATCTAATAAGCATGAACACTTTATATTATGGTTATGCTATTAATTTGGAAATATAAATTTCAAATAATGGGCCATGTTAGAACTTTTATTTAACAAGATATTGATAACGCTGCTTTATGTTAGATTATTTCACTCCATGATGCTCTGAAACCACTTTCTCGCCCCGGGCATGCAGGATGTAGAAGACCACGAAAACCAGGACCAGGACAATGATCAGCGGCACAATAGCTATGCCCATTATGGCGGCCAGGATGTAACCGAATGCCGATACTGCAGCGGCCACTATCGCGTAAGGCAGCTGAGTGTTGACGTGGTCCATGTGATTACAGCCCGCACCGGTGGAGGACAAGACCGTGGTATCTGAAATCGGCGAGGAGTGGTCCCCGAAGATCGCCCCACCGAGCACGGCGGCGATGCACATCGCCGGGTCAAGCCCGACTGCCAGCGCTACCGGAACCCCAATCGGCATCATGATTGCAAAGGTGCCCCAGGATGTCCCGGTGGAGAAAGCCATAAAAGCAGAAGCTACAAAAATGGCAAAGGGAATGATCCAGTTGGGCAGGGCCTCGCTGACTACTTCGGCCACAAATGCACCGGTTCCTACCATTCCGGCTACATCGCCAATTGACCAGGCCAATACCAGGATGGCCAGGGCCGGAATCATGGCCTTGATACCGGTAATAAAGTTCTCCATGGTGTCCTTTAGCGAGAGGACTTGCCTCGAAACATACATGATCATCCCGACGATATTGGCTACCAGGGTCCCGTATACCAGGGCGGTAGCAGCGTCGGCATCGCCGACGGCGTCAACAAAGCCAATACCAGCCTCAAAGTAACCACCGGTGTAGAGGATACCAATAATGGTCCCGCCAATAAGAATAATGATGGGAATAATCAGGTCCCAGATAGTCCCTCTTTCGGAGATTTCCAGGTCGGTAATATCCTGGCCCGGAATTTCATCCTTGGTGGATTCATCGAAGAGCTCACCTTTCTCCAGGGCTCTTTTTTCCGCCCGGGCCATGGGGCCAAATTCGAGGTTGCTCAAAGATAAATACAGCACCATGATAATTGCTGCCAGAGCATAGAAGTTAAAGGGAATTGTCCGCAAGAATAATTCAAAGGGCGCAACCTCTACCCCAAGGCGTTCAAATTCAGCGATATAAAGGGACATAACATAAGCAATCCAGGTGGAAATTGGAATTACAATACAAATCGGGGCCGCTGTGGAGTCAATAATGTAGGCCAGCTTTTCACGCGACACCTGGAACCGGTCGGTAATGTTGCGCATTACCGAACCGACAGTAAGGGTATTGAAGTAATCATCGAAGAAAATAAGAACACCGAGGAACCAGGTTCCAAGCAGGCTTGATTTACGGGTAGTCAAAGCCTGGGAAGCCCACTTCCCAAAAGCCTGGGAACCGCCCGAACTGTACATGATGCCGAGCAGACCGCCCAAAAGCACGGTAAACAGCATCACCCGGGCATTCCAGTCATCGGCCATGTTGCCTACCAGCGTTTCGGTTACCTCTACCAGCGTCCCGCCGATGCTGGCGGTATAAATTAAAATACCAACAACAATACCGACGAACAAAGAAAAATAAACCCTTTTAGTCCAGATTGCCAGCACAATGGCCAAAACAGGGGGAACAATCGAAACTATTCCCATGTGTTCCACGCTTAATCCCTCCTAAAAAATTATTGTCAAATTACATATTTGCATGCTTCCTCATACATACTAAACAGAGATACAGTTTTATTAAAAAGATTGATTATAATTTTCAGACGCTCAAGTTTGATAATTCATACTAGCGCCGCGGCAAGATCGTGGAAGCACTGAAAAACCAGTTTATGCAGCAATACCTAAAACTATCGACAATGTTGTTGCAACTAAAAAATGGGTACAACTTACAGGGGAGGGATAGCATTTTACCCCTCCCCCATGAATCTGCACTACTGTATAGATGTCCAGTAAATAGCATTAGCCGGTATCCTGAATGTTTTCTCCGGATGTGCCATCTGGAACGGATCTATGCCTAATAGGACCACCCGGCCAGGGCCTGTTTCATCCCAAAGAATTACCGGGTAACCTTCGGCCTGTTCGCGATCCATTGATCTCCAGAATCCGCTTAAGAAGAAATCTTCATTTGGATAAGAAGCTGAAACTTCGGAGGTTGCCGGGTAATCGACCAACCAGATCGGTGAACGCACAAATACTGTATCCAGTTCCCGGTAGGTGGATACAAGCGGGTCATCCAGGTTGAAAGAGAGGTTGACGATGGCATTATTCCGGTCATCATCACCTTCTTCAATAACCACCGCAAGTATACCTGCATCAGCAGCAAATTGGGCCCCCCGGTTAAAGAGACCGATATAACCGCCACCGTCTTCAAAGAAATCTAGGACTGAGGAACGTGCTTCCTCATTAAGGGAACCCCACCTGCCCCATTCGTTGAAAAATACATCGTATTCCATCAGATCAACGTTCTGGGCATTCAAGTCACCTTCTGTTATGACAGTAACATCAAATCCGAGCTGATCCAAGACCCAGGGCCTTTCGTCTGAGCGACTGATCATCGCTATTTTAAGTGGTCTAAGCGGAGAAAGCTCCTCGGGAACCTTATTGAGTGCATCAAACGAAAGCCCGTCGAGATCTGAAACCAAACGATTAAGTGTGGAGTATTTCTCTTTTATCACTAAAGTGCCGGGGACAAAAGAGCGACCGTTCTGCTCAAATCCGTTTTCTGCATAAAGCACCTCTACTTTGTTTTCAAGCAGCATATTTACAGCTTTCAAGTAGTTGTTTTCGATGGGTGCCAGGGCATAGGCTACGGCCCGTCCTGATTCTATAGTGGTTTTAGGGAAGTTGGCCCGGTTAACAGTTGAGAGTCTAAGCGGCATTTCGTTTTCAAGGCGTACTGCATCATAACCCCAAACCCGCGGGTGACTCCATGCTGAGAAGTCGGTATAGGTGCGCGGCAAATCGGGGTAAAGATCCAGCATATCATAGCCATCTTCGAGGATTGTGTTAGCCAGTCCCCTTTTGGGCTGTTCCATTAACACGATATAGCTTCCGCGTGGATATGTCGTCCCATTCACTTCAACAGCGTTCTGCAGACTGTACACCTCTACGTCGTTAAAGAGAAGGAAATCAATACCGCGCGCAGTTTGGTAGGGGTTAGGCTGCATCGATTCGTGTGGAATCAGGTAGGCCCAGGGTACATCCGCGGCGGTGGTTTCGAGACCGAGGATCCCCCTTTTGAAGATCTCGATCTGGTCATAGAACATTTCCCATCTTTTCTCGGCAGCGTTGTTAAGCGCACCCCAGATCACCCAGTAATCAGCTAAAACACCTCTATAATCACGTTCCTCCAGATCACGGAAAACTGTCTCAGTCGTAGCACCATATGCTCCGTGATACATGGCATACATTGGTGTATAAATAGGTGGCCAGTCGTCCCATCCCCACTCGCGGTCACGTAGTGGGATATGAGCTGGTAACTCCATGTTATCCCAGAGCGAGGCTTCCATTGCTTCTGCCTGGGGCAGCGCCCATTTGTGGTAGAGGTCGATCTCGTAGTTAGGGTTGTGGGGTGGGGTGCAAGGTTCGATCAGGTATGTGTCGTGAAAACCGTGCAAATCAAGAAACACCATCGGGTTCCATCTGACAATTTGCTCTACAGTTGCCCTTACTTCAGCCTGGGATTGGGTGATAAAATCCCGGTTCATGTCGAAACCATTCCAATTTCTGCGAGTCATCGTGGTTCTCCCTTCGGGGTTTTGAACCACGTTAACAAGAAGGATTACGTTTTCCAGGATGTTTTTTACTTCTTCTGTGTCTTCAAAGGCAAGTTTCTCAATCAACTTGATTGATGCGTCAACCCCGCAGGTTTCACCGCCGTGGATGGCTGCGTTGATAAAGAAGGGCACCTTAAAGTCTTCGCCCTTTTCAACCATACTCTGTGCTTTCTCCGGATCGTGAATCATCATTTTTCTCAAGGCCTGGTAACGGCCTAACCGACCCCCGGCTGAAGGTTCTGATACTATGGCCAGGTACATCTCGTAACCCGCTGTATCGGTGCGCCCAATAACTTCAATCTGCACCCGATTGCTGGCTTTTTCAATCTCCCGGAGCTTTGCCCCAATCTCCGAGTACTTGATCATGTCGTAATGCGGGTTTTCAACTTCCTCAATATCCTTTATATCCCAATAGCGGCCACGATTAAGCGGTTCAGTTTGCGCAAAAGCCATTGTCCCAATCATGAGAACCAGAAACACAACCAGCACCGGTATTAAATACCGTTTCACTTTGCGTCACTTCCTTTTCAAAGTAGTTGTTTCTTGACGCTAGAAATCTGATTCCTTTCCACCTTTGCGCCCATTCCAGTTGTGTACATATGATTACCGCTCAATCACCTCCTGCGCTTTGCTTTACAATTTAAAATTACAGCTGAGAAAAAGTTTCTAAAAACAGTTATGGTAATATAAAAGATACTGGTAGAATCTTCCATTAAACAAAATGGGGTACAACAGGTTTCCTGATAACCATCCTCACTTCCTTAGAAATTTTTCACGCTTATTTAAGTTTACTAGAAAGTGAGATTATTCTAACACCACCTGGAACAAAAGTGCCATTTTGGGGAATGAAAATGCATTTTATTGCTTTATAATTTTATGCGCTATGCAATTTAGGGCTTGTTTCAAGCAAGGGTCCGGGTGAGCGGCCATTTAAATCTGGGTCAAGCAACCTTTGCTTACATAAAGCAGGGTATTTAAGATCTCCAGAAAAGTAAGCTGCAATAAGTACAACTTTACTAATGGTTAAGATTTGAAGGGTTTATATTTTACAGTTGTGGGGGGATAATCTTAGAGAACATAATAATACCAGGAAGCAGGTTAGGGGATTGGTGTTCTTTGTCCAAATCGGGGCTGGCAAAGAAATGGTTAGCTAAAGGATAGGAAAGATTCTATAGATCTATCAAACCGAACCCTCCAACCTGATTCGGGGAATCTCCAGGGTCAATTCCACAAACCCGTCATTAGTGTTCCACTCGGCCACTCCTCCAAAGCGCTTAACAATGCGTCGAATTATAGATAACCCTTGTCCTTTTACCGGTTTTTGGAAGAACTTTTGCTCTTCATCACAAAACAGGTGTTCCAGGAACTTCTGAGGGCAGGTGTTAGCAAGGTAGAAATAATAATCCAGCGGATCACTATCAAGCACTACCTTTAAAATCCTTTTTTCATGACTTTCTAAGGCGATACAAGCATTAATTGCGTTATCCAGAGCATTAGCCATCAGGGCAATTAAGTCGACGATGAAGCGCGGATGGATTTTTATCTTGCTATTACATGTAAGCTCTACATTGATATTTTTTTCACGGGCTTTGCTGAGTTTATTGTGCAGCAGCGCATCAAGCTCTTTGACCCCGGTGTTAACTGAGATCATATTATCATCGAGGGAAGCTGTGTAATAAGAAATGTAATTGTTTAATATAATGGATAACGAAAACCAGACAAAATAACGGCTTCCTATAAGGTGTATAATCTTAACATGAGAAAATCATATACAGGTAAATTCAAGACTACTGT